>Ga0153921_1000034_pt1 | contig 168377 bp, 149 predicted proteins | sample TSNJ005MetaG_FD_104691 | JGI IMG/M metagenome (GOLD analysis project Ga0153921, IMG submission 104691) | Attine ant fungus gardens microbial communities from New Jersey, USA - TSNJ005 MetaG | ecosystem: Host-associated > Fungi > Mycelium > Unclassified | place: USA: New Jersey, Brendon T.... | reverse complement strand
GCCAGTGGTCGCTGACGCTGGACCCGGCGCCGAAGAACGGTGACGTGAACCTGATCGTCACCGTCGGTGACGAGAAGGTCGCGGACACGAACGTGACGATGACGGGTTCGGACGAGGCTCCCGGTTACTCCGGTCCGCAGTCCGGCGACACCATCACCCCGGACACCGTGTTCACCGGAACCGGGCCAAAGGGTGAGACCGTCGTCATCACGGACGGCAAGGGCAACGTGATCGGCCAGACTGAGGTCGGCCAGGACGGCCAGTGGTCGCTGACCCTGGACCCGGCGCCGAAGAACGGTGACGTCAACCTGATCGTCACCATCGGTGACGAGAAGGTCGCCGACACCAACGTCACCATGACCGGTTCGGACGAGGCGCGTTCGCTCACCTCTCCCGCTGCGGGCACCGCGATCACCCCGGACACGGAGTTCTCCGGCAACGGGCTCGAGGGCGACAAGGTCACCATCAAGGACAAGAACGGCACGGTTCTCGGCGAGGCCGAGGTCGGCGCGGACGGCACCTGGTCCACGAAGCTGTCCCCGGTCCCGAACAACGGGTCGGTCGACCTCGTGATCGAGATCACGGGCAAGGACAACAAGACCGAGACGCTCGCGGACAACACCTACGAGATGACCGAGTCGACCACGAAGTTCGAGGTCCTCACCCCGGATCTGGCCAAGGACAGCGGTGCGATCAAGAACGGCACCGTGTTCACCGGTAAGGGTGAGCCCGGCTCCACCGTGGTCATCACGGACAAGGACGGCAACACGGTCGGAAATGCCGAGGTCGATGACCAGGGCAACTGGTCGGCACCCCTCAGCGGTCTGACGGATGGCCCGAACAACCTGACCATCACGTACACCGCTCCGGGTGAGGAGCCGGTGAGCAACAACCTCGGTGACATCGTCGTGGTCAGTGACGACGAGTCCACCCCGCTGATGGACCCGGCCATCGCCGGCGGCGCCGGCCTGGCCCTCCTCGCCGCTGCGGGATCGTTCCTGCTGATCCGCCGCCGCACCGCACAGCAGTAATCGTCCGACGCGGCCTCACGCCGCGACGGGTGCCTACGAGAACGACGCCCCGCCAGCGCATTCCGCTGGCGGGGCTTCGTGGTCCCCGCTGCGGCGATACGTGCCCTGAATGCTCGATCATGCGCGAACGCTCCTGATATCGGCCTTCCTCATGGGCCACTCGTTCGTGGTGATGAACTACCTCTCCTCCGTGTGCGCCTGGGGTGCGCTGTACCGGATGCTCCGGCGGAGGACGGGACGGGACAAGACCGCCCGGGCCGCGGAACCGTCCGCGGCGAGCAGCGGCACCCATCTGCGCCCCGCCAGTACCCAACTCCCGGTCTCCGCCACTGAGCCGGGAGCGCTCAGCGGGTACGTTCCAGCCCAGACATGACATCCGACGGGGAGGAGGCGGTCATGCTCGCGAGCGGGTCCTCCATCGCGCTCGGCATCGTGCTCGCGCTGCTCTCGGCGGCCGTGCTCGCACTGGGAGGCAGCCTCCAATCGCTGGGCGTGAACAGCGCTCCGACCTCGAGCGGCCCCGCTTCGCTCGGCCGCTCGGCCGCACGGCTGCTGCGCTCACGGCCGTGGATCCTCGGGACCGGGCTGACGGTCGTCGCGATCGTCCTCCAGACCGCCGGCCTCGTCTTCGCTCCGCTCATCGTGGTGCAACCGCTCGGGATCGCGGCGCTCGTCTTCAGCGCCGTGATCACGGCCGTGGTGACGCGGACGGTTCCTGCCCGTCGGGAGGTCGCTGCCATCCTCACGTCCGTCGTCGGCGTCGGCGCCTTCGTGGCCGTGGCGGCCGGGGTGAGCCATCAGCAGCCGATCACGAGCGGTCAGCTGGTGACGATCCTGGCCGTGCTGCTCTGCGTCCTGCTCGCCGCCGGAGGGCTCCAGGCCGCGCGGCGGAGGCCGCCGTCGCCGGTCGTCTTCGTCGTGTTCGGCGGCATCTTCTCCGGGTTCGTCGCGACGCTCGGCAAGACGGTCATCCTCCGCATCCAGGCGGTCTTCGTCGAACCGGCCCAGGCGTTCGGAGCGAGCGACGTCCTGACCCTCCTGTGCGTCGTCGGGATCGCGATCGCCGGCGCGCTCTCCCTGTACTTCGTGCAGCGCGCGCACGCGACGAATCCCCCGGTCGTGGTGCTGGCCGGCCTCACCGTCATCGACCCGGCCGTCGGCATCATCCTCGGCATCACCGTGCTCCACGAGACGGCGGGTGCGCCGCTCTGGGCCTACGCCGCCTTCGTGGTCTGCGGCGCGATCGCGTTCTCGGGCGTGCTGAGCCTGTCGCGCCTGCGAGAACAGCGCGTGCCGGCCCGCGCGACGGACGGCTGAGCGCTCAGGCCTCGTCCTCCGATGCGGCGCTCGCCAGCTCGGCCCGCGTCTGCCGACCGACCTTGTGCAACCCGTTCGAGATGTGATGCTCCACGGTCCGGACGCTGATGTTCAGCCGTGCCGCGATCTGCGCGTTCGTCATCGAGCCCGCGAGCAGCGCGATCTCGCGCTCGCGCGGGCTCAACCGGTCGCCGGCGTCCAAGGTGACGAAGACAGGCGCGAGGGGGTTGTCGGAGAGATCCTCCAACCGCCGGGCGATGGGCTCCATGTCCTCCGCGATCCGGGCGTGCGACTCGGCCATCGCCCGCCGCTGCCCGGCACGGACGATCTGGGCGACGAGCTGCGCATCCTGCCCGATGCCGCCTCCCATCACCAGGGCGCGCAGGTCGTCGACCCGGCGGTGGCGGACCGCGCTGACCGCGCGGGCGCTGTTCGCGAAGAGGGCCATCGGAGCGGTGTGCGACAGCTCCTCGATCTGCGTCACGACCTCGTCACCGGTGTCGAAGCAGGCCGCCGACACGGCGGTCGTCCACGCCGCGGCGATGAAACCGCGCGAGCGTCGCAGCCGCACGCCCGCGGCGACGGCGCGGTCGAACGCCCCGCGGTCGTTGCTCGCCATCGTGACGCCGGGGGTGAGATCGGAGCCCGTGGCGTGCAGCGGCCCGGCGTAGGGCGCGTAGTTCGCCACATCGAGCGAGAACGCGTCGACCACCGGCGAGTCGCGCCGGGTGATCCGGGCGATGGTCGAGGCGAGGTTCAGGATGGCGCCGAAGATCGGTCGCGCGAACATCGTGACCGGCGCGAGGCCCAGCGCGGAACTGATGACCTCGTCGGCCTGGGCCATACGGCCGGAGAACATGCTGCTCAGGATCGCGACGTACGACGCGGCGATGTACGAGGCGCGGTCCTTGCCGAGGAGGGCGTGGTCCCGCTGGGCGAGCGACTCGGCGTAGCTGCCGCGAAGATCGCCGCCGTACGCGGTGACGAGGGGGGAGAGGACCCCCGGACCACGCCACTGACCCGGCCGTCCATTGTCGTCCGGCAACGCCGCGCGGGCGCGCTCGACGTCCCCGCTGAACAGGTGGAGGCTCGAGAGCACATTGTCGGTGAACCCCGTCAGGTCGTGGCCGCGGCCATCGGCGAGCTGGTCGGCGAAATCGGCAGGGATCGAGTCGAGGAACGCGCGCAGAAGCAGGGCACCGGCACGGGCCCGGGTGCGCTCGGCCGGATCGTTGCGGGCGACCACCTCCATCACGTCGAGCGCCGCATCCAGATCGTCGTGCTCCATGGCGAGCCACTGCGCGCGCTGGAACTCGAAGAGAAAAAGCTGATCGCGGGTCGCATTGACGTGCGAGGTGTGCGCGAACACCTCCTCGGTGTTGGCCCGGTCGAACGAGGTGCCGGTGGCGCGGTCGATGTACTTGCTCGCGGCGTCCGTCGTGGGCGTCTCCCGCCATTGGCGGAACCGCTCGGCGGCGTCGACGTCGGCGGAGAGCTGGAAGATGCGGGCGGTCGCCGACGGGGTGGGCGCCCAGGAGACCGGGTGGAACGATCCCGGGGTGTTATCGGCCGCGGCGCTGCGCTCGTACTTGAAGAGGTCGGCGACCAGCGGCGGCCACACGTGGACGAGCCGGTCCGTCGGGGTGACATCCACCACCCGCAGGAGCCCGCGCGCGATGAGCGCGGACGTGTTCTCGTCGTGCCCGTCGAACGTCGGGCCGGTGAACTGCGCGGGGCCGTCGAGGGCCAGCGAACGCAGCACCTGCACGCCATCCGGGCTCAGATCGCGGATGCGCCAGCGCACCAGCGGCACGAGGTGCTCGTTCCAGAGCGAGCGCGACGCCAGCCGCCAGAGGCCGTCCTCCCGCCGGAGCAGGCCCGACATGAGCGAGGACTCGGCGATGGCGATCACGAGCTCCGGATTGCCGCCCGACTTGGACAGGATCCGCGCCGTGAGGGACGCGGCGGGACTCTCGCCGTCGAGCACCTCGCGGAGCAGCTCCGCGACCTCCTCGAAGCCCAGCTCCGGCATCGCGATGGTCACCTCGGGCCAGATCGGCTTGCTGCGCAGATCCCCGGGGCGCACCACGCGCACGCTCGCGAGCGGCGGAGACACCGAGTCCAGGATCTCGAGGGAGACCGTGTCCACGAGATCGGCATTGTCGATCAGGAGGATGAGGCCGGGCGAGTCCAGCAGCGCTCGCCGGCTCGCGATGGCCAGGTCGAGCGGGATGCGGCGCTCCTCCTTCGGCCCGAGCTGGAGGCTGGCCACGGCGAACCCCGGAATCTGCGGGGGCCGCGAGACGTCCGGGGTGCGGAGGACCTCCAGCCCGCGCGCCTCGAGCAGGCGCGCGGCGTACCGCAGCGTGCTCGAGCGTCCGCTGCCCGGGCCGCCGACCAACCGCACGTTGCGACCCTCCGCCACGTGCGAGGCGATCACCCGGGCGGTCTCTTGGAAGTGGAACATGACGGACGCTCCGTTCTCACGGTTGCTCCGTACGTTATGCCTCAACGTCATGCCTCTGTAGTGGGACGCGCCCGCCACTGGGGCAGGACGATCAGCGAGGCGACGAAGAAGCAGAGCGCTCCGATGAACGTCCCGCCGTTCGCGAGGGCGTTGTTCTTCGCGTCGCCGTTCGCCAGGATGTAGGCGCCGACGGCCGATGCGCCGAAGGCGACGCAGCCGACGAAGTTGATCATCCCCGACCACCAGTCGACCACCCGGGGATTCCAGAAGCGATCCACCCGGGCGAACGCCACGAGGACGAACACCCCGCTGATGAGGAAGGCGACGGATCCGGCCGCGTCCGGCGTCCAGACGAAATGCTTCTCGGTCGACAGCGCCTTCGCGCCGATGGCCGCGGACGTGCTCACGTTGAACAGCAGCGTCCCGAAGAACTGGGTCGCTGCGGCGAGCCAGGCCGCTCGCACCATCGTGCCCGACCCGTACGAGACGGGCACCGTCATCCTGCCGCTCATCAGCAGTTGCAGGAGGGCGGCGAACGTGAAGAACCAGGCGCCGATGAAGTAGCAGAGGTTGGACGCGGACGCGCCGGCCCACTGCCCGAAGCCGGGCGCGGATCCGAGCGCGAAGAGCGCGGACCCGATCATGAACCCCCAGCACTGCTTGGTGAGGGTCGGGACGAGGAGAGCGAGCGGCTTGCGCCCGCCGTCGTCCAGTTGCAGCTCCGACACGGTCCGAGTCCTCCTCTCGTCGTCGTCGCCGGCGGACGGGGCGGGGATCCCCGCCCCGTCTCGGGGGCTCAGTGGTGGAAGTGCGACCCGCTGTTCGCCATGCGCGGGAGCGGGGTCTCGAGCGCGTCGAGGAACTCGACCTCGCCCTTGATGTCGGACAGCAGCGCCGTCGCGAGGTCGCGGCTGAGCCCGACCTTCACGACGATGCGCTGGAGCACGACGTCGGCCATGTCGTCCGCCATCGGGTAGGCCGGCACGAGCCAGCCCTTCATCCGCAGCCGGTCGGCGAGGTCGTAGAGGCTCCACTTGTCGGTGTAGCCGTCTTTGAGGACCCAGGCGAACACCGGGATGGTGTCACCGCGGCTCACCAGCTCGAACGGCCCGATCTCGGCGATCTCGCCCGACAGGTAGGTCGCGACGTCGATCGAGTTCTGCTGCACCTGGCGGTAGCCGTCCCGGCCGAGGCGGAGGAACTGGTAGTACTGCAGCAGCACCTGGGCACCGGGCCGCGAGAAGTTGAGGGCGAGCGTGGGCATGTCGCCGCCGAGGTAGCTGACGTGGAAGATCATGCTCTCCGGCAGCACGGCGGTGTTCCGCCAGACCACCCAGCCGACGCCCGGGTAGACGAGGCCGTACTTGTGGCCGGACGTGCTGATGGAGTTGACGCGGTCCACGACGAAGTCCCACTCCAGCTCGGGCTGGCAGAACGGCGCCACCATCGCTCCCGAGGCGCCGTCGATGTGGATCTTGACGTCGAGGCCCGTGCTCTCCTGGATCTCGTCGAGCTTCTTCGCGATCGCCACGACGTCGTCGTACAGGCCGGTGAAGGTTTGGCCGAGGATGGCGACGACGCCGATCGTGTTCTCGTCGACGTACTCCTCGAGCTTGTAGCCGTCGAGGATGATGTGGTCGGGGCTCACCGGCACGTACCGCGGCTCGATGTCCCAGTAGTTGCAGAACTTCTCCCACACCACCTGTACGGCGGCCGACATGATGAGGTTCGGCTTGTCGGCGGGCTTGCCGTCCGCCGCCCGCTTCTCCTGCCACAGGCGCTTGAGGGCCAGGCCGCCGAGCATGCACGCCTCCGACGATCCGATGGTGGACGTGCCGATCGTGTCCTTCGTGTCCGGCACGTGCCAGAGGTCGGCGAGGATGCGCCAGCAGCGATCCTCGATCGCAGCCGTCGCCGGGTACTCGTCCTTGTCGATCATGTTCTTGTCGGCGGCCTCGGTGTACAGCTTCTTGGCCTCGTCGTCCATCCAGGTGGAGACGAAGGTCGCGAGGTTGAGCCGGGAGTTGCCGTCGAGGATCGCCTCGTCATGGACGATCTGGTAGGCCGTCGACGGGAGGCTGGGGCCGTCGGGCATCCGGAACTTCTCGAACGTCGTCGCCTCGCCGGGCCGCACGAACACGGGGTTCAGGCTCAGGGTCGGGTCCACGTTCGTGGTCTGCCGGGCACCGCTGGTGTTGGTGGTCATTTTCGTTTTCCTCTGCTTGCGTGTGGATGGATAAGGACGTCTAGACCTCGACCGGCGGGTACAAGCGGTCCATGTTGTACTGCCGGTTGCGTCTGGCGGCCCAGGTGGAGATCGCCACGAAGGCGGCGGTCAGGCCGACCGTCACGGCGATGGCGACCCAGAGCCGGTAGTCGGCGCCGCCGAGGATCAACTGCCGCAGGGCGTTGTTCGTGTAGGTCATCGGATCGACGACGTTGATGTACTGGAACGGCACGGAGGTCGTCGGGACGGGGTAGATGCCGCCGGCCGAGGTCAGCTGGACCATCAGGAACGCCAGCGTGAGCACCCGGCCCACCGCGGGCCCGAGGAGCGCGTTGAACATCTGGATCATCGCCATGAACATCGCGACCATGAGCAACATGAACCCGTACGTGCCCCAGGCGTTCTCGGGTTTCAGCCCGATCGCGAACCGGACCACGAGGAACAGGATCGTGGCCTGGAGGATGCCGACGAACAGGGTCGGCGCGTACGACGCGAGCACCACCCGGAACGACTTCAGGCCCTGTGCGAGCGGCCGTGCCTGCAGCGGGTTGAAGAGCATCCAGGCGATGACGCCTCCGACGAACAGGGCGAGACCGAGGAAGAACGGTGCGAACCCGTAGGCGAACGTCTTGGCCTCGTTGTTCGTGGTCTCGTGCAACTGGACCGGCTGCGCCAGCGCCTTGATGAAGTTCGACTGCTGGGAGTCGCTCCAGCTCGGCAGCAGTTTGAGGCCGAGCCCCGCGGCGCCCGAGAGCTCCTGTGTGCCCGCCGCCAACTGCGTGGTTCCCGTCGCGAGCTGGTTGGCCCCGTCGGAGAGCTGGCCGATCCCGCTGTTCAGCTGATCGGCGCCGGAGCGGAGCTGGTTGGCCGCGGAGGAGACCGTCGACAGGTCCCGTTGCACGGCTCCGCCCTCGACGGCCCGCAGGACGACGTTGACGCGACTCTGCGGGTTGTTGAACTCCCCGGCGAGACGGTCGACGTCGCTGTGGATGGCGTCGAACAGCGAGCTGACCTCCTGCGTCAGCTGCGCCTTCGCGAAGCTCTGCTGCACCGACGTCAGCCGGCCGGCCAGCGCCTGCACCTCCGGGTCGGGACTCGCCGCCGCATCGTCGATGACGCCCTGCAGCTGCGCGGCGGCCGCGGACTGCGCGGAGGCGGCCCGGTCGATCGCGTTGGCGATCGCGTTCGTGTTCGAGTCCAGCCGCGCGACGATCTGACGGATCTCGTCACCGCTCAGTCCGGAGGTCGCCACGACGTTGTTCGCTTTCGTCACGGCGCTCTGCACGGCGTCGTCGAGCTCGTCGATCGCTCCGGCGAGTTGCGAGGATCCCTCCTTGGCCGTCACCAGGTTGGTGGCGAGCTCCTGCGCCCCCGAGTTCGCGGTCTGCATGCCGGTGTTGAGCTCATCGACGCTGGAGACCGCGGCCTTGATCTTCGGGATGGCGCCCTTGACGCCGGTGAGGACCGTCTCAAACGTCTGCTGCCCCACCTGCGCGTCCACCTGGTTGATGACCTGCTCGGCGGCGTCCTGACCGATCACCGTCGACAGGTAGTTGTTCGAGTCGTTGTAGGTGAACTGGAGTCCGGCCGAGCGCGGGTTGTCCGTCGCGGCGGACGCGACCGCCTCGCTGAAGTCCTTCGGGAGGGTGATCGTGAAGTAGTACTTGCCGTGGGCGAGTCCGTCGACGCCGTCCTTCTCGCTCGTCCGGTGCAGGTCGAGCTGCTTCGACGCGATGAGGCCGTCGACGACGTCCTTGCCGGCTTCGAGCTTCTCGCCCTTGACCGTGGCGCCCTGGTCGAGGTTGATGATCGCGACGGGGATCTTGTCGACGTGGCCGAACGGGTTCCAGAACGCCCACAGGTAGAGCGCGCCGTACATGAGCGGCATCAGGATGATGACGATCAGGGCCAGCCGGGGCATGCGGCCGCGGTAGTAGCGCTTGAAATCGCTTCCGGGTGAGAATGCTGCGATCATCGCAACGCCTCCTGTTCGAGTACGGCGAACTCCTCGTCGGTGAGGTTCTCCACGCCGACGACGTCATGGACGCCCGCGTCCGAGCGGACGGCGTTGACGTCCGCCGTGATCACCGTCTGATCCCTCCCGAGCACGACGAGTCGCTCGAGGAGGTTCTGCGCCGCGGGCACGCTCGCGAGCTCGTCGATGCCGCCCACGACGAGCAGCGGCGGTCGGTCGATGTTGGCCAGCGAGATCCGCAGCAGCGCACCGGTCAGCTCCGGGAGCTCCTCGACCATCGTCTGCAGCGAGGGGACGGAGAAGTCGCCGAAGACCGGGCGGCAGATGCGCTCGAGATCCTCCTGCGTCGACTGCGGCACCCAGCGGTACCAGGGGGCGCGCCAGCGGAGCTGCTCGGTCACGACGTCGTGGACGCGGATCGTCTGCCCGATGCCGTCGACCTCGTCGATGTTCGCGATCGTCGCGTTGGAGAAGAGGTGCTTGGCGTCGTCCTTCCGGCCGAACGCGGTGATCGTGCCTGTCGTCGGTTTCATCCGGCCGGCCAGGGTGAGCAGCAGGGCGGTGCGCCCGCGGCCGCCGGCGCCCCGGATCACGGTGACGCCGCCGCGGCGCACGGTGACGCTCGATGGGCCGTAGATGCGACCCCACGACGCGTTCACGCCGATGTCGCGGGCCTGGATCAGCGGGCGTTCCGCGCTGTGCTGATCGTCGGGGGACGGGGTTGGCAGGGACATGGTCTCTCCTCGGGTGAGACGGTTCAGAGGCTGTTCTTGACGATCTGGCCGGCCTTGACGATGAGCTTCAGGTTCTGCTCGGGATCGCCGATGACGGACAGGTCGGCGAGCGGGTCGCCGTCGAAGACGAGCAGGTCCGCCCAGGCGCCCTCGGCGATGACACCGAGCCGGGCCGCGCCGTAGGGGTTGCGCTCGCCCGCCAGTTCCAGCAGGCCGGCGTTGCCGGAGGTGAGCATCGTGAGCGCCTCCGCGTTGGAGTAGAACTCGCCGAGGCGGGCGGCCATGACGCTCTGACGGGCCGCCGCCTGCGGCTCCAGCAGCAGGTCGGTGCCGAAGGCGACCTTCACACCGTGCTTCTTGGCCCAGCCGTACACGTCGGCGGTGCCGCTGCAGATCTCGCGGTTCTTCGCCGTGCGGTCGGGGTCGGGGTAGTGGTGGTCGTCCTCGGCGAACGGCTGCATGGAAAGCCAGACGTCGTTCTCGCCGATGAAGGCGATGGTCTCCTCGTCGGCGAGGTGACCGTGCTCGATGGAGCGGACACCCGCAGCGATCGCGCGTCGGATACCCGGTACTGAGTAGACATGGGTGGCTACGTAGGTGCCGTAGTCCGCTGCCGCCTGCACCGCCGCGCGGATCTCGTCCGGGGTGAACTGGAGGGTGTAGAGCGGGTCGTACATCGAAGCGGCGCCGCCGCCGAGGGTGAGCTTGATCTGGGTGGCGCCGGCCCGCAGTTGCTCGCGCACCGCGGTCAGGACGCGGTCGACGCCGTCGGCGGTGCGGGTGAAGTGGATGTCCTCGGTGCGGCTCGGCCGGCCGCCGAACTCGAGGGGGGTGTCGTAGACGAAGGCGAAGTCCCCATGCCCGGAGGTCTGCGAGATCATCGCCTGGCTCGGGAAGATGCGGGGGCCTTCGAAGACCCCGCGGTCGATGAGCGTCTTCACCGGGGCCGTGTCGCCGCCCATGTCGCGCACGGACGTGAACCCGCGCAGCAGCATCCGCTCGGCCTCCGCGATCGTGTTGCCGTAGAGGATGCCCGTCGGTCCTGTCACGAAATCGAGGTACCCGTTGGCGTTGCCCATCAGGTGGACGTGCACGTCGCTCATCCCTGGCATGAGGAAGCCGCCGCGTCCGTCGATCTCGGTCGCGGGCGCCCCGGTGTCCGAGGCGATGGGCGACGTGGAGATCGCACCGATCGTCGCGCCGTCGATCATGACGTCCGCGCCCTCGACGACCTCGCCGCCGAGGCCGTCGAAGACCCGGACGTTGCGGATGATCGTGCGGTGTTCTGGGCCGGTGTGAGTGGTCATGCGCTCAAGCTAGATCCGCTTACGTAGGTATGTCTAGAGCTAATCTTCTAGGTGTTTGCTGACAGACATCGTATTCACGTATATTACGCCTGCGGGCAGCGCGAATCGCCCCGGGAGCCTGTCCGGCGGGAGCCGCCGACGCATCGCTGGGGGGGGTCGACGGGCGGTTACCTGCCTGCGCGGGCGATGCGAACGAGGCGAAAGTAATCAAGCCGGGGGAGCGTCTGGGTGCGAAACCGGGGTGGACCCGTGGTCGAGGGACACGAACTAGGCGGGACCGTCAGTGCCGGCGGGTGCCCGCCGCGCCCTGGGTACCCGCGGCGGATTTCGCCGCACCGATCTGCTCCCCGAGCCAGGGCGCGATCAGCTGTTTGCCCGCCGCGCTGAAGTGCACGCGGTCGTCCAGATACATCCGCTCGTCGCCGACCGTCGTCGCGCATTCGTCCGCCGTGCACACCTCGTCCTGCAGGTCGAGCTTCACGATCTCCGGGTAGTCGGCGAAGAAGTCGTCGAGGATCGTGTTGAACGCCGTGGCCTGCTCGGGGGAGACGACCCCGTTGTACAGGCGGGAGTTCGCCACCATCACCGTCAGACCCGGCCGCTCGGTCACCTCCGCGAGCGTCTCGAGGGACTCTCGGTAGGTCTTCGCGAACGCGGGGTCCGTCAGGTCGGTCCACTCGCCGTCGATCTGCTGCGTGACGGCGTCCCAGGCGATGTTCACGACCACGTAGTCGGGCGTGCTGTCGTCGATCAGCGTGGTCCAGCGGGACTCCCACGGGTTGCAGGTCGCCGGCGCGCTCTGGGTGATGCCGGCGCGGGTGCGCTGAGCGGTGCTGCCCGAGATGCCGCAGCCCGGGAGGCCGCCGTCGACCACGGTGAAGCGGTCGCCCTGGTAGGTGCCGAGTGCCGACGCGTAGTCGTTGGCGAGCGAGTCGCCGAGGGTGAGCACCTTGACGGAACCGGCTCCGGCGGGCGTGGCGAGGACGAGGCCGGGCACGAGCAGGACGGCGGCGGTGACGCCGGCGACGAGCGTCGAGAACGCGGCCGTGCCCTTGATGCGCCAGCGGCGCAGACGGATGGGCTCCGCGACCAGGTGGTGGAGGCCTCCCGCGAGCAGGAGCGAGGCGGGAAGACCCAGGACGACCAGGTCCCACGACGTGCTGTACGGGGCCAGCGCGAGGATCAGCCAGTAGATCGGCATGTGCACGAGGAACAGCGTGTACGAGACCTTCCCGATCTCGACCAGCGGCTTCCAGGCGAACACCCGGGTGAGGATGTTGTTCGGGCTCGTGAGCGTCAGGATGAGGAGGGAGCCGATCAGGGCGACGGCGAGGAACCCCCACTGGTAGAGCCACGGCTCCTCGTAGCTGCTCGCGTTGAGCGAGAGCACGACGATCGCGCTGAGCGCCGCGACCGACACGATCGAGACGGCGGCGCCGCGGACGACGACGGACCACCGGTCGGTCCGGGGGAGGACGCGGGGCGCGCGGGCGTTCCGGATGCTGGCCCGCTGCAGCCAGAGATAGTTGAGGCTGGCCGCGACCGCCCCGGCGATGAGCCCGGCGACGTGGGTGTCGGTGCCGAGGTAGAGGCGGTCCCAGTTGGAGCCGTCGAACCGCAGCATGGGCATCGCTCCGGCGACCCCGAGGCCGGCCACGCCGAGGACGAGCACCATGACCGCGCTGCGCCGGGACCACTGCCAGGAGTTGGGTCCGTCGCCGCGCGACAGCCGCTTGCCGAGGGCGAGCACCAGGAACATCACGAGGGGCCAGAGGAGGTAGAACTGCTCGGTGATGGCGAGGGACCACATGTGACCGAGCGGGTTGATCGCGCCGAACCCGTCCCAGTAGCCCTGGCCGGCGGAGATCTGCTCCCAGTTCGTCAGGTACACCAGGGAGGCGACGGCCTGCTGGCCGAAGCGCTCCAGCTCGGCGCGCGTCCCGAGCACGGCGACGCCCCACAGGGTGAGGGCGAGGACGATGAAGAGGAGGGGGAGGAGGCGCTTCGCCCGGCGCAGGTAGAAGCGGCCGAGGTGGATGCCGCCGGTGCGGTGGAACTCCCGCAGCATCGTGAGGGTGATCAGGAAGCCCGACAGTGCGAAGAACATGTCGACGCCGAAGAGGCCGTTGCTGTAGAGGCCCGTGTGGAACAGGAGGACGCTCAGGATGGCGATGGCGCGGAGGCCGTCGATCGCCGCGAAGTACGAGGCGACGAGGGGCAGCGGCGCGAACGCGCGCGCCTCGCGGCGACCACGGCGGGTGGCGGTGCGCGCACGGCGCGAGGCCGCGGGCTGGCGGTGGCCGGCGCGCGTGCGGTCTGCGGCGGTGCTCATGCTGCCTCCTTACCGGGGGATGCGGTCGTGACGGCGGTCGGGACCGCGGTCGGGGTCGTCTTCGGGGCGACGGGCCGAGCCGTCGCGGACTCGTCGACGCGGAGCGTCTTCTCCCAGTCGTTCTGGCCTTTGAGGATCCGCGCGAGCGCGCTCCAGACCGCGGCGAAGGCCAGGTAGTTGATCAGCGGGAAGCAGTGGGCGTGGAGCAGGGAGATCCAGAGCTCCCTGCTCTCGTCGCGTTTGTAGTAGACGAACGCGCTGACGAAGACGGGGCCGAGCGTCACCAGATACCAGGCGATGGCGCCGATGAGCAGCGTGAGCGAGCTGTTGACGAAGGCGAAGAACGCTCCGCCGTCGACGATCATCCCGAGCACGCCCCAGTGGAACAGGATCGACCAGGGCAGGATGGTCACCCACGGCGTCAGGATGTAGGCCGAGAGCTCCAGCGCGCGCAGGTGGGTCACCCGGCGGTCGCGCCAGAGCTCCGGCACGCGCTTCGCCATCATCATGTGGCCCTGGAACCAGCGGCGCCGCTGCTTGAAGAGCGCGCGGATCGTGGTGACGCCCTGCTGCTCGACGGCCGCCTTGGGGGTCGTGCCCAGCTTCCAGCCGCTCATGGCGAGGGTGACCGCGAGGTCGAGGTCCTCGGTGAGGGACTCGCTCCACGGCTTCACGCCGGCCTCGTCGAGAGCCGCGAGACGGCTGAACTGGCCGTTGCCGCCGAGCGAGACCGTCCCGGTCTGGGCGCGCCCGAGCTGCGTCACGGCGGTCATGGCCCAGAAGTGGAAGTCCTGGTAGCGCGTGAGGAAGGAGTCGCGGTTGCGGATGCGCACGGCGAGCTGGATGGCGCCCATCGACGGGTCCTCGAACTCGCGCAGGACGTGGGCCATCGCTCCGTCGGAGAGGCGGCCGTCCGCGTCCATCACGGCCACGAGGACCTTGTCGACGTCCTGGCCGCGCTCCTCGACGAGCCGGCGGACGAGCGCGAGGGCGTCGTTGAGCGCTTCGCCCTTGCCGATCCGGGCGTCGGGGAACGTGCGCTTGTGCACGATGACGTTGGAACCGCCGTTCGCGTACGCCACCTCTTCGGTGCGGTCGTCCGAGGCGTCGTCGATCACGATCGTCGTCGAGTGGGGAGAGCCGGCCAGCGCCTTCGTGGTCGCGCCGATGACGCGCTCCTCGTTGAGGCACGGGATGAGGAAGTAGGTGTGGAAGGTCCCCGGCTCGTCGATGAACGGGTCCTCGTACTTCGCGCCGCGCAGCGTGGAGAGGTTGGCGCCGTTCTGGCGCATGGTGCGCAGACCTCCGAAGAACATGACCCAGAGGTAGGCGAACGAGATGCAGATGACGACCGAGGAGGCGACGGCGAAGATGGGTACCAAGGCTCTGCTCCTGACGGGTGGTGTCGGCGTTGCTGTGGGTGCTGCGGCGTGTGATCCGCAGCGGGCGGCTCCTTGTGAGCGTGTGGGCGGTGGAGGTGGTGGGCGCGCGGACCGCGCGCCCACCGAGGGGGACTAGTCGTGCTGGTCGGCGTCGTCGGCGCGGGCGGCGCGCCGGCCCGTGCCTGCGGGTCGGCCGTCGGTCGTGGGCCGTTTGAAGGCGACGACCGTCATCACGATGAGGGCGGCTGCCATCCCGACGAGCATCAGGATCGTGCCGACGGGACCGTGGACCCAGCGGAACGCTTCGATGCCCCAGGTGCTCCAGGCGTAGATCAGCAGGCCGAGGCGCAGGAGGCTGAGCAGCATCATCCCGACGATGCCGGCCGCGGCGGCGAGCAGCACGCGGTGGAGCTTGACGCCGCGACGCAGCGCGAGCACACCGGCGAGGAACGCGATGGGACCGAGGTAGAGGGCGATGGCGCACTGGATCGTGACGACCGCGAGCACCCAACTGTCGCCGGCGGGGAACGCGATGCTCGGGTTGCCGTCCTTCCAGGCGAGGACCGCCTCGGAGCCGAGGATGTCGTGGGCGATCGTGACCATGGTGCGGGCCTCGAACGCGCGCACCACGCTCTCGTTCAGCATGACGAGGGCGCCGGCCGCGAACAGGGCGAGCGCGGTCAGCCAGGCGGCGACCCGCTTCAGCGGGAATCCGCGGCGGGCGCGTCGGCGGGGAGCGGTGATCGTCTGGGTGGCGTCAACCGACATGGCGGCCTCCCATCGCGTGGCGGCGGGACGGCAGAGCGGCGAGCTCGGCCTTGTCTTCGCGGCGGTGGGCGGCGATCCGCAGGAGGATCAGCCCGCCGAGCAGGAGGAAGAGGCAGACGATGGTGACGCCGATGACGGTCATCATCGATCCACCTCCCGTGGCGGCGAGAACACCGCCGACGGTGAGACCACCGCCGATGGGAGCGGTCTGATACATGGGAAACCTCGCTTCGTGAGCCGGACGCGTTGGAGATCCCTCGAACGCCGACTCGCAAAGCAAGCAATGCAGGGGCGCTAGGACGCCCGCTGCACATGCAACGTGATGCTGGTTCGGGTGGGGAGATCCTGATCGGGTTGGGATCGGATTCCAGTGTGCGATGCGAATACCCGCAAATCGGTAGTGCGTGCGGCCGCTCAGTAGTCTGCGCGGCCGGATTCCGTAGACACGTCCCCCCGGCCGACGTAGCAGGAGCCGGGCGTAACGGGGGAATACCGCGAGTCCGGCCCTGTTGCCGCATGCATGAGAGACGCCCCTCCGATGAGCCGGTTCGTGCAGCACGACGCGTTCGGCGGTCCCGACGTGCTGGGCATCGCGGAACGCCCGGTGCCCGTCCCGGACGGGTCCGACATCCGCGTGCGGGTGACGGTGGCGGGACTGAACCCGGTGGACTGGCCGATCGTCGCGTCACCGGAGCTCGCGTCGGCGTTCGGCGTGTCCCTCCCCTCCGGATACGGCAACGACTTCGCCGGCGTGGTCGACGCGATCGGACCGGAGACGACGCGCTGGGCGGTGGGCGACCGCGTGTACGGGGGCGCCCGCGGCCGCGCCCTCGCCGACCACATCGTGCTCGCGGAAGGCGATCCGCGCATCCATCGCACCCCGGAGGGCGTCGCCGACCGGACGGCGGGAGTGGTCGACGTCGCCGGACGCACCGCCTGCGCCGTCGCGGACGCGCTCGCCGCGGGCACGGGCGACGTCGTGCTCGTCGGCGCCGCGGGAGGAGGGGTCGGGACGATCCTGACTCAGCTGCTCGTCCGCTCCGGCGCCCGCGTGCTCGGCACCGGCTCGGAGGCCTCCGCCGACCACATCCGCTCGCTCGGAGCCGAGCCGGTGCGCTACGGGCCCGGGCTGGAGGCGCGCGTGCGGGTGCTGTCACCCGCGGGCGTGACCGCCGGGGCCGATCTGTTCGCGACCGAGACGGCGGTCGCGGCTCTCGCCCTGGGCGCGCAGCCCGGCCGCGTCGTCACGATCGAGGCGGACGATCCACCGCCCGGCGCCCGCGCGGTCAACGGGTCGGATGCGCGGCCCGGCGCCCTGGACGAGCTGCTGCTGCGTGTGCGCGACGACGGCCTCCGCATCCCCGTGGAGGCGGTGTACCCGTTCGCGGAGTTCCGCGACGCCGTCGATCACCAGCGGTCGCGGCACGCCCGCGGCAAGGTCGCGGTCGCGCTCACCTGATCCGCGCGTGGCTACCAGCGCAGCCCGACGGGATGCCGTTCGTCGCCGAACGGGGCGCCGAGCGGTTGATCGGGGTCAGGGAGCTCGAGCGTCGCTCCGGAGCGCTCGGCGATCGCGACGGCGTCGTCCTGCGGGAAGTAGCCGATCGCCTCGCCTTCCTCCAGTGCGAACCAACCGGGACGGTTGGCCGAGACGCCCCACACGATGCGGTGGCCCGGCTCGGTGAGCGCGCCCACCGCCTCGACGAGCCGCGTCGCGTCGCCGGGCGAGAGCCACGTCGCGAGCGAGCGCGACGTGTCCGGCAGCTCCTCGAATGTGCAGATCCGCGCCGAGACCACCGCCATGCCGAACTGGTCCGCGTACAGGCTGCCCAGCGCCTCCATCGCGACCTTGCTCATGCCGTAGTAGGTGTCGGGGCGGGGAGGGAGGACGCGGGCGTCCTTCGCGGAGGAGGCCGGGGTCAGGCCGACCGCGTGGATCGAGCTCGCCAGCATCACGCGCGGCACCCCCGCCACGTACGCGGCCTGGAGGGTGTTGCGGGTGCCGTCGATGTTCTCCTCGACGATCTCGCTCCACGGCCGTTCCGACGCGACGCCGGCGAGGTGGATCAGCGTGTCCGCGCCCTTCACCGCTTTCGCGAGCGCATCCCTGTCCGAGATCGACGCCCTGACGTGCTCCCACGTGGCGTCGTCGGGAGCCTCGGTGACGTCGATCGAGCGCACCTGGTGGCCACGCCGGAGCAGGCGCGGGATGATCGAGCGGCCGATGCGCCCGTTGCCGCCGGTGATCGCGAACTGTGCCATTGCTGCCTCCATCGTCCGCACCATCAGTACACCGATCCGGGGAGGCCGCCCAGCCGGGACCTCAGGCCGTCTCGATCGCGGCCTGCGCCTCCGCGGCCGGCGCCGACGCCTGTGCACCCGGCTTCTCGCCACCCGCGCGCCGCCGGGTCGCCGGGACGAGGAAGGCGAGGACGAGCGGCACCGCGCTCAACGCCAGCACCCACCAGAACGTCGCGTTGAACGCGCCGAGCGCCTGGCTCGCCGTGGTCGCGCCCGTGAGGTACTGCTGCAGGACGACGGCGATCACCGTCACGCCGAACGGGGCGCCCACCTGCTTCACGAGGTTGAAGGCGGCGCTGCCGCGGGGCGTCTCCGCGTGGCTGAGGCTCGCGAAGGCGAGCGTCATGACGGGGAGCGAGACGGCGGCCATCCCGAACCCCTGCAGGAACTGCCCCGCCAGGAGCAGCACGTCTCCGCCGGACGCGCCGGCCAGGGCGAACGGCAGCGTTCCGATCATCGCGAGCACGACGCCGCCGGCGATGACGAACCGGGTGTCGATCCGGTCGCCGAGCCTCCGGTTGACCAGGATGAAGCACATCGTGCCGAGGCCTTGCGGGATGAGCAGCAGCCCCGTCGTGAACACGGACTCCCCGCGGATCTGCTGGTAGAAGAGCGGCAGCAGGAACATCAGGGCGTAGATCGAGAAGCCGCTCAGGAACGTGATGACGCTGCCGACCCCGAAGCTGCGCCGCGCGAAGACGCGCACGTCCAGGAGGGCCGGCCGCGTCGAGCGGAGCGACCACGCGGTGAACCCGGCGAGAAGCGCTGCGCCGATCGCGAGCGGGAGCCAGGCGTCGACGGCCGCGAAGCCGTCCGGGGTGGCGCCGCGGCTGATGCCGTAGGCCAGGGCGACGACGCCGGGGGTCAGGAGCGCGAACCCGAGGAGGTCGAAGCGGTGCGACGACTCCCTTCCGCCCCGCGGCAGGAGGAGCGGAGCCAGCACGAGCGCCGCCAGGCAGAGGGGGGCGTTGACGAAGAACAGCCAGCGCCAGCCGACCGAGTCGATGAGGGAGCCGCCGATCAGCGGGCCGAGGATCGGGCCCAGCTGGGCGACCAGGCCGATCGTCGCGATCGCCCGGCCGATCCGCTCCTTGCCTGCCGCCCTCGTGAGGATCGTGATGGTGATGGGGAGCACCATCCCGCCGCCGACGCCCTGGAGCACGCGGAAGCCGATGAGGCTCGGCAGGTTCCAGGCGAGGCCGCAGAGCACCGAGCCGAGCAGGAAGGCGGCGACCGCGAACATCCACATGCGCCGCGCGCCGAATCGCTCGGACGCCCATCCCGAGACCGGGACGACGGCGACGTAGGCCAGGAGGTAGCCGGTCACGACCCACTGCGTCTGGGCGACGGTGGAGTGGAACACGGTGTGGAAGTGGTCGAGCGCGATGTTGACGATCGTCGAGTCGAGGATCGTCGTGATCGCCCCGAGGAGCAGCACGAGGCTGATCAGATTGAGCCGGCGCGAGCTCACGGCGGCGGGTGGGGTCATGGTCATGAGCAGTAAACTACACCGTGTAGTGTAGTAAGTAAACCGATGAGTAAGATCGTGGGGGAATCAGGGAGGTCCGATGCAGACGACGACGCCGGCGAAGGGTGTCCGCGAGGGGTCGGCGCAGAAGCGGGAGGCCATCCTCGCCGCCGCGCGCGAGCTCTTCCTCGCCGACGGGGTCGAGCGGACCAGCGTGGACGCGATCGCCGCGAGTGCCGGCGTCTCCAAGCGCACCGTCTACGACTACTACGGCGACAAGCGGAACCTGCTCCTCGCCGTGGTCGAGCAGGCCGTCGACGCGCTCGGCGCGGCCGTGACCGCCGCCATCGACGCCAACCTCCGCGGCGACATCGAGATCGAGAGTGCACTGACGCGGTTCGCGCAGGACATCACCGCCACCGCGCTCGGCTCCTCCGACTACATCGCGCTGGTGCGCCTGCTCTCCACGGAGTCGGTGAACCTGCCCGAGCTCTGGGACAAGCACTGGAACGTGGGCGAGCCGGAGGACGCCGTGGCCGAGCGGTTCGCGGAGTTCGACCGTCGCGGGCTGCTCGTCACCCCCGACCCGCGCCTCGCCGCCGACCACTTCGTGGCCCTCACCGTCTCCTCGTTCGCCAGCACGCTCGGCCGCCCGATCGAACGCGACGAGCAGCAGACGCAGCACCTGATCGTCGAAGGGGTGCGGGCCTTCCTCCGGGCGTACGGGGCCTGACGCGCCGCGGTGCTCCCGGCTCGCGAGGCGCTTCCGCTAGGCCCCGCCCTCCTTGCGCGCGCGGAACGCGATCATGTTCACGCGGTTGCCGCAGCGGACGCTGCAGAAGCGCTTCGAGCCGTTGCGGGAGAGGTCGAGCAGCAGGCCGGTGCAGTCGTCGGCGGCGCACACCCGCAAGCGGCCGGTCTCGTGCGAGCGGATGATGTCCACCAGCGCGAGCGCGATCTCCACCCGGATGCGCTCGGCCAGCGGCGCATCCTGCGGGGTCGCGTGCAGGTGCCAGTCGAAGCCGTCGTGGCGCAGCAGATAGGGGAGCGCGTGCGCGTCGGCGAGGATGCGGTTGACGGCCAGGGCCGCCTCGTCGCGGTCGAGTGACCAGATGCGCCGCACCAGGTCGCGGGTCGCGAGCACCTCCGCCAGCTCGGCGTCGCTGCCGTCCTTCCTCCCGGAGTACTGGTTGCGCGCGAGCAGCGAGGCCAGTTCGGCGGAGGAGGGGAGCTCGTCGTCTCCACTGCGGGACGCGCCGGGCGCCGTGTTGCCGAGCTCGACGGCGAACGCGAGCGCGTCTTCTGTGTCAGGGGTGAAATGCAAGTTGACTCCTTACTCGCGACAAGACTAGCGTCAGGCTCATCATCCCCTTCGACCCTGACAGGTGACTCGCATGTCGCACCGCCGCCCGACGACGCTCGGCCTCCTCATCGCGCTGCTCGCAGCGGCGACCTTCGGGATGTCGGGGGCGTTCATCAAGCCGCTGCTCGAGGGCGGGTGGTCGCCCGTCGCCGCCGTCACGCTGCGCGCGCTGATCGGCGGCCTCGTGCTCCTGCCGTTCGCGCTCCTGTCGTTGCGCGGGCGCTGGGCGGCCGCCTGGCGGGGCCGCTGGCGACTGCTCGGGATGGCGTTGATCGGCGTCGCCGGGACGCAGGTCCTCTACTTCTCGGCGATCCAGCGCATCCCCGTGAGCACGGGCATCCTGATCGAATACCTGGCTCCCGTGCTGCTCGTCGCGGTGGCATGGGTCCGCACCCGCCGTGCGCCGCACGCGGTGGTGCTCATCGGGTCCGCGGTCGCGGTCATCGGACTCGTCTTGGTCGTCTCGCCCGGCGGTGCCGGCCGCCTGGACCCGCTCGGCATCCTGCTCGCCACGATCGCGATGATCGGCTGCGCCGCCTTCTACGTGATCGCCGCCCGGCCGAGCGACGGCCTCCCCCCGGTCGCACTGGCCTCGGGCGGCCTGATCATCGGAGGCCTCGCGCTCGGCGCCGTCGGCGCGACCGGACTCCTCCCCTTCACCATGCGGTTCACGGACGTCGAACTCTTCGGCCGGCCGACCGCGTGGTGGGTGCCGCTCGCCGTGGTCGGCGTGCTCGCGACCGCCGTCGCCTACGCCTCCAGCATCACCGCCACCGAACTGCTCGGGTCGCGCCTCGCCTCGTTCGTCGGGCTGCTGGAGGTCGTCGCGGCGAGCCTCTACGCCTGGCTGCTCCTCGGGGAGCGCCTGAGCCTCCTCCAGCTCCTCGGCGGCGTGCTCATCCTCGGCGGCATCGTCCTCGTCCGCGTGGACAAGGGGGCGGATCCGGAGGTGGTGGCGGCAACACCTGCGCGCCGATCGAAGGTCAGCAGCCGGAGCGCCTGACGACACGCCGATCGACAGTCCCGACACGCCGCGCCGAGAACGTGACACGCCGGTGTGGCGGATGCTCCAGGCCGCGGAATGTCGGTGGTCCGCCGTATTGTCGGGGGAGAGCCAAAAAAAGTCGAAAACACTACATCTAGTGGAATGACAATCGTGTCATTCGGGTTATATAGTGGGTGAACACCGCACGAAGCGGTGAAAAACGAGACTTCAGGGGAGGCCATCATGGACTACGAAAACGACAGCGTCGGCGGCTACGCGGTTCCCGTCGACCCGATGGACCTGCTGCAGTGCGACAGCTGCCAGTAGGCACAGACCGCACGTAGGGAGAACCCCGGCCAGGCGGCCGGGGTTCTCTTTTTTCGTCGCCCCGTAGAATCGACGGGTGCCAGTGAATCCAGCTCTTCAGGGCCGCGCGTTCCCGCCGACCGCCCCGTATCTCGTGGGCCGGGAGAAGGTGCGCGAGTTCGCCCGCGCCGTGTTCGCGACCGACCCCGCCTCCTTCGACCTCGACGCGGCGCGCGCCGCCGGCCACGCCGACCTCGTCGCGCCGCCCACCTTCTCCATCGTCGTGCAGCAGCTCTCGCTCGACCAGCTGCTCGCCGACCCGGAGGCCGACATCGACTTCAGCCGCGTCGTCCACGGCGACCAGCGGTTCACCTTCACGCGGCCGGTCATCGCCGGCGACGAACTCACCGGCACGCTCACCGTCACCGCGGTGAAGTCGCTGGGCGCGCACTCGATGGTGACCGCCGAGACCGTGATCGTCGACGCGGCCGGCGAGCACGTCGTGACCTCCACCTCCACCCTGGTCGTTCGAGGGGACGAGTGATGACCCAGCAGACCTCAGCAACGCCCGACTTCGACACGCTGACCGTCGGCGACGTGATCGCCGAGCGCAGCTACGAACTGAGCCGCGACTCCCTCGTCCGCTACGCGGGCGCCTCCGGAGACTTCAACTCCATCCACTACCGCGACGACATCGCGACCTCGGTGGGCCTGCCCGGCGTGATCGCCCACGGGATGCTCACGATGGGCCTCTCGGTGCAGCCGGTCGTCGACTGGGCCGGCGACCCGGCACGCGTCGCCGACTACCAGGTGCGCTTCACGCGCCCGATCCTGGTGGACCCGGTCACGGGCGCGACCGTCTCGGTCACGGCGAAGATCGGCCAGCTCGACGCGGAGGCCCGCGTCGCCCGCGTCGACCTCACCACGACCTTCAACGGCGACACCGTGCTCGGCAAGGCGCAGGTGCGGGTCACCCTGGCATGACCGACACGCCGTCGCCCGCCACCACCGCCCTCGCCGACCTCACCACGATGCGCGTCGGCGGCGTCCCCGCACGCCTCGTCGCCCCCGCCGACCGTGACGCGCTCGTCGCCGCGGCGCTCGAGGTGTGGGGGAGCGGCGAGGACTGGCTGCTCCTCGGCGGCGGCTCGAACACGATCGCCGGCGACGACGGCTTCGACGGGACCGTCATCCACATCGTCACCCGCGGGGTGGAGCGGCTCCCGGCACCCGACGGGCGCGTGCGGCTGCGCGTGCAGGCCGGCGAGCCCTGGGACGACCTCGTGGCGCTCACCGTGCGCAACGGCTGGGCCGGCATCGAAGCGCTCTCCGGCATCCCGGGATCCACCGGTGCCGCCCCCGTGCAGAACATCGGCGCGTACGGGCAGGAACTCGAGTCGGCGCTGCTCGCCGTCGAGTTCCTCGACTACCGCACCGGCGAGGTGACCACGCTCACGAAAGCGGAGCTCGGCCTCGGCTACCGGATGTCGGCCCTGAAGGGCGGACTGGAGGGCATCGTGCTCTCGGTCGACCTCGAACTCGCCGACAACACCGTGCCCGGCGGGGTCGGCGCCCCGCTCAGCGCCCCGGTGGGATACGCGCAGCTGGCCGACGCCCTCGGCGTCGTCATCGGCGCGCGGGTCCCGATCGCGGAACTGCGCCGGTCGGTCCTCGCCCTGCGCTCCTCCAAGGGAATGGTCCTCGACCCGGACGACCCCGACTCGGTCAGCGCCGGCAGCTTCTTCACCAACCCGATCGTGTCGGAGAACTTCGCACGATCGCTGCCCAAGGACGCCCCCCGCTGGCCCGTCACCCCACCGGAGCCGGACGCCGTCATCGGCCTGCAGCCCGACGGCGTGCACCCGCTCGACGTCCCCCCGCTGGCCGACGGCCCGTACGACGTCAAGCTCTCGGCCGCGTGGCTCATCGAGAAGGCCGGCATCCGGCGCGGGTACGGCCTCCCGGGTTCGGCGGCCGGACTCTCGTCCAAGCACACGCTCGCGATCGTGAACCGCGGCGGCGCGACGGCGCAGGATGTCGTCCAGCTGGCGTCGTTCATCCAGGCCCGCGTGCAGTCGGAGTTCGGGGTGCTGCTGCGCCCGGAGCCGATCTTCGTCGGCGTCGCGCTGTAGGCGACCGCCCGGCGCTCTCTGAGAAGATTCTCACGCACCGAACCTAGGCTGACGCCAGCACGGCGCACCCGTAGAGCCGTCGACCGAAGGGTACGACCATGGGATTCCTCGACCGCCTTCTCGGACGCGAAGAGCCGCGTCCCGCCGACCAGCAGGCACCCGCCCCGCACGCCGGCCCCGCCGCGTACGCCGCGTCCGCCGCGCAGGCGCCGGGTCAGCAGGCGCCTGGTCAGCAGACGTCGGGTCAGCAGCCGCGCTCGGAGGACGAGATCGCCGTCGAGCGCTACCGGTATCTGCTGCGCACCGCGCCGCCGGAGACCATCGAGCAGGTGCACGAGGAGGCGTTCACGAAACTGACGCCCGAGCAGCGCCGCCTGCTCTTCCAGCAGCTCAGCGAGAACGCCCCCGCCGGTGAGCAGCCGCGCGGCGACGACCCGCGCTCGCTCGCCCAGGCCGCCACCCGCTCCGAACTGCGCCAGCCCGGCACCCTCGAGCGTTCGCTCGGCGGACGCAGCGGCGGTGGAGTCGGGTTCGGCGGGATGTTCGCGAGCTCCCTCCTCGGAAGCGTCGCCGGCTATGTCATCGGATCCGCCCTCGTCGGCGCGTTCCTCCCCTCGCCGACCGACAGCCAAGCGGGTGCGGACAACGGCGACGGCGGAGACAACAGCGGCGACAGCGGCTCAGGCGACGCCGGTTCCGGGGACAGCGGCTCCGGCGACGCCGGCGCGACCGACACGGCCAGCGCGGACGCCGGTGGCGCCGACGCGGGCGGCTGGGGCGACAGCAGCGGCGGCTGGGGCGATTTCGGCGGCGGCGATTTCGGCGGAGGCGACTTCATCTAGTCGGCGGTACCCACGGCCATCACCCCCTCAGCGCTGCCGCGAAGGGCAGCACGGCGGAGGCGCCGGCGTCCAGCAGGGCGCGACCGGCGACGGTGATCGTCCAGCGGCTGTCGACGACGTCGTCGACGAGCAGGACCGGGCGCGCGGTCGGCACGTCGAGCCCGTCGGCGCCGAAACGATCCCAGACGGCGGCCAGACGGAACGCGCTGTTGCCGCCCGGGTCACCGGTCGGCCCTCCACCGCGAAGCGAGAGCGAGCCGAGGAACGGGAGCCTGCCGACCTCGGCCAGGCCCCGCGCCAGCGACTCGACGAACACCGGGCGCCGCCGCGACGGCATCGCGACGACCGCGGCGGGCCGCTCCGCCCAGTCCCAATCCGCCAGGACGCGGATGCAGGCGGCGAGCAGCTCCGGAGGGCACGGCGCATCCGGGGCCTGCGGAGAGAGAACCTCACGGAGGCGGTTGCCCCAGCCCAGATCGGTGAGCCGGGCGAGAGCCCTGCCCGACTGGAGCTGCTCCGCCGGGGCGATCTTGCCGCGCACGGAGACGCCGAGCCGGTCCGCCCCGGTCGGCCACAGCTTGCGCGGCTCGATCTCCACCCCCACCCGGTCGAGCATCGCCGAGACCGAACCGGAGGCCTCCGCGGCGATCGCGCTCGGGTACCAGGCGCCCGCGCAGTTGTCGCAGCGGCCGCACGGTGCCGCGGCCGGGTCGTCGAGGGCCTCCTGCAGGAACTGCATGCGGCACATGCCGGTGCGCTCGTACTCGAGCATCGACTGCTGCTCCGCCTCCCGTGCCGCGGCGATGCGCTCGTACCGATCGCGGTCGTAGACCCACGGCTGCCCGGTCGACACCCAGCCGCCGGAGACCCGGCGGACGGCGCCGTCCACATCCAGCACCTTGAGGAGCAGTTCGAGGGTCGACGCCTTGAGATCGACCCGGCTCTCCAGCACACGGGTCGACTGCGTCTCGTGCGAGAGCGCATCGAGGACGGCCGCCGCCTTCTCCTCCGAGGGCATGGAGGCGGTGGCGAAGTACTGCCAGATCGCGCGGTCCTCCGGGCCGGGCAGCAGTAGGACGTCGGCGTTCTCGGTCGCGCGGCCCGCGCGGCCGACCTGCTGGTAGTACGCGACGGGCGAGGAGGGGGCGCCGAGGTGGACGACGAAGCCGAGGTCGGGTTTGTCGAAGCCCATCCCGAGCGCACTGGTGGCCACGAGCACCTTCAGCTCGTTGCGCTTGAGCCGGCCCTCCAGATCCTCCCGCTCGGCGGTGTCGGTCTGCCCGGTGTAGGCGTACGCCTCGAACCCGGCCGTTCGCAGCACCCGTGCGGTGTCCTCCGCGGCCGCGATCGTCAGCGTGTAGACGATGCCGCTCCCGGGGAGCTCCGCGAGGTTGCTCGCCAGCCAGGCGAGCCGCGAGGTCGCGTCCTCCAGGGTCAGCACGCCGAGACGCAGGGACCGCCGGGCGAGCGGCCCGCGGATCGTCAGGACCTCCGCGTGTCCGCTGCCCTCGCCCATCTGCTCGGCGACATCGGCGACGACGCGCTCGTTGGCCGTCGCGGTGGTGGCCAGCACGGGCACACCGTCCGGGAGGGACGCGATCAGATCGCGGAGGCGCCGGTAGTCCGGACGGAAGTCGTGCCCCCAGTCGGAGATGCAGTGCGCCTCGTCGATCACGAGCAGGCCGCTGCGCGCGATCAGGTCGGGGAGGTGCTGGTCGCGGAAGTCGGGGTTGTTGAGCCGCTCGGGGGAGACCAGGAGCACATCCACCGAGTCCTCGCGCAGCCGGGCGGAGACGTCGTCCCACTCGTGCCGGTTGGCAGAGTTGATGGTGACGGCCCGCACCCCCGCGCGTTCGGCGGCGGAGACCTGGTCGCGCATGAGGGCGAGCAACGGCGAGACCAGGATGGTCGGCCCGGCCCCGCGCTGCCGGAGCAGCATGGTCGCCACGAAGTACACGGCCGACTTGCCCCACCCGGTGCGCTGCACGACGAGCGCCCGGCGCTGCTCGTCGACGAGAGCCGCGATCGCCTCGTACTGCCCGGAGTGGAAGTCGGCGTCCTCCCGCCCGACGAGGGCGCGGAGGCTGGTGACGGCGAGGTCTCTGGTGGTGCTCATGCAGCCATCGTTCCAGAGGGGGCCGACGCCCGATCGCCGCGCGTGAGGATCCGTGGACAAGTCCCAGGCGTGGGCGGCTGTGCAGAACCTCCTGCCGCCGCCGCGACGGTCAGCCGTCCTTGCGGATCCACCGGAACGTCAGACGGCACGCGATCAGCCCCGCGACCAGCCAGATCAGCAGGACGACGGCCATCCAGCCGAGCTGCCAGCTCCCGCTCGGCTCCTGCGACTCGAACGACGCGGGCAGGAACACGCTCCGCATCCCCTGCGCGATCCACTTCAGCGGGAACACGCTCGCGATGTTCTGCAACCACACCGGCAGAAGGTTGAACGCCAGATAGACGCCCGAGATGAACTGCAGCACCAGCACGATCGGGATGATCACCGCCGTGGCGCTCTTGCCGGTGCGCGGCACGGCGGACAGCGCGATCCCGAGCACCGCCGAGGTCACGATCCCGAGCAGATAGATCCAGACGAACCGCAGCCACGCCTCGGGGTCGGTCGGCAGGTCGACGCCGAACGCCAGCCGGGCGACCAGCAGCAGGAGCACGATCTGCAGCGCGCTCGTGACGATGACCTGGCCCATCTTGCCGATGAAGTACGAGACCACCGGCAGCGGCGTCCCCCCGAGCCGCTTGAGCGTCCCGTTGCTCTTCTCGATCGCGATGTCGACGGCGAGGTTCTGGACGCCGCTCAGGAGGACGCCCGCGGCGATCATGCCGGGCAGGTAGTAGGCGGCCTGGGTGATGCCGCCCGAGCCGTCTGGCGCCGCTCCGACCTTCCCCAGCCCCTGGAACGCGACCGAGAAGATCCCGAGCATGACCACCGGGAAGAGGAAGGTGAAGAAGATCGTGTCGCCCTGGCGGAAGTAGGTCAGGGTCTCGTATCGGGCGCGGGCGATTCCGAGCGGGATGGTCGTCATGCGATCGCCTCCCGCTCCGCGGCGCCGGCCTCGCGCACCAGTTCGAGGTAGATGTCCTCCAGGCTCGGCCGGATGACCTCGAGGTCCCGCGGCTCGCCTCCGAGGTCGGCGGTCAGGCGGGCGACGAGGGCGCCGGGCTCGTCCGTGCGCTGCTGCTGCGGCGCGCCGGCGGCGTCGCGCCAGCTGACGATCGGGACGCGCGCCGCCGCGCCGCCGATCTCGTCGACGGCTCCCATGTCGATGAGGGTGCCGCGGGCGATCACCGCGACCCGGTCGCTGAGCTGGGCGGCTTCGTCGAGATAGTGCGTCGTGAGCAGGATGGTGGTGCCCTCGCGCTTGAGGTCCCGGATCAGGTCCCAGAACTGGTGGCGCGCCTCCGGATCGAACCCGGTGGTCGGCTCGTCCAGGAACAGCAGCTCGGGCCGGCCGATCACGCCGAGGGCGACGTCGAGCCGGCGTCGCTGCCCACCCGACAGGTTGCGGATGCGCGTCTTGGCCTTGTCGGTCAGACCGACTGCGGCGATGAGCTCGTCCACATCGCGGCGCCGCGGATAGAACCGCGAGAAGTGCACGAGCTGCTCGCGCACGGTCACATCGGCGGCCTCGATGCCGGACTGGAGCACGATCCCGAGTCGGGCCTTCCAGGCGGTGCCGCCGTGCTGCGGGTCGACCCCCAGCACGTCCGCGGTGCCCCCGCTGCGGTCGCGGTACCCCTCGAGGATCTCGATCGTCGTGCTCTTGCCGGCACCGTTCGGGCCGAGGAGGGCGAAGGTCTCGCCCTCCTCGATGTCGAAGTCGACTCCGCGCAGCGCCTCGAACGAGCCGTACGTCTTGCGCAGGCCCCGGACGGAGACCGCAGCGCGGTGGGGTGTCATGCCCCCATCATGCCGTCTGGCGGCGCCGCTGTGCCGACCGGATCGCACCGAGCAGCGCGAACACCACGATCAGCACGCCCGCGGCCGCGAGCCACAGCGCCCACGCCGTGCCCGGGGTGAGGGCGGCGAGCCAGACCTCGACCGCAGCCAGGCGCTCGGGCGCCGACAGGACGAACAGCATCCCTCCGGCGAAGGCGACGAGCAGCAGGCCCCACACGACGCCGCCCCAGCGGATCGGGGGACGGGAGGCGGTGGCCGGCATCGGCGCCCAGGCGGACGGAGACGACGGGGTGAGCCATGGCTCGGCGGGGAGCGGGTGCGTGGGGTGGGAGGCGGTCGGCTGCTCCGCTGTGGGCTGCTCCGCTGTGGGCAGGGCCGCGGCCGGCTGCGTCTCGGACGGCTGCGCGTCGGTCGGCTGCGTCTCGGACGGGTCGGGGGTCGGGTTCGCGTCGGTGCTCATGGCGTTCCTCACTTCTGCTCGCGCTGGACGAGCACGTCGTCGAGCTGGGCGATTCGGACGACGGCGTCGGGTGCTCCGCCCGGACCGACGAGGATGTTCGTGCTGCAGCTGCCGAGCGGGCGCGGCTGGCACCGATGGACGTGCTCGGCGCCCGACGGGTCGGTCACGACGACGGCGGCTGCGGTCGCGGCCTCCAGCCGCACGGTGGCATCCGCAGGGACGATCACCGTCGTCGTGTCGGACCCCTTGGCGAGGTCGATCCGGGGTGTGCCCGAGGCCGTCACCGCATCCGTCAGGTCGATCGTGGTGTGTCCCCAGCCCTGGATGTAGGAGGCGTCGGCGGACGGCGTGAGCGTCTGATCGGCTCCGGCCACGATGGACGCCGCCGAGAAGCTCGCACGTGCACCGCTCGGGAGGGCCGCCGTGAGCGCCGTGAGTGCGGCCAGGATGATGCCGAAGGTGATGAGGAACCCGCTGCGGCGGCGCGCGAGGCCCGCGATGAGGGCGGCGAGGCCGAACACGAGGGTGGCCGCGGCGAGGGCGGCCGTCGACGCGTAACCGGACAGGCCGGTCAGCGGGACCCAGAGGGCGGAGGCGGCGGCTCCCGCGATGATCGCGAGGCCCACGGTCAGCCAGCCCAGGGGAGCGCCGACGCGAGGGTTGGCGGCGCGGTAGGCGGCCCGACGGGCACTGGCCGCTGCATTGGCGGAGGCCGCCTGCGCGCGGATCTCGGCGGAGCGCTGCGCCTTGACCGCGCGCATGTCCTCGGCGAGGCGGGCCTTCCAGCGGGCGTGCTCCGCCTTCCACTCGGCCTGGCGCTGCTGCCAGTCCGCGACGTCCTGCGGGCTCGCGCCCACGGTCGGAGCCGGTGGTGCGACGGGCTCGGCCGTGATGTCGAGCGGCGGCGTCGGTGCGCCGCCGTCGGTGGGCGCCTTCGGGTCGGCGACGTCCTTCGCGTCGCCGGCCTTCTTCGTGTCCGCGTTCGTCGCGGTGGTCGTCGCGCCGTCCGTTCCTGTCGCGAACGCGGCGGAGGCGGTGGGCGGCGCGGTGGGCGCGCTGTCCGTCGCCGGTGCGCTCGGCCAGGTGCCCGGCGCGGGAGGTGCAGGGCGGCTCGGCGGCGTCGCCGCACCCGGTCGCTTGTCGGCCGCGCGCACGGCGAAGACGATCAGCCCGGCGACGAGCGCCAGGACGAGGAGCGTCCAGAACACCCGTCCGACGATCTCGCCCCACCCCCAGTCGTTCCAGACGCCGCCGCCCCCGAACCAGCCGAAACCGCTCGACCAGGGCAGCAGCGAGAAGACGACGAGCACGCCCGCCGCGACGATCGGGGCATCCACGTCGCCCTCGAAGAGACGCTGGAGGTGGATGCGGCCGTCGCGGTCGGGGAGGAGTGCCCAGGCCAGCGCGTAGAGGAGCACGACCGGGGCGCCCAGCACGGCGGCCACGACGACGATGCCGCGGACGATGAGCGGGTCGATTCCGAGGCGGTAGGCGACGCCGGCGCACACGCCGCCGACCCAGCCGTCCGCGCGGACGACGCCGAGGCTGCGCATCCAGTCGAAGAAGCGGGAGCCGCGGCCCGAGAGGCCGGTGCTCGGGCCGCCGTAGGGCGGCGGCGTGGTGGAGTCGTTCTGTGACATGCTCCGATCCTGGCGCTCGGAGGCGCCCCCGCGACATGGGGTGACACCCTGAGCGGACCCTGATTCCCCTGCCCGCGGGCTGTTCGGGTGGCTCCGGGTCTGCTTGGATTCTGAACATGACCCCCACCGTGCCTGCCGCCAGGCCGCCGATCGCCCGGCCGCCGCTGGCGCGTCCGCGCGACTGCGTGTTCGGCGGCGTGTGCCAGGCGCTCGCGGATCACCTCGGGTGGCCGGTCGCCGCGGTGCGGTGGATCTTCGTCGGCACGACGTTCCTCGCCGGCGCGGGCGTCCTCTTCTATCTCTGGTTGTGGGCACTGGTCCCCCTCCGCGCTGCAGACGGCGACGAGCCCGCGCAGCGCGTGCATCGCCGGATCAACATCCCCTGGTTCTTCGGAGTCACCGGTGCGGGGGCCGGTCTCGTGTCGATCGTGCTGGTCGCGACGGGCGCGCTGGGCTCGGCCATCGGCCTCCTCTTCCTCTCGATCGTCCTGCTCGTCGCCGCGGTGGCCTGGGACCAGCTGGTCGAGGACGACAGCCTGCTGCCCACCCCGTTGTCGACGACGGCGTTCCGCATCGCCGCGGGCGCGTTCCTCGTGGTCGTCGCGCTCGTGCTCAGCGTGCTCCAGAACGCGCACGGGTCGGGGCCGCTGTGGATCGGGATCATCGCCGCCACCTTCGCCGGTGCGGCCGTGCTGGTCGCGCCCTGGGCGCTCCGGCTCTGGCGTGAGCTGATCTCGGAGCGCACGGCGCGGATCAAGGAGGAGCAGCGCGCGGAGATGGCGGCGCACCTCCACGACTCGGTGCTGCAGACGCTCGCCCTCATCCAGAACCGCGCCGGGGCGTCGAGCGAGGTCGGTCGCATCGCCCGGGCCCAGGAGCGGGAACTGCGCGACTGGCTGTACGCGGACGCCGCCCACGCGGCGGAACGAGAGGATGCGGACCTGGCGGGCGAACTGCGGGAGGTCGCCGCCGCGCTCGAGGTCGACCACGCCGTGCACTTCGACATCGTGTCGGTCGGCGAGCCGGTCCGGAACGCGCCGGCAGAACTCGGCGCGGCCTCTCGGGAGGCCATGCTGAACGCCGCGCGCCACGCCGGCGGCGAGGTGTCCGTGTACATCGAGAACGGGGCCGGCTCCGCCGACGTCTTCGTGCGCGACCGCGGTGCAGGCTTCGACGTCGACGCCCTGCCCGAAGGCCGGCTCGGTGTGCGGGAGTCCATCATCGGCCGGATGCGCCGCGCCGGCGGCACGGCCACCGTCAGCTCTCGGCCCACCGGCACCGAGGTCCACCTGAGCATCGAGTTCGCGAGCGAGGCACCATGACAGACAACACCGACACCGCCCCCTCCGCCGGGGAGGCCGACGCGGGACGCATCACCGTGGTGATCGTCGACGACCACTCCATCTTCCGCTCCGGCTTGCGCGCCGACCTCGACGACCGCCTCGACGTGCTCGCCGAGGCGGCGGATGTCGATGCCGCCGTCGAGGCGATCGTGCGCACGCAGCCGGCGGTCGTGCTCCTCGATGTGCACCTCCCGGGCGGTGCCGGAGGCGGTGGCGCGGAGGTCGTGCGTCGCACCGTCTCCGAATGCCCGCACACCCGCTTCCTCGCCCTGAGCGTCTCGGACGCCGCCGAGGACGTCGTCGGCGTCATCCGCGCCGGTGCCCGCGGCTACCTCACCAAGGGCAGTTCGGGCGGTCAGGTGAGCGACGCGGTCGTCGCCGTGGCGGGAGGCGACGCGGTGTTCTCGCCCAAGCTCGCGGGGTTCGTGCTCGACGCCTTCGGCGCCGCGGCCGGCGAGCAGGCGGAGAACACCGACGAGCTCGACCGTCTCTCGGCCCGCGAGCGCGAGGTGATGCGGCTGATCGCGCGCGGCTACGCGTACAAGGAGGTCGCGGCCGAGCTGTTCATCTCCATCAAGACGGTGGAGACCCACGTCTCGGCGGTGCTCCGCAAGCTCCAGCTCTCGTCGCGGCACGAGCTGACGGCGTGGGCGCTGGAGCGCAAGCTGCTGTAGTCGCGTCATCCGTCCGCTCCTCGATGGACGGCGCGGTCGAGGATCGCCCGCACCCGGCGAGCGAGACCCGGATCGGCCAGATCGTCCGGCCCGAGCTCCACGATGGTCCAGCCGTCGGCCTGAAGGTCCAGGCGGCGGCGCAGGTCGTGACGGTACTGCTCGCGCTCCCGGTGGTGGTCGCCCTGGTACTCGAGGATCACCCGGCGCTCCGGGAACACGAGGTCGCCGCGGTAGTCGCTGCCGCTCGCCGTGCGGACGGGCAGGTTCGATGCGAACCCGAGCACGCCGCCGCTCGCGAGCCGGAAGCGGAGGCGGGACTCCTGCGGCGACTCGGCCCGGGGGTCCAGGAGGGCGAAGGCCTGCAGCAGGTCCGGCCGGCCGCGTCGGATCACCGAACGGTCCAGCGCGTCGCGCAGCTCGCGGAGGCGGTCGCGGCCCGTGCAGCGTCGCGCGACCGCGTCGCCGACGACCACCAGCTCCTCGACCGTGCCGATCCCGGCGAGCTCGCACCAGGCGCGCGGCAGGGAGCTCAGCGGCAGGCCGTCCTCGACGATCACATCCCCGAACGACACTCTGACCGAGTGCCCGCGGATCCCGAGCCTGCGCGGAGCGCGTGCCGGCGCGGGGACGGACACATGCAGGCCCGACGGGAGCCGGGCAAGGGGGAGCCCGTGGAGGGCGGCGGCCGTCGGTCCCGAGAAGAACGCGCCGGGAGGTGCGACGGCCAGATAGGCCCGGCACCAGTCGTCGAGCCGGCTGGGCGTCTCCGTCGCCACCACCCCGTGGAACGGCCGGCGGACGGTCGGCCCGCGCAGGCGTTTCTCGGTGTGGCCGAGCGCTCGCGCCTCCCGCACGGCGAGGGGCTGGCGTCCGAGCTGGAGGGCGAGTGCGCTGTTCATGCGCCTCACTCTGCCGCGCCGGCACCCGCCCGATCCGGTTGTCCGCAGGCCGGATTCGTTCCTATCCGCCGAGACGTCGCAAGCCGCCCCGTCGAAGCGTGAGTGGTCGCGGAAAAGGGCGTGTCACGACGGTTCACCGCCGCGGGGCAGCGCGTTTTGCGCAGGTGGTGCAGCGTCCCGTACACTGGACGCGGTGGTTGAATCTGCCAAGCTTTTCTGCGCCTTTTTTCGGTGACGGCGACGGCAGTCATGCCGAGCTGTGATCAGGCATTCGGAGCACATTCGGATGCGTGATCGGCTAGCCTTGACCGAGGCTAGGTTTGTCTCAGGACGTGCGGAGCGCTTCGCGGGTTCGTCTTCCCTAGGGCGGTAGCTCAATTGGCAGAGCAGCGGTCTCCAAAACCGCAGGTTGCAGGTTCGATTCCTGTCCGCCCTGCAAGTCGACATTCCGATGTCGGCCCACGAAAGGTGTAACGAGGTGGCCCGAAAAGTTATCGACGAGCCGAGTGAGGACATCGTCGCCAACGCGAAGAAGGATCGCGCTGCGAAGCGCAACCCCTTCGCGCGCATCGCGCTGTTCATCCGCCAGGTCATCGGCGAGCTCAAGAAGGTCGTCACGCCGACCCGCAAGGAACTCCTGAGCTACACGGGGGTCGTGCTCGTCTTCGTGGTGATCATGATGGCGCTCGTGTCCCTCCTCGACTGGCTGTTCAGCCTGGGCGTCGTCTGGGTCTTCGGCAACCCCACCTAGAGCGGACGACTCCCGCTCGAGTGGAAAGCTCGGCCGGACCACCGGCCACCCCGACAGAAATGGAATGAATTCAGTGTCTGAGACGAATCGCGACGACGTGGACTGGGCCACCGCTGCCGAGCAGTCCTCCGAGGACGACGAGGCGCAGACCGGCAACGTGCTGGAGCACGACGAGGACTCGTCCGACGCCGCCGAGCACGAAGCGCTGCACGTCGTGGCCGAGGACGGCACCCAGATCGATCTGGACGCCGTGCTGGACGCGATGGCGGAGGCCGTCGACCCCGAGGCCGACCACGCCGTCGACGAGGCCCTCGAGGTCCACGACGACGACGAGGCCGAGGCCGCGCAGGAGGCCGTCGAGGACGAAGAAGAGGTCGCCACCGACCCGTACGAGGAGTTCCGCACCGAGCTCCGCGGCAAGATCGGCAAGTGGTACGTCATCCACTCCTACGCCGGCTTCGAGCGCCGGGTGAAGTCCAACATCGAGAACCGCATGGTCTCGCTGAACATGGAGGACTACATCTACGAGGTCCAGGTCCCGATGGAGGACGTGGTCGAGATCAAGAACGGCCAGCGCAAGATGGTCAACCGCGTGCGCATCCCGGGCTACGTGCTCGTGCGCATGGACCTCAACGAGGACAGCTGGTCGGTCGTCCGCCACACGCCGGGTGTCACCGGCTTCGTCGGCAACGCGCACAACCCGACGCCGCTGCGCTTCGAGGAGGCCTTCTCGATGCTGAAGAGCCTCGTCCAGATCGAGGCCGCGCCGGTCAAGGGCGCCGCCAAGGGTCAGAAGGCCACCGCCCGGGTCATCCCGGCCGAGGTGGACTTCGAGATCGGCGAGACCATCACGATCAAGGAAGGCTCGTTCGCGGGCCTGCCCGGATCGATCAGCGAGATCAAGCCGGAGAGCGGCAAGCTCACCGTGCTGGTGTCGCTCTTCGAGCGCGAGACGCCGGTCGAGCTCAGCTTCGACCAGGTCACGAAGCTCTGACCCCCTAGTTTTCAGATCACCGGGTCTCGGAAGGGCCGAGAAACCGGGAGAGCGGCACGGAGCGATCCAACGCCGCTCGAATACACAAAGAAGGAAGAGACATGGCACCGAAGAAGAAGGTCACCGGTCTGATCAAGCTTCAGATCAACGCCGGCGCTGCCAACCCGGCCCCGCCGATCGGCCCGGCCCTGGGTCAGCACGGCGTGAACATCATGGAGTTCTGCAAGGCGTACAACGCCGCGACCGAGTCGCAGCGCGGCAACGTCATCCCGGTCGAGATCACCGTCTACGAGGACCGTTCGTTCACGTTCGTCCTGAAGACCCCGCCGGCTGCGGAGCTCATCAAGAAGGCGGCCGGCGTCGCCAAGGGCTCCGGTGTCCCGCACACCAACAAGGTCGGCAAGCTGACCCAGGAGCAGGTCCGCGGCATCGCCGAGCAGAAGATGGTCGACCTCAACGCGAACGACATCGACGCCGCGTCGAAGATCATCGCCGGCACCGCCCGTTCGATGGGCATCACCGTCGAGGCGTAAGCCCCGACCGCCCTCACACACCCTCCGCCGCAAGGCATCACAGTGGCAGAGCCGGCCAGGCTCGCACCACATTCTCGTTAGGAGAAAACTCATGGCACAGAAGTCCAAGGCCTACCGGGCCGCCGCCGAGAAGATCGAAGACGGCAAGTTCTACACCCCGACCGAGGCCGTCGCGCTCGCGAAGGAGACCGGTTCCGCCAAGTTCAACTCGACCGTCGAGGTCGCGCTGAAGCTCGGTGTCGACCCGCGGAAGGCGGACCAGATGGTCCGCGGTACCGTCATCCTTCCTCACGGCACCGGCAAGACCGCGCGCGTCATCGTCTTCGCGACCGGCCCTGCGGCCGAGGCGGCCATCGCGGCCGGCGCGGACGAGGTCGGCGGCTCCGAGCTGATCGAGAAGGTCGCCGGCGGCTGGACCGATTTCGACTCCGCCGTCTCCACCCCGGAGCTCATGGGCCAGGTCGGTCGTCTCGGAAAGGTGCTCGGCCCGCGTGGCCTCATGCCCAACCCGAAGACCGGCACGGTCACCCCGGACGTGGCGAAGGCCGTCTCCGACATCAAGGGCGGAAAGATCGAGTTCCGCGTCGACAAGCACTCCAACGTCCACTTCGTGGTCGGCAAGGCGGGCTTCACGCAGGAGCAGCTCGACGACAACATCAAGACCGCGCTCGAGGAGATCGTGCGTCTGAAGCCGTCGGCCGCCAAGGGCCGTTACATCCAGAAGGGCGCCGTGTCGACCACGTTCGGCCCCGGCATCCCGCTGGACGTCAACGCGATCTGATCGTCTCGCAGACACTCGAAGGGGTCGTCACCGGCAGCAGCCGGTGCCGGCCCCTTCGGCGTTGCTGGGGCGGTCGCGGAGATTCTGAGAGAACGTACACACTCGTCAAGGATCGCGACAGACCCGTCTACCCCCTCTTGTGTGGCAGAACGACGCGGGTTTACGCTCGCTCTGGCGCGCGCCGCGCGCCGACTCGATGTCGAGTCCGTCCGAGTGAAGGATGACGTTTCCATGACTCCTCGCACCACACGATCCCTCCACAAGAGGGTCGTCGGAATCATCGCCACCGTGGCCGCCACGGTGGCTTTGTCATTGGCGGGTACCTCCGCGGCCACCGCCGCCGACCGGGTGACCTACGCCGACTCCCTCCCGTCGTGGGCCACCGCCGCGAACGATGCCGGCGCTGCTCCGGCCGACACGACGGTGGAGGGTGAGATCTACCTGCCGCTGCGTGACCAGGCGGGCGCCGAGGCGCTCGCGAAGCAGGTGTCGAACCCGGCCATCGCCGGCTACCGCAAGGCACTCGCCCCGGCGCAGTGGATCGGGCGCTTCTCGCCGACGCAGGCCGACTCGGACGCCGTGGTCAGCTTCCTGACGACCGCGGGGCTCACCATCACCGCGGTGCCCGCCAGCCGCCAGTACGTGGTGTTCCGAGGGACGCCCGACCAGATCGGCTCGATCTTCGGCACCTCCCTCCACTCGTTCAACTACGCCGGGCACCAGCTGATCGCTCCGGCGACGGCGCCGTCGCTGCCCGCCTCGATCGGCACGAAGGTGTCGGGCGTCAGCGTCGAGCAGTCGCGCACCCTGACCCGTCCGGACTCGATCCAGCAGGGCGACCTCGGCTCCTCCGGTGAGCCGCAGCTGTCGCGCAAGGTCGCCGCCGCCCCGGTGGTCGACACCCCCTGCTCGCACTACTTCGGCGAGAACACGGTGACCGTCCCCGCCGCCTACAACGGCCAGACGAAGTACAGCACCTACAACTGCGGCTACACCCCGCAGCAGCTGCGCAGCGCCTACGGCCTGAGCGACCTCAGCAAGCGCGGCGTGAACGGCTCCGGTCAGACGGTCGCCATCATCGACGCATACGCCAGCCCCACCATCGTGAAGGACGTCAACTCCTACTCCGCCCAGAACGGGGAGCCGGGGCTGACCAACTCGTCGTACCAGCAGCTGGTGCCGAAGCCGTCCGACTTCACCGACCAGGCGCTGTGCCAGTACCCCAGCGGCTGGCAGGGCGAGCAGACCCTCGACGTCGAGTCGGTGCACGCGATCGCTCCGGGAGCGCGCATCCTCTACGTCGGCGGCACCGACTGCAGCGGCGGACTGGATGTCGCGATGTCCAAGATCCTCGACAACAAGCTCGCGACCATCGTGAGCAACAGCTACGGGAACGTGGGCGAGGCCGTCCCGGCCGACGTGATCCAAGGCGAGGTCAACCTGCAGCTGCAGGCGGCCGGCGAGGGCATCGGCCTCTACTTCTCGAGCGGTGACAACGGTGACGAGGTCGCCAACCTCGGCTACGCGTCCCCCGACTTCCCAGCCTCCTCGCCGTGGGTCACCTCGGTGGGCGGCACGAGCATGGCGATCGACAAGAACGGCAAGATCGCCTTCGAGACCGGCTGGGGCGACACCGTCGACCAGATCGTGAAGAACGCCGACGGCTCGCTGAGCTACGCGGAACCGCTGCCGGGCAGCCGATTCGTCGGGGGTGCGGGAGGCGGCACGAGCGCCGTCTTCGCGCAGCCGGACTACCAGCGTGGCATCGTGCCGGCGGCCCTGGCCGCGGGCAAGCGCGTCTCGCCCGACGTCTCGGCTCTGGCCGACCCGTACACCGGGTTCCTGATCGGTCTGCGGCCGATCGTGGACGACGACACCCTTGCGACCGGCGACTACATCAACGAGACGTACGGCGGCACCTCGCTCGCCTCGCCGATCGTGGCCGCGCAGATCGCGATCGTGCAGCAGTCGACGCACACGACGATCGGGTTCGCCAACCCGACGCTGTACGCGGTCAAGCGGGTCCTGCCGGGCAGCTTCCGCGACGTGCTGCCGCAGAACCCGACACAGGCGGTCGCTTACACGAGCAAGACCAGCGGCAACAGCTTCCTGGTCTCGTTCGATCAGGACACCACGCTGAAGACGGCCAAGGGCTACGACCCCGTGACCGGCCTCGGCGACGTGTCGTTCGACCTGCTCAGCCTGGTGGCGCAGGGCCGCCACTGATCGCAGGAGCTCCGACTGGACCGGCCGTCCCACACCCCCGGGGACGGCCGGTCCCCTCTGTCCGGACTCCTCGGGCCGCGGACCGGCTAGCCTGGTCGCGTGACCGTCACCATCCGTCCCGCCCGCACGCACGACGCCGCTGCGCTCGCGTCCGTCGCCGCCGTGACCTTCCCGCTCGCCTGCCCGCCGCACACGTCGGAGGAGGCCAAGGCGCACTTCATCGCGACCGTGCTGTCGGCCGAACGGTTCGCCGAGTACGTCGCCGATCCCGCCCGCCGCGTGCTCATCGCGGAGGACGAGAGCGGGGAGGCGATCGGCTACACGATGGTGATCGTGGGCGAGCCGTCCGACGAGGACGTGCGCCGCGCCATCCGGGTGCGCCCCACCGCCGAGCTCAGCAAGTGCTACGTGCTCCCCGGCCACCACGGCGAGGGTGTAGCCGGCAGGTTGATGGCCGAGAGCGTCACGGCCGCCGCGGACGCCGGAGCCGAGGGGATGTGGCTCGGCGTCAACGAGGAGAACGCCCGCGCGCAGCGCTTCTACGGCAAGCACGGCTTCGAGCACGTGGGGTCGAAGCGCTTCCTGGTCGGCGAGCGGTGGGAGGACGACTGGGTGATGGAGCGCAGCCCGATCTCCTGACGCGCACGACCGGCGGGTGCGCTACCCCTCGGCGATCTTGAGCACGACCTTGCCGCGGGTGTGGCCGCTCTCGACGGCCCGATGGGCATCGGCGATCTGCTCGAGCGCGTAGATCTGGTCGACGTGCACGCGGACGTTGCCCGCCTCGAGCAGGCGCGAGATCACCCCGAGCGTGTTGCCGTCGGGAGCGACGCGGTAGTGGGTGCCGCGCACACCGGCCGCGGCGATCTCGTCCTCGAACCCGGGCCAGCTCCCGGTCGGGGCGTTGATGATCAGGCCGCCGGGGCGCAGGACGCTCAGCGAGCGGGACCCGGTGTCGTCGTGCACGTTCCCGACCAGGTCGATCACCACATCCACCTCCTGCACCGCGTCCTCGAACCGCGTGGAGGTGTAGTCGACGACCTCCGCGGCGCCGAGTGAGCGCAGCCACGACGCGTGGGAGCCGGAGGCGGTCGCGATCACGTGGGCCCCGAAGTAGGAGGCGAACTGCACGGCGAAGTGCCCGACGCCTCCGCTGCCCGCATGGATGAGCATCCGCTGGCCCTCGTGTGCCTTGGCGACCTCGACGACCATGCCCCACGCGGTGAGCGCGGCGAGGGGCGCAGCGGCGGCCTCGATATGGGAGAGGGTGGAGGGCTTGCGCACGACGCTGAGGCTCGGCACCGAGATGTACTCGGCGTAGCTTCCCCCGAACCGCGGCACCATGACCATCCCGAAGACCTCGTCGCCCGGGCGGAGGGGATGGGCGCTGTACGGCGACTCGACGACCACCCCGCTGAAGTCGTGGCCGAGCACCGCCGGGAAGGAGTGGATCGCGTCGAACACCCCGCGACCGGCGCGCGTCTTCGCGTCGAGGGGGTTCACGCCGGCGGCGACGACTTTGACCAGGAACTCGGCGTTGACGCGATCGGGGGAGGCCGTGTCGCCGATACGCAGGGACTCCGGGCCGCCCGCCGCATCCAGGAGTGCGGCCCGCATGGTCTTCGGCATTCGTCGTCCCCTCGTCGGTCGCCCTCCACTGGCGCGATCAGCTGATCCCAGTCAATCCCGGGATTGCGTCACCGGTGTTACGCCGGGGTCACCACGTGTGAACACTCTGTTTCGGATACCCCCAGGACGTTTCCAGCGAGGGTCGCGTTAGGATGCTTCGACCCGAACCCGAGGAGCCAGCGTGCAGCGATTCCTGCGCATCGTGCGCCAGCCCTTCGCCGTGCCTCCGCTCGCCCGCGGGTGGGAGCGCGCCGTGCCGATCCTGCTCGCGATCGGCACCGTCGCGGTGCTCGGCGGACTCACGATCATCTGGGCCGCGCGGCTCACGGTCGAGCGCGCGGTCTACGTGAGCGAGCTGGGCGCGGAGGGCGCTCCGACCGCGGGGATGTTCCGGGTCGCGCTGCTGCTCGTCGCCGCCGGCGGGTTCTCGATCGCGCTCGCGAGCGGGCACGTGCGCTCCCGCGTGCGCCTGCTCGACCGCTGGGCCCCCGCTCTCAGCCTCGGCTTCGCCGCGATCTGCTTCGTGGTCGCCTCGCAGGTGACGTGCACCGCGAACTGCCCGGTGCCGATCGCCGATCCCCGGTCGACGGTGCAGGACCTGACCCACACCGTCTCCGCCGTGCTGGGCTTCGCCGCCGCCTGCTACGCGATGCTGCAGGTGGCGTTCGCCGCGCGGCTGCCACGGGTCGCGCGGTTCTCGCTGGTGAGCTGCGTCGCCGTCGCCGCCATCACGATCGTCGGCGGGATGCTGGCGATCGTCCATGTCGCCACGGACGTCGGGGCCTGGCTGGAGCTGATCGGCACGACGGTGGCGATCGCGTGGATCGCGGTGTTCGCCCTCGCGCTCAGTAGAGGGTGGCGACCGGCTCGGGAGCGCGAGCAGGAACAGGCGCAGGTGCAGGAGCGGCAGCCGGCGCGCTGACCGGCGTGGCCGTCGCCTGGCGGAGCAGCTCGATGAGGTCGCCGGCGAGGCCGACCAGTTTGGCGATCTCGGCGTCGTCGCGGTCGACCCAGCGGCACTCGGGCTCGTCGTGCAAGGGCACGAAGCCGTCGTGCTGCTCCCAGACGAAGAGAGTGCGCTCAGCGCCGAGCACGTACTGCTGCCACCAGATCTGACGCAGGTAGCTGCGCGGGATGCTGCGGAAGGGCTTGTTGGTGGTCTTGATCTCGCAGAGCTCGATGCGCTCGTCGGAGCGCACCGCGAGACCGTCCGGGGTCGCGAGATGGCGGCGGTCCCGCTCGGCGTGGAAGAGGGCGTCCGAGGGCTGGATGCCGTGGGTGGCGGCCACCCAGGCGGCGATCTCCGGCTCCCGCACGCGGCCGTGCTGCGTGTACGAGTTGCCGGAGAAGCCGGTCCCGTGCAGCTTGTCGTACACCGCGGCGCGCAACGAGCGCGGCGTCGAGAGCTTGGCGACATCGGTCGCGGTGATGCCGCGGCTGCGCGCCCGCAGCCAGCCGACCCGATCGCTGGAGCGCGCGACGACGCGGGCGAGGTGACCGGTCTGGCCCGGGACCGCGGGGATCACCGGGACGGGAGCCGGTGCGGCGGCCCGCACTGGGCCGCGGCCCGCCAGCGCGACCGGCCGGTAGAGGTCGGCGGAGCGGGTCTGGGCGGGGTCGAGCACCCCTCCATTGTGCCTCGCTCCGGCGACGCCCGCTGTCAGCCCACGCCCGCCGCGCCGAGCTGGCGGCGGGCCTCGTCGATCGTGGCGAGAGTCGAGACGGCCTCGTCGAGGGAGTGGAGGGGCGACTCGGTACGGCCTTCTGCGACGTAGCGGGCGAGCGCGGCGCCTTCGTACGACATCCCCTGCCGGTGCGGTCGGCCGTACGCGTCGCGCCAGTGGGCGGCGAGGGAGCTGTCGGCGCGGTGGACGCGCAGACCGCTCGGTCCCCAGAACGGCGCATCCGTCTCGATCCGCCCCGCCGATCCGCTGATCGTGGCCAGCGAGGGGGTGCCCGCCCGCAGCGTCGTGCTGAGCAGCGCCTGCGCTCCCGAGACCGTGCTGAGCACCAGGGCGGCCTGCTCGTCGACGCCGGTGGGTGCGAGGGATCCGCTGGCGATGATGCCCGCCGGCGCACCCAGAGCGAAGGACGCCCACGAGACGACGTACACACCGAGGTCGAGGAGGGCGCCGCCGGCCAGGGCCGGGTTCCAGAGCCGCCCGGCCGGGTCGTAGGTCGCGTTGCCGCCGAAGTCCGCCGTGACAACGCGCACCTCACCGAGGGCGCCGTCGTCCAGCAGCTGCCGGGCGATGTCGGTCTGCGGCAGGTAGCGCGTCCACATCGCCTCCATCGCGAACACGCCGGCCTCCCGCGCCGCGGCGACGATGCGGCGCGCCTGGTCGGCGGTCGCGGCCATCGGCTTCTCGATGAGCACGTGCTTGCCCGCGGCGATGGCGAGCAGCGCGTGCTCGAGGTGCTCGCTGTGCGGCGTCGCGACATAGACGACGTCGACGCCGGGGTCGCCGACGAGCGCCTCGTACGAGCCGTGCGCCCGCTCGACGCCGTGCGCGGCGGCGAAGGCCGCGGCCCGCTCGGCGGAGCGGGATCCGCAGGCGACGACCCGCTGCGTCGTGTGGGCGTGGAGCGCCTTCGTGAAGTCGGCGGCGATCACGCCCGGCCCCAGCACGCCCCACCGCAGCGCGGGCGCATCAGCAGGATCAGGATGCCGCGGCCCAGGAAGCGCAAAAAGCTCGTCCATCATCCCCCCAGTCTGCCCTGCCTCCTCCTGCCCTGCCTCCCCGTCCCATGGCGAAGCCGCCGAGCACAGGAAATGTGCGCTGTCCCGATCGGAAACAGCGCACTTTTCCTGTGCTCGGCGGCTAGCGGCGGGACTAGATGGGTTGGGGGTTGGAGACGGCGGGGGCGGTGCGGGGGCCGGGGGCGGGGGCGGCCCAGTGCACGCCGTTGGCGAGCACGCGGCGCACCTGGGGGTGGAAGTAGACCGGGTACTCCTGGTCGCCGGGGGAGAAGTAGAAGATCTTGCCGCGGCCACGGGTGAAGGTCACGCCCGAGCGGAACACCTCCCCGCCGGTGAAGGAGCTGATGAAGACCAGGTCGTCGGGCGTCGGGATGTCGAAGAACTCCCCGTACATCTCCTGCGCCTCGATCACGATCGGCTGCTCGACCCCGGCGGCGATGGGATGCGTCGGGTTCACGTTCCACACCAGCTCGCGCTCGCCGCCCTCGGGGTTGCGCCAGCGCAGGGAGCAGGTGGTGCCGAGCATCCGGATGAAGATCTTCGAGAAGTGGCCCGAGTGCAGGACGATGAGGCCCATCCCGCCGAGCACGTGCTCGCGCACGCGCTCCACGACCTCGTCGGCGACCTGGTCGTGGGCGATGTGACCCCACCAGAGCAGCACGTCGGTCTCGGCGAGCACGGCCTCGCTCAGGCCGTGCTCGGGATCGGCGAGGGTCGCGGTGCGCACGACGACCTCCTCGCCGAGCAGGTCGCAGAGGCCCTCGGCGATGGCGCCGTGGATGCCCTCCGGGTAGATCGCGGCGATCGCGGGCTGGGTCGTCTCGTGGACGCCCTCGTTCCAGACGGTGACGCGCAGTGCGGCCATGGTTCAGGCTCCCTTCGTGGCGACGCTCGTGTCGGCGGTGCCGGTGTCGGTGGTGCTCGTGTCGGCGGTGCCGACGGTGGCGGGCTGCAGCCGCACCTCGGCCCCCTGTGCGGCGGACGCGTACGCGGCGTCGATCACCCGCGCGCGGTCGAGGGCGAGGGAGCCGTCCCAGCGGGACCAGTTCGCCTCGTCGGCGACGTGCTCCAGGAACGTCTCCACGACGGCGAGGTGGCCGCGCCCGGCGTCGGCGGCGACGCGGACGTCCGCCGTCTCCTCGCCGTCGCCGGTGAAGATGGTCAGCTCGCCGGCGGGGGCGTAGTCGACGACGCGCAGGTCCGCCCCGCCCTCGGTGCCGTAGAGGGTGATGCCGAACTCGTCGCCGGCGGGGCGGTAGGCCGCCCAGCTCGTCTCCAGGACGATGGAGCCGCCGCCCTCGAGGCGCAGCAGGACGCTCGCGAGGTCCTCGACCTCGTAGGCGGAGCCGACCAGCTGCTTGTCCGACGACGAGCCGCCGCGGCCCCGGACGCCGAGCTCGGAGTGGGTGACCGCCGATACGGCGACGACCTGCGGCTCGCCGAAGAGGTGGAGCGCGTAGTCGAGGACGTGCACGCCGATGTCGATGAGCGGGCCGCCGCCGGCCATCTCGCGGTTCGTGAACCAGCTGCCGAGCGCGGGGATGCCGGCTCGCCGCAGCCAGGTGGCGCGGGCGTGGTACGGGCGTCCGATCTGCCCGTCGTCGATGGCTGCCTTGAGGGCCTCGATGTCGCCGCGGCGGCGGTGGTTGAACGCGACCTCGAGCACGCGGCCCGAGCGGTGCGCGGCGTCGACCATGGTCTGCGCCTCGGCCGCGGTGCGGGCGATCGGCTTCTCGCTGAGCACGTGGATGCCCGCATCCAGCGCCCCGACGGTGATCGGCGCGTGCAGGAAGGTGGGGACGGCGACGCTCACGACGTCGAGGTCGCCGTCGGCGACGAGGTCCTTCCAGTCGGCGTAGCGGCGCTCGACGCCGTACTTCTCGCCGAGCGCGGCGCGGGGCTCGTCCTCCATGCCGGCGATGGCGACGAGCTCGACGCCGGGAAGGGTGGCGTACGCCTCCATGTGCTGCTGACCGGCCCAGCCCAGGCCGATCACGCCGGCGCGCAGGGGTCGACCGGCAGCGGCGCCGGAGGAGAGGGATTCGGTGGTCACGAGGTTCCTTTCAGGGGTGGGATGGAGCGGATCGAATCGATTCGATGATCGATGCGGGGATCGAAGGGACAGGGGAGGGGTCAGCGCGAGAGTGCGCGCACCCCCCGGGGATCGGGATCGAGCACGTGCTGGATCACCATGATCGCCGCGCCGATCACGCCGCCGGTCTCGCCGGAGCGGGACTCGGTGATCGTCAGGTGCTGGGTGGCCAGCGGCGTCGACCGCTGGTAGACGACCTCCCGCACCCCGGCGAGCAGCTGCTCGCCGACACGGGAGAGGCCCCCGCCGACGATGATCATCGACGGGTTGAGGAGGTTGACGCAGGTCGCCACGACCTCGCCGAGATCGCGTCCGGCCTGGCGGATGGCCTCCTGGACGATCGGATTGCCGGTGCGCGCGAGGTCGACGACGTCGTCGGTCGTCTCGGCCGGGATGCCCGCCGCTGTGAGCGCGCGGGCGATGGCCGGACCGCTGGCGAGGGCTTCGAGGTCCGCATCCTGGGCGCCGTGGCTCGGGGTGTCCGCGCCGAACGGAACGCGCACGTGACCGAGGTCGCCGGCCGAGCCCTGGGCGCCGCGCTGGAGCCGGCCGCCGCTGATCAGGCCGGCGCCGATACCGGTCGCGACCTTCACGAACAGCAGGTCCGTCTGCTCGGGCCAGACGCGCGCGTGCTCACCGAGGGCGAGGAGGTTCACGTCGTTGTCGACCAGAACGGGCACCTCGAAGACGCGCCGGACGTACGCGGGGATGTCGAAGCGGTCCCAGCCGGGCATGATCGGCGGGTTGACCGGCAGTCCGGTCGAGTGCTCCACCGGGCCGGGCACGCCGATCCCGATGCCGACCAGGTCGTCGAGCGGGCGTCCGCTCTCGCCGTAGAGGCGCCGCGCGCTCTCGAGGGCCCAGTCGAGCACGGACTCGGGTCCGTCGGCGATGCGGATGCGCTGGGACTCCCGGGCGAGGATGTCGCCGGCGAGATCGGCCAGCGCGACCACGGCGTGGGTCGCGCCCAGGTCGATCGCGACCACGACGCGCGACGACGGGTTGAAGCGCACCCGCGCGGGCGGGCGGCCTCCGGTCGACACGTCGTCGCCGGCCGGCGCGATCAGGCCGGATGCGGTGAGCGCATCGATGCGCACCGCGACGGTCGAGCGCGCGAGGCCGGTGAGCTCGGCGAGCTGCGCGCGCGTTCGCGGGACTCCGTCGCGCAGGATCGCCAGCAGATCGGCGGCGTCCGTCGCGACCAGCCCCGTCTCGCGCGCGGTGTCGGTCATGCGGTCATTGAACCACACGCGCCGCCCGGCATCCAAAGGTTGTGCACGATCCGTCGACTTTTGATTGACATCCGACAGAAGTCTCGGTTGAATGGACCCGTCGCCATCCGGCGGCATCCATCCGCACCACCACTCGACGAGGAGCACTGTGTCGACGTCAAAACTCTCCGTGCAGCTCTATACGGTCCGCGAGCTGCTGACCGAGGACACGGTCGGCACTCTGCGCCGCATCGCTGACATCGGCTTCACCCAGGTGGAGCCGTTCGCCTTCCTCGAGTTCGGCGACGCGCTCCGCGACGGCCTCGCCGAGGCGGGACTCACGGCCCCCACCACGCACCAGGGCTTCATCGGCGGCGACCTCGACCAGGTCTTCGGCGCCGCGCAGGCCCTCGGCATCCAGACGGTCATCGACCCGTTCGTCGCTCCGGAGCGCTGGCAGACCGCCACCGATGTCGCCGCGATCGCCGACCAGCTCAACGAGGCGGCCGAGGTCGCCGCCCGCTACGGCGTCCGCGCCGGGTACCACAACCACGCGCACGAGATCGAGAGCACGATCGAGGGCACCACCGCCCTCCAGTTCTTCGCCGGCAAGCTGGCGCCGGAGGTCGTGCTCGAGATCGACACGTACTGGGTCGCCGTCGGCGGGCAGGACCCGCTCACGCTGCTCCCCGCGCTCGGCGACCGCGTCGTCGCCCTGCACATCAAGGACGGCCCGGGCACCACGGAGACGAAGGACCAGGTCGCCGTCGGCCAGGGCTCGCTCCCGATCGCCGACATCATCGCCGCCGCGCCCGACGCCCTGCGCGTCGTGGAGCTGGACGACTCGCGCGGCGACCGCTTCCAGGCCGTCGCCGACAGCTTCGCCTTCCTCACCGCCGAGGGCCTCGCGTGAGCGCCGGACGGGTAGGCGTCGGCGTCATCGGCGCGGGCGTGATCAGCAACGAGTATCTGGGCAACCTCACCTCGTTCCCCGACCTCGAGGTGCGCTTCGTCGCCGACATCGACCAGGAGCGCGCTCGCGCGCAGGCCGACAAGTACGGCGTGCCGGGCTCGGGCTCGGTGGAGGAGCTGCTGGCCGACGACGGCATCGAGATCGTCGTCAACCTCACCATCCCGAAGGTGCACGTGGAGGTGGCGCTGCAGGCGCTCGCCGCGGGCAAGCACGTGTGGAGCGAGAAGCCGTTCGCGCTCGACCGCGCCACCGGGCAGGAGCTGCTCGACACCGCGAACGCCCGCGGACTGCGCGTGGCCACCGCGCCGGACACCTTCCTCGGCGCGGGCATCCAGTCCGCCCGCCGCCTGCTCGAGAGCGGACGCATCGGCGCTCCGCTCACGGCGCTCACGCTGATGCAGTCGCCGGGCCCGGAGTCGTGGCACCCCAACCCGGACTTCCTGTTCCAGGAGGGCGCGGGCCCGCTGTTCGATATCGGCCCGTACTACCTCACCGCGCTCGTGCAGCTCTTCGGTCCGGTCGCCCGCGTGGCCGCCGTGGCGTCGAAGTCGCGCGAGACCCGCGTCATCGGCTCGGGCCCGCGCGCAGGCGAGGAGTTCGCCGTGACGGTGCCGACGCACGTCAGCGCCCTCTACCAGTTCGAGAGCGGGCAGACCGCGCAGGCGATCTTCAGCTTCGACTCCAAGCTCGGCCGCACGCTCTTCGAGGTCGCCGGCGTCGAGGGCACCGTCGAGGTCCCCGACCCGAACACGTTCACGGGCGAGCTGCGCATCCACGGCGCCGACGGCGAGGAGACGATCGCGTCGACCGGTTCGACGTCGTCCCGCGGCACCGGCGTCGTCGAGCTCGCACGCGCGATCCGTGCCGGCGTCCCGGAGCGGGCCTCGGGCGAGCAGGCGTTCCACGTGCTCGACGTGATGGTCGCGACCATCGAGGCCGGGGAGTCCGGCGTCCCGGTGGAGGTCGCGAGCACCGTGCAGGTGGCGCCCGCCCTCCCCGAGGACTGGGACCCGCGAGCGGCGACGCTGGCGTAACCGGCACCGAGACGGGAGGACGTGACTGTGGGAGATGCGACGAACGGCGGCTTGACCCGCCGCGACGAGAGCCGGGCGGCCGAACGCCTCCGGGTCGCCATCGTGGGCGGCGGCTTCATGGCCGAGGTGCACACCCGGGCCGCGCGTGCGGCCCGAGCCGACCTGGCCGGGATCGTGTCGTCGACGCCGGAGAAGTCGGCGGCCGCGGCGGACCGTCTGGGGGTCGGCCGCGCGTACGGCTCGCTCGACGAGCTGCTCGCGGACGACAGCATCGACGTCGTGCACGTCACCACGCCGAACGCGCTCCACGCGAAGCAGGCGGGTGCGGTCCTCGCCGCCGGCAAGCACGTCATCTGCGAGAAGCCGCTGGCCACCACCACCGCCCACGCGGAGGAGCTGGTGCGCGCCGCCGAGGGCCGCGTGGCCACCGTGCCGTTCATCTACCGCTTCCACCCGCTGGTGCGGGAGGCGCGCCACCGCTTCGCCTCCGGGCAGGCCGGCCGCGTGCTCAGCATCAACGCCTCCTACCTCCAGGACTGGCTGCTCGGCTCGGGCGACGACAACTGGCGGGTGGACTCGGCCCAGGGCGGCCGCTCGCGCGCATTCGCCGACATCGGATCCCACCTCGTCGACCTCGTCGAGTTCGTGTCGGGGGATCGGGTCTCCCGCGTCTCCGCCACCAAGCGGACGGTCTTCGCCGAGCGGGCGTCGCACTCCGCGATCACCACGGAGGACGCCGTCGCGGTGGTCGTCGAGACCGTGGGCGGTGCGCTCGGCACCCTCCTCGTCTCGCAGGTCGCCCCCGGCCGCAAGAACAAGCTCTGGCTCGAGATCGCCGGCACCGCCGAGAGCGTGGCCTTCGACCAGGAGCAGCCCGAGACGCTGTGGGTCGGCCGCCGGGCGGGCAGCCTCCTCATCCCGCGCGACGGCGACCAGCTGAGTGCGGACGCCGCCCGGCTGTGCGTGGTCCCCTCGGGTCACCCGCAGGGCTACCAGGACGCGTTCAACGCGTTCATCGCCGACAGCTACGCGGCGGTCGCGGGGGAGAGCCCCGACGGCCTGCCGCGCTTCACCGACGGCCTGCGGGCCGTGCGGATCACCGACGCCGTGCTCGACTCCGCCGAGGCGGGCACCTGGATCGAATTGGGAACGGAACGATGACGGATCAGAACGAGTCGGGGCGCACCCACCCGGTCACCCTCTTCACCGGCCAGTGGGCCGACCTCACGCTCGAGGAGGTGGCGAAGCTCGCGAGCGGGTGGGGCTACGACGGCCTCGAGATCGCCGCGTCGGGGGAGCACCTCGACGTCTGGCGCGCGGCCGAGGACGACGCGTACCTGCAGGGGCGCCTCGACATCCTGGACAAGTACGGGCTCAAGGTGTGGGCGATCTCCAACCACCTCAAGGGTCAGGCCGTCTGCGACGACCCGATCGACTTCCGCCACCAGGCGATCGTCGGCTCGAAGGTCTGGGGCGACGGCGAGCCGGAGGGCGTGCGGCAGCGCGCCGCCGAGGAGCTGAAGCTCACCGCGAAGGTCGCGCGCAAGCTGGGCGTGGACACGGTCGTCGGCTTCACCGGGTCGAAGATCTGGCCGTACGTCGCCCAGTTCCCGCCCGTCCCCGCCTCCGTCATCGACGCCGGCTATCAGGACTTCGCCGACCGGTGGAACCCCATCCTCGACGTGTTCGACGGCGAGGGCGTGCGGTTCGCCCACGAGGTGCACCCGTCCGAGATCGCGTACGACTACTGGTCGAGCGTCCGGTCGCTGGAGGCCATCGACCACCGCGAGGCGTTCGGCTTCAACTGGGACCCGTCGCACATGATGTGGCAGGACATCGACCCGGTCGGCTTCATCGTCGACTTCCAGGACCGCATCTACCACGTGGACTGCAAGGACACCCGCCTGCGCCCCCGCAACGGCCGCGCCGGCGTGCTGGGCTCGCACCTGCCGTGGGGCGACCCGCGCCGCGGCTGGGACTTCGTCTCCACCGGGCACGGCGACGTGCCGTGGGAGGACTCCTTCCGTGCGCTCGAGTCGATCGGCTACACCGGCCCCATCTCGATCGAGTGGGAGGACGCCGGCATGGACCGTCTGCACGGCGCGAAGGAGGCCGTCGGCTACATCCGCTCGCTGCTCTGGAAGCAGCCGACCGCGTCGTTCGACGCCGCGTTCAGCAACCAGGACTGAGGCGGCCGCGGCTGCGGTGTCACCCCGGATGGCTAGGCTCGACTCGTGAGTACGGAGAGCATCATCCGGGGTGAGGACTGGTACGGGCGCGACCTCGACGGGGTGGAGTTCACCGACGTCGAGTTCGTGGACGTCGACATGACGGAGCTGCGCTCCTCGGGCGCCACCTTCACGCGGTGCACGTTCCGGTCGGTGCGGTTCAACGTGAGCGAGCACACCGACTCGGCGTTCGTGAACTGCACCTTCCAGGGCTGCAACTTCTTCGACACGACCTTCCGGCGCTGCAAGCTGACCGGCAGCACGTTCCACTCCTGCGACTTCGCGCTGCTCAAAGTGGAGGGCGGCAACTGGGGCTTCACCGGCCTCTCGCGCGCCGAACTGCGGGGCGCGGAGTTCCGCGGGGTGCGCCTCCGGGAAGCCGACCTGGGCGAGGCGCGCTGCGCCGAGTCCCGGTTCGACGGGTGCGACCTCTCGGGCGCGACGCTCACCGGTGCCGACTTCACCGCCGCCTCCCTCGTCGGCAGCGACCTCACCGGGGTCGACCCGGCCGACGTCCTCCTGCGCGGCGCCACGATCGACGAACGCCAGGCCGTCGTGCTCGCCGAGGCCCTCGGGATGCTCGTGGTCCCGACTCCCACCGCCACGTGATTCGTGCCGAATGGCGACTTAGCGGAGCGCTAAGTCGACATTCGGCACGAATGTGGCCGGGTTAGGCGGCCTCTTTGACCTGGCCGTGCTTGATGTGGAGGCGGCGCTGGGCGCGCTTCGCGACCGCGCTGTCGTGGGTCACGATCACGAGGGTGAGGCCGCGGTCGCGCCAGAGACCCTCCAGGAGGTCCATGATCTCGTCGCGGGTCTCCTCGTCGAGGTTGCCGGTCGGCTCGTCGGCGAGCAGCACGTCCGGGTTCTTCACCAGGGCGCGCGCGATCGCGACGCGCTGCTGCTGACCGCCGGAGAGCTCCGACGGCAGGTGGGTGCCGCGGTCGCCGAGGCCGACGGAGGCGAGGGCCTCCGCCGCACGGCGCTTGCGCTCCTCTGCGCTCACCTTCAGCGGGGCGAGCGCCGTCTCCACGTTCTCCTGGGCGGTGAGCGTGGGGATCAGGTTGAACCCCTGGAAGACGAAGCCGATCTCGTTCGCGCGGATGCCGGTGAGCTTGCCGTCGCCGAGCTTCGACAGACTCGACGGCCCGAGCTCGACCGATCCCGTGGTGGGGCGGTCGAGGGCGCCGAGCATCTGCAGCAGGGTCGACTTGCCGCCGCCGGTGGGGCCCTGGATGGCGACGAGCTGGCCGTCCGGGATCTCGAGGGTGACGTCCTTGAGGGCGACGACCTCGCGCTTGGACTGGGTGTACTTCTTGGTGACGTTCGTGAGGGTGTACACGGGTGCTCCTTGGGGCGATGGGGTCAGGCGACCGAGCGGAGGGCGGCGGCGGGGCGGAGGCGCGAGGCACGCCAGCCGCCGATCGCACCGGCGATCAGGCCGCCGAGGACGGCGAGGCCGACCGCGCCGAGGATGATCCAGAGGGTGATGGGGGCGTGGAGGGCGATCTCGCTGGTCGAGGCCGCCGCCTGCCGTGCGCCGGCGAAGCCGCCGCCCGCACCGCCGAAGCCGCCTCCGGCACCGCCGAAGCCGCCTCCCGGTGCGTTGGTCGCCGCCGTGCCGACGGCTCCCGCACCACGGCCCGCGGCGTCGGCGACACCGGTCCGGGTGTTGACGCTGCCCGTCAGGGTCGGCGAGACGAGGTTCACGATGAGGACGCCGAGGAGTCCGACGGCCACGCCGATGATGCCGCCGATGACGCCCTGCACGACCGACTCGCCCGCGACCTGTCCGACGATGCGGCCGTTGGACCAGCCGATCGCCTTGAGGGTGCCGAACTCGCGGGTGCGGCGGGTGACGCCGGAGATCGTGAACAGGATGGCGATGAGGAACGCCGCGGCGAGCACGATGAGCGAGAGCCAGGTGCCGAGGTTCGAGATCAGGCTCCCCGCGCTCCCGAGCGAGCCGGAGACGTCGGAGGCGAGGTCGGCCTGGGTGCTGACGGTCGCGGTCGGGAGCGCCTTCGTCAGATCGGTCTTGATCTGCGAGATGTCGCTGGAGGAGGCCGCCGTCACGTAGACGGAGGAGATCTTGCCCGTCTGGCCCGAGAGGGTCTGCGCGACGTCGAGGGGGATGTAGGCGTTGGAGGCGGTGGTCGAGTCGGAGCCCGTGGCCGCGACGACGCCTATGACGCTGAAGTCGGTGCCGCCGATGGTGACGGTGTCGCCGACGGCCTTGCTGGCCGACTTCGCGTAGGCGGAGTCGAGCACGACGACGTCCTTGCCGGCGTCGGCCTTCGTGAAGGTGCGGCCCGAGGTCAGGGTGACCGACGCGAGCGGGCCGACCGACTTGCCGGCCGGGTCGAGTCCGAGCACGCTGAACGAGTCGACGTTGAACGAGCTCCCGCCGGCGCCGTCCGCGCCTCCGGTCGGGGCGGGGGAGGGGACGGTCGCCGCGCTGCCGCCGGTCCCGCCGGCCTGGCGCTCCTGGCGCAGCTGCTGGAAGTCGGGGAGGGTGCCGCTGAAGCTGGTGTTCGTCAGCGAGAGCACCGCGGCCGCGGCGGAGACGTTCTGGACCTTCTGCACGGTCGTCAGGGCCGAGTCCGCCATCACGGTGGCGCCGCGGGTCGGCTCGAGGCGGGAGGTGTTGACGCTGCGGCTGCCGCCGGCGTCCGTCCCGGCGTTGGCGCCGAAGTCGAAGCGTCCGCCGCCGCCCGGCTGGCCGGTCGCGGTGGCGGCCGTCGCGGGCTCGCTGACGGTGATGTCGGTGCCGACGCCGTAGACGGACTGGAGGACGCTGGCCTGCGCGTCCTTCACTCCGGCGGAGACCGCGTTGACGATGATCACGAGGGCGATCGCGAGGGCCATGCCGATCGCGATGATGATCGTCTGCTTGCGACGGTTGAGGAGTTCCCGTCGCAGATATGTGCCGAACATGTGGGCTTCCAAACTGAGCTGTGGTCCGATGATGACGGGGGGACGCTAGGTCCGGCCCCTTTCGGGCGCTTATGCCGTTGCTATGTTTTCGCTGAAGATGTGAGGGATCGAAGCTCTCAGACTGCTCATAGGTTTCGCATAGCCAGCGCGAAGACCCCTCTTCATAATGGGAAAGGTGACCATCAACGCCCGCGCCGCCTCCAGCCAGCCCCGTTCCCTTCTGCGCCGTGCGGACGGCAGCTCCATCCGCGTGCTCGTCGTCGACGACGAGTCCACGCTGACGGATCTGCTGGCGATGGCGCTGCACTACGAGGACTGGGAGGTGAAGACCGCGGCCAACGGCCAGCAGGCGCTGCAGCTCTCGCGCGAGTTCAAGCCGGATGTGGTGGTGCTCGACATCATGCTCCCCGACATCGACGGGCTGCAGGTGCTCTCGCGCATGCGCGCCGACGGCAACGAGGCGCCCGTGCTCTTCCTCACCGCGAAGGACTCCCTCGACGACCGCATCGCCGGCCTCACCGCCGGAGGTGACGACTACGTGACGAAGCCGTTCAGCCTGGAGGAGCTGGTGGCGCGTCTGCGGGGCTTGCTGCGCCGGTCGCGCGCGGCGGTGGCGGACCAGGACGACCCGGTGCTGATCGTGGGCGACCTCGTGCTGGACGAGGACAGCTACGAGGTGCACCGCGACGGCGAGCCCATCCAGCTCACCGCGACGGAGTTCGAGCTGCTGCGCTTCCTGATGCGCAACCCGCGGCGCGTGCTCAGCAAGGCGCAGATCCTGGACCGGGTCTGGAGCTACGACTTCGGCGGCTCCTCCAGCGTGGTCGAGCTGTACATCTCCTACCTGCGCAAGAAGATCGACGCCGGACGCCCCGCGATGATCCACACCGTGCGTGGGGCCGGCTACATGGTGAAGGCAGCGCAATGACCACAGCCCGCACTGCGGGCGCACCGGAATCCGGTGGGGGACACAGCTGGTTCCACCGCATCCGCCCGTTCCGCTCGTGGACGCTCCGCAGCCGCGTCGTGCTCGTCGTGGTGGCGATGCTGGCGGTGCTCGGCGCGGTGATCGGGACGGTCAGCGTGCTGTCGCTGCAGAGCTACCTGGTCGGGCGACTGGATACGCAGCTCACCTCATCGCTCAATCGTGGCCAGCAGCGGGCGAACTCGTTGTTCGGCGAAGGTCCCACCGACCCCCGGGTCACACAGGTGGTGGCGGCTCCCGGACAGCAGACGGAGACCTTCGGCGTGGTCCGCAACGGTCTCAACCTCCTCTACCCGGTCATCCTGGCCGACAGGCCTCCGCAGGGCTCACCTGACCAGTCCGCCGCTCCTCAGACGGTCGACATCGATCGGCAGGCTCTGCTCAAGCTTCCGGCAGACGGGAAGCCGCGGACGATCACGCTCGGACCGACCGTCGGCGACTACCGCGTGGCCGCGGTTCCTCTCGACAACGGCGACAGTGTCATCATCGGGCTGCCTCTCGCCCCGGTGAACGCGACCGTCGCCCAGCTCACCCTCGTGATCGTCCTCGTGACCCTCGCGGGCCTGATCTTCGCCTTCCTGCTGGCGAGCTTCATCGTGCGGCTCGCGATGAAGCCTCTGGAGCGGGTGACCGGCACCGCCGAGCAGGTCGCGAGCATGCCGCTCGACCGCGGCGATGTCGCGCTCTCCGTCCGTGTGCCGGAGGCCGACACCGACCCGCACACCGAGGTGGGCAAGGTGGGCTCCGCGCTCAACCGGATGCTCGGCCACGTCGCCTCCGCCCTGACCGCGCGCCAGGCGAGCGAGCAGAAGGTGCGCCAGTTCGTCGCCGACGCCAGCCACGAGCTGCGCACCCCCCTTGCCTCCATCCGCGGCTATGCCGAGCTGACCCGGCGCGCACCCCACGAGCTGCCGGCCGACGTGACGCGCTCGCTCGGCCGGATCGAGTCGGAGGCGACGCGCATGACCTCGCTGGTCGAGGACCTGCTGCTGCTCGCCCGGCTCGACGAGGGCCGCGAGCTCGACCAGGACCCGGTCGACCTCTCCCTGCTGCTCATCGACGCCCTCAGCGACGCGCACGCCGCCGGCCCCGATCACCGCTGGCGCATCCTCGTTCCCGAGGAGCCGGTGGAGGTCGTGGGCGACGCCCCGCGTCTGCACCAGGTGGTGACGAACCTCCTCGCGAACGCGCGCGTGCACACGCCGGAGGGCACGGTCGTCACGGCGGCGCTCGCCGTCGACCGCGAGGCCGGCCGGGCGATCGTCACCGTCGAGGACAACGGCCCCGGCATCCCGGAGGAGCTCCAGTCCACCCTGTTCGAGCGGTTCGCCCGCGGCGACACCTCCCGCAACCGTGCCACCGGGTCGACGGGCCTCGGCCTCGCGATCGTGCAGGCCGTCGTCGAGGCGCACGGCGGCGACGTGTCGGTGCGCAGCGAGCCGGGCGACACCGTGTTCACGGTGAGCCTGCCCCTCGTGGAGGGCGACGACGCGTCCGCCGAGCCCGAGGCCATGCTGGAGCCGGACGAGGTGGAGGCTGACGAGGTCGAGTCGGCGGAGGCCGAAGCCGACGCGGTGGAAGCCGATGCGGTGGAGGCCGATGCGGTCGAGGCCGACGAGGTCGAGTCGGCACCGGGAACGGAGCGGCCGTGACCGGCCCGGCGACCATCGCCGCCACACCGTACGGTCCCGCCTCCGCCCCACCCCTGGTGTTCCTCCGCGGCCTGCCCGCGCTGCCGCACGCCCCGCGCGGGATCGACGCCTTCACCGAGCGCCTCTCCCTCCGCGGCACGGACGGCCACCGGGTCTACGCCCTCGGCCGCCCCGACACCCTGGGCGGCGCGACGACCATGCCCGAGATCGCGGACATCTACGCGCGCACCCTCCGGCGTCGGCTCGGTGCACCGGTCCCGATGCTGGCGACCTCCACCGGCGCGAGCATCGCGCTCCAGCTGGCCGCCGATCATCCCGAGCTCGTCAGCGCGCTCGTCATCGTCTCGGGCGCCGGCCGTCTCGGCGACGAAGGGCGGCTGCTCCAGCGGCGCTACGCCGACCAGGTGGAGGCGGGGGACCGGCGCGCGGACGCCGAGCTCGCTCTGGCGACCCTCGACTTCTTCGGCGCCGGTCCGATGCTGCGCGCGGTGACGCCGTTCCTGACCCCGCCCGAGGACGTCCCGACGCTCGTGCCGCTCGTGCGTGCCGAGGACGCCTTCGACGTCGTCGACCGGGCGCACCGGATCACGGCACCCACCCTGTTCCACTGCGGCGATCATGACGCGTTCTACCCGCCGGACGTCGTGCGCGCGACGGCGGGCCGCATCCCGGATGCCCGGGTCGTCATCCATCGCCGCTGCGCACACGGGGAGGTCGTGCTGCGGCCGGCCTACGGCGCCTCCGTCCGCGCGTTCCTGCACCGCCACCGCTGACGATTTGCGCGGCGGCGACCCGATCGCGTACCCTGGATGGAGCCAAAGACCGCTGGTCCCCGTGTTCGCACGGAGAGAAGATCCACTCAGGTGGGCGCCCGCGCAGGTGTATGAAGCAAGACTCGCAGGTTCCTGCGTCCTCCAGCTCCGTGCCTCTGCGCCGGAGCTTTTTTCTTTGCCCGCGGTCGAGGCGCACGCCGCTCCCGCGGTGTGCGACGAAGAAGATTGAGAGGTAGGCCATGGCGAACAAGGAAGCCACGGTTGCCGAGCTCGAGAACCTGTTCACGAGCTCGACCGCCGTTCTGCTGACCGAGTACCGCGGTCTCACTGTCGCTCAGCTCAAGCAGCTGCGCACGTCGATCAGTGAGCACGCGACGTACGCCGTGGTGAAGAACACGCTGACCAAGATCGCAGCGAACAAGGCCGGAATCTCGTCGTTCGACGACGAGCTCGCCGGTCCGTCCGCGATCGCATTCGTGCACGGCGACCCGGTCGCCGTCGCGAAGGCACTGCGCGACTTCACCAAGGCGAACCCTCTGCTGGTGGTCAAGGGCGGTTACTTCGACGGTAACCCGCTCACCGCCGAAGAGGTAGGCAAGCTCGCCGACCTCGAGTCCCGTGAGGTTCTGCTGGCCAAGCTGGCCGGCGCCTTCAAGGCCTCGCTGTTCGGAGCCGCATATCTGTTCAACGCACCGCTGTCGCAGGCCGTTCGCACGGTCGACGCGCTGCGTGAGAAGCAGGAGTCCGCTGCGTAAGGTCCCTCGAGGACCAGGCCCCCGGGCCCCGCAAGCGGTGAGTAACCACACACACTAAGGAGAAAATCATGGCAAAGCTGTCGACTGACGAGCTGCTCGACGCGTTCAAGGAGCTCACGCTCATCGAGCTGAGCGAGTTCGTGAAGAAGTTCGAGGAGACCTTCGAGGTCACCGCCGCCGCCCCCGTCGCCGTTGCCGCGGCCGGCGCCGGCGCTGCTGCCCCCGCCGAAGAGGTCGAGGAGAAGGACTCCTTCGACGTCGTCCTCGAGTCGGCCGGTGACAAGAAGATCCAGGTCATCAAGGAGGTGCGCGCCCTCACCAGCCTCGGCCTCGGCGAGGCGAAGGCTCTCGTCGACGGTGCGCCCAGCACCGTTCTCGAGGGTGCCAACAAGGAGGCCGCTGAGAAGGCCAAGGCGCAGCTCGAAGAGGCCGGCGCCACCATCACCCTCAAGTAGTCGACGCCCCCTCGGGGCTCTTCTGCACACAGGCTGACGCTGTACGACGCGGCTCCTCTCGCGAGAGAGTCCGCGTCGTGGAGGGCGTCGCTCCCATCGTGGGGCGACGCCCTTCGTGCGTTTAACCGTGCGGTCTAGAGGGCTCCGACGGGCCTTCCTAGGATGGGTCGCATGGGGAGATCGCACGCACTCGCGCTCGTATTCGTCGGGGTCGTCACGGCCGGAGTCGCGGGGGCGGTGGTCGCGGCGCCCGCATCGGCGGCGCCGAGCGCCGACCTCGTCATCACGGCGTCTCCCGACGCTCCCGCCGCGATCACCGCCGGCACGACGGTCGTCGTCACATACGCCGTGACGAACACCGGCGACGCGGCGTTCTCCCGGCTCGACGTCACCACGGTCGAGAACACCGGGACGGGCACGCTGACACCGGCGACGTGCGTCGGTCTGCCGCTGGCTCCGGGCGCCTCCACCACCTGCACCGCCGACTACACCGTCACTCAGCGCGACGTCGACGCCGGCGGGATCGTCCTCAGCGCGTTCGTCACGGCCACCGGCAACCCGGGCGAGACGATCGACACCGCCACCCGGGAGCTGATCCTCGACGCCGTGCGGGATCCGGGGCTCGCGCTGACGAAGTCGGTCACCCCGGCATCGGGTCCGGTCGTCGCCGGCGGCGGCGTGACCTATTCCTACGCGATCACCAACACCGGGACCGTCACCGTGACCGGGCTGGCCGTCGTCGAGGGCCTCTTCACCGGGACCGGGACGCTCGGCGCGATCTCGTGCCCCGCCACCACCCTCATCCCGGGCGAGACGGTGACCTGCACCGCTCCATACACGCTCACGTCCGCCGACGTGGCCCGCGGCACGCTCAGCAACACGGCCACGGCCACGGGCGGGACCCCGGAAGAGACGGTCGTGACGTCGCCCGCGTCGACTGCGACGCGGACCCTCGCGACCGCGGTCGCGACTCCGACTCCCTCGCCGTCGAGCCCCGCTCCGACAGCCGTCGACCCCGCCGTGCTGGCGGACACCGGCTCCACGGCCGGGTTCGGGGCGCTCGGCGCGGCCGCCGTCCTCCTGCTCGTGGGCGGCCTCGCCCTCGTGCTGACGCGCCGTGTCCGGAGGGTCTGACATCGACGTGACCGAACCCGTCGCCGCCGACCTCGCCGCCACCGACGCCGCCGCCACCCGCATCGCCTACGACGCCGTGGCGCAGGACTACGCCGACCTGCTGCGCGACGATCTGCGCGGCAACGTCTTCGACCGGGCGGTGCTCGGCATCTTCGCCGAGCAGCTGAGCGGTGACGGCGGGGGACCGGTCGCCGATCTCGGCTGCGGCCCCGGACGCATCGCGGGCCATCTCGCGGAGCTCGGCCTCGACGTCTCCGGGATCGACCTGTCGCCCGGGATGGTGGAGGTCGCGCGGCGCGAGCACCCCGGCATCCCGTTCGCGGTCGGGTCGATGCTCGACCTCCCGTTCGGGGAGGCGGAGCTGGCGGGCGCGCTCGCCTGGTACTCGATCATCCACATCCCGCAGAGCGAGCAGGATGCTCTCTTCGCCGAGTTCGCCCGCGTCGTCCGCCCCGGCGGCCGGCTGCTGCTGGCGTTCCAGGTCAGCACCGCGGGGGACGAGGACGTGGTGCACCTGACGCACGCGTACGGCCACGACATCGACCTGCGCACGCGGCGCCAATCACCCGAGCGGGTCCGTCGCCGGCTGGCGGCGGCGGGATTCACCGTCACCGGTGAGGTGCTGCGCGAGCCGGTCGCGCCCGAGAAGAGCCGGCAGACGTACCTGCTCGCTCAGCGGGGCGCGGGCTCGGTGTCGTCCGCGTCCTGAGCCGCTGCGGCGGCCTCGCCGTCGGCGAACGCGTTGACCCGGTGCCGCACGACGAACCAGCCGCCGATCAGCAGGGGGACGACGACCACGAGCGCCGCGCCGACGGTGAAGGTGCCCGTCGGATAGTCGAGCAGGATGAGCAGACCCACGATGCCGAGGAAGGCGAGCGCCACGTAGCCGGACCACGGCGACCACGGCATCCGGAACGACGGCCGCGACTCCTCGCCGCGCCGCGAACGGCGGTAGAGCGTCAGCTGGCAGAGCACGATGACGCTCCACGCGGTCAGCAGGCCGACCGAGGTGAGGTTGATGCCGATCTCGAACGCCTGCTCCGGCAGGAACACGTTCAGGACGACGCCGAGCAGCGCGACCGTCCCGGTGATGACGATGCCGCCGTAGGGCACGCCCGAGCGGTTCATCCGCGCCGCGAAGGCGGGGGCCGCTCCGCGCAGGGCCAGCGATCGGGCGATCCGGCCGGTCGAGTAGAAGCCCGCGTTGAGCGAGGACAGCGCGGCCGTGAGGACGACGAGGTTCATCACCACGTCCGCGCCCTGCACTCCGATGGAGGCGAAGAAGGTCACGAACGGGCTCTCGTCGGCGGAGTAGGCGCTCGACGGCAGCAGGAGGGCGAGGAGCAGCACCGAGCCGACGTAGAAGAGCGCGATGCGCAGGATGACGGAGTTGATCGCGCGGGGCATGGTCCGCTCCGGGTCGGCGGTCTCGCCCGCGGCGGTGCCGACGAGCTCGATCGCGCCGTAGGCGAAGACGACGCCCTGGACGACCAGGATGAGCGGGACGACCCCGTGCGGGAACATCCCGCCGCTCTCGGCCAGGAGAGCGAAGCCGGGGGTGTGGCCGGCGACCGGGGTCCCGAGCACCACGAACAGCGTCCCGATCACGAGGAACAGCACCAGCGCCGCCACCTTGATGAGCGCGAACCAGAACTCGAGCTCGCCGAACACCTTCACCGAGAGCAGGTTGAGGCCGAACACCAGCACGAGCGCGGAGAAGGCCCACACCCACTGCGGCACCTCGGCGAAGAAGGGGAGATAGGCGCCGAAGAACCGCAGGTAGAGGGCCACCGCCGTCGCGTCGACGACGCCGATCATCGCCCAGTACATCCAGTACATCCACCCGGTCACGAATCCGGCCTTCTCGCCGAGGAACTCGCGGGCGTAGCTCACGAACGAGCCCGAGTCCGGTCGCCGCAGCACCAGCTCGCCGAGGGCGCGGAGGATGAGGAACGCGGCGAGGCCGCAGACGGCGTAGGCGATCACGAGGGACGGCCCGGCCGCCGCGAGCCGGCCGCCGGCGCCGAGGAAGAGCCCGGTGCCGATCGCGCCGCCGATGGCGATCATCTGGATGTGCCGGGGCTTCAGCTCGCGGTGGTAGCCGGCCGGGCCCTCGGCGCCGGGCCGTTCGGGAGGAGTGCTTCGTCGCATGCTCCGATTGAAGCATCCCGGATGCTGTATATCACTAGCAGGCAATGAATGCATTCACTTGATTTATATAGGCCAGCTATATAAAATAGAGGACATGTCCGAGAACCGCACCGAAGAACTGAGGAGCACGCTGGGCGATCTGGTCGTCGCCAGCCATCGTCTCACCCGCCTCGCCGCCCGGGTCACCGGGAGCACGGAGTCGCCCGCCATCTGGCGCACGCTGAGCGTGCTGCAGACCTCGGGGCCGCTGCGGCTGGGGGAGCTCGCCTCGCACAGCCGGGTCTCGCAGCCGACCATGACCAAGCTGGTCCGCACTCTCGTCGAGTCCGAATGGGTCAAGCGCATCGCCGACACCGACGACGCCCGGGCCTGGCAGATCGCCATCACCGCGAAGGGCGCCGGCGCGCTCCAGGAGTGGCGCGACGAGCTCTCGGCCGCGCTGGTGCCGATGTTCGCCGATCTGAGCGACGAGGAGCTGGCCGCCATGCGCAGCACCGTCGAGCTCATCGCATCCCGCGTCGACCTCTCGACGGCGACCTCCGCGGTCCTCGCCGCCGCGCGCTGAGCGCGCACCTCTCCCGCATCTTCCCGCACCACCGAATCGCCAGGAGCCGTCCACCCTCGATGTCCCACGACAAACCAGACAACATCCTCAAGCAGCCCACCGCCGTGTGGGCCGTCGCCTTCGCCTCCGTCATCGCCTTCATGGGCATCGGACTGGTCGACCCGATCCTCCCGGCGATCGCCAAGAGCCTCGAGGCGACCCCGACCGAGACGGAGATGCTCTTCACGAGCTACCTGCTCATCACGGGCCTGGCGATGTTCTTCACCAGCTGGATCTCGAGCCGGATCGGCGCCAAGCGCACCCTCCTGATCGGTCTGGCGCTCATCGTCGTGTTCGCGCTCGCCGCGGGCCTGTCGCAGAACGTGGAGTCGATCATCGGCTTCCGCGCGGGCTGGGGCCTGGGCAACGCGCTCTTCATCTCCACGGCGCTCGCGACCATCGTCGGCGCCGCCTCAGGCGGGACCTCGGCCGCGATCATCCTCTACGAGGCGGCCCTCGGCCTCGGCATCGCCATCGGCCCGCTGCTCGGCGGCCTCCTGGGCAGCTGGAGCTGGCGCGGACCGTTCTTCGGCACCGCCACCCTGATGGCGCTCGGCTTCATCGCGATCGTCGTCATGCTGAAGAAGACCCCCGAAAAGCCCGTGCCGACGAAGCTCTCCGCTCCGTTCCGCGCCCTCGCGAAGCCCGCGCTCGGGTTCCTCGCCGCGGCCGCGCTGTTCTACAACATCGGCTTCTTCGTGCTGCTGGCCTACACGCCCTTCGCCCTCGTGCCCCTGGGCGTCGAGGACGCGATCACGCTCGGCCTGATCTTCTTCGGCTGGGGCGTCTCGCTCGCGGTGACCTCGGTGTGGGTCGCACCGCTGCTGACCTCGCGCCTCCCGCGCACCCGGGTGCTGTGGATCGTGATGCCGCTCCTGGCGATCGACCTGGCGGCGGCCGGCCTGTTCATCTCGTCCCTCGCCGCGCTCATCGTCTGCGTGATCATCGGCGGCCTGCTGCTCGGCATCCTGAACACGGTGCTCACCGAGTGCGTGATGGAGGCGACCGACCTGCCCCGCTCCGTCGCCTCGAGCGCGTACTCGGGCGTCCGGTTCCTCGGCGGCGCCATCGCCCCGCCGGCGGCGACGCTGCTGGCCGACACCATCAGCCCGGCCACGCCGTTCTTCGCCGGAGCCGTCTCCGTGCTGATCGCCGTCGCGCTCGTGATGATCGGCCACAAGCACCTGCGCCGGGTCGACGCCCCGCAGGAGTCCACGCAGCAGGAGGCCGAGGTGCTGGCGCTCGCGGACGCCGACTGAGCGCCTGCCGGACCGAATACGAAGGGCCGCCCTGTCCTAGTCAGGGCGGCCCTTCTCGCGTCGAGACCTAGGAAAGCCTGTCGCGAGCCTCCACTGCCACTCGATCGTGCCTACCCGAAAGGCGCGATCCGCGGCAGCGGCGCAGAAACATTCTTTCAGATGGACGGGGCTGCTCGGTACACGGCGCGCGGTGGGGCCGTCGAGGAGCGCACGACGAGCGAGACGGGGGAGCGGACCGACCCCCGCCGCGGCTCCCCGCCGCCGAGTTCGTCGAGCAGGATCCGCGCGGCGACGGCGCCCTGCTCGAACGGGCTCTGCGCCATCGTGGTGAGCCCGAACGACTCCGAGAAATCGTGATCGTCGATGCCGATGACCGAGAGATCGCCCGGCACGCTGAGGCCGTGGTCGCCCGCGGCGAGGATCGCGCCGAACGCCATCTCGTCCGACCCGGCGAACACCGCGGTCGGCCGCGGACCCGGTCGGTCGAGCAGCCGGTTCATCGCCGCGCGGGCCGCCGGGAGGGCGAAGCCGCCCGGCACGATCCACTCCGGCCGCACCGGGAGGCCCGCAGCCCGCATCGCGATGGTGAAGCCGCGCAGACGCCCGGCCGGCACCTGGCTGTTGAGCCCCTCCTCGTCCTCCCCGCCGAGATGGGCGATCTCGGTGTGGCCGAGGCTCAGGAGGTGCTCGGTCGCGCGCCGCGCGGTGCTGCGCTCGTCGATGCCCACGCTCCGCAGGCCCTTCACCGGGCCCCCGACGACGATGGTCGGGTGACCGAGCGAGGCCAGCTGCTCGCGCTCCTCCACGGTGAAGTCGAGGCAGAGCGCGAGCAGGGCGTCGGTGCGCTTGCGCAGGATGCTCCGGTGGAACACCCGTTCCCGGTCGCCGCGGTGGCCGCCGAGGTTGAACAGGATCATGTCGTAGCTGGCGGCGCGCAGCTCCGCGTCGACGCCCTCCATCACCTGGGTGTAGAACCAGCGGCTGACCGACGGGACGACCACCCCGAGCGCGAGGGTGCGGCCGCTCGCGAGACCGGAGGCGCTGGAGGAGGCGACGTAGCCGAGCTCGTCGGCCGCCCTCCGCACCGCGGCGCGCGTCGTGTCGGAGACGTTCGGGAGGCCGCGGAGCGCCCGTGACACGGTCGCCGTGGAGACGCCGGTCGCGCGCGCGACCTCCTCGATCCCGGGCATCCGCATCGTCGGTCGCTCAGAGCTGCTCGGAGGCGGCCTGCTCCTGCTGCGCTCTGAGGCGCGCCGCCAGGATGCGGCGGCGCGCCTGCCAGAGTGCGATCAGCAGCAGCACCAGGACCAGGGTGATCAAGGCCCAGACGAGCGCCGGCTGGCCGGTCAGCTCGCAGACGAGCGTGATGACGAAGAACGCGACCGCGAAGAAGCCGACGAAGCCGATCCCGACGTCGACGGCTTCTCTCGGATCGCTCCAGCGCATCTGCTCAGCCCTTCACTCCGCCGGCGGTGAGTCCCGCGACGATCCGGCGCTGGAAGATCAGCACCAGGATGATGAGGGGGACGGTGACGATCGTACCGGCCGCCATCACGGCGGTGTACGGCTCCTGGTGCGGCTGGCTGCCGGTGAAGGAGGCGATGGCCACGGTGACCGGCTGGGTCGCGTCGCTCGACAGCTGGCTGGAGATCAGGAACTCGTTCCACGAGGAGATGAACGCCAGGATCGCCGTCGTGAACACGGCCGGGGCCGCCAGGGGCAGGATGATCTTGCGGAACGCCTGCGCCTGGGTGCAGCCGTCGATCCGCGCCGCCTCCTCGAGGTCCCACGGCATCTCGCGGAAGAACGACGAGAGCGTGTAGACCGTCAGTGGCAGAGCGAACGAGATCTGCGGGATGATCAGCGCCTGGTAGGTGCCCATCCAGCCGATGCTCGTGAACAGCTGGAACAGCGGCGTGATGAGCGCGACGCCCGGGAACATCGAGGCGGCGAGGATGATGCCGAGCACGATGCCCTTGAACCGGAAGTCGAGCCGCGCCAGGGCGTACGAGGCGAAGATGCCGAACACGAGGGACACGACGGTGACGCAGACGCCGATGATCAGCGAGTTCAGCAGCGCCTGGCCGAGGTGGTTGCCCAGGTTCGTGGAGAACGCGGTCGCGTAGTTGTCCCACGTGAAGTGCGTGAACCACGGCGTCGTGTCGAAGGTGTAGCCGACATCCCGGAACGAGGTGACGACCATCCAGTAGAAGGGCAGCAGGCACCACAGGACGATGACGACGGCCTGCACGCCCGTGCGGACGCCGGCGTTGCGACGGCGGGACGAGCCCTTCCTCTTCGTCTGGGTGCGGGGGAGGGCGTTCGCCTCTGCGGTGGCGGCGGCGGGGCCGGCGACTGCGGTCATTCCTTCGCTCCCTTCTGCTGGGCTTCCTGCGTTCTCACGACGTTCGTCCCGAGTATTCGGACGAAGATGAACGCGACGAGGAAGATGATGATGAACGTGATGGTCGAGAGGGCGGCCGCGCTGTTGAAGCCCTGCCTGATCTGGTCGATCACCAGGATCGACAAGGTCGTCGTGGCATGGCCCGTACCTCCTCCACCGCCGGTGAGGATGGCCGGCAGGTCGTAGATGCGGAGGGCGTCGAGCACGCGGAACAGGATGGCGACCATGAGGGCCGGCTTCAGCAGCGGCATCGTGACCCGCCAGAACCGCTGCAGGGTCGACGCGCCGTCCATCTTGGCGGCCTCGTAGACGTCTTCGGGGATGAGCTGCAGACCAGCCAGGATCAGCAGCGCCATGAACGGCGTGGTCTTCCACGTGTCGGCGATGATCACCGCGAACCGGGAGGCCCACTCGTCACTGGTCCAGAGGATGTGCGCCCCGAGGATGGCGTTGGCGATGCCGGCGACCGAGAAGATGAAGAACCACAGCTTGGCGGTGACGGCGGTCGGGATGGCCCACGGCACGAGGATCGCGGCGCGGACGAAGCCGCGGCCGCGGAACGCGCGGTTCATGATGAGGGCGAACCAGAGGCCGAGGACGGTCTCGAGGATGACGGTCGTCACCGTGAAGAAGAAGGTGACGAACACGGCGTTCCAGAACGTGGAGCCCAGGTTGCCGGGCGGGCACGCGATGGTGGTGCCGTCCGTCCCCATGCACTGCTGGAACAGCCAGTGGGCGTAGTTCTGGAATCCGGCGAAGCCGCCCTGCACGAACAGGCCGGTGGCCGGGTCGAGGCCGGCATCCTTCTGGAAGGACATGACGATGGCGGTCACGACCGGGTAGCCGATGACGACGGCCAGGAGGATGAGTGTCGGGATGATCAGGTAGAGGGCCCAGCGGCTCTGCTGGCGCCTGTTCTTCTTGATACCGGCCCGGACCGGTGGTTTGCCGCTCTGATTGGTGGATGAGGGGGCGACGACGTTCGACGCTGACATGTGTGCCTCCGGTGACGTGGCAGAAGAGAGGGGGACCGGGCGGCGGGAAGGATCCCGCCGCCCGGTGACCGGTGGACCGGCCGGGTCAGCCCTGGCTGGCCGTCTGGATCGCCGACGCCATGTCCTTCAGCGCCTGGTCGACCGTCTTGTCGCCCTTGAGGGCGGCGTAGGAGTTGTCCTGAACGGCCTTGGTGATGGCCGGGTAGAACGGCGAGACGGGACGCGGCACCGCGTTCTCGATCGACGTCTTCAGGGTGGTCAGGTACGGCAGCTGGGTGTTCAGGTCCGCGTCGTCGTACAGCGACGAGAGGACCGGGGCCAGCGAGCCCTGGGTCACGAAGAACTTCTGCGTCTCTTCGCTCTGCAGGAACTTGAGGAACGCGAACGCGGTCGCCTTGTGCTTGGAGTACACGCTGATGGCCGCGTTGTGGCCGCCCAGGCTGGAGACGCCCGGCTTGTCGGCGGTCACGCCCGGAAGCGGTGCGATCCCGAAGGTGTCCTTGACCGTCGAGGAGCCGTCGGTCTTGGCCAGGTTGTAGACGTACGGCCAGTTGCGCATGAAGAGCAGCTTGCCGGCCTCGAACGCCTGCCGGCCCTGCTCCTCCTGGTAGGTGATGGCCTCGGCCGGGATCTGGCCGTTCTTGAAGCCGTCCACCAGGCGGGACAGACCCGCGTTGGCCTGCTTGCTGTCGACCGTCACCGTCTTGCCGTCGTCGCCGACGATGGTGCCGCCGTTGGTGTTGATGGCCTCGGCCACGTTCACCGTCAGGCCCTCGTACTGGGCGAACTGGCCGGCGTAGCAGCCGATCCCGTTGGCCTTGGCGATGTCGCAGTCCTTGAGCATGTCGTCCCAGGTCTTCGGCGGCGTGGGCACGAGGTCCTTGCGGTAGTACAGGATGCCGCCGTCGGAGGTCTGCGGCGCCGCGTACTGCGTGCCGTTGTAGGTACCCGACTTGACCGTCGGGGCCAGCAGGGCCGAGTTGTCCATCTTGAAGTCGCCGGTCAGCGGCTGCAGCCAGCCCTTCGCCGCGAACTCACCCGTCCACACCACGTCGACATCGACGACGTCGTAGTTGGAGTCCTTCGCCTGGAAGTGCTGCACGAGGTCGTCGTGCTGCTGGTCCGCCTGATCGGTCTGCTCCTTGAAGGTGACCTTCTCGTCGGGGTGCGCTGCGTTCCACTTGGCGATCAGGGGGCGGACGACGTTCGAGTTGTCCTTGCCCTGCACGTAGGTGATGGGGCCTTTGCCCGTGAGGTTCTGGCTGGCGTCGCCGCCGCTGCTGCTTCCTCCCGATCCCCCACCCGTGCAACCGGCAAGCGCGAGGCCGATCAGGGCGACTCCCGCGACCACGGAGAGACGTGCTGCTTTCATTTCACTCCTCATTGAGCTCTTGGTGCGGGCGCGGGTGCGCCCGCCGACACCGTACTCCGGCTGCGCTCGTCTATGCAAGCGTTTACGTCAAGCGCTTGCATCACGGTTCCGTCACGGTGTTCCACCCTCGGGCGGGGGCCGAGGAGGTGTGGGACCGGTCATCCGTGCCGCGGACGGGTGCGTCGGACGGCAGGCATAGGCTGAGGCCGTGAGCGGGATGCGCGGGATGGGCATGGGCGGCGGAGGCGGCGGCGGGATGCGGTCGCGCGTGAGCGGCGGCGACGCCGAAGCGCAGAAGGCGCTCAACGCCACCGCCCCGAAGATCCCGCACCTGTTCCGCCGCATCGTGTCGCTGTTCGCCGCGCACCGCACCGCCATCATCGTCACGATGGTGCTCGTGCTGGTCGGCGCGGCCCTGTCGGTCATCCCGCCCCTCCTGACCCAGCGCGCCTTCGACGACGGGCTCTTCCCCAAGGGCGGCCCGGACATGCCCGTGCTGATCGAGATCGTCGTCGCGATGATCGTGGTCTTCGTCGGATCCGCCCTGCTCGGCGTCTGGCAGACGTATCTGACCGCCTCCGTCGGCAACAAGGTGATGGGGGCGCTGCGCGTGCGCCTCTTCTCGCACCTGCAGTCGATGGAGCTGAGCTTCTTCACCAAGACCAAGACCGGCATCATCCAGTCCCGCCTCCAGAACGACGTCGGCGGGGTGGCGAGCGTGCTCACCAACACGATGTCGAGCATCCTGGGCAACACCGTGACGGTGATCGCGGCGCTCGTCGCGATGCTGCTGCTCAACTGGCAGCTGACGATCGTCGCGGTGGTGCTGATGCCCATCCTCGTGATCGCGCAGCGGCGGGTCGGGCAGGTGCGCGCGCGGATCGCGACGCGCACGCAGGAGTCGCTGTCGGACATGACCGCGATCACGCAGGAGACCCTGAGCGTCTCGGGCATCCTGCTCTCGAAGAGCTTCAACCGGCAGGGCGCCGAGGTGCAGCGCTACTCCGACGAGAACGAGAACCAGATCCGCCTGCAGGTCTCGCAGGCGATGAGCGGCCAGTGGTTCTTCGCGATGGTGAACATCTTCCTGTCGTCGATCCCGGCGATCGTCTACGTCGTGTCGGGATGGCTCATCCTGGGCGGCGCGACGGACATCACGGCCGGAACGATCGTCGCCTTCACGACCGTGCAGGCGCGCCTCCTGTTCCCGCTGCTCGCGCTGATGCGCGTCGCGCTGGACCTGCAGACCTCGGGCGCGCTGTTCGCCCGCATCTTCGAGTACCTCGACCTCAAGCCGGCCATCGCCGACCGCCCCGACGCCGTGCCCGTCGACCCCGAGCGCGACCTCGGCCGCATCGAGTTCGACCACGTCGTCTTCCGCTACCCGGACGCGCGGGAGGGCGAGCGCAACACGCTCGACGACGTGTCGTTCACCATCCGCGCAGGCGAGTTCGCCGCCTTCGTCGGGCCGAGCGGCGCGGGCAAGACGACCGTCTCGTACCTGATCCCGCGGTTCTACGACGCCACCAGCGGGCGCATCCTGTTCGGCGGTGAGGACATCCGCGGGCTGCAGCAGGAGTCGCTCGTCGCGCACATCGGCGTGGTCAGCCAGGAGACGTACCTGTTCCACGCCACCATCGCCGAGAACCTCCGCTACGCCCGGCCGGACGCGACGCAGGAGGAGCTGGAGGCGGCCGCCCGGCAGGCGAACATCCACGACACCATCGTGAGCTTCCCCGACGGCTACGCGACGATCGTGGGGGAGCGCGGCTACCGCCTCTCCGGCGGCGAGAAGCAGCGCATCGCCATCGCGCGCGTGCTGCTCAAGGACCCCGAGGTGCTCATCCTCGACGAGGCCACGAGCGCCCTCGACACCATCTCGGAACGCGTCGTGCAGCAGGCGCTCGACACCGCCTCCCGCGGCCGCACCACGATCGCCATCGCCCACCGCCTCTCCACCATCGTCGCGGCCGACGTGATCTTCGTCGTCGACCACGGGCAGATCGTGGAGCGCGGGACGCACCGGGAACTGCTGGAGGCGGGCGGCGTCTACACGAAGCTGTACCGCGAGCAGATCGAGGGGACGCTCAGCCCGGAGGGGTGAGGGGGCCGGAGACGGCCGCTGCAACTCGGAGTGCGGGATGGGCCGGGGGCGGCCGCTGCAACTCCGGTGAATTCGCGGTTGTCGGGCAGGGACTCCGGTTGAACGGCGACCTGAGCGGCGTGTCAGCGCCGGGAGCCGGAGTTGGCCCGGCCTCGGCGGCAACGGGCGGGGACAGGCGTGCCGGGTGCTGACTGTTGTCGTCGGCCGCCGGAACTCCGGAGTTCTCCGGCGACGCGCCGCTCAGGTCGCCGGAACTCCGGTGCATGGGTGCCGGGGTGGCGGGATCGCCGGAGTTACGGCGCCCGGGAGCGCGGGGCTGGCCGGCGGGCGCGGCACGGGCGCGCCGCGCGCGGCGCCGCGGGGGCGGTTTCGCGGTCGGGACTAGATGTGGTGGGTGTGCGGGCATAGCTTGCGTGCACAGCTGTATGCCGAGTTCTGCGCGACAAAAGGGGACCGCGTGACCGCCGACACACTCGAGACCGCACCTGTTCCGCCCGAGGCGACGCCGCCCGGTTCCGCCGCACCTCCGGCGTCGGCGCCGCCACCGGCGACCCCGCGCCGCCGACGGCGCGGCGGGCTGAGCATCCAGTCGAAGCTGCTGCTGATGCTGCTCGGGGTGAGCATCTTCTCGGTGCTGGTGACGGGCGTGATCGGCTACGTGAACGCGACCGACTCGCTCAAGGAGGCGGCGCTCAAGCAGCTGACGAGCGTGCGGGAGACGCGAGCGGCGGAGATCGAGCGGGTGTTCGCGAACGTGCGGTCGGCTGTGACGCTCGGCTCGAGCAACCAGAGCGCGATCGATGCGTCGAACGCGTTCAACGCGGCGTTCGCCCAGCTCGGGACGGCGACGCTGCCGCCGGCACGGACGCAGGCGCTCGACGCCTTCTACGCGGACACGTTCGTCCCGGCGCTCGACAAGCGCAGCGAGAACACGTACTCGGCCGACGGGTTCACGCCGGAGGGTGCGGGCGCGTACCTGCAGTCGTACTACACGGCGCCGTACAAGCTCGACTACGACAAGGCGATCACGCAGGCGGACGCCGGGGACGGCAGCGCCTGGTCGGCGGCGAACGCGCAGTACAACCACTACTTCAGCGACCTGGTCACCAATCTGAACTTCGACGACGCGCTGCTGCTGAACACGCAGGGCGACGTCGTCTACTCGGCGTACAAGGGCACCGACCTGGGCACGAACGTCCTCACCGGTCCGTACAAGAACTCGCTGCTCTCGACGGCGTACCAGAAGGTGCTCACCACGAACACGCTCGACGCCACCGTCACGACCGACTTCGAGCGCTACCTGCCATCGCTCGGCGTGCCGACGATCTGGGTGGTGTCGCCGGTCGGGCAGGACGGCAAGCTCACCGGCGTGCTCGCGTTCCAGATCAACATCGACACGATCAACAACGTGATGACCGGCAACGAAGGCTGGGCGAAGCAGGGGCTCGGGAAGACCGGCGAGGTCTACATCGCCGGGCCGGACAAGACCATGCGATCGGCGTCGCGGCTGCTCATCCAGGACCCGAAGGCGTACGAGGAGCAGGCGATCGCCGCCGGAACGCCGCCCGCGGTCGCGAAGCGGATCGTCGACGTCAAGGGGACGGTGCTGCTGCAACCGGTGAACACCACCGCCGTGAGCAACGCGCTGAAGGGGAAGACCGGGACCTCGATCGGAGCCAGCTACGTCGGCCGGGAGAACCTCGCGGCGTACGCTCCGCTCGACATCCAGGGCCTCAACTGGGTGATCGTCGCGCGCGAGGACACGTCGGAGGCGTTCGCCCCGGCCGCCGACTTCACCCGCAACCTCGTGCTGTCGACCGCGGCGCTCGTGCTCGTGGTCTGCCTGCTCTCGCTGCTGCTCGCGCAGGTGTTCCTGCGCCCGCTCCGCCGCCTCCTCGACGCCGTGAAACGCGTGGCGGCGGGGGAGGTCGGGGTGCAGGTCGACACGAAGTCGCGTGACGAGATCGCCGACCTCGGCACGGCGTTCAACGACATGTCGCGCAGCCTTCAGGTGAAAGCCGATCTGCTCGAGGCGGAGCAGGAGGAGCACGAACGCCTGCTGCTCACGCTGATGCCCGAGGGGGTCGCGAAGCGGTACCGGCAGGGCGACGAGACGATCGCGGAGGACCACCAGGACGTCACGGTGCTCTTCGCCGACATCGGCGGGTTCGACGACTACGCCCGTGGCAAGGACTCCGCCGAGTCGCTCGCGCTGCTCAACAGCATCGTGCGCAGCTTCGACGAGGCGGCCGACAAGTACGGGATCGAGCGCGTGCGCACCACCCGCCAGGAGGGGTACCTGGCCTCGTGCGGGCTGACCGTCCCGCGGGTCGACAACGCCCGGCGGATGGTGGAGTTCGCGATCGCCATGCAGGGCATCCTGGACCGGTACGGCGCTCAGAACGGCATCGAGCTCAAGCTGCGCGCCGGCATCGACAGCGGCACGGTGACGAGCGGCCTCGTGGGCCGGACGAGCGTCGTCTACGACATGTGGGGCGACGCCGTGAACCTCGCGCACCGGGTGCAGGACGTCTCCAGCAGTCCGGGCATCTACCTGACGCAGCGGGTGGTCGACTCCCTCCCGGACTCGGTCGGCTACTCTGAATCGGGGGTGCTGGAGACGCAGGCCGGCAGGGTGCGCGTCTGGCGCATCGACGCGGAGGCGGCCCGTGTCTGACATCACCGGCCAGCCGTGGTTCTGGCCCGCGCTGATCATCGTGATCGGCCTGCCCATCGTGCTGCTCGTGCTCACCGAGCTGATCGCGTGGATGACGCGGCGCGGCAACCCGGCGGCGAAGATCGTGCGTCTGGTGCGCAACTACGTGTTGCCCCTCGGCGCGCTGCTGATCCTCCTGAGCCAGGTGGACCTCGGCTCCCGCGACGTGACGACGACGAAGGTGGTCGCGACGGTCTTCGGGTTCCTGCTCATCCTGGTGCTGCTCAACGGGCTGAACGTCGCCCTGTTCGCGACGGCGGACCGCGGTTCGTGGCGGGCGCGCGTCCCGTCGATCTTCGTGGACATCGTGCGGCTGCTGCTGATCGTGGTGTGCCTGGCGGTGCTGTTCGCGTGGGTCTGGGGCGCCGACGTCGGCGGCCTGTTCACGGCGCTCGGGGTGAGCTCGATCGTCATCGGCCTCGCGCTGCAGAACGCAGTCGGGCCGATCGTCTCCGGCCTGTTCCTGCTGTTCGAGCAACCGTTCCGGCTCGGCGACTGGCTCGACACGGGCAGCGTGCGCGGCCGCGTGATCGAGGTGAACTGGCGGGCGGTGCACATCGACACCGGCAACGGCATCCAGATCGTCCCGAACGGCTCCCTCGCCGACGCGTCGTTCACGAACCTGTCGAAGGCGCCCGGTCCGTTCCTGCTCTCCTCGACGCTGACCTTCACGACGGACGACGCGCCGCAGGACGTGGTGCGGCTGTTGCGCACGGTCGCGGCCGAGCTGCCGATGCTGGCCAGGGACGCGTCGCCCGCCGCCTACCCGGTCGGCGCCGCGAAGTACCAGATCGACATCCCGGTGGACAGCCCGTCGCAGAGCGACCAGACGCTCGCGCTGTTCCTCACCTGGCTCTGGTACGCCGCGCGCCGGGCCGACCTGCACCTCGACGGCGACCTGACCGACGACTACCGCACGCCCGAGCGGCTGCGGGAGTTGCTGACCCGGGTCGCGGGGAGCCTGCACATCGGGGAGGACGAGGTCGAGGAGTTCGCGTCGCGCGCGACGCTCGAGCGCTACGGGGCGGGGGAGACCCTCCAGCGGGCCGGCAGCATCCCGGACTCCACCGGCGTGATCGCGGTCGGGGAGGCGCGGCTCGACGCGGTGACGGAGGACGGCTCGCTGCTGCCGCTCGGCCAGCTCGGCGTCAACGACTTCGTCGGCCTGACCGCCCTGACCGGGGAGAAGCTCTTCACGTCCGTGGTCGCCCTCACCGACGTCACCCTGGTCACCGTGCCGGTGCCGGTGCTGGAGGAGCTCGTGCGGCGCCGACCGCTCCTGGCGCGGGAGATCGGGCAGACCATCGACAACCGCAAGGCGATGGCCGAGCGGGCCGGCGGCGACGTCTCCGGGTCGCGCGGACTGCGCCGCTGAACCATCCCGAGGGTGCCATCGCGGCGCAGTCGCTTTAAGTGTTAGCCTGGCCTAACACTTGAGTTCGGGAGGGCGTACATGGCGGTCACGACGACGGAGCGAGCCACCGGTTCGCGCGCCCGGCTGCTGTTCCTCCTGGGCCCGGCGTTCGTCGCCGCCATCGCCTACGTCGACCCGGGCAACGTCGCCGCCAACCTGACGGCCGGCGCCCAGTACGGCTACCTGCTCGTCTGGGTGCTCGTCGCCGCGAACGCGATCGCGGTGTTCGTGCAGTACCAGTCGGCGAAGCTCGGCATCGTGACCGGGAGGAGCCTCCCGGAACTGCTGGGCGCACGCCTCGGCACCGGATCCCGGCGCGCGTACTGGGTGCAGGCGGAGCTCGTCGCCGCCGCGACGGACATCGCCGAGGTGATCGGCGGTGCGATCGCGCTCAACCTGTTGTTCGGGCTGCCGCTGCCGCTCGGGGGTCTCATCGTCGGGGTCGCGTCGATCGGCATCCTGAGCATCCAGTCGCGGAGGGGGCAGCGGCCGTTCGAGGTCGTGGTGATCGCCCTGCTCGGCGTCATCGCGGTGGGCTTCCTCGCCGGGATGTTCGTCAGCCCGGTCGACTGGGGTGCGGCGGCCGGGGGGCTCGTGCCGCGGTTCGACGGTGCTCCCACCGTGCTGCTCGCGGCGAGCATGCTCGGGGCGACCGTGATGCCCCACGCGATCTACCTGCACTCGGCGCTCGCCCGCGACCGCCACGGCGTCTCGGCCGACGCGGGGCGGGTGCGCACTCTGCTGCGCGCCACCCGGCTGGATGTGGTGCTCGCGCTCATCGTCGCCGGCGCCGTCAACATCGCGATGCTGCTCGTGGCCGCGGCCTCGCTGCGCGGCGTCGATGGGACGGACTCCATCGAGGGCGCGCACGCCGCGATCTCCTCGGCGCTCGGACCGGTCGTCGGCGTCGTCTTCGCGATCGGCCTGCTCGCCTCCGGGCTCGCCTCCACCTCGGTCGGCAGCTATGCGGGCGCCACCATCATGGGCGGGCTGTTGAAGGTGCGCGTGCCGCTGCTGGCCCGGCGGGTCGTGACGCTCATCCCGGCCGTGGTCATCCTCGCCGCCGGAGTGGACCCGACCTGGGCGCTCGTGCTCTCGCAGGTGTTCCTGAGCCTCGGGATCCCGTTCGCGATGATCCCGCTGCTGCGGCTGACCGGGTCGCGGGAGGTCATGGGCGACCGGGCGGATCCGCTGTGGGTGCGGCTGGCCGGGGGCGTGGTGGCGGCGCTGGTCGTGGTGCTCAACCTCGCGCTGGTGGTGCTGACCGTGACCGGGGCGTGAGGTCGGGGCGGGGCGGGGCGAGCGGAGGAGTCTTCGCGCGGCGCGCCGCGGCGGAGCGGGTAACGGAGGAGGGGCGGGGCGATCGGGGGAGGGATGTCCTCCGTTAGCGGCGCCCGTGGCGGTGCGGCCAGGGGAGGAGATCCGGGGGCGGGTCGGGGCTGATGTCCTCCGTTACCTGCGCCGGGACGGCGGGTCGGGCCGGATGTCCTCCGTTACCCGCGCGGGATGTCCTGCGGTGCGGTGCGGGTCAGGCAGTGACGACCCAGACGGCGGCGGCGGCGGTCGCGCCGAGCACGATCGTCGCGTCGGCGGTGCGCACGGTGACGTCGCCGGCGAACTCGCGGTGCTCGTCCACGGTCAAGGCGGTGTCGAGGCCGATGCGGAGTTCGCCGAGGTAGCGCAGGATGGCCGGGTCGGCGTCCGAGATGCGGGCGACCACGACCTCCACACCGGTCGGCGCCGACAGCAGCGGGACGGCGTCGGGCCGGCGGGGCTGGCCGTCGGCGGTGGGGATGGGGTCGCCGTGCGGGTCGCGGGCGGGGAAGCCGAGGCGGCGGTCGATGCGCTCGACGAGGTCGTCCGAGACGGCGTGCTCCAGGACCTCGGCCTCGTCGTGGACCTCGTCCCAACCGTAGCCGAGCTCCTCCACCAGGAAGGTCTCGATGAGCCGGTGGCGGCGCACCATCGCGACCGCGTGCCGCCGCCCCTCCTCGGTCAGCTCGATGCCGCCGTAGGGCTCGTGGGCCAGCAGGCCCTGCTCGGTCAGGCGGCGGATGCCGTCGGAGACCGTCGCCGCGCGCACGCCCATCCGCTCGGAGAGCTGCTTCACGGTGACGGGATCGCCCTCCCATTCGGTGGCGGACCAGATGAACTTCAGGTAGTCCTGGGCCACGGGCGAGAGGTCGGACACGGGCATGCACGAGAGTCTACGGGCTGTAACAGGATCGATCCGCGGTGCCCGCGCTGTTACCGTTGGTCCCGTGAAGTACGCAGAGACCATCACAGACCTGGTCGGCGACACCCCGCTCGTGAAGCTCAACCGGCTGACCGAGGGGATCGCGGCGACGGTGCTCGTCAAGCTCGAGTACCTGAACCCCGGAGGATCCTCCAAGGACCGCATCGCGAGCCGCATCATCGATGCTGCGGAACGGGACGGCCACTTGAAGCCCGGCGGCACCATCGTGGAGCCGACGAGCGGCAACACCGGCGTGGGGCTGGCGCTCATCGCCCAGCAGCGCGGCTACCGGTGCGTGTTCGTGCTGCCCGACAAGGTGGGCGAGGACAAGCGCAACGTCCTCACCGCCTACGGGGCGGAGATCGTGGTGACGCCGACGTCGGTGCCGCCCGAGCATCCCGACTCCTACTACTCGGTCTCGGACCGCCTGACGGCCGAGATCCCGGGCGCGTTCAAGCCCAACCAGTACGCGAACCCGAACGGGCCGCGCAGCCACTACGAGACCACCGGCCCGGAGATCTGGCGCGACACCGAGGGCAAGGTGACGCACTTCGTCGCCGGCGTCGGCACGGGCGGCACCATCTCGGGCACCGGCCGCTATCTCAAGGAGGTGTCGGAGGGCGCGGTGCGCATCATCGGCGCCGACCCGGAGGGCTCCGTCTACTCGGGCGGCACCGGCCGTCCGTACCTGGTGGAGGGCGTGGGCGAGGACTTCTGGCCGAGCGCGTACGACCCCACGGTGGTGGACGAGGTCATCCCGGTCACCGACGCCGAGTCGTTCCACATGACCCGTCGCCTGGCGCGCGAGGAGGGCATCCTCGTCGGCGGCTCCAGCGGCATGGCCGTCGTCGCCGCCCTGCGCGTGGCGAAGAGCCTCACCGCCGACGACGTCGTGGTGGTCATCCTGCCCGACGGCGGCCGCGGCTACCTGGCCAAGATCTTCAACGACAAGTGGATGCAGTCCTACGGCTTCAGCGAGGTGCCGGACGAGTCCACGGTCCAGGACGTCATCAAGACCAAGCGCGGCGACCTCCCGGACCTCGTGCACACGCACCCGGCCGAGACCGTGCGCGACGCCATCCAGATCATGAACAAGTACGGGGTCTCGCAGCTGCCGGTGCTGACCGCCGAGCCGCCCGTCGTGATGGGCGAGGTCGCCGGTGCGCTGGACGAGACGTCCCTCGTGGACGCCGTGTTCAGCGGGCGCGCCGCGATGAGCGACCCGGTCGCCAAGCACATCGGCGACGCGCTGCCGCTGATCGGCGTCAACGAGCCGGTGACGGCGGCGCGCGCCGCCCTGGGCACGGCCAACGCCCTGCTCGTCACCGAGGACGGCAAGCCGCTCGCGGTGCTGACCCGGCAGGACCTGCTCAACTACCTCAGCGACTGAGTCGTGCGGGATGCCCGCGCATCCCGCACCTCCGCGCCCGCGCATCCCCGCGGCCTTCCCACCGAACGACACGAACGACACGAAAGACACCGCCATGACCGCCGAGCACGACACGAACCAGGGCTTCGCCACCCGCGCCATCCACGTGGGCCAGGAGTTCGACCCGACGACCGGCGCGATCATCCCGCCGATCTACCAGACCTCCACCTTCGTGCAGGACGGCATCGGCGGCCTGCGCAACGGCTACGAGTACGGCCGCGGCGGCAACCCGACGCGCACGTCGCTCGAGACGCTGCTCGCCTCCCTCGAGGGCGGGGTGAGCGCCCTGTCGTTCGCCTCGGGCCTCGCCGCGGAGGATGCGCTGCTGCGCGCCGTGCTCGTCCCCGGCGACCACGTTGTGCTCGGCAACGACGTCTACGGCGGGACGCACCGCCTGATCAACCGCATCCACCGGGCCTGGGGCATCGGCAACACCACCGTCGACCTCACCGACCTCGACGCCGTGCGCGCGGCGCTGACGACCGAGCGCACCCGCGTCCTCTGGATCGAGACGCCCAGCAACCCGCTGATGAAGATCAGCGACCTGGCCGCACTCGTCGAGCTGGGGCACACGGCCGGCGCGCTCGTCGTCGTGGACAACACGTTCGCGTCGCCGGCGCTGCAGCAGCCGCTCTCGTTCGGGGCGGACGTGGTCGTGCACTCGACCACGAAGTACCTCGGCGGCCACTCCGACGTCATCGGCGGCGCCCTCGTGTTCGCGGACGAGGAGCTGGCGGAGAAGGTGCAGTTCATCCAGTTCGCGGCCGGCGCGGTCTCGGCCCCGATGGATGCGTGGCTCACGGTCCGCGGCATCAAGACGCTCGCCGTGCGCATGGACCGCCACACCGCGAACGCGCAGGCGATCGCCGAGGCGCTCGTCGGGCATGCCGGGGTCGACGCGGTCTACTACCCCGGCCTCCCGAGCCACCCCGGGCACGAGCTGGCCGCGCGCCAGATGAGCGGGTTCGGCGGCATGATCTCGGTCGCGCTGAGCGGCGGCGCCGCGGCAGCCCGCACGTTCGCCGAGTCGACGCAGGTCTTCCAGCTCGCCGAGTCGCTCGGGGGCGTGGAGTCGCTCATCGGCTACCCGTCGGAGATGACGCACGCGTCGGTCCGCGGCACCGAGCTGGAGGTGCCGGACAACATCGTGCGCCTCTCCGTCGGCATCGAGGACGTCGCCGACCTGCTCGCGGACATCGACCAGGCCCTGTCCCGCTGACCTCACGCCGCTGACCCCTCCGCACATTTGGACCGAATGTCGCGAATCGCGAGCGCATTCGCGACATTCGGTCCAAATGTGAGGGCCTGCGCGGCGGGGGTGCGGGGTAGGGTCGCGGCATGGACCAGCGACTCAGTCTCGTGACCCTCGGCGTCGACGATCTGGCGCGGGCGCGCGCCTTCTACGAGGAGGGTCTCGGCTGGCGCGCGGCCGACGCGCCCGAGGGCGTCGTCTTCTACCAGCTGCCCGGGATGGCGTTCGCGCTGTGGTCGCGGAGCGAGTTGGCGGCGGACGCCCGCACCCCCGTCGACGGCTCGTTCAGCGGGATCTCCCTCGCCTGCAACCAGCGCACCGAGGACGACGTGGACCGCGTGCTCGCGCAGGCGGAGGCCGCCGGGGCGCGCATCCTGAAGCCCGCGGTGCGCGCCGAGTGGGGCGGCTACTCCGGCTACTTCGCCGACCCCGACGGCCACGTGTGGGAGGTCGCGTTCAACCCGGGCTGGGCGCTCGCCGACGACGGCACCGTCACCGTCTGAGCGCTCACCACCAGAGGCGCGCGCGTTCGGCCGCCGTGCGTGCGGCCTCCAGCCGGTCCAGGCGCTGACGGAGCGCGGTGGCGCGCTCCGCTCGGGAGCCCGCTCGCCGGTCGCGCCGCGCGAGCAGGGCGTTCAGCGCGCGGCGCGGCCCACCGGGGAGGGCGGCGGCGCGGCGCGGGAGGTGGAGCTCTTTCGTGGTCATGCCGCCACCTTCGCCGACGGGCGACCGGTCGCGCGCTCCGATTGACGATCATCGTCAATCGACGCGCCCGCGCGGGGGAAACCTTGCGAGGATGACGGCATGAGCGTCTCCATCGATGTCAGCCGGGTGCGTGCCGAGGGCTACCGGTTCGCGCCGTCGCCGCTCGCCGAGCTGGGGTCCGCGGTGCACCTGCTGGTCGAACGCGCGCACCATCCGACGCAGAACGGCTGGGTGTCGTCGGTCGCGGCGTCCATCGAGCCGCAGCTGCTGGAGCGGCTGATCGACGCCGACTTCCTGTGGCGGACCTCCCGCGCCGACATGCTGCTGCCCGCCGAGCCGGGCGCGACCCTGGGCGACGAACTGGACGCGGTGGATGCGCTGAGCGACGAGACCTGGGTGTCGGCGGCGCTCCTCACGAGCAGCTGCGGCACCGTGCCTCTGCACCGGGAGCTCGGCTCGCCCCTGGTCGACCAGGCGGCGCGGGACCTCGCCCGCGAGCGCGCGCTCGCCCGAGGGCCCCGCCAGATCGGCTTCGTCGACTACGTGCTCGACGACCCTCCCCGCGCCCGGGCGACGGTCCGGCGGCTCCTGGAGGACTGCGAGGCGGCGTTCTTCGCGGAGGCGTGGGCGCAGCTCGTCCCGCGGCTGACCGCCGACGCGCGGCTCAAGCACGACGTGCTCGCGACCTCCGGCCTGCGGAGGCTGGTCGGCACGGTCTCGCCCGCCGTCACCGTGGACGACGACGGCACCCGCATCGTCGTGGACAAGCTGCAGGACAACGCGACGACCGCCGACGAGGCGGGGGTCACCTTCCTGCCCAGCGTGCTCGGCCACCCGCACCTGCTGGTCGTGCACGCTCCGGGATGGCGGCCGGTCATCCAGTACCCGGTCTCGGGCAGCGCGGTGGCCGGCGGCGCCGCGCCCGGGCCGGCGACGACGGTGGAGGTGATCGAGGAGCGGCTGCACGCCCTCGACAACCCGGTGCGGCTCCGCCTGGCGCGGAGCCTCATCCGCGGGCCGCACACCACCGCCGACCTGGCGGAGGCCTGGAGTCTGAGCGCGCCGGAGGTCTCCCGACACCTGGCGATCCTCAAGCAGGCCGGCTTCGTGACGACCAGCCGGCGCGGACGCTACGTGGTCTACGTGTTCGACGTGGTCGCCGCGGCCCGGCTCGGCCGCGACATGGTGGAGGCGCTGCTGCGGTGAGGGTCAGGTCGTCAGAGCCGACGCCTCCCGTGCCACGTCGAGCCGCGCGCCCAGCGCGGACAGCCGTGCCTTCTTCAGGTTCTCGCGGGCGATCCAGCGGGCATCCGCGTCGGCCGCGGTGGCGAGGCGTTCGAGCAGCGGGACGCCCTCGTCCGGGGCGGCCACCGCGACGACGCTGACCGCGTAGCCGAGCGCCTGACGGAGGACGCGGACGTCGGGGTCGCGGCGCTGCTCCGCCGGTACGGCGAGCAGGAGGTCGATCGCGTCGCCGACGACGGCGCACGCCTCGGCGCCGTGCGGAGCCTGCTTCAGGAGGCGGGGCTCGGCGACGGCCGCGACGGCGGCGCGGACGGGGAGGGCCCGCGTGGCGGGCGCTCCGTCTCCGCCGAGCCACCGCCGCACCTCGCGGAGGCCCTCCGTCCAGTCGTGGTCCAGGACGCGCTGCATCCCGGTCGCCGCCATCTCGCGCACTCGCCAGCGCTCGTCGCCGGCGGCCGTGGTCAGCAGCGGCACCGCCCCGAGCGCACCGGCGGCCAGCGCCGCGCAGGCCGCGACGTACTCGCGATGCGGTTCGGGGAGGTCGACGGCGAGGCGTGGGGGATGGGCCAGCCAGCCGTCGAGGAGGGCGAGCGCCGCGTCCCGGTCGGTGACGGGCGTCTCGCCGGCGGCGTCGGCCAGGCGGGCGGCGAGCTCGAGGTCGGCGCGCGGTCCGGGGAGCCTGCTGTTCTCCCCGAGCGCCCGCTCCAGACCGGCCGGATCCCCGGCGAGGGCGGTGGCCCAGAGGGCGGCGAGGGCGGAGGCGTCGGGAGCCGTCATGCGGCCGAGTCTAGGGGGCTGCGCGGGCCGCGTCAGGGGCCGATCCGGTGGCGCCGGTCTCACGGCCGATTCATGGCCGACGGGGATTGCCCGCCCGGCGGGTCCGCGCGCATAGTGGTGGCGTGAGGACGGTCGGGGTGGAGGAGGAGCTCCTGCTCGTCGACGCGCGCGGGGTCGCGGCGCCGGTGGCACCTCTCGCCCTCGCGGACGCCCCTCCCGTCGCCGACGGCCCTGAGGTGAGCGCCGAGATCCAGCAGGAGATGCTGGAGACGCAGACGCGACCGCACACCTCCATGGCCGCGCTGCTCGCGGACATCGTCGCCGGCCGCGAACTCGCCGATCGGCTCGCGCTGCGGCACGGGGCGCGGGCGGTGGCGCTCGCGATGTCGCCGCGACGGCTGCGCCCGCACGCCACGCCCGATCCGCGCTACGACCGGATGATGGAGCGGTACGGCCTGACGGCGCGCGGCACCCTGGTCTGCGGCTGCCACGTCCACGTCGCCATCGCCTCCCGAGAGGAGGGCGTCGCGGTGCTCGACCGCATCCGCACCTGGCTGCCCGTGCTGCTCGCGCTGACGGCGAACTCGCCGTTCGCCGGCGGGGTCGACACCGGCCACGCCAGTTACCGGTTCGTCGTCTGGCACCAGTGGCAGAGCGCCGGTCCGACCGACGTGTTCGGCTCGGTGGAGGCGTACGACCGGTTCGAGCGGCTCCTGGTCGACACCGGCGTCATCCTCGACAAGGGGATGCTGTACCTGGACGCCCGGCTCTCGCACAAGCAGCCCACCATCGAGATCCGGGTCGCCGACGTCTGTCTGGATGCCCGCGACACGGTGGTCCTGGCCGCCCTGGTGCGCGCGCTGGTCGAGACGGCCGCGCAGCAGTGGCGCGCCGGCATCCCGCCGCTCCCACTGCCGTCGGCGGCGCTGCGGCTCGCCGAGTGGCAGGCGGCGCTCACCGGCGCGACCGGGCTGCTGCCGCATCCCGAGTCCGGGCTCGCGGGCACCGCCGCGGACGCGGTCACCGCGCTGCTCGCCTACACGGCGCCCGAGCTGGAGCGGGCCGGCGACCTCGCGCTGGTGCAGCGCGGGCTGGCGCGCATCCTGCGCACCGGGGGAGGGGCCGGCCGGCAGCGCGCGGCGTTCGCCCGGCGCGGCCGGATGCGCGATGTGGTGGACGCGGCGATCGCGGCCACGCACGAGCAGTCGGAGGACGACGACGGCGACGACGCCGATGTCGCGTGACAGCACGGCGAGCGGCGGCGCGACAGTCCCTTCCGTGCCGCCGCGAAGACGCCTATCCTGCCGAACATGACGGACAAGCAGCTCGCGCACCAGCACGCCGTCTACACCTACGGCTCCCTCCCGCTCACCCTGATGTACAGCCCCACCTCCACGGCGGCGTGGGAGGTGTACTACGGCGGCGACTACCTGGGGCTCGTCGAGGAGCAGCATCCCGCGGGCGACGTCTGGCCGACCTTCGTCGCCCGGCTCCCCGGCGAGGAGGAGTCCGGCGAGGGCATCCCCTCGGTGGACTGGCGCGCGGCCGTCGACGTGCTCGCGGCGCAGGCCGGGCTCTGACGCGGACGCACCGCGCGGCCCTCAGCCCGGGGCCGTCGCCGGCTCAGAAGGCGAACTGCGCCCACTCTTCGCGCGGCAGCTCGACGCGCTGCCCCCGCGACTCCACGATCCAGTCGTGCGGTGTGCCCGCCAGATAGGTGCAGAGCAGCGTCTCGCTGCTCCACCCGTCCGCCCGATGCACCCACCGGACCAGATGGATGTCCTGCCCTGCCTTCGGCGCATTCCCGATCGGCGTCTCATAGGTCGTCACGCGGCACCCCTCCCCGAACGTGCAGCTTGCTTGGCTCGACCCTAGCGGGGTACACGGCCGGGGGACAAGGGGTGTCGGGTGAACGTTCGTCGGTGGAGCGGGGAGGGCGTGACGGGGCCGATCAGCCGGCCAGCGACGACAGCAGCCCCTCGACGCGGGAGCGGATGTCGTCGCGGATGCGGCGGACCGCGTCGGCGTCCTGCCCGGCCGGGTCGTCGAGCTCCCAGTCCTCGTAGCGCTTGCCGGGAAAGACCGGGCACGCGTCGCCGCAGCCCATCGTCACGACCACGTCGGACGAGCGCACCTGCTCGGTCTCGAGGATCGACGGCACCTCCTGCGCGATGTCGATGCCCTCCTCCGCCATGACGGCGACGGCGACGGGGTTCAGCCGATCGGCCGGTTCGGAGCCGCCCGAGAGCACGCGCACCCGGTCGCCGGCGAGATGGCGCACGTACCCGGCGGCCATCTGGGAGCGGCCCGCGTTGTGCACGCAGACGAAGAGCACGGTCGGGATATCGGAGGTCACGGAGTTGCAGAATACTCGCGTTTCAGCCGCTCTTGGGGGACACTGGCGGTGGGTCGTCCTTGTGGCCCGTGCAGAAGAGAAGGCAGAGAACGATGGCAATTGGCACCGTCAAGTGGTTCAACTCGGAGAAGGGGTTCGGGTTCATCGCCCCGGACGACGGTTCGCCCGACGTGTTCGCCCACTTCAGTGAGATCTCCGGAGATGGCTACCGCAACCTCACGGAGAACCAGCGCGTCGAGTACGAGGTGACGCAGGGCCCCAAGGGCCTGCAGGCGTCGAACATCCGACCCGCCTGACGCCTCACCCCGAGAGGCCCGCCACCGCGCTCACGGCCGAGCGCGGCGACGGGCGCCGTCGCGCCCCGACGACATTCGTGCCGAATGTCGGGAAACGCGGCGGCAAAGGCGACATTCGTGCCGAATGTCGCGCGCTCCGGGGCATAGGAACCCCGCAGGGAACGCATGAGGCGCGCATAGTCCCGCGAAAGGTCACGGGAATGTAACGGCGCGAGGGTTGTGCGCATGTCGTACGAACCCGCCACCCTCTCGCTCGACATCGCCGTGCCCGTCTACAACGAGCAGGCGACCCTCGAGTCGTCCATCCGCCGCCTCCACACCTATCTGACCGACTCCGTCGAGCAGAGCTGGCGGATCACCATCGCGGACAACGCCAGCACCGACGAGACCGCCGCCATCGCGGACCGGCTCGCCGCGGAGCTGCCCGGCGTCGTCGCGGTGCACCTCCCCCTGAAAGGGCGCGGTCGCGCGCTCAAGCAGGTGTGGGGCGCCTCCGAAGCGGAGGTGCTCGTCTACCTGGACGAGGACCTCTCCACCGATCTCGCCGCGCTGCCCCCGCTGGTCGCCCCGCTGCTCTCCGGGCACTCCGACCTCGCGATCGGCACGCGGCTCGGCCGCAGCTCGCGCGTGACGCGCGGCGGAAAGCGCGAGTTCATCTCGCGCAGCTACAACCTGCTGCTCCGGCGGACGATGTCCGTCGGGTTCAGCGACGCCCAGTGCGGGTTCAAGGCGATCAGGAAGGACGTCGCGCAGCGGCTCCTCCCGCTCGTCGAGGACGACGCCTGGTTCTTCGACACGGAGCTGCTGATCCTGGCCGAGCGGTCGGGCCTGCGCATCCACGAGATCCCGGTCGACTGGGTCGACGACCCGCAGAGCTCCGTCGACATCGTGAGCACCGCCGTCCAGGACATCAAGGGGATGGCGCGGGTCGGCACGAACATCGCCCGCGGCCGCATCCCCGTCGAGTCGATCTACGCGGAGCTGGGGAGGCGGCCGTTCGCGCCGCCGCGACCGCCGAGCTTCTTCGGTCAGGTGGTCCGCTTCGGCGTCGTCGGGGTGCTCTCGACCGTCGCGTACGCGCTGCTCTACCTGCTGCTGCAGACGATCGTGACCCCGCAGGTCGCCAACTTCGCGGCGCTGCTCATCACCGCGGTGGCGAACACCTGGGCCAACCGGCGCTTCACCTTCGGGGTGAGCGGGCCCGGGATGGTGCGCCACCAGTTCCAGGGACTGATCGTGTTCGGGATCGCGTGGGCGCTCACCAGCGGCTCGCTGCTGGGCCTGCACGCGTTCGTGCCCGACGCCTCGGCACGGCTGCAGCTGGTCGTGCTCACGGTGGCGAACCTCGTCGCCACCCTCGTGCGGTTCGTGCTGCTGCGGCTCTGGGTCTTCCGGGCCTCCCGCCGCTCACCGGCCGTCGCCCCCGCCGTGCAGGCAGACCCCGCCTCCCGACCGCTCTCCCTCACCACCAGCGAAAGCGAGTGACATCATGACCACCACGACGACCACCGCCTCCACACCCGTGGCGCCGATGCCGACGGCGGACGCCCCGCCCGGCCGCGCCCGCGCGACCCTCCGCCGCCTCGTGCGAGGGAGGGAGGACGCCGCCGCCTGGGAGCGCCCGGCGCTGCTCGGCCTGCTGGCCGTCACCCTCCTGCTCTACGTCTGGGACCTCGCCGCGAGCGGCTGGGCCAACTCGTTCTACTCGGCCGCGGTGCAGGCGGGGTCCGTCAACTGGGAGGCCTTCTTCTACGGCTCCAGCGACGCGGCCAACTCGATCACGGTCGACAAGCCGCCGGCCAGCCTGTGGATCATGGCGCTCTCGGTCCGGATCTTCGGGTTGAGCTCGTGGAGCATCCTGCTCCCGGAGGCGCTGATGGGCGTGGCGACCGTCGCGCTCGTCTACGCGACGGTGCGCCGCCACTTCACGGCGCGCACCGCCCTCCTCGCGGGCGGGGTGCTCGCGATCACCCCCGTCGCCGCGCTCATGTTCCGGTTCAACAACCCGGACGCGCTGCTGGTGCTCCTTCTCACGCTCGCCACGTATCTGACGCTGCGGGGGATCGAGTCGGGCCGCATCCGCTGGGTGGTGTGGGCCGGTGTGGCGATCGGCTTCGGCTTCCTGACGAAGCAGCTGCAGGCCTTCCTCATCCTCCCGGTGCTCGCGGGCGTCTATCTCGCCGCGGCGCCGATCTCGTGGAAGAAGCGGTTCGGACACCTGTTCGCCGCTCTGGGCGCGGTGATCGTCGCCGCCGGCTGGTGGGTCGCGATCGTCGAGCTGGTGCCGGCGTCGTGGCGTCCGTACATCGGCGGCTCGCAGACCAACAGCTTCCTCGAGCTGACGTTCGGCTACAACGGCCTCGGCCGGCTCACCGGTGACGAGACGGGCAGCGTCACCGGTGGTGGTGGGGCCACGACCGGCGGCGGGATGTGGGGATCGACCGGCATCGCCCGCCTCTTCGAGAACGAGATCGGCGGACAGATCACCTGGCTGCTCCCGGCCGCGCTGGTGCTGTTCGTGCTCGCGCTCGTCCTCGGTCGCCGCCTGGCCAGGACCGACGGCCGGCGCGCCACACTTCTGCTCTTCGGCGGCTGGCTCGTGGTGACGGCGCTCGCCTTCAGCTTCATGGCCGGCATCTTCCACGCCTACTACACCGTCGCCCTCGCCCCGGCGCTGGCCGGAGTCGTCGCGATCGGCGCGGCCACGGCCTGGGGTGCGCGCGACCGCCTCTGGGTGCGCATCGTGTCGGCCGTCGCGATGCTCGGCACGGGCGTGTGGGCGTGGGTGCTGCTGGACCGCGCGGCGGACTGGCTCCCCTGGCTCAAGGTCGTCGTGGTGGTGCTCTCGATCGTCGCCACGGCGATGCTCCTGCTGCCGCAGCGCGGCCGGGCACTCCGCACCGCGACCATCGCCACCACCCTCGTCGCCGGGCTGCTCGCGCCCTTCGCCTACACGATCCAGACCGTCACGACCGGGCACACCGGCTCGATCGTCACGGCGGGGCCGACGGTGGCCAGCGCGATGGGCGGCCCGGGCGGCGGCGGGGGCCGCGGCTTCGGCGGCGGAGGCCAGGGCGGACCCGGCGCGACCGGCGGCACCGGCGGCCAGGGCGGGACCCCGCCGAACGGTTTCGGCGGCCAGGCCCCGGGCGGCACGACCGGCGGGACCACCGGCGGCACCACCACCGGCGGCACCGGCGCCCAGACCGCTCCGGGCGGCGCGGGCGGAGGCGCGGGATCGCTCCTCTCCTCCGGCAGCGTCGGGTCCGCGCTCTCGGCCCTGCTGAAGGCGGACGCCTCCTCCTACACCTGGGTCGCCGCCGCGATCGGCTCCAACTCGGCGGCCGGCTACCAGCTGGCCACGCAGGAGGCGGTCATGCCGATCGGCGGCTTCAACGGCTCCGACCCGTCGCCGACCCTGGCGCAGTTCACGGCCGACGTGGCGAAGGGCGAGATCCACTACTTCATCGCGGGAGGCGTCGGGCAGTCGAACGGCGGCAGCAGCGCCTCCAGCGCCATCGCCAGCTGGGTCGAGCAGAACTACACGGCGAAGACGGTCGACGGAGTGACGGTCTACGACCTGACCGAGTAACAGAGCGACGAAGTGTCGGGGGCCCGGGCCATCATGGAGACATGACGGACGGGCCCCCACTCACGCGCGCGCCCGCGCCCGTCTCCGACGCGTCGCCGCACGGGCGGATCGGGGTCGCCGGGGGCACCGCCCTCTACGTCGCCGCGGTGCTCGGCACCGGCATCCTCGTGCTCCCGGCGCTCGCCGCCTCCGTCGCGGGCCCGGGCGCCATCCTCGCGGTGGCCGCCCTCGCGCTCATCTCGGTGCCGCTCGCGGCGACCTTCGCCGCTCTCGCCCGGCGGCATCCCGATGCGGGCGGCGTCGCCACCTTCGCCCGTCGCGCGTTCGGCCCGACCGCGGCTCGGATCGTCTCGTACTGGTTCTTCTTCGGCACGCCCATCGGCGCGCCGATCGCCGCGCTCATGACCGCGCGCTACGTCGTCGCCGTCACCGGCGGAGACGCGGTGAGCACCGTCCTGATCGCCGTCGCGCTCATGGTGGTGCCCGTCGCGGTGACGGCGTTCGGCGTCCGCTTCGCCGCGTCGGTGCAGCTGGTGCTCTCGGGCGCCCTGGTCGCGGTGCTCGTCTTCGTGCTCGCCGTGGCCGTGCCGCACGGCGACACCGCTCACCTGCAGCCGCTGCTCCCGCACGGCTGGGCGGGCGTCGGCCTGGCGATGAGCCTGTACATCTGGGCGTTCGCCGGGTGGGAGGCCGTGGCCGGCATCGGCGGCGAGTTCCGCGATCCGCGCCGCGACATCCCGCGCGCGACGGCGCTGGCGCTCGTGATCGTCTCGGTCGCGTACCTGGCGATCCAGACGGTCACCGTCCTCGTCCTCGGCGACGCGGCGTCGACGAGCGAGGTGCCCCTGCTCGACCTCGTGACGGTGTCGACGGGCGCGGGCGGTGGCATCGTCGTGGCCGTCATCGCGGCGATCGTCGTCACCGGCGTCTTCAACGCCTACCTCGCCGCCTTCTCGAAGCTGGGAGCGGCGATGGGCCGCGACGGCGACCTGCCGCGCTGGTTCGGCCGGGGTGCCGAGAACGGCGCGATCGCGCGGCGCGGGCTGCTGCTCTCGGCCGTAGTGATGGCCGCGTACTCGGTCGTCGTGCTGGCCAGCGGTGACCTCCAGCCGTTCATCCTCGTGCACACGAGCATCGCGGCGGCGGTCTACGGTCTCGGCGTCGCGGCCGCGGTCGTGCTGCTCCCGCGCTGGTCCGTGGGGTGGTGGATGGCGGTGCTGTCCTGCGTGTTCGCGGCCGGGCTCCTGGTGCTGGCGGGCTGGCACCTGGTGTTCCCCGCGGGGGTCGCGGTCGTCGCTGTGCTGGTCGGCGTCGTGGCGCACCGGGCGCGGCGCGGTGCACCCGCCCGCGACGGCGCCTGACAGGAGCGGACCGCCGCAGGCGCGGCATCGCGCATAATGAGGGGAACCCGCGCCCGACGGCGGCGCACATCCGAAGGGGGACGCCGTGACGGCAGACGAGCACGCCGAATCGCCGCACCCTCCCGCGCCCGCCGCGCGGCCGCATCCACCGCGCGCGTCGAGCATGCGCGACGTCGCCGCCCTGGCCGGAGTCTCGCACCAGACCGTGTCGCGCGTCATCAATGGCCACGCCAGCATCCGCGACGAGACGCGCGAGCGGGTGCAGCGGGCGATGGACGAGCTGAACTACCGCCCGAACCGCGCCGCCCGCGCGCTCGTCACCGCCCGCTCGCGCACCATCGGGGTGCTGTCCACCTCCGCCGCGGCGCTGTACGGCCCGGTGTCGAGCATCAACGCCATCCAGGACGCCGGGCGCGAGGCGGGCTACTACATCGCCGTCGCCCAACTGGCCGACCTGAGTCCGGCCGGCATCGAGGCGGGCCTCGACCACCTGCTCGCCCAGGCGGTGGAGGGCATCATCGTGATCGCGCCGCAGGAGGTGGTGCTGGAGCAGATCGCCGCGGTGCGGCTCGGCGTGCCCTACATCACGCTGCAGGGCGGCACCGCGAGCACCGACCGCGAGCTGTCGGTCGACCAGGTCGCGGGCGCGCGCACCGCGACCCGGCACCTGATCGAGCTGGGGCACCGCACGATCGCCCACTTCGCCGGTCCGCAGGCCTGGTTCGAGGCGCAGGCGCGGCGGACCGGCTACGAGGAGGAGCTGGCCGCGGCCGGCCTGTCGGCACCGGTCGTCCCGCACGGCGACTGGACCGCCGAGTTCGGCTACCGCGCCGGCCTGCAGCTGCTCGCCGACCGGACGCTCACCGCCGTCTTCGCCTCCAACGACCAGATGGCCCTCGGCGTCTACCACGCGGCCCACGAGGTCGGGCGGCGCATCCCGGAGGACCTCAGCGTGGTCGGCTTCGACGACATCCCGGAGGCGGCGCACTTCTGGCCGCCGCTGACCACGGTGCTGCAGGACTTCACCGCGCTGGGCCGGGGGAGCGTCGAGCGGCTCGTCGCCGAGATCGAGGGAGGGGCGGAGCCATCGGCCGCCAGCATCCTCCCGGACCTGATCGTGCGGGCCTCGACCGCGCCGCCGCGCTGACCGGCCGCGCCCGGGCGTCGGCCCGGGTCAGTCTTCGGTGCCGTCCGTCCACAGTCGCGGCCCGGAGCCCTCGGCGGCGAGCTCGTCGGACGGGTTCTGCAGCGAGCACCGCCGCAGGCTGAGGCAGCCGCACCCCATGCAGTCGGTCAGGTCGTCGCGCAGGTGCTGGAGGTCGCGGATGCGCGCGTCGAGCTCGGTGCGCCACAGACGGGAGAGACGCGCCCAGTCCTTCTTCGTCGGCGTGCGTCCCTCGGGGAGGGAGTCGAGGGCGGCGCGGATGTCGGCGAGGGGGACGCCCACCCGTTGCGACACGCGCACGAAGGCGATGCGGCGCAGCACGTCGCGGCGGTAGCGCCGCTGGTTGCCCGCGGTGCGCTCGCTCGCGATCAGGCCCTGGCGCTCGTAGAAGTGCAGGGTCGAGACGGCGACGCCGCTGCGGGCGGCGACGTCGCCCACGGTGAGGACGGGTTCTGCCGGAGTCATTGACCTCAACCATAGTTGAGGTTCTAGGCTCGTGGCATGACCTCCCGCGACACCGACGCCGAGCCCGTCGGCGCCCCTCTGCCTGCCGCGCCCGCGGCTCCGCCCGCCGCCGACGAGACGCCCGCCGACCGCTCCCCGCCGGGCGGCGTGCTCAGCGCCCACTACCGGTGGGTGAGCATCGGCATGTGCCTGCTCATCATGCTCGCCGCGTTCGAGGCGCTCGCGGTGACGACCATCATGCCGACGGTGAGCCGCGAGCTGGACGGCGCCGCCCTCTACGCCTTCGCCTTCGCGGGCCCGCTCGCCGTGAGCGTCGTCGGGATGGTGATCGCCGGGGCCTGGGCCGATCGCGGCAACCCGCGCTCCGCTCTCTTCGCCTCGGTCGTGTTCTTCGCGATCGGCCTGCTGGTCGCCGGGACGGCGCAGACGATGCCGATCTTCGTCACCGGCCGCCTCATCCACGGCCTGGGCGGCGGGGCGCTCACGGTCGCCCTCTACGTGATCGTCGCGCGGGTCTACCCGCCGCGGCTGCACCCGCGCATCTTCGCCGGCTTCGCCGCGGCCTGGGTCGTCCCGTCGCTCATCGGGCCGCTGATCGCCGGACTGCTGGCCGAGAGCGTGGGTTGGCGGTGGGTGTTCCTCGGCGTGGTCGGGCTGGTCGTGCTCGCGATGTTCATGGTCGTCCCCGCGATGCGCGGCGTCCACGGCCCGGCGGACGGGGCCGAGCTGCCGCCGCGCGATCTGGGCCGGATCGGTCTGGCCGTGCTCGTCTCGGTCGCGGTCCTCGCTCTCACGCTGTCGGCGGAGGCGACCGGCCCGGTGCAGTGGATCGTGCCGCCGATCGCGGCCGCCGGGGCGATCATCGCGCTGCGCCCGCTGCTGCCGGCGCGGACGCTGCGTGCCGCCCGCGGCCTCCCGAGCGTCATCCTGACCCGCGCGCTCGTGGCGGGCACCTTCTTCGCCGCCGAGGTCTACGTGCCGCTCCTGCTGGTGTCCCAGTACGGCCTCTCGCCCGCGCTCGCCGGCCTCGCCCTGACCGCTGCGGGGCTCAGCTGGGCGGCCGCCTCCTGGGCGCAGGGACGCTTCGACGGCCTCGCGAGCCGCACCGCCGCGTGGCTCGGGCCGCTGGGGTTGTCGGTCGCGATCGCTTCCCTGATCGGCACGGCGGTGTTCCACCTGGCCCCCGCGGTCGTCGTCGTGGGCTGGGCCTTCGCCGGCGCCGGGATGGGGTTCCTCTACCCGCGGCTCGGCGTTCTGACGCTCCGGTACTCCACGCAGGACGACCAGGGCTTCAACAGCTCGGCGCTGTCGATCGCCGACGCGATCGGATCGGCGATCGCGCTCGCCGCGACCGCGATCATCTACGCCGCGCTGCACGCGGCGGGCGGCGCGTGGCCGTTCGTCGGGGCGTTCGTGCTCACCGGGGCGCTGTGCGTGCTCGCCTGGATCGTGGCACCGCGCATCCTCCCGCGCTGACGACCGAGCCAACTGGTATTGTTTTGGTACCAGTGGTACTCAAGTTGTCTGGAGGCATGGATGGAGACGGTCGCGGGACCCGCGGTGCTGGTCAGCCACCTGGGCTACGACAGCCGGGCGTCGAAATCGGCGGTCGTGATCGGGGACGACGTCACCGCCGTGCACGTCGAGCGCGACGACGGCCGCCGGACGGACGCGGTCGTCGGGGCGGCCTCCGGGGTCGCGTCCTGGGGGTCGGCGCGCTACACGCCTGTCGAGTTCTCGGCGCTCGAAGAGAGCGGCCGCTACCGGGTGGTCGCCGAGGTCGACGGGCGACGGGTGGCGTCCGAGCCGTTCACCGTCGCGCCGGACCGCCTCCCCTCCCTCGTCGTCTCGGACATCACGGCGATGTTCCGCGCCCAGCGATCGAGCGGGGAGATCGACCGCAAAGACGCGACCGCGCACTTCTACGGCGATGACTCGGGCCGCTCCGTGGACGCCCGCGGCGGTTGGCTGGACGCGTCGGGCGACTACAGCAAGTTCCTCAGCCATCTGACCTACACGCGCATGATGAGCCCCCAGCAGATCCCGCTCTGCGCGTGGGCGCTGCTCACCGCCGGTCGCGAGCTGGCCGCTGCCCACCCGGAGTTCCGCACCAGCCAGTACCCCCGGCTGCGCGACGAGGGCCTCTTCGGCGCGGACTTCCTCGTCCGCTTCCAGGACCCTGCCGGGTACTTCTACACGGGCATCTTCGACGCGCTGACCAAGCGGCTCGAGGAACGCGTCATCACCGCACCGTTGCAGGAGAGCGAGCGGACCCAGCGCTGGCAGGCCGCCTACCGGCACGGGGGCGGTCTCGCGATCGCCGCGCTCGCCCTCGCCGCGACGGCCGACGCGGACGGCGAGTTCGGCCGTGACGCGTACTTCGCCGCGGCCGTGACGGGCTTCGATCACCTGCAGGAGCACAACCGGGCGTATCTGTTCGACGGGCAGGAGTCGATCATCGACGACTACGGCGCACTGCTCGCCGCGGCCGAGCTGGTGAACGCGGCCCGGCTCCGCAGCGAGGGGTCGGAGCGGTTCGAGCGCGCCGGGGCCGAGCGCGCGGCGTCGCTGGCGAGCCGGCTCCGGGCGGGAGACACGGGGGAGTGGCTGGTCGGCGACGTGGAGGGTCGACCGTTCTTCCACGCGGCCGAGCCCGGCCTGCCCGTCGTCGCGCTGCTCCGCTGGGCCGAGGTCCTGCGCGCGGAGTCCGGCGGCGACGACGGCCGACGTGCCGAACTCCTCGAGGAGGCCGCGCTCGCCGAGAAGACGGCGCTCGCCGCCCTCCGGGGGCTGCTGACGCGCACCGACGCGGTCTCGAACCCGTTCGGCTATCCCCGTCAGCGCGTCCAGCCGCTCGGAGGAGAGCCGCGGGACGCCTTCTTCTTCCCCCACGAGAACGAGACGGGGTACTGGTGGCAAGGCGAGAACGCCGGGATCGCCTCACTGGCCTACGCCGCCGTCGTCGCCTCCCGGCTGCCCGGGTGCGACGCTCCGACGCGCTCGCGGCTCCTCACGCTGCACGCCGACGTGCTGGCCTGGGTGGGCGGCCTGAACCCGTTCGACTCCTGCATGCTCCAGGGGCGCGGCCGCAACGGCGTCGAGTACTCGGGGGTCTACCAGAACACGCCGGGCGGGATCGTCAACGGCATCACGTCCGGCTGGAGCGACGAGGACGCGATCGCCTTCCTCCCCGCCGAGGCGCCGGACGGCGAGGAGTGGCGCTGGGCCGAGCAGTGGATCCCGCACTCGGGCTGGTTCCTGCTCGCCGTCTGCGCGGGCTGACCGGGCCGGGCGGCAGCGACGGCTAGCCGCCGACGACCTGCGCCAGGCTCCCCGGGGCGAGCCCGAGGGTCCACTCGGCGACGTCGGCGACGAAGCGCGCCTGCGCCGGGTGGCTGAGGTCGCCGGTGCTGTTGACGTAGGAGCCGCTGCCGTCCACGGCGATGAGGAGGCGGATGCTCGCCGCCTCCGGATCCACCTCGGCGAACTCGCCCGCCGCGACGCCGGCGGCGATGATCCCCGCCAGCTCGGCGCGGTCGAGGGCGTCCTGCTCGCGCAGCGTCTCCTCCAGGGACGGCGCGAACCGCGAGAGGTGCCGGGCGTTCAGCCAGAGCCGGGCGAGCGGCAGGGAGGCGCCGCTGTCGATGTGGTGGACGAAGTGCGCCAGCCGCGCGATGGGCGTGCCCTCCTGGGGGAAGAACTGCACGCGCTCGATGGTCGCGGCGCGCACGAAAGCCTCCTCGACCAGGTCTTCCGCGGCGGGGAAGTAGTGGGAGATCAGCCCCGGCCGCACGCCGAGGCGCGTCGCGACCGCCCGCAGCGTGATGCGCTCCAGGCCCTGCTCGAGCGCGATGGCGGCCGCCTCGGACAGGATCTCCTCGCGCCGCTCCTCGGGAGCTTTCCGCAAGCGGGGGGAGGGTGTGCTTGACTCCATGACCTCCATGCTATTGAATGACTGACCAACAGGTTATTGGCCATGTGACCAACAGCAATGATGCTGAGTCGGGAGAGAGACCGTATGTCTACAGAACGGATCGGCGCCGAGGAGTTCGTCGACGCCTCCACGGCACCGGAGACACGGGGGATCGAGGTCATCGGCGACGCCGAGCGCCACGGCCGCGCCCGCGACCTCTTCTTCGTCTGGGCGGCGCCGGGGGTGAGCATCCTCAACTTCACCGTCGGCGCGACGCTCATCCTCCTGGGCCTGGAGATCTGGCAGGCCATCGCGGTGATCCTCGCCTCGTCGCTGCTCTGGGTCTTCCCCGGCCTCATCGCCGGGAGCGGCCCGGCCGCCGGGACGTCGGGGTCGGTGGTGACCCGCGCGATGTACGGCGTGCTCGGCAACAAGCTCTTCGTGGCCTTCGTCGGCTGGTTCATCGGGGCGGTGTTCCTGTCTCTCACCTGGCTCGCGTCGTCGTTCATGGGCGCCGACCTGCTGCGCCGGATCGGGCTCGACGACCCGGTCTGGGTGCCGATCGGCGTGACACTGGTCGTCTCCGCGGTGACCGTCCTCGTCGCGATCTTCGGCCACGGGCTGATCCTGCGGATCTACCCGATCATGGCCGTGGTCCTCTTCGTCATCTTCCTGCTGGTCACCGCCTTCATCCTCCCCACGGTGGACTGGGGATACACCGCCCCGCAGCAGCTGAGCGGCGGCCAGCTGTGGTCGGCGATCTCGATCGGCTTCACGATCCTCGCCTCCACGCCGCTGTCGTTCATCAACAGCCCCGACATCGCGCGCTACCTGCCGCGCTCGACCAAGCCGTCGCACATCGCCGCCGCCACCGCATTCGGCGGCGCCCTGCCCTTCATCGTGTTCACGAGCGTCGGGGTGCTGCTGGCGACCGGGCTGAAGGCCGGCGCCTTCGACGCGGGGATCGACGTGGCCCTCTTCGACCTGCTGCCCGGCTGGGTCGGCCCGCTGCTCGTGATCGGCGTCATCGTGAACACGATCGCGCTGAACGCGATGACGACCTACACGTCGAGCATGGCGCTGCAGGCGATCGGCTTCCGGCTGCGCCGCATCCCCTCCGCGATCATCGTCGGCGCCGTCGGCACCGCGCTCACGATCTACCTCGTGCTGTCGTCGAGCCTGCTGGAGGCCGCGAACATCCTGCTGCAGCTGCTCGTCATCGTGTCGGGGCCGGCCATGGCGATCTTCGTGGTCGACGTGCTCCGCCGCCGCTACGTCTACGACGGAGCAGAGCTTTTCGACGACTCCCGCGGCAGCCGCTTCTGGTACTCGGGAGGGTGGAGCATCCCAGGCATCGCCGCCCTGCTCCTCGGCGGGCTCGCGACGGCGCTCTGCCTCTCCACCGACGTTTGGACCGGCGCGATCGCCGCCGCCCTCGGGCACGTGGACCTCTCGGTGCCGGTCGGCATGGTCGTCGCCGCCCTCACGTATCTTCTCCTCAGCCGCACTCGACTCGGAAAGGAGGGCCGGCTGTGACCGACCCCACCACCACCCTCTACCGCGACGGCCGCGTGTTCACGGCCGACACCGACCCGGCGAAGGCCTGGGCGACCGCTTTCGCCGTCTCCGGAGACCGCATCGTCTGGGTGGGGGCGGAGGGCGACACCCCGCCCGCCGTCGATCGCGTCGTCGACCTCGGTGGACGGCTCGTGCTCCCCGGGTTCACGGACGCGCACACCCACCTCCTGATGATGGGCGCCGCCCTCGGCCAGGTGTACCTGACCGACGCGCGGTCGCTCGACGACATCCTGCGACTGCTGCAGGAGGCGCGCGCGGCCGACCCGGAGGCGACCGTGCTCCGGGGGCGGGGCTGGCTGTTCGATGCGGTTCCGGGAGGGACGCCGACCGCGGCGATGATCGACGCGGTGCTCCCGGAGGTGCCCGTCTACCTCGACGCCAACGACTACCACTCGTGCTGGGTGAATGCGGCCGCGCTGGCCGAGCTCGGCATCACGCGCGACACCCCCGACCCGATCGGGGGCGAGATCGTGCGCGACGCGGACGGCAACCCGACGGGCCTGCTGCTCGAGACCGCCGCGACCGAGTACGCGTGGGGGCAGCGCGACGCCGCGACGACCGACGCCGACCGCGACGCGCACGTCGAGCGCGCCATCGAGGCCTACCTCGCGACCGGCGTCACCGGCGTCGTCGACATGGCGATGGACGAGTTCGGCCTGGCCGCGCTGAAGCGGGCGCAGGAGCGGCACGGCGGCGAGCTGCCGATCCGGGTCGCCGCGCACTGGCTGGTCACGAACACGGGGGACGATGCCGCCAACCTGGCGCAGGTGGAGCGGGCCGCGCAGCTCGCCGCCGAGCCCTCGACCTCCTGGCTGCGCGTCGTCGGGATCAAGCTCATCCTGGACGGCGTGATCGACGCGTGCACCGCGGCCATGCGGCAGCCGTACGCGAACGGCACGAACGCCGACCCGATCTGGCCGCTGGAGCGGCTGAAGCCGGTCGTCGCCGCGGCGGACGCGGCCGGCCTCCAGATCGCCCAGCACGCGATCGGCGACTACGCGAGCACGATCGCCCTCGACGCGATCGAGCACGCCGTGGCCGAGAACGGCGACCGCCCGCGCCGCCACCGCATCGAGCACCTCGAGTACGCGGCACCCGGCACCGCGGAGCGGATGGCGCGGCTCGGCGTCACCGCCTCGATGCAGCCCGTCCACTCCGACCCGGCGATCTTCGACAACTGGGTCGAGATGCTCGGCGACGAGCGCGTCGACCGCGCCTTCCCGTGGCCCGAGTACGAGGACGCGGGCGCGCTGCTCGCCTTCTCGACGGACTCGCCGACCGCGCCGCACCAGGCGCTCGCCAACATGTATGTGGCGTCGACGCGCGCCTCGGCGCTCGACCCCTCCGTGCCCGCGAAGCAGCCCCAGCACGCCGTGCCGCTGGAGCGGGCCGTCGGCCATGCGACCCGGGATGCGGCGGCCTCCGTCGGCGACGGGGACTGGCGCGGACGGATCGCCCCCGGCTTCGCGGCCGATGTCGCCGTGCTCGATGCCGACGTCTTCGCGGACGGGGCCGCCTCCCTGCTCCGCGCCGGCGTCGTCGAGACGCTGGTCGCGGGCCGGAGCGCGTACCGCCTCTAGCGGGCGGGGTCGGAGGCCGCCTCCAGCAGCGGGGCCGGATCCTCCTCGGAGAAGTCCATCACCGGGGGCTTGCGGCGGAAGCCCCCGGTGACGATCGCCAGCACGCCGACGCCGACCGCGACCCAGATCGCGCCCGCGACGAAGGTGGTGCCCGAGAGGCTCGTCCACAGCCACACCGTGAGCGCGAAGCCGATGAGCGGGGCGACGAGGTGCGTCGTCATCGCCCGGGCGCCCCGCTCCTTGCCGTCGATCACGTAGTGCTTGATCACGGCGAGGTTGACGAAGCTGAAGGCCACGAGCGCGCCGAACGAGATCACGGAGGCGGCGACGTCCAGCGGCAGCGCGAGCGCTCCGACCAGGCCGACGGCGCCGACGATCAGGACCGCGAGCCACGGCGTCTTGAAGCGGGCGTGCACCGCGGCGAACACCCGGCGAGGCAGCTGGCCGTCGCGTCCCATCGCGAAGAGGATGCGCGCCACGCTCGCCTGCGACGTCATCGCGGAGGCGAAACTGCCCGCGATGTAGGCGGCGGTGAAGAACGTGAACAGGGCGCCGCCGCCGATGCGCGTCATGACGTCGAGCGGTGCCGAATCGGTGTCGGTGAAGTGGGCGTAGTCCGGGAACACCAGACCCGCGATATAGGCGGTGACGATGAACAGCAGGCCGCCCGCCAGCGTGCAGAGCAGGATGGCCCGCGGGATGGTCCTGCGCGCATCCTTCGCCTCCTCCGAGAGCGTCGACACGGCGTCGAACCCCAGGAACGCGAGGGCGAGGATCGCCGCCCCCGCCGCGATGCCGCTCAGCGGGGTGCCGGCCGAGAAGAACGGATCGAGCAGGTTCGGCACGGACGAGGCGCCCGAGAGGTACGAGAGCCCGGTGATCACGAAGACCGCGATGAAGACGATCTGCACGCCCACGAGCGCGAGGTTGGCCGACGTCACCAGGGTGATCCCGATCACGTTGAGCACCGTGACCAGCACGACCGACCCCACGATGAACACCCAGGCCGGGACGGCCGGGAACGCGGCGTTCAGGTAGATGCCGATGACGAGGTAGTTCAGCAGGGGGAGGGCCAGATAGTCCAGCAGCAGCGTCCAGCCCGTGAGGAAGCCGAGGTGGCGGCCGAAGGTGCGTTGCGTGTACGTGTACGCCGAACCGGCCACCGGGTAGGCGCGGACCATGCTGGCGTAGCTGCCGGCCGTGAACAGCATGGCGATGGTGGTCACGAGGTACGCGCCGGCGAGGTGGCCGCCGGTGGTCTCGGTCACGAGGCCGTAGGTGGTGAACACCGCCAGCGGCAGCATGTACGCGAGGCCGAACAGCAGGAGGGACGGGGTGCCGAGGCTGCGCTTGAGGCGCGGACCGGCCGGAGCGACGGTGCTCGCGGATCCAGGAGTGGAGTTCACGGTGTGCCTTTCGGGATGGGTGGAAAGCGTTTACCCGCGAATGTACAGCTTTGGTCCGTGATTGGTAAACAGTTTCTTTTCCCGGGCTCCCGTCACCGCATCAGGGCTCGATGACGGCCTTGACGAAACCGGGCGCGCGGTCGGCCATGAGCGAGTAGGCCTCGTCGATGCCGTCGAGCCCGAAGCGGTGCGTGACGAGCGGGGCGAAGGTGAAGCGGCGGCTCGCGACGTGGCCGAGCGCGTCGGCCATCGCGCGCATCACGCGCGGGTGGTCGGGGCAGAAGCCGCTGACGACCGTGGCGCCCTTGTACCAGAGCTCCATGTCGAAGGGGGCCGTTCCCGCGTGGTGGTAGCCGACGACGCAGAGGGTGCCGAACGGGCGGACCAGGGTGGACGCGGTGGCGAGGCCGGGGGTCACGCCCGTTGCTTCGAGCACGACGTCGGCGCGCGGATCGGCGCCGCCCGGGTCGGCGCTGCCGTCCGCCGCCGCGAAGGCGGCGACCTCGTCCGGATGGAGGGCGACCTGCGCGCCGAGGTCGAGCGCGCGCCGGCGTGCTTCGGGGTTGGGGTCGACGGCGATCAGCGTGCGCGGGGCGCGGGTGCGGGCGAGCTGCAGGAGGCCGAGCCCCATGAAGCCCAGCCCGACGACGGCGACGCGCGACCCGGCGTCGATCGGCGTGCGTGAGAGCGCCTCTTCGAGCGTGGCGATGGGTTCGCCGATCGCGTGCGCGGGCTCGACGCCGGCGGGTACGGGCAGGAGGAGTCCGGCGTCCAGCACGGCGTGCGTCGCGAACCCCGGGCCGCCGAGCCCGGTGACGAGCTCGCCCTCGCGCCAGCGCGCGGCTCCGGGGCCCGCGGCGACGACGCGGCCCGCGATCTCGTGGCCGAGGGTGATGGGGGCGGCGCCGCTCGCCGGGCCCTCGCGCCAGGGCGTCAGATCGGACGTGCAGACGCCGCTGGCGAGGATCTCGACGAGCACCTGCCCGGGGCCGGGGCGCGGCGTGGGGACCTCCTCGATGCGCGAGGTGCGGGCGGAGACGACGCGACTGATCAGCATGCGGACAGTGTAGTCCGCGTGGTCGATTGTGGTGTTATGTGGACAGCTTGCGGATCGGTCGTACGCAGGCTCCACCGGGCGCTCTCGGGGTGCTCCGACCCGATTCCCCATGTTTCGGGCGTGTGAAACATCTGTTCAGCTCTTGTTACCGTTCACTTATCGTCTTAGTCTGGCATCGGGTGGTATTGATCTGGGATACCGTTCGGTTCACTCGCCCGGGCTCCGCGACGGTCCCGGACGACGCATTTCAAAGGAGAGTGTGTGGTGCAGACGTATACCGCGGCTGTGGTCGCCGCAGGCGGTCAGGGGCGGGTCCACGCCTCCGCCTACCGCGCCGACGAGCGGGTGCGGACCGTGGGGGTCGCCGACATCGACCTCGGCGTCGCCCAGGGCCTCGCCGCCGAATTCGGCATCCCGGCGGCGTACGCCGATGCCGTGACCATGCTCGACGAACTGCGCCCCGACATCCTGAGCGTCTGCACTCCGCCGCAGCATCGCCGCGCCGTGGTCGAGGCTGCGATCGACGCGGGGGTCCGCGCCATCCACTGCGAGAAGCCGTTCGCCCTGAGCTACGGCGACGCCATCGCGATGGCCGAGCGCGCGACCGAGGCCGGCGTGCAGCTCACCGTCAACCTCCAGCGGCGGTTCGAGCCGGTCCACCGCTTCGCCCGCGGCCAGCTCGACGAGGGCCTGATCGGTGAGCTGGTCACCATCGAGGGCTACTGCCCGAACCTGTTCGACTGGGGCAGCCACATCGTCGATCTCGCCCTCTTCTACCGCCACGATGCCCCCGCCGACTGGGTGCTCGGCCAGGCCGATGTGAGCACCAACCGCTTCGTCTACGGCGTCTTCGTCGAGACCTCCTCCGTCACCCAGATCGCCTGGGAGGACGGGGTGCGCGCCACGATCTCCACCGGCCGCGAGCCGGCGACGCCGGTGCTCAACCGGGAGAACAACCTCGGGCTGATCCTGCAGGGCACCCGCGGCCGCATCGTCGTGAACGGCCAGGAGGCCGTCGTGCAGCGCTTCGGCGCCGACGGGATGCGCTTCCCGACCCCGTTCGAGACCGACGCGACGACATGGGACCACGGCATCGACCCGGCGATCTTCGCCTGCACCGAGGCGGCCGTCGCCGACCTGGTGGACGCGCTCCAGCGGGGCACGGAGCCGGTGCTCGACGTGCGCCACGCGCTCGCCGGAGCGGAGATCATCTTCGCGACGTACGAGAGCGCGCGGTCGCGCGGTCGCGTCAGCCTGCCGCTCGGCGTCTACGACAACGCCCTGACCACCGGGGTCGCCGACGGTCTGTGGTCGCCGGTCGGCGAACTGCGGTCGACCTGGTGAAGGGGGACGTCATGACGACGGCGACGGTCGTCCTCACCGGGGACGACGTGTACGAGGATCTGTTCGGCGCGGGCGTCGAGCTCCAGGAGCTGCTGGCCGAGGAAGGCCTCGCGACGCGGGTGCGCATCGGCTGCGGATCCCTCGCCTCCGGCGCACCAGGAGGCGACGCCGTCATCGCCCTCTACCGCGCGGCCGGGGACCTGGGACCGCGCGAGCGCGCCGGGCTGCAGGATGCCGTCGCCGCCGGCACCGGCCTCCTCGCGGTGCACTCGACCGCGTACTTCGACGACGGCGCGGAGGCCGACGATGCCCTCGCCGGGCTGATCGGCGCGCGCTACCTCGACCACGGACCGCGCCCGCACGAGAGCCGCTACCGGGTGCACCTCGCCGAGCATCCCGTGACCGCCGGTGTGGAGCCGTTCGACCTCGAGCACGAGCACTACCGGCTCGCGCTGCAGCCCGGCGCCGACGTGCTCGCCTGGCGCGAGGCGCCGTACGGGCGGGAGCCGCTCGTGACGGCGCACCGCTACGGCCGTGGCCGCGTCTGCTACCTGCAGTTCGGCCACGATCTGCGCGCGTGGGCCTCCGAGGGCGTCCGCGCTCTGGTCGCCGGCGCCGCGCGGTGGCTCACCGAGCCGACCGCCGCCTCCACCCCCGAATCCGCCACCGACCCCACCCGTCCGACCGAGACCGAGGACCGCATCCTGCCATGAGAGTGCTCCTGAGACGAGCCGTCTTCTACCTGATCACCGCCTGGGCCGCGATCAGCCTCAACTTCCTGCTCCCGCGCATCATGCCGGGCAGCCCCGCCGACGCGTTGATCGCGAAGTTCCACGGCAAGCTGTCGCCGCAGGCCATCGAGGCGCTCCGCGTGCTGTTCGGCCAGAGCGACGCCAGCCTGTGGCAGCAGTACCTCGACTACTGGAAGAACCTGTTCAGCGGCAACTTCGGCATCTCGTACGCCTACTACCCGACGCCGGTGGCCGACGTGCTGGCGAGCAGCATCGGCTGGACCCTGGTGCTCATCACCGTCTGCACCGTCCTGGGCTTCGTGATCGGCACGGGCCTCGGGATGATCGTCGGCTGGAAGCGCGGCAGCTGGCTCGACGGCCTCATCCCGGTGACGACGCTGCTGTCGAGCATCCCGTACTTCTGGTTCGCGATCTGCGTCGTGCTGATCTTCTCCATCGTGCTGCACTGGTTCCCGCTCTCGGGCGGCTACTCGGTGACCGAGACGATCGGCTGGAACATCGGCTTCATCGGCAGCGCCACGTACTACGCGATCCTGCCCGCGCTCACGATCGTGGTCGCCTCCATCGGGGGCTGGCTGATCGGGATGCGCAACATGATGGTCACCACCCTCAGCGAGGACTACGTGCGCCTGGCGGAGGCGAAGGGGCTCTCCAAGCGCCGGGTGATGGTCACCTACGCCGCACGGAACGCCATCCTGCCGTCGTTCTCGAGCTTCGCGATGTCGCTCGGCTTCGTGGTCGGCGGCTCCATCGTGACCGAGGTGGTCTTCAACTACCCCGGCATCGGCACGGTGCTCTTCAAAGCGGCGCAGGCGCAGGACTACCCGCTCATGCAGGGCATCTTCCTGGTCATCACCATCACGGTGCTGATCGCGAACATGCTCGCCGACCTCATGTACGTCTTCCTCGACCCCCGCACCCGAGAGAGCTGAGAGCGCATCCCATGGCCATCGCAACCGCCACCGTCGCCGACGCCGAGTCCGGCGAGACGGACACCCCCACCTCCCGCTTCGCCTGGCTGCGCGCCTTCCGCCGGCCGTGGACGCTCGCAGGCGTCGTCATCGTCGCCGTGTTCTGCGTGCTCGCGATCATCGGACCCTGGATCGCGCCGTACGATCCGTCGGCCGTGAGCAAGCAGACCCTGGCGCCGCCGAGCCCGGAGCACTGGCTGGGCACGACCCAGACCGGCCAGGACGTGCTCTCGCAGATGCTGTACGGCACCCAGATCTCGCTGCTCGTCGGCGTGGGCGCCGCGATCGTCGCCACCGTGCTGTCGGTGATCGTCGGCCTCGCCGCCGGCTATCTGGGCGGTCTCTCGGACGAGCTGCTGTCCCTCCTCGCGAACGTCTTCCTGGTGATCCCGGCGCTGCCGCTGACGGTCATCCTGGCCTCGTACCTGCCGAAGTCGGGATCGCTCGGCATCATCCTGGTCATCTCGATCACCGGGTGGGCGTGGGGCGCCCGGGTGCTGCGCGCCCAGACGCTCTCGCTGCGCAAACGGGACTTCGTGGAGGCGGCGCGCGCGACCGGCGAGCGCACGTCGAGCATCATCTTCCGCGACATCTTCCCCAACCAGATCGCGGTGATCGCGGCCAGCTTCCTCGGCACCGTCACCGGAGCGATCCTCACGCAGGCGAGCCTGGCGTTCCTCGGGCTCACCAACGTGACCGAGTGGTCGTGGGGCACCATCCTCTACTGGGCGCAGGTGTCGAGCGCGATGCTCACCGGGGCGTGGTGGTGGTTCGTCCCCGCCGGTCTCGCGATCGCGCTGCTGGGCACCGGCCTCTCGCTCGTCAACTTCGGCATCGACGAGTTCATCAACCCGCGGCTCCGTCAGGCCGGCATCGGCACCAGGAAGGCGCAGAAGGCCCAGGCCCGCGCTCAGCGCGCCAAGATCGTGCGTCGCCCGGCGCGGGGGCGGGGCGAGCGCGCGGCCCACCGCCCGTTCGACCCGGCGACCAGCGACGTCATCCTCCGCGTCGAGAACCTGCACGTCGACTACATCGGGGAGTCCTCGGTCACGCCGGCGGTCAACGACGTGTCGCTCGCGCTCCGCCGCGGCGAGGTGCTCGGCATCGCCGGCGAGTCCGGCTCCGGCAAGTCCACGCTGGCGTACGCCATCACGCGGCTGCACAAGCCGCCGGCGCAGATCACCAGCGGGCGGATGCTCTACACGAACCCGGACGGCTCCGTGACCGACATCCTCGCGATGGGCGATTCCGACCTGCGGGACTTCCGCTGGGAGGAGCTCTCGATCGTGTTCCAGTCGGCGATGCACGCGCTCAACCCCGTGCTCACCGTCGGCGCCCAGATCGACGACGTCCTGCGGGCGCACCGGCCCGGGATGTCGCAGGCCGCGCGCGCGGCGCGGGTGGTCGAGCTGCTCGGGCTCGTCGGCATCCAGACCGACCGCGTGAACGCCTACCCGCACGAGCTCTCCGGCGGCATGCGCCAGCGCGCGATGATCGCGGTCGGACTCGCGCTCGACCCCGAGATCATCGTGATGGACGAGCCGACGACCGCGCTCGACGTGGTCATCCAGCGTCAGATCATCGAGAAGATCATCGAGCTGAAGGACCGCCTGGGCTTCGCCGTGGTCTTCATCACGCACGACCTGTCCCTGCTCATCGAGCTGTCGGACACGATCGCGGTGATGTACGCCGGCCGCGTGGTCGAGCTGGCGGACGCCTCGGAGTTCTACCGCAACCCGCGGCACCCGTACAGCCAGGGGCTGCTCGCGTCGTTCCCGACCCTGTCCGGCCCGAAGCGCGAGCTCGCCGGCATCCCGGGGTCGCCGCCCGACCTGCGCCGCCTGCCCGCGGGATGCGCGTTCGCCGAGCGCTGCCCGCTGGCCTTCGACCGCTGCCACGAGGTGGTCCCCGAGCTGCTGAAGCTCTCCGGCCCCGCCGAATGGCGGCAGGCCGAGGCCGCCTGCCTGCTCTACGAGGGCGACGGCACCGCGCCCGACCGCCCCGCCCAGGACGGCCGCGACGCCGTCGAGATGGAGGACGCCCGATGACCGCGATCGAGACGACGGCCGCCGCCGCGCCCGAGCAGCCCGACGTGCCGGTGCTGGAGGCCCTGCATGTCACCAAGCACTTCGCCGCACGCGGCGGGCTGTTCTCCCGCGGGCCGAAGCGGGTGGTGCACGCCGCCGACGACGTGTCGCTGGCCCTCCACGCGGGGCGCATCATGGCGCTGGTGGGGGAGTCGGGGTCCGGCAAGTCCACCTTCGCCCGGCTGCTCGCCCAGCTGCACCCGGTGACGAGCGGGGAGATCCGGTACCGCGGCCGGACCGTGCGTGTGAAGGGCGGCCGGTCGTTGCGCGAGCACGTCAGCCGCGTGCAGCTGATCCTCCAGGACCCGTTCGGGTCGTTCAACCCCGTGGCGACGATCGCCAGGACCCTCACGCGCGCCGTGCGCATCCATCACCCGCAGGCGTCGGCGAAGGAGCAGACCCGCATCATCGACGACCTGCTCGGCCAGGTGAGCCTGCGCCCTGCGCGCCAGTTCACCGCGAAATACCCGCACGAGCTCTCGGGCGGACAGCTGCAGCGCATCTCGATCGCGCGCGCCCTCGCGGCGAACCCGGACGTGTTCCTCGCCGACGAGCCCGTGTCGAGCCTCGACGTGTCGATCCGCCTGGGCGTGCTCAACCTGCTGCGCCGACTGGTCGAGGAGCGCGGCGTCGCCCTGCTCTACGTGACGCACGACATCGCCTCTGCACGCTATTTCGCCGAGGACACCAGCGTCATGTACGCCGGGCAGCTGGTGGAGGCCGGACCGAGCGAGACGGTCACGCAGAAGGCCGCGCACCCGTACACCCAGCTGCTCATCGCCTCCGCGCCCGACCCCTCGAGGCCCGACGACGAGCGCCCGCGCGACATCGGGCAGCCGCCGAGCCTCATCGATCCGCCGAGCGGCTGCCGCTTCCACCCGCGCTGCCCGTTCGCCATGGAGCGCTGCCGCACCGACGCGCCGCCGGCCTTCGCGCTCGACGACGGCCAGTGGGCGAAGTGCTGGCTCTACGCGGACGACGCCGAGGCCGCGGCCGGTCGCGCCGACAACGCGGTCGCCTACGGCCTGGGCCCGGTGCGCCCGGCCGGCCGCCGCATCACCACCGGGCCCCATGCGGCCCCCTCAGACGCTCCAGCGACAACCGAAACCAAGGGAGACCAGCAATGAATCGCAGAAGGTCCGTGCGCCGCGCCGTCATCGGCGCGACGCTCGCCGCCTCACTCGTCGTACCGCTCGCCGCCTGCTCGTCGAACGGCTCGGGCTCGGGTGACGGACTGATCCTCAATGTGGCGAGTCAGTCCGACAGCCTCACCCAGTCCTTCAACCCGTACCTGCCGAACACGGCGCAGGGGGCGACCTACACGAACCAGGGCGCAGGCGGCTTCATCTACGAGCCGCTCGTGCAGATCAACAACGTCGACATCGGCAAGGACATCCCCTGGCTGGCCAAGTCGTGGGAGTGGTCGAACGAGAACAAGACGCTCACCCTGCACCTGCAGAGCGGCGTGAAGTGGACCGACGGCCAGAAGTTCTCGGCCGACGACGTCGTCTTCACCTACGACATGCTGAAGAAGTACCCGGCGCTCAACGTGGGCGGCGTCGACTTCGACACCATCACCGCACCCGACCCCGACACGGTGGTGATGACCTTCGCCTCCCCGTCGGAGACCAAGTTCACCTCGCTGGTCTCGGCCGCGATCGTGTCCAAGCACATCTGGTCGAAGGTCGGCGATCCCACCACCTACGTCGACAAGAACCCGGTCGGGACCGGCCCGTTCGTCCTCGACACGTTCTCGCCGCAGAGCTTCGTGCTCAAGACGAACAAGGACTACTGGCAGGACCCGGCGAAGATCGCGGGCATCCGGTTCATCCCGTACAAGGACAACCAGGGCCAGACGAACGCGCTCGTGCAGGGCCAGGCCGACTGGTCGGGCACCTACATCGCCGACGCCGAGAAGACCTACCTCTCCAAGAGCAAGGACAACCACTACTGGGCGCCCGTGGTCGGTTCCGACGGCCTGATCCCGAACCTCGAGAAGTGGCCGCTCAGCGACATCGCCGTCCGCCGCGCGATCAGCCTGGGCGTCGACCGCGCGCAGGTCGGAGCCGCGACGGACTCGCCGCCGGCGACGAGCCAGACCGGGTTGCCGATGCCCGCGTTCGAGAGCGAGGTCGCCGCGAAGTACAAGGGCCTCGACTTCAAGCAGGACAAGCCGGCCGCCGAGAAGCAGCTGACGGACGCCGGGTACACCAAGGGCTCCGACGGGTTCTACGAGAAGGACGGCAAGAAGGTCGAGTTCTCGGTGAGCTTCCCCGCGTCGTACACCGACATCGCCGCCCGCGCCCAGGTGCTCGTCTCGCAGCTGAAGGACATCGGGATCAAGCTCGACATCGACACCACGTCGGTGAACGACATCAACAAGATCACCGCCGACGGCACCTTCCAGTCGACCATCGGCTACCCGGTCGGCCCCGCGCCCCGCGCGTTCAACATCTACGACTCGATGATGAACCCCAACAAGTACTACCCGGTCGGGCAGGCGACGCCGACGTTCGAGAACATCGAGCGCTTCAACGACCCGGTCGCGAAGGAGCTGTTCGCGCAGTACCCGCTCGCGACCACCGACGAGGAGCGCTCCGCGATCCTCGAGAAGCTGCAGGGCATCTGGATCGACCAGCTGCCGATGATCGTGATGTTCTACTGGGGCAACTACGGCGACTGGAGCAGCGCGAAGGTCACCGGCTGGCCCAGCGAGAAGGACCCGTACTTCGCGCCCTACCCCAACCCGGTGGTGGCGCTGAAGCTGAAGCCGGTCTCCTGAACCTCCGGGAGCATCGGGAATGACGATCCGCGGGCGGGCCGGCGACCACCGGTCCGCCCGCGGTGTGGACAACGAGAAGACGAGATGAGCCGAAACAGATCCGCACTCGTCGTCGTGAACGGCGACGACATCCACCACGACCTCCTCACCGCCTCGCAGGTGTACCAGCAACTGGGCATCGAGGCCGGCCTCGTGACCCGGCGCGGGATGGGGATGAACCGCTTCGTCGACGCCCGGTCGGAGACCGCCGACGCCGACACCTACCTGCTCTACACCTCCGGCGGCCAGTTCCCGACGGCGCAGCAGGAGGCGCTCGCCGCGGCCGTCGCCGGAGGCAAGGGCCTCGTGGGCGTCCACGGAGCCAACATCCTCGGCTGGGAGGGCGACGGTCTCGACCCCGCCGACCGGCCGATGTTCGGGCTGCTCGGCAACCGGTACCTGTCGCACGGACCGGGCCACCACGAGGGCCGGCACACGATCGAGATCGTGGGCGAGCATCCCATCACCGCCGGGATGGCCGATTTCGACCTCTTCGACGAGTACTACGAGTTCGAGCTCGCGGACGAGGACGTGCAGGTGCTCGCCCAGCGCCATCGCGCCGACGGCGCCGTCATCCCCGTGATGTACGCGCGCGAGGTCGGGGCGGGCCGGGTCGTCTACCTGGCCCTCGGCCACGACCTGCGGGCCTGGGGCGAGCCGCCCGTGCGGGAGCTCGTCCGCCGCGCCCTGCAGTGGACGGCGGGTGCGCTGTGAGCGCCGGGACCGTCACGACGGCCGCGCCGATCGCCGTCATGGGGTACACGATCCTGGAGCAGGGACTCGCCGATCTGGAGGGGACGTTCGCGCGGGTCGCCGAGATCGGCTACCTCGGCGTCGAGACGTACGGGCTGGTCGAGGAGTACGGACCGGAGCGCGTGCGCGCGGCCGCCGACTCCGCGGGGCTCGCCATCACGAGTGCCCACACGCCGTTCCCGGCGGGGGCGTCGGCGGACCGCATCCTGGACACGGCCGAGGCACTCGGGGCGGAGACGCTCGTCTGGTCGATGGAGCGGGAGGAGTTCGACTCGGCCGCCGCCATCGCCGCCGGGGTCCGGCGCGTCAACGAGGCTGCCGAAAACGCGGCCGTGCGGGGGCTCACGATCGCGTATCACAACCACTTCGCCGAGTTCGCGAACGCGTTCGACGGGCGCCAGGCCTACGACCTCCTGCTCGAGCTGCTCGACCCCCGGGTCGTCATCGAGCTCGACGCGTACTGGGCTCGCATGGGCGGTGCCGACCCGGCCGAGGTGCTGACCCGCCTCGGGGACCGCGCCCGGCTCGTCCACATCAAGGACGGCCCCGCGGTCAGCTACGAGGACGATGTCATGGTCCCGATCGGAGCGGGCGCGATGGACTGGGAGCGCATCCTGACCGCGCCCTCCGGCCTGCGCTGGCACATCGTCGAGCTGGAGCGGCTGAGCGTCGACACCATCGACGCGCTCGAGCAGTCGTACCGCCACCTGGTCGGCGCCGGACTCTCCACGGGGAGGACCGCATGAGCGGGCGCATCCTCTTCCTCGGCGGCAACGGGATGATCGGCTCGGCCGCCGCGCACGAAGCCGTCGCCTCCGGGGCGGAGCTCACGATCGTCACCCGCTCCGAGCCCCGACGGCCGGTGCCGCCGGGGGCGCGCGTACTGAACGGCGACGTGCGCGATCCCGCCGCCCTCCGCGCGCTGCTCGGCGACGAGCGGTGGGACGCCGTGGTCAACTGGGTCGCCTTCACCCCGGCCGACCTCGACGGCCACGTCGAGTACTTCGGCGAGCGCACCGGCCAGTACGTGCTCATCTCCACCTGCTCGGTGTTCGGGCGGCCGGTGCCGCTCCTCCCGATCACGGAGTCGAGCCCGCGACGGCAGCCGGTGTTCGGCTACGCGCGCGACAAGATCGCGTGCGAGCTCGCGCTCGAGGAGGCCCACCGCGAGCACGGCTTCCCGATCACCATCGTGCGCCCGTTCCATACCTACGACGAGACGACCGTCCCGCTGCTGTCGGGCTGGACGGCGGTGGAGCGGATGCGGGCCGGGGAGCCCGTGGTGGTCCACGGCGACGGCACCTCGCTGTGGACCCTCATGCACTCCAGCGACTTCGCCCGCGCCTTCGTCCCCCTGCTCGGCGAGGGCCACGCGATCGGCGAGAGCGTGAACGTCGTGAGCGGCGAGGTGCTCACCTGGGACCAGATCCACCTCGAGCTGGCGCGGGCCGCCGGCGTGCGCGACCCGCTGCTCGTCCACCGCTCGAGCCAGACGATCGCCGCGGAGATCCCGGGCTGGGACGAGGTGCTCGAGCACGACTTCCGCCACACGATGCTGTTCGACACCACGAAGCTGAGGCGGCTGGTCCCCGGCTTCGCACCGCGGGTCTCGTTCGCCGAGGGGGCGCGGCAGGTGGTGCGTCACCACGACGCCCATCCGGCGGCACGGGAGGTGAGCACAGAGCTCGCTGCGGCGTTCGACCGGCTCGCCTCGCCCTCTCACGGTTCCCGAGTGGTATGAATGAGGCACGCGATCGGCAAGGGGAGGATAGCCACTGTGACGCAGCCGGAGACACTCGGGGGTAGTGCGGTCGCCGCCATCCGCCCCGACTACCCCGAACCCCTGTGGATCCAGGTCATCAACCTGATCACCAACGAGATCGCCGCGGGCGTGCTGAAGCCCGGGATGCGGCTGCCTCCGGAGCGCGAGCTCTGCCAGCAGCTCTCCATCTCGCGGGTCACCCTGCGCAAGGCCCTGAGCCAGCTGGTCGAGGACGGCGTGCTCAGCGCCTCCCACGGCCGTGGCTGGTACGTCGCGCAGACCCCGTCGGTCGGCAAGGACTTCCCGAACAGCCTCGAGTCGTTCACCGAGACGGCCACGCGGATGGGGCTGTCGGCGACGTCGCTCGTCCTCCGCGCCGAGACCAAGCCCGCGACCCTCGACGAGGCGGAGGAGCTGGCCGTCGCCCCCGGCACGCCGCTCTTCCACCTGGAGCGCGTGCGGCTGCTCGACGGTGTGCCGATCGCGGTGGACGTCACCCGCATCCCGACCGCGCTCGCCCCGTCGCTCGAGCAGGTCGACTTCGCGACGGCCTCCTTCTATCAGGCGCTCGCGGACGCGGGTGTCGAACCGCTGCGCGCGGACGCGACGATCGAGGCCCGCGAGTCGACGGAGACGATCGCCGAGCACCTCGGGCTCGACCTCGCCAAGCCGGTGCTCGTGATGCGCCAGGTGGCCGTCGACCACAGCGAGCACCCGATCTTCGTCTCGACCATCACGTACGCGGGCGAGCGCTACCGGCTGCGCACGAACTTCGCCCGGGCCCGCTGACCCGCTGCGCACATTCGTGCCGAATGTCGACAATGCGGCTCGCATAGTCGACATTCGGCACGAATGTGCGGGGGCGCGACGTCAGTGTGCGGTGGCGAACTCGCGGATGAAGAGGGTCTGCGCGTCGATCATCCGGCGGATCTCCTCCGGGTCGACCGACTCGTCGGAGGCGTGGATGCGCGACTGCGCGGTGTCCTCCGCGCCCCAGAGCACGATCGCGGCGTCGGGCGACACCTTCTTCAGCGAGGCGACGAGCGGGATCGACCCGCCGGCGCCGATCGACTCGGCCGGCACGCCGAAGGCCGTCCCGAGCGCATCCATCGCCGAGGTGATCGCCGGATGCGACTCGTCGACCCGGAAGGCGTGGCCCACCTTCACCTTCTCGACCTCCACCTCGCAGTTCCACGGGCGCTGCGACCGCAGGTGCGCCATCAGCGCCTCGAGCTGGGCGTCGCCGTCCGAGCCCGGGACGATGCGCATGGACAGCTTCGCCGTGACCGACGGCAGGAGGACGTTCGACGCCTCGGCCGTGTTCGGCAGGTCCATCCCGAGCACCGTGACCGAGGGCTTCGCCCAGATGCGGTCCGAGAGGGAGCCGGTGCCGAGGTAGTCGACGCCGGGCAGGATGGCGGAGCCGGCGCGGTAGGCGGCCTCGTCCATGTCGGCGCCCGGCCAGGCGCCCGCATCCACGCCGGAGATGACCGTGTCGCCGTTCTCGTCGTGCAGGGAGTCGAGGATGCGGATCATCGCCGTCATCGCATCCGGGGCCGCGCCGCCGAACTCGCCCGAGTGGACGGGGTTGGCGAGGGTGCGCACGGTGACGGTGCACGCGACGTCGCCGCGCAGGGCCGTGGTGAGCGCGGGGCGTCCGGCCTCCTGCGGTCCGAGGTCGGCGATCACGAAGGCGTCGGCGGCCATCAGCTCGGGGTTCGCCTCGACGAACTCCTCCAGGTGCGAGATGGTCTCCTCCTCGCCCTCGATCAGGATCTTGACCCGGCAGGGCCGGTCGGGACCGAGCAGGCGCAGGGTGCCGTAGTGGATGACGAGACCGGACTTGTCGTCGGCGGCGCCGCGGCCGTAGATGCGGCCGTCGTCCTTGCGGGTCGGCTCGAACGGTTCGGAGCTCCAGCCCTGGCTCGCGGGAGCGGGCTGCACGTCGTAGTGCGCGTAGAGCAGCACCGTCGGCGCGCCTTCGGGCCCGGGGAGGTCGGCGTAGACGCAGGGGTAGCCTCCCGGCACGTCGAGCAGGCGCACGCCGTCGGCGCCCGCCGCCTCGAAGAGCTCGACCACCGCGCGGCCCATCGCGTGGACCGGCTCGGCGTCGAAGCCGGGGAAGGCGATCGAGGGGATGCGCACCAGCGCATCCAGGCGGTCGAGGACGTCGGGCATGAGGGCTTCGGCTTCGGACACGGGCGCTCCTAACGGTTCAGGATGGGATGACGAGCTGGATGAGCAGCCCCGACACGACGACGGACACCCACGAGACCAGCATAGGAATCGTGAACGAGTGCCAGATCGGCACCGGCGTGAGCCGCGTCGACCCGGTGCGGTCGGTCTCCACCGCCGCGATCTGCGAGCCGTTGGCCGGGAACAGCCAGACGCCGATCAGGGACGGCCACATGGCGGTGATGACGCCGGGCGCGAGGCCGGCGGCCAGGGCGATCGGGATGAGGGTGTTGGTCGTCGCCGACTGGCTGGTGGTCAGACCGGCGACGAGGAAGAGGGCGACGGCCAGCAGCAGCGGCTGCGCCGTGATCAGCTGACCCAGCGGCTCGATGATCGTCTTCTGGTTGGCGGAGATGAAGGTGTCGGCCATCCACGCGATGCCGAACAGCGCCACCGCGGCGACGTAGCCGGAGCGCAGGAGGGGCTGCTCCACCACGAGCGACGGCTTCACCTTGCGCACCAGGATGATCGCCAGGGCGACCGTGAACATCACCATCTCGATCACCGGCGACATTCCGATCGGCACGGACTTCCCGTCCGCATCGGGGAAGGCGGGGCGCAGGGCCGGGAACAGACCGAGCGCGACGACGAGGAGGGTGCCGACGATGAAGATCCAGGCCGCGGTCTGGCCGCCCGGCGGCACCGTGTGCTCGACGGGGGCGGCGCCGGCGCTCGTCCGCCGCGCGGCCTTCGTGGCCGAGCGGGGACCGGAATCGGAACCGGCACCGGCCGCGGCCTCCGCGCCACCCGACGTCCGGGCGGCGAAGCTCGCCTCCAGCGCCGCGGGCACCTCGACCGTGCCGGCCTCGACCCGCTTGCGGAACACCGGGTCGGCGATCAGCTCCCTGCCGATCCGCTGCTGCACGAACGAGGTCACGATGCAGGCGACGATCGCGGACGGCACGGTGATCGCCAGCACCTGCGGCAACCCGAACCCCTTGGCCTCCATCAGCACGAGGTACGCCGCCATCGCCGCCGAGACCGGGCTCGCCGTGATCCCGAGCCCGGAGGTCACGGTCGACGCCGCGAGCGCCCGCTCCGGACGCTGCCCGTTGCGGTAGGCCGTCTCGTAGATCACCGGGATCAGGGCGAAGAAGATGTTCGACGTCCCCGACAGCACCGTGAACACGAACGCCACCAGCGGCGCCACGTACGTGAGCCGGCGCGGATTGCGCTGGATGATCCTCGACGCGATCGAGACGAGGAAGTCGATGCCGCCGGCGGCCTGCATCGCCGACGACGCCGTGATCACTGCGATGATGATGAAGAACGCGTCGACCGGGGGAGAGCCGGGCGGCAGCCGGAACACGAACACCAGGATCGCGGTGCCCACCACTCCCCACAGCCCCAGCCCGATCCCGCCGACGCGCACGCCGAGCACGATCGCGCCGATGACGACGCATGCCTGCAGGATGACGAGAACGACTTCCATGGCGACCTCCCCCTCGGCGACAGCATGCCCGACGGAGCGGCCGGTGTGAAGGTCCGGCGTCCGGGATATTCCGTTAAATGCCTTGTTCCGGTGACAGCGGAAAGTGCCGATTTCCCGAATGACGCGTAGAGTGGAGCCGGGAGAACGGAGGGAGCGGCATGTCACCGACGAGCGACGCGATGTCGCCGGCAGAAGCACGACGGCTCGCACTCGAACTCGTGGCCGCACGGCTTCCTGCCGGGTGGTCGCTCTCGCCATCGTCCGTTCTGGATCTCGTCCTGACGTCCCCGGACGGCATCGCCACGAGCGTGATGGTCGACGCGAAGAACACCGTCGCGCGACGCGATCTGGCGGGCATCGAGGCGAACCTCCGGCCCTCGGCCGGACCATCGGACACCGATGGGGTCAGGCTGGTCACCGCCCGCTACCTCTCGCCCCCGGTGCGGGAGGAATTGCGTGGCCGCGGGCTCTCGTTCGCCGACACGACGGGCAACATCGAACTCTCGTCGGCGAGACCCGGCCTGTTCGTTCGTGACGTCGGTGCGGACGCCGACCCCTTCCGTCGCTCCGGGCGGCCGCGCGGCACTCTCAAGGGCGAACCGGCGGCGCGGGTGGTTCGTGCGCTGGTCGACCGGCGGAGGTCATGGAAGGCGACGGAACTGGTCAAAGCCGCTCGGACGTCCGTGGGCGCCACCTATCGCGTCGTCGACTATCTCGAGAGCGAGGGGTTGGTGACGATGCGGGATGACACGGGGACGTTCACCGTCCCGGATTGGCGGCGTCTTCTCGAGGCGTGGAGCGCTGACTTCAACACGTTCGAGGTCAATCGCGTCAGCGCGTGGATCGCACCGCGTGGCGTTCAGGAACTGACCGAGCGGGTCGGCGCGGCCGGTGCGCCCGTGCCGTACGCGGCCACGGCATCCGTCGCGGCGGCGACCTGGGCTCCGTACGCCCCGGTGCGTTCGGCCTTCTTCTACGCCGAGGATGCGCGAGCGATCGCCGAGACGTGGGATCTGCGACGTGCGGACCAGGGTGCCAACGTCTTCCTGCTGGAGCCGACGAAGCTGGACGACGTCGCCTTGTTCGGGGCCCGGGCCCGCGCCGATGGCCTCGTGGTCGCGGCGCCGTCGCAGGTCGCCGTCGATCTCCTGCACGGCCCCGGCCGGAGTCCCAGCGAAGCAGAGGAACTCCTGTCCTGGATGACTGATCACGAGGACGAGTGGCGCTCGTGACCGACGCGATTCTCGTCCGCGCGCGCCGAGCGCTGCTCGACGCTCTCGAGGCGCTCGGGCCGCATCGGGAGTCCGTGGTGCTCGTCGGAGCCCAGGCGGTCTACCTGCACACGGGCGCGGCCGACGTCGCGCTGGCGGAGTTCACGATCGATGCGGATCTCGCGTTCGATGCACGGACGCTGGGAGACGATCCGCGGATCGAGGCGGCGATGATGTCGGCCGGCTTCGAACACGGCGTCTCCAGGAATCCGGGCGTCTGGACATCGAAAGACGGGGTCCAGGTCGATCTGATGGTCCCAGCGGCTATCGCTGGGAGCGGGCGCCGATCCGTGCACGCTCCCCCGCACGATCGGAGCGCACTTCGGAAGAGTTCCGGGCTCGAAGCCGCGCTGGTGGACCAGTCGTCCCGCTCGGTCTCGTCGCTCGACTCGTCGGACTCCCGGGCCTTCGACATCGCGGTCGCCGGGCCCGCAGCCCTCCTCGTCGCCAAGCTCCACAAACTGGCGGACCGGATCGCCGGCGAGCGCGCCGTGGAGAACAAGGACGCCCACGACGTGTACCGGATCCTGGTCGCGATCGGAACGACGGCGCTGGCCGACGATCTGCGCCTGCTCGCAGCCCACCCGCTGAGCGCGTCGACCACGACGGAATCGATCGGATTCCTCACCGAGTACTTCGCCGCCGGACCGGATGCCGCCGGCTCGCGGATGGCCGGTGCGGCGGAGGAGTTGGTCGGCGACCCGGCGACGGTCGGTCTGGCGGCGAGCATCCTCGCCTCCGACCTGCTCGCTGCGCTGAGGGTGTGAAGGCCCGGCGTCAGACCCCGGCGAGCAGCTCCGTCACCGCCGCGTCGTCGGCCCAGGCGCGCGCCCAGTGGCGGCCGTCGGCGGGGCCGGGGTCGGCCTCGGAGACGAGCACGTCGGGGGAGGCGTGGTGCCGGTCCGGGTCGATCACGAACGGTTCCGAGTGGGGGTCCGGCGCCGCGCGCACCAGCAGCTGCGTGTAGGGGTGGATGGGGTCGAGGATGACGGCGCTCGACGGTCCGCGCTCCACCACCCGGCCGTGCCGCATCACGACGATCTGCGTCGAGAAGTGCCGCGCGGTCGCGAGGTCGTGGGTGATGTAGAGCACGGCGAGGTTGCGCTCGCGCTTGAGGTCGTCGAGCAGTTGCAGGATCTCGAGGCGGATGGAGACGTCGAGCATCGAGACGGGCTCGTCGGCGATGAGCACCTCGGGCCGGGGTGCGAGGGCGCGGGCGATCGCGATGCGCTGGCGCTGGCCGCCGGAGAGCTCGTGCGGGTACTTGGCGAGGATCTCGGCCGCCGGGCCCAGGTTCACCGAGTCGAGCAGGCGGTGCAGCTCGCGCTCCTCCTCGGCGCGGGTGCGCACGATGCCGTGGATGCGCAGCGGCCGGGCCAGCTGGTGGCGGATCGGGAGGGACGGGTTCAGCGACGAGAACGGGTCCTGGAACACCATCTGCACCCGCTTGCGGTATGCCTTGGTGGCGCGGCGGCCCGTTCCGATGTGCTCGCCGTCGAGGGTGACGTCTCCCGCGGTCGGCTCGACGAGACGGATCAGCATCTTGGCGATCGTCGACTTGCCGCTGCCCGACTCGCCGACCAGGGCCACGGACTCGCCGGGGCGCACGAGCAGCGACACGTCGTCGACGGCGCGCAGCGTGGCTCCGCGCAGGCCGGTCCCGCGGATCTGGTAGTTCTTGCTCAGGTGACGGGCGTCGAGCGTGGTCACGCGCGCGCCTCCTCTCGTGGGGTGGCCGGGCCGCGATCCACATAGCGGGTGCCGGTGATCGGGGTGTCGCCGCGGAGGCTCGGGAACGAGCTCAGCAGGTGCCGGGTGTAGTCGTGGCCGGCGCCGTCGAGCAGCGCGTGCGGAGTGTTCTCCTCCACCAGCCGGCCCGACAGCATGACGCCGACCCGGTCGCTGATCTCGAGCAGGAGCCCGAGGTCGTGGGTGATGAAGAGCACGGCGAAGCCGAATTCGCTGCGGAGGCGGTCGATCTCCTCCAGGATGTTGCGCTGCACCACCACGTCGAGGGCGGTGGTCGGCTCGTCCATGATGATGAGGCGCGGCCGGAGGGCCAGCGCCATCGCGATCATGACGCGCTGGCGCATCCCGCCGCTCAGCTCGTGCGGGTAGCTGCGGAGGCGGTCGACCGGGATGCCGACCGTGCGGAGCAGCTCGGCGGCGCGCTCCCGGCGCTCCGCCTTGTTCAGGCCGGCGCGGTGGTCGAGGAAGACGTCCTCGATCTGCGGGCCGATGCGGTGCACGGGGTTGAGCGCGTTCATGGCGCCCTGGAAGACCATGGAGATCTCCTGCCAGCGGAAGGCGCGCAGCTCGCGGCCGCCGAGGCCGAGGATGTCGGTCGTCCCGCCGTCCTCGCGGCGCCACTCGATCGAGCCGCCGCTGATCTCGGCGGGCGCCTGCAGGAGGCGGGTGATCGTGTAGGCGAGGGTGGACTTGCCGCAGCCGGACTCGCCGGCCAGTCCCACGATCTCGCCGGGGTGGATGTCGAGGGAGACGCCGTCGACGGCGCGGACCGGCCGGTCGGTGGCGTAGTCGACGGTGAGGTCGCGGATGCGCAGCAGCGGCTCGCTCATGCGGCGGCTCCCTTCGGGCGGGACGAGCGGGAGCGCTTCGCGATGGCGGCGGTCCGCAGGCGCGGGTTGATGCGCTCGTCGATGGAGAAGTTGATCAGGCCGAGGGCCGCGCCGAGGATGGCGATGCAGAGGCCGGGCGGCACGAACCACCACCAGGCGCCGAGCGTGATCGCCTGGGCGTTCTGCGCGAAGAACAGGATGCTGCCCCAGCTCTTGCCGCCGGGGGCTCCCAGCCCGAGGAACGAGAGTCCCGCTTCGGCGAGGATGGCGCCCAGGGCGCCGAAGACGAACTGGGAGGCGATGATCGGCATGAGGTTGGGCAGGATCTCGCGGAGCATGATGCGCCAGTTGGACTCGCTGGCGACGCGGGCGGCGTCGACGTAGTCGCGGGAGCGCACCGAGAGGGTCTGCGCGCGGAGGACGCGGGCCGCGCCGGCCCACGACACCAGGGCGATGACGACCGCGATGACGACGATGTCCCGCGACTCGACGTAATCGGTCACGATGATCAGCAGCGGCAGCCCGGGGATGACGAGGAACACGTTGCTGACCAGCGAGGACGCGTTGTCCCAGAAGCCGCCGAGGAAGGCGCCGCCGACGCCGAAGATCATCGACAGGACGACCGTGATCGCGCCGGCGACGACGCCGATGACGACCGAGCCGGAGGTGCCGGCGACCACCTGGCCGAAGACGTCCTGGCCGATGTTGGTCGTGCCGAACCAGTGCGCGGCGCTGGGCGGCTGGAGGCCGACCGGGCTCGACTGATTGGGGTTCGGGACGAGGAAGGGCGCGACGATCGCCACGACGGCGAAGAAGACGCACACCGCCAGCCCGACCCAGAACTTCCAGCCGCGGGACGTGCGCCGACGGCCGGTCGCGCGCCCGGTGGCGCGGAAGAACCCGGTGCGCGGCGGTCCCGCGTCCGGCTCGGAGCCCGAGAGGTCGGGGTCGGCGAGTTCTTGCTGCGTGAAGCTCATGATGCTCTCCTAGTTCGCCAGCCGGGTGCGCGGGTCGATGAAGCCGTAGACGAGGTCGACGACGAGGTTCGCGCCGAGCACGGCGAGGGTGATGATGAGGAACAGCGCCTGCATCAGCGGGTAGTCGTTGTTCTGCACGGCGGTCAGCAGGGTGAAGCCGACGCCGGGATAGCCGAAGACGCTCTCGGTGACGACCGAGCCGTTGACGATGAAGCCGAGGGACATGGCGAACCCGGCCACCGACGGCAGCAGGGCGTTGCGCATGGCGTAGGAGCCGAAGACGCGGGTCGGCCGCAGGCCCTTGGCGCGGGCGGTGACCACGTAGTCCTCCGCCATCGTCGACACCATCATGTTGCGGGTGCCGAGCAGCTGGCCGGAGACGGAGGCGAGGATGATCGTGATGGCCGGGAGTATCCCGTAGAGGAGGACGGAGCCGATGAACTCCGGTGTGAAGCCCGGAGTGATGTTGAGGTCGTAGCCTCCGCTCACCGGGAACCAGTGCAGGATCGACCCGAAGACGTAGACGAGGACGAGCGCGAGCCAGAAGTAGGGGATCGCCGAGAAGAACGTCGACGCGGGGAGGATGCCGTCGGTCCAGGTGCCGCGGCGCCAGCCGAGCCACGAGCCGAACACGATGCCGATGACGTAGCTGATGACGGTGGCGAGCCCGACCAGGCAGAGGGTCCAGGGCAGTGCCTGCATCACGACCTCGATGGCCGGGGTGGGGTAGTAGCTCACCGAGAGACCGAAGTTGCCGGTGAAGATGTTGTGGAGGTACTGGCCGTACTGCACGATCAGCGGATCGTGCGAGACGCCGAACTGCAGTTCGAGCGCGTGACGCGCCTCGGGCGGCATCGGGGCGACGCCCTGCGTCTTGGCGAGGATGACGTCGACCGGGCTCCCCTTGACCAGGCGGGGGAGCAGGAAGTTCAGGGTGATCGCGATCCACGCGGCGATCAGGTAGAAGCCGAGCTTGTTCAGGTAGTAGCGCATGGGAGGGTTCCCGCCGGTCGGGGCGCCCGGCGGCGGAAGGGGTCCGCCGCCGGGCACCGGGGAGTCACTTGACGGGCTTCAGCGACTTCGCGATGTAGCCGATGTTGCCGGAGAGCCAGTTGGACGGCGTCGCCCAGAGGTTCTCCGTCGTGGGCATCCCGGTGAAGTACTGGTCGCGGTAGGTGGTGACCGCGCCGTTCTGGCTCAGGATGATGTACGGCTGGTTCTCGGCGAAGTAGGTGCCGAGCGCCTGGTAGGCGCTGGTCAGCTTGGCCGGGTCGTTGGTCCCGCCCGCCTCGGCGATGAGCCCGTCGACCGTCGGGTCGTCGAACCGCACGAAGTTGGCGTTCGCCGGCTTGCCGACGGGTGCGCTCTTGGCCGAGTCGAGGCTGTCGCTGAACTGCTGGAACGGGTTGGGGCCGGTCGGGATGCGGTCGTCCAGCAGGTCGAACGTGCCGTTCTGCCGGGCGGTGGAGTAGGCGCCGAGCGACAGCTCCTCCGGGGTCGCGGTGACGCCGATCTTGGCGAAGTCCTGCACGAGGAGCTGGTTGGCCGTGATGGTGTCGGTGTAGCCCGTGACGGTGCTGAGCTTGAAGGTCACCGGGCGGCCGTCCTTGCCGAGCAGCTTGCCGGAGCCGTCGTAGCTGTAGCCCGCGCCGGTGAGGATCTTCTTCGCCTGCTCGATGTCCTGGTCGAGCGTCTTCCCCTTGTAGGCGGCGGGGATGTACGCCTCGTCGCGCGGCTGGAGGAGGCTGGTGGGGTTGGCCGGGGTGTCGGTGCCGCCGAAGGCCTGCTTGATGATCGCGTCGCGGTCGATCGACAGGCTGAGGGCCTGGCGGAAGGCCAGGTCGTCGAAGGGCGCCTTGCTGAGGTTGGGCATGAGGACCTTGATGTCCGCGGGGATCGACGTGTACTTGTTGTACTTCGGGTCCTTGTCGACGAACGACTTCTGCACGTCCTGCAGGGCGATGCCGGCCCAGTCGATCTGTCCCGCGTTGAGCGAGTTGAGCGCCGCGGCGTTGCCCGTGGAGGTGACGAGGCGGATGCCGGGGATGCCCGGCTGGCCCTGCTGGTAGTAGTCCTTGTTGGCGGTCAGCGTCACCGACTGCGGCGTGAACTGGCCGAAGTCGAACGCGCCTGTCCCGACCGGCTTCTGGTTGGTCGTCTTGGACGGGTCCGGGATCGACTTCCAGATGTGCTCGGGCACGATGAACGTGAGCCCGAGGAGGCGGTACTCGTTCGGGTAGTCCGGCTGGGTGAGGGTGATGGTGGCGTGCGTGTCGTCCACGGCCTTCGCCTCGGCGATCTTGAGCCCGTAGAGGTTGATCGCCGGGTTCGCCTTGATCAGGTTGTAGGTGTACGCGACGTCGGCGGCGGTGAACGGCTTGCCGTCCTGCCAGGTGACGCCGTCGCGCAGGGTGACGGTGTAGGTGAGGCCGTCGGGCGAGACGGTGTACTCCGTGCCGAGCCAGGGCTGGGGCTTCTCGTTCTTGGCGGAGTTGAAGTAGAAGAGGGGCTCGTAGACGGCGCCCAGGATCGCGCCGTTGGCGCCGTAGGCGACGTCGGTGGCGAACGGGTTGAAGTTGTTGGTGAGGTTGCCCGGGTTGCCGGAATAGACGTTGATGTAGCGCGAGCTGCTGCTGGTGTTCGATGAGCCGTCGCCGGCGCATCCCGTGATGATCAGCGTGACGGCTGCCACGGATGCCAGCGCCGCAGCCACTCGCATCTTCATTGACCTGCGTGGGTGCACTTCACTTCTCCTCGGTATCGGGGTGGGTTGACCGAGAGCATACATAGCGGTCACTAGAGGTAGCAAGAGGTATTTTGTTTCCAGAAGATTACGGCTTTAGGTATAGACCAAATGCGTACCACATGGCTACTATGACAAACACCCACCGCCCCACAGGAGGAAATGTGATTCGAGTCGGTCTTCTCGGTTCCGGTTTCATCGCCGACACCTACGCTGACGCCCTGCAAGACGTCCGCGGAGCCGAGATCGTCGCCACCTACTCCCGCGACCTCGCCCGCGCCGAGGCCTTCGCGGAGAAGTGGGGGCCCATCGCGCGCCAGTACGACGACATCGCGGGGCTCTGCGCCGATCCGGAGGTGGACCTCGTCGTCATCGCCCTCCCCAACGAGACGCACGTGGAGGCCGTCCGGATCGCCGCCGCGGCCGGCAAGGGCATCGTCTGCACCAAGCCCCTCGCGCGCACCGGCGCCGAGGCGGCCGAGATCGTGCGGATCGTGCGCGAGGCCGGCGTCTGGCACGGGTACGCCGAGAGCTCGGTCTTCTCGCCCAACATCGCCAAGGCCCACCAGATGGTCACCGCGGGCGCCATCGGCGCGCCCCTGACCATGCGGGCGCGGGAAGCGCACTCCGGCCCACACGCCCCGCACTTCTGGGACGCCGAGACGGCCGGCGGCGGCGCCCTGCTCGACATGGGGTGTCACACCGTCGAGTCGGCCCGCCACTTCTTCGGCAAGGACAACCCGGTCACCGAGGTCTTCGCCTGGGGGTCGACCATGGTCCACACCGACAAGACCACCGGGGAGGACACGGCGATCGCGCTCCTGAAGTTCGCCGGCGGCCAGCTCGCGCAGATCGAGTCGTCGTGGATCGAGAAGGGCGGGATGCAGCTGCGCCACGAGCTCGTCGGCACCGCCGGCCGCCTGGTGACCGACACCTCCCACACTCCGGTCTGGGGGTTCATCGAGAACCCCGCGGGCTACCTCGTCGAGAAGGCCGACGCCGAGACCGGGTGGGTGTACCCGGTGCCGGAGGAGGCGCGCGCGTACGGCTTCAGCCAGGAGATGCGGCACTTCGTCGAGCGTTTCGCCGCCGGGACGACCCCGGACGAGACCTTCGACGACGGCTTCATCGTGAACTGCATCCTCGACGCCTGCTACACCTCCATGCGCACGGGCGTCTGGGAGACGGTGAGCCTCGAGCGATGACGCAGACGCCTGAGGCGGCCTCCCTGAGCATCGGCCAGGCGAGCGTCCGCACCGACTACCCCGACCCGCTGTGGGTGCAGGCCGCCGACTCCCTGCGGGGGCGGATCGCGAGCGGCGAGCTGCGGTCCGGCAGCCGCCTCCCACCGGAGCGCGAGCTCTGCCAGCTCCTCGGCATCAGCCGGGTCACCCTGCGCAAGGCGCTGCAATCGCTCGTCGAGGACGGCGCGCTCGCTCCGTCGCACGGCCGCGGCTGGTACGTCTCGGGCGGGGGCGACACCCGCAACGAGTGGCCGAACAGCCTCGAGTCCTTCACCGAGACCGCCGCGCGGATGGGCCTCGCGGCCACGTCGCGCGTGCTGCGGGCGAGCACCGCGCCCGCGACCATCGACGACGCCGAGCTGCTCGGCATCGCGCCCGGGCTCCCGCTGTTCCGGCTCGGCCGCGTGCGCATGCTCGGCGGTGTGCCGATCGCGCTCGACTGGGCCCTCATCCCCGCGGCGCTCCTGCCGGACGCCGACCGGCACGACTTCGCGGTCGACTCCCTCTACGAGGCGCTCACCGCCGCGGGCAACGAGCTCGCGAACGCCGAGACCACGATCGAGGCGCGCGAAGCCGGGACCGACATCGCCGACCAGCTCGGCCTCGAAGCCGGCACCCCCACCCTCGTGATGCACCAGGTGGTGCGCAACCGCGCCGAGCGGGCCGTGCTCGCCTCGACCGTCCAGTACGCAGGCGACCGCTATCGCCTGCGCACCTACTTCGCCCGACACAACCGAACGGAGACCCTGTGACCGACACCGCCACGCCCGCGACGACGACCGTCGCCGCCGCCCTGGCCTCGCTCCGCCCGGAGGAGATCACCGCCGCGCGCGCCATCCTCGAACGCGACGGCCTGCTCGGCCCGGACACCCACGTGTCGTACTTCGGCCTGCTCGAGCAGGACAAGCGCACGCTGCTCGCGCCGGGCGCGGTGCCCGAGGCCCGCCGTTTCCGGGCGATGCTCGTGGACCTGGCCTCCGGCGCCTCGTTCGACGTCGTCGTGTGCCCGGCCGAGGACCGCGTCGTCTCCGCCGTCGAGCTCGACCCGGCGCAGGGGCAGGTCCCCGTCGTGCTGGCCGAGTTCGGGCTGGTGGAGGAGATCGTGCACCAGGACGCGCGCTGGCTGGCCGCCATGGCCAAGCGCGGGCTCACCGATCTGTCGACGCTGCGGGTCAACCCGCTCTCGGCCGGAGTGCTCGCGCCCGAGGAGAGCGGCCGCCGCATCCAGCGCTGCTTCACCTTCGTGCAGAAGACCCCGGACGACCTCGGCTGGGCGCACCCGGTCGACGGCGTCACCGTGATGGTCGACGTGGTCACCCGCGAGGTCCTCGACGTCATCGACTACGTCGACCTCCCGGTGCCGCAGGAGGACGGCAACTTCCACCTCCCGGAGTGGGTCGGCAAGCCCCCGCGGGCCGGGCTCAAGCCGATCGAGATCACTCAGCCGGAGGGACCGAGCTTCACGATCGACGACGACGGCGTGCTGTCGTGGGCCGGCTGGAAGCTGCAGGTCTCGTTCGACCAGCGCGAAGGGCTGGTCTTCCACAACGTCTCGATCGACGACGACGGCGAACAGCGTCCGGTGCTGTACCGGGCCTCCATCGCCGAGATGATGGTGCCGTACGGCGACCCGAGCCCGCAGCGCTGGTTCCAGAACTTCTTCGACTGCGGCGAGTACCTGCTCGGCGGCTTCGCGAACTCCCTCGAGCTGGGCTGCGACTGCGTCGGCGACATCACCTACCTCGACGCGACGCTGGCAGACAACGCGGGCGAGGTGCGCGTGGTGCCGCAGGCGATCTGCATCCACGAGGAGGACACCGGGATCCTCTGGAAGCACTTCGACAACTGGAACGGCTCCAGCGACTCCCGCCGCAACCGCCGACTGGTGGTCAGCTTCTTCGTGACCGTCGGCAACTACGACTACGGCTTCTACTGGTACTTCTCGCTCGACGGCGCGATCGAGCTGGAGGTGAAGGCGACGGGCGTCGTGTTCACCTCCGCCTATCCCGGGCCCGGCTACGCGTACGCCTCCGAGCTCGCCCCCGGGCTGGGGGCGCCGTACCACCAGCACCTCTTCTCCGCCCGGCTCGACATGATGGTCGACGGGACGAGGAACAACGTGGACGAGCTGGAGGCGGTGCTCGTGCCGCGCGGAGCGGAGAACCCGACCGGCACCGGCATCACCCAGACCGTCACACGGCTGCGCACCGAGAAGGAGGCGCAGCGGATGGCCGACAACGCCCGCGGCCGCGTCTGGCTGGTCTCGAACCCGCACAAGCAGAACCGCCTCGGTCGCGACGTCGGCTACGTGCTCTTCCCCGAGGGCCGGCCGGCCCTGCTGGCGGACGAGCAGTCGGACATCCACGCGCGCGCGACCTACTCGGCCAAGCACCTGTGGGTCACCCCGTACGAGCCCGGCGAGCTGTACCCGGCGGGGGATCTCGTCAACATGCACCCCGGTGGTGCCGGACTGCCCGCGTGGACGGCCGCGGACCGCGACGTGGAGGACGCCGACGTGGTGCTGTGGCACACCTTCGGGCTCACGCACTTCCCGCGCATCGAGGACTGGCCGATCATGCCGGTCGACTCCGCCGGCTTCGTGCTGAAGCCGCACGGGTTCTTCGGCGCGAACCCGACCATGGACATCCCGGAGCCGGCGGCCCACTGCGCACCGGGCCAGCACGGGCACGCGGCACCCGAGCACGCGAGCCACGGCCACGAAGGCCACGACCACGACGGCCACGACCACGAAGGGCGCCACGCATGAGTCTCGGCATCCAGCTCTACAGCGTCCGCGACGACATCGGACCGGACCAGCTGACCGCCACCCTCACCCGGCTCGCTGGCTTCGGGTTCACCCACGCGGAGCCCTACGACATCCTGAGCGACACCGAAGGCCTGAACGCGGCCCTCGACGCCGCCGGGCTGAAGGCCGAGACGGCGCACGCGAAGATCACCGAGCTCGACCACGAGCGCGTGCTCGACGCGGCGGAACGGCTCGGCATCGGCACGGTCATCGTCCCGTTCGTGCCTCCCGCGAGCATCGCGGACCGCGACGGGGTGCTCGCGCTCGCCGCGGCGATCAACGCCCTCGTCCCCGTGGCCGCCGACCGGGGGATCCGCCTCGGCTATCACAACCACGACTTCGAGTTCGCGCAGCGCATCGGCGACCGCACGGCCTACGACGTGCTCGTCGACGCGCTCGACCCGGCCGTGGTCCTGGAGCTCGACACGTACTGGGCCGCCGTCGGCGGGGAGGACGTGAACACGCTCCTCCCGCGGCTGGGCGAGCGGGTGCGCTTCCTCCACGTGAAGGAGGACGGGACGAACCCGTTCGACGTCGCCGAGGTCGTCGGTCTCGCGTCCGCGCTCGAGCTGCCGGTCGTCGAGGTGGTCGTGCACGAGGGGGACGTGTTCCCGCTGATCGAGCGCAACGCCGACTTCTTCTCCGGGCTGGTGCGGGCATGACGGCCACGGGCGTCGGCATCGTCGGGGCCGGCAACATCTCCGACGAGTACCTCAGGTCGCTGGCGACCTACCCGGACGTGCGCGTCGTCGCGATCGCCGACCTCGACCCGGACCGCGCCCGCGCCCAGGCCGAGCGCTTCGGGGTCCCGGAGGCCGTGACGGTGGAGCAGCTCCTCGCCCGCGACGACGTCGAGATCGTGGTCAACCTGACCATCCCGGCCGCGCACGCCGAGGTCGCGCTCGCCGCCATCGCCGCGGGCAAGCACGTGTGGGGCGAGAAGCCGCTCACCCTCGATCTGGCGACCGCCCGCGCGGTGCTCGACGCGGCGGCGGACGCGGGGGTCGTGGTCGCGAACGCGCCGGACACCATCCTCGGCGAGGGCATCCAGAACGCGCACCGGCTGCTCGCGGAGGGCGCGATCGGGGAGCCTCGCACGCTGCTCACCCTCATGCAGGGACCGGGACCGGACGCCTGGCATCCGCGGCCGCAGTTCCTGTTCGCGCGCGGAGCCGGCCCGCTCTTCGACATCGGCCCGTACTACGTGAGCACGATGATCCAGCTGCTCGGACCGATCGCGTCGGTGGAGGCCGTCGGCCAGCGCCCGCGCGCCGAGCGCGTCGTCGGCTCCGGACCGGACGCGGGCACACGGTTCCCGGTCGAGGTCGACACCCACCTCAGCGTGCTCACGCGCTTCGCCTCCGGCGTCGTCGGGACCTCCGTCTACAGCTTCGACTCGCCCCGGCGCCGCCAGGCGTTCGAGATCACCGGGGCGGACGGCGTGCTGGAGGTTCCGGTCAGCGGCTTCGACGGCGCGACCCGCGTGCTCGCGGGCGACGACCGCGAGACCGACTGGGTCGACGTGCCGCCGCCCGGCGTGCACCGCGAACGCGGCGTGGGCGTGCTCGAACTCGCCCGCGCCCTGCGCGACGGCCGCGCGCCGCGCGCCTCGGGGGAGCTCGCGCTGCACGCCCTCGAGGTGATGCTCGCGATCGAGCGATCGGCCGAGACGGGCACGGCCGTCGCGATCGAGAGCACCGCTCCCGTCGTGGAGCCGTTGCCGACAGAGTGGGATCCGACGGCGTCGACGCCGCACGGGACCGCACCATCCACGTCGGGAGGAACCCTCCCGGCACCAGCTAGGGGAGTCCGATGAACGGGTACATCACTTTCGCGTCCGCCCGCGCGACGCAGGCCGAGGAGCTCGGGCGCGCGATCCCGCAGATCGCCGACCAGATCGCGGCACGCGCCGACCGGGGCCAGCTCGCGGGACCGGGCCCGATCTTCGTGGGCATCGGCGCGAGCCTCGCCGCGGCGTGCGCACCGGTGTGGTCGCTGCGTTCGCGCGGCATCCACTCGTGGCGGCTCGGCGCGGGTGACTACCCGCTGCCGTTCCCGCACAGCGCGCACCCCATCGTCGGCATCTCGCAGAGCGGCCGCAGCGCCGAGACGCTCGCCGTGCTCGAATCCGTGCCCGAGGAGCTGCGGTTCGCCGTGGTCAACAGCGAGCCGTCCCCGATCGGCCGGATCGCGTCCAGCCTGTCGCTCGGCAACCTCGCCGACAGCTACGCGTCCACGCTCGGCTACACGGCGACCATCGCCGCGCTCGGGATGCTCGCCGACGGCTGGGACGGCGGCCGACCGGACCAGGGCTGGTCCACGCTCGCCGAGACGTTCGCCGACGCGGAAGAGCGGCTCGCCGCACCGGTCGCGGCGCTGGCCGAGCTGTTCGCGACGGTCTCGTCGAGCGACTTCGTCGGTGCCGGTCCGGCCGTCGGCTCGGCCGAGGCCGGTGCCCTGCTGTTCCGCGAGGTCGCCCGCATCCCCGCGACCGGGATGAGCACGCGCCAGTACCTGCACGGCTCGATGGAGTCGGCCGGCGACGGCGTGCACGTGGTCTTCGGCGACAGCAGGGAGCTCGATCTGGCGACGACGCTCGCGGACGCGGGCCATCACGTCGTGCTGATCACGGGCGAGCAGGTCCCGGGATCGCGGACCCTGCACCCGGTGCGGCTCCCGAAGCTCCCGGCGCCCCAGCGCGCGATCCTGGAGGCCCTGGTGATGCAGCAGCTCGTGGGGGCCGTCGCCGACGTGCGCGGCGTCGACATCGAGGAGTTCGTCTTCCACAACGCGGACACGAAGGTGCCCGCGGACGCGGGAGGGGTCGCGTGACGACCACCACCCCCCTGATCGTGGGCTTGGATGCCGGAGGCACCAAGCTCGGCGCACGCGCGGAGGCCTTCGACGGCTCGCGCGTCGTCGACGTCGCTCTGCCGGCGGAGGAATGGAGCGCTTCGCCGGCGAGCGACGCCGCTCGGTGGCTGCACGACCGCCTCCGGCGCGTGCTCCCCGACGGCTCGATCGTCGCCGCTCTCGGCGTCGGAGCCCAGGGGCTCGACACCGTCGAGCACGCCCACGAGCTGCGGGAGCAGCTCGCGGCCCTGGGCTATCGCGCCGTCGTCGTCAACGACGCCGAGCTGCTCGTGCCGGCAGCCGGGCGGAGGTCGGGCATCGGCGTCATCGCCGGCACCGGCTCGATCGCGGTCGGCGCCGACGCATCCGGCCGCACACTGTTCGCAGGCGGATGGGGATGGGTGCTCGGCGACGAGGGCGGTGCTCCGGCCGTGGTGCGCGAGGCCGCCGTCGCCGCTCTGCGCGCGGACGACGAAGGTGCGCCCGACGACGGACTCCTCTCCGCCCTGCAGACCGCCTTCGGCGTGACCTCGGCCCCCGCGCTCGCGCGCGCGGTGAACGACGACCCGACTCCGGAGAACTGGGGCCCGCGGGCGCCGGCCGTCTTCGCGGCGGCGGACGCGGGCTCGGCCCTCGCCATCGGCGTCGTCGAGGAGGCCGCGCACAGCCTCGCCGAGCTGGTCGACCGTCTCATCGCCCGGGGAGCCGCCGGGACCGACGTGGTGGTCGCCGGAAGCGTCTTCGCGCATCAGCCCCGCCTGCTCTCGGCCTTCTCCGGGGCTCTGGCGGTCGCGCATCCCGGTCTCGCCGTGGTGCCGCTCACGGACGCACCGGTCGCCGGCGCCGTCGAGCTCGCCCGGCGGCTCGTGGGCTAGCCCGCGACACGCATCCCACCCCCTTCACATCGCAGTACAGCCGCACGCAGAACAAAGGAGTCAGCACATGGCCATCGCCACCGTCAATCCCGCCACCGGAGAGACCCTCGAGACGTTCGAGCCGCACACGGCCGAGCAGCTCGAGGGCATCCTCGCCGCCGCCGAGTCCGCGTTCCGCGGCCTCGCTCGCACCTCGTTCGAGGAGCGCGGAGCGTGGATGCGCGCCGCCGCCGACCTGCTCGACGCCGAGCTCGACGAGGTCGCGGCGCTCGTGACCACCGAGATGGGCAAGACCATCGGCACCGCGAAGTACGAGGTCGCCAAGTCGGCCCGCGGGATGCGCTGGTACGCCGACCACGCCGCCGAGTATCTCGCCGACGAGCACCCGGTCGCCGCGGGAGATGTGGGCGCCTCCGCCGTCAGCGTGCGGTACCAGCCCATCGGCACGGTGCTGGCCGTCATGCCGTGGAACTACCCGTTCTGGCAGGTGATCCGCTTCGCCGCCCCCGCGCTGATGGCCGGCAACACCGGCATCCTGAAGCACGCCTCCAGCGTCCCGCAGAGCGCCCTCTACCTGGGATCGCTGTTCGAGCGGGCCGGATTCCCGGCCGGCGCCTTCCAGACCGTGCTGGTCGAGGGCGGAGCCGTCGCCCCCTTGATCGACGACCGTCGCATCCGGGCCGTCACCCTCACCGGCTCCGTCGGCGCCGGTTCGGCGGTGGCCGAGGCCGCGGGCCGCAACATCAAGAAGTCGGTGCTCGAGCTGGGCGGCACGGACGTGTTCGTCGTGATGCCGAGCGCCGATGTCGCGGCCGCCGCGGCCGCCGGCGTGAACGCGCGCGTGCAGAACTCGGGCCAGAGCTGCATCGCGGCCAAGCGCTACTACGTGCACGCCGACGTCTACGACGCCTTCGAGGAGGCCTTCGTCGCCGGGATGCGCGCCCAGGTGACGGGCGATCCGTTCGACGAGGCCACCTCGTTCGGCCCGCTCGCCACCGAGCAGGTGCGTCGCGACACCCACGAGCTGGTCGCCGACGCGGTCGCCAAGGGCGCGACGGTGCTGACCGGCGGGGAACTGCCGGACGGCCCCGGCTGGTTCTACCCCGCGACCGTCCTGCGCGACGTGACGCCCGAGATGCGGATCTACCGCGAGGAGTGCTTCGGCCCGGTCGCCTGCCTCTACCCGGTCGCGTCCGCGGAGGAGGCCGTGGAGCGGTCCAACGACTCTGACTTCGGGCTGAGCTCGAGCGTGTGGACCACCGACGACGCCGAGGCGGAGCTGTTCCAGCAGGGCATCGAGGCCGGCGGCGTCTTCGTGAACGGGCTCACCGCCTCCTTCCCCCAGCTGCCGTTCGGCGGCGTCAAGGACTCCGGCTACGGCCGCGAGCTGTCGGCGCTCGGCATCCGCGAGTTCACGAACGTGAAGACCGTCTGGCGCGCGTGAGCACCGTCGGGGCCGTGTCGCGACCGCGACCCGCACCGGGTCGCGGGTCGCGGCACGGCCTCGCGCTCGCCCTCGCGCACGAGATGCCGCCGGCCGCGCTGATGATCGCCGGCTGCCTCGCGGGGAGCGCCGCCGCGCTCTGCGCCGCCGCGCTCGCGCTCGCCCTGCTCTCGGCGGGGTACGCGCGGGCCGCGCGGCGCTCGCCGTCCGCGCGCGAGCACGTGGTCGATCTCTGGGCGATGCTGCTCGTGATGGTGGGGATGGCGTTCGCGGGATCGGCCGCGCGGGGGTCGGCGGCCGTGGGCGCCGTCGAGGCCGCAGGCGGCGGGACGGGGGCGGCGCCGCACCACCATGCCATTGCGGCCTCCGGCCCGCTCGCCGCCGGCATCGTGGTGGTCGCGGTGGCGGGCTGGCTGGTCGCGCGCCTCCTCCTCGCGCGCCGCGTCGTGCGCCTCCACACGGTCGTCTCCGCTGCGGTGTGCGGGGGGATGCTCGCCGCGATGGCCTGGATGTGACCGTGACGCCGCCGGGTGCGCCGACCCGCGGGGATGCGCATTCCCGTCGGGGTGCCGACCCGGTAGGGTGACTCTGTGGTCGAGGCACAGAGCGATGCGGCGCCGCGCCGTCCGGTGACGCTGACCGACGTCGCGCGGCACGCCGGGGTGTCCCAGCCGACCGCCTCCCGGGTCCTCAACGGCAGCGCCCGCACGGTGGCCGAGAACTACCGCAAGCGCGTGCTGGAGGCGGCGCAGGAGCTCGGGTACACGCCCAACCTCGCCGCGCAGGCGATCGCGCGCGGCACCTCCGGCACCATCGCGCTGGTCATCGGCGGAATCTCCGACCCGTACTTCTCCGCGCTGGCGGCCGCGCTGATGAAGCAGGCGGAGACCTACGGGCTGCGCGTCTCCATCGCGGTCACCGACCGGCGCGTCGACCGCGAGCTCGAACTCGTGCGCGAGCTGCGCGGGCAGCAGCCGCGCGCCATCGTCCTCGCCGGCACCGGCTACGTCGACCCGCCGAACGGTGACGAGCTGGTCGCCGAACTGCGCCGCTTCGAGGAGACGGGCGGCAAGGTCGTGCTGATCAGCCGCACCGACCTGCCGTTCGAGACCGTCACCTTCGACACCCACGAGGGCGCGCGCGAACTCGCGGCAGAGCTCGCCGGCCTCGGCTACCGGCGTGCCCTGGTGCTGGGCAGCGGGACGCCGCTGCTGTCGATGCAGCAGCGGGTCGACGGCTTCGTGGAAGGCTTCGGCGGCACGACCACCGTCGCGTACCCGGAGTTCTCGTGGGCCGGCACGCGCGACTTCATCCGCGCCCTCCCCGACGACGAGCTCGCCGCCCCCGAGCTGATCTTCGCCATCACCGACGACATGGCGCTCGGTGCGATCGCCGGTCTGCGCGACCGCGGGCGGCGCATCCCGCAGGACGTCGCCGTGGCCGGCTTCGACGACATCACCACCCTGCGCGACGTCGTCCCGCCGCTGACGACCGTGCACGTGCCCCTCGACCAGGTCGCGGAGGAGACGGTGCGCCGCGCCCTCGACGCCGACGGGGGAGGGCGCACGGTGCCGGCGCACCCGGTCATCCGCGCCTCCACGCCGCCGGTGCGCCGATAGGTTGGGCGTGTGAGCCTGAACACCCCCACCCTGACCGACGTGGCCGCGCACGCGGGCGTGTCGCTCGCCACGGCCTCCCGCGCGCTCAACGGCAGTGCCCGCAAGGTCAACCCCGAGCTGCAGGAGCGCGTGCTCGCCTCCGCGCGCACGCTCGGCTACAGCGCGAACGTGCAGGCGCAGGCGGTCGCGCGCGGCACCAGCAACGTCGTCGCGCTCGTCGTCGGCGACATCGCCGACCCGTACTTCGCCTCGATCTCGTCCGGCGTCGTGCGGGTGGCCGACGAGCGGGGGCTGGTCGTGACGATCACCGCCACCGGCCCCTACGCCGGACCGGAGTCGACGGCCAGGGAGGAGGCGGCGCTCGACGCCCTCCGCGGCCAGCGCCCGCGGGCCGTCGTGCTGGCCGGCAGCCGGGTCGTCGGCACGGACACCCGCCCCGGGGACGGCGGCCGCGTGGCCGCCATCGGCTCCGGCGCACCGGGACTGCGCACCGTCGACGTCGACAACAGGGGAGGCGCGGCGGCGCTCGCCACGGAGCTCCTCGCGCTCGGATACCGGGATGTCGCCGTGCTCGCCGGGCCGGAGGAGCTTGTGACCGTGCGCGACCGCGTGGACGGGTTCCGCTCGGTCCTGCCCTCGGCGCGGGTCGTGCACGCGGAGTTCACGCGGGAGGGCGGCCATCGGGCGATGACCGCCCTGCTGGCCGCGGGGGAGCGGCCCGACTGCGTCTTCGCGGTCAGCGACGTGATGGCGATCGGCGCGATGGCGGCGCTGCGCGAGGCCGGCATCGTTCCGGGCGAGGGGATCGGCGTGGCCGGCTTCGACGACATCCCGCTCGTGGCCGACGTGACCCCGGCCCTCACCTCCGTCGCGCTGCCGCTGGCCGACATCGGCGCGCGCGCCCTCGAGCTGGCCCTCGCGGACGACCCGTCGCCCGCGGAGCCGGTGCCGGCCGCGGTGCGCCTGCGCGCCTCCACGCCGCGTCGCTGACGGGCGCCCGAGCCCCGGCCTAGAGCTTGACGCCGCCGGAGATCAGGTCGATCTTCCAGTAGCGCTGCAACGACAGGAAGAGGATCGCGAGCGGCACGATCGACACCAGCACGCCGGCGATGACGATGGAGTACTGGGCCGCCTGACCGCCGGTGATGATCATCAGCCCGTAGAGGCCGAGCGTGAGCGGGTACAGCTGGTCGTTGTTGAGCATCACGAACGGCAGGAGGAAGTTGTTCCAGATCCCGATGAACTGGAGCAGGAACACGGTCACCAGCGCGGGCATCATCAGCCGCGACCCGACGGACCAGAAGATGCGCCACTCGCTGCCGCCGTCGATGCGGGCGGCCTCCATGATCTCGTCGGGCACCGAGGCCTCCGCGTAGATCTTGCACAGGTAGATCGCGAAGGGCGACACCAGCTGGGGGAGGATGACGGACGCATAGTTGTTCGTCATCCCGAACTTCGCCATGAGCAGGAACTGGGGGATGGCGAGCATGATCTGCGGCAGCAGCACGGCGGCCACGATGAGGCGGAAGATCCATTTGGACCCGGCGAAGCGGTACTTGCCGAGCGCGTAGCCGGCCGCACCCGCGACGACGGTGGACAGCACGCCGCCGCCGATCGCGTAGATCACCGAGTTGAGCGCCCAGCGACCGAAGATGCCGCCGTTGTAGGTGAAGAGCGCCTGCAGGTTGGTCCAGAAGCCGCCGGTGAAGGAGGGGACGAACGGCGGGGTGGAGAACAACTGATCGTTGGTCTTGGTCGACGCGATGACGATCCAGAGCACGGGCAGCACGCAGTAGAGCGCGCCGACGATGAGGATGAGGGTGGGCACGATGCGCACACCTGTGCGGGAGCGCAGCGGTGCTCGTCCGGTGCGCGGGGCGGTGGGCCGCGGGGCGGTCAGGGTGGTCATCGGGTCTCCCTCCGGGCGATGCGCCGGCCGATCACGTTGACGAGCACGGTGGCGCCGACCGTCATGACGATGAGGATGAACGAGGTGGCCGCTCCCTCGTAGATGCTGTTGTTGACGAACGCGTCGGTGTAGACGCGCATCAGCGGCACCCAGGTGGACGAGATCGCGTTGGCGAGCGGCTTGAGCGTCGTGGGCTCGTTGAACAGCTGCAGCGCGCCGATCACCGAGAAGAGCGCGACCATCGTGATCGCCGGCGCGATGAGGGGCAGCTTGATGCGCAGCGCGATCTGCAGCTCGGTCGCGCCGTCGAGCTCCGCCGCCTCGAAGAGGTCCTTCGGGAGGCTGCGGACGGCGGTGTAGAGGATGACCATGTTGAAGCCGACCACGCCCCAGACCGCCACGTTGGCGACGGAGAAGAAGATCCCGGTGCTCCCGAAGTAGTCGATGACCTTGCCGCCGATGGGGCTGGTGGCGGGCAGGTACATGAACCCCCAGAGCAGCGAGGCGACGACGCCGGGCACCGCGTAGGGCAGGAAGATCGCCAGCCGGGTGACGCCGACGAGTCGCGCCCGCTTGACGTCGAGGCAGAGGGCGAACGTGGTGGCGAGCACGATGGTGAGCGGGACGCCGATGACGGCGACGATCAGCATGCGCCCGAGGCCGGCCCAGAACTCGGGGTCGACGAGGGTGCTGACGTAGTTGGCGAAGCCGGCGAACACCTCGGTGGGTGCACCGCCGCCGAGCAGGCCGCCGCCGACCTTCAGCTGCAGGAAGCTGAGGGCCACCGCGTAGACCCCCGGTGCCACCGTGAACAGGAGCAGGAGGACGACGGCGGGCGTGACGAGGAGGACGGGCAGAAGGGTCGGCCCGCGGCGCGGGCGACGCCCGGTCCCGGGCGGGGTGGCGGCGGGGGCGCGGCGCCCGGAGCGCGCCGGCGCCGGTGGTGCGGTGCTGTCTCCGATGACGGCCATGAGCTGATTCTCCTCGGACGGAGGTGGATGGGGGATGGGGGATGGGGGAAGGGGATGAGGGTGGAGCCGAGCGGGGACGACGGGGTTTGCGGGCATCGTCCCCGCCCGGGCGGGTGGCAGCGGGTCAGCCGGCGACCTTGAAGCCGATCTTCTTCATGTCGGTGACCGTGTCGGACTGCATGGTGTCCAGCGCGGCTGACAGCTGCGACTTGTTCTGCAGGGCCGCGGCGAACGCGTTCGAGTACGAGTCGAACGTGACGTTCGCGTTGGGTCCCCAGATGTCGAAGGTCCGCACGCCCTTGGCGACCGACGCCATCAGCGTGTTGTAGTCCGGCTGGTTCGACATGAACGGCGGCGGGGTCTTCAGCTCGGGGGCCGACTGGTTCGACAGGCTGGCGGGGAAGACCTGCACGTTCGTGATCAGCGAGGCGACGCCCTCCTTCGAGGAGTTCATCCACTTGACGAACTTGGCCGCCTCCGCTGGGTGCTTCGAGTTGGCCGTGACGGCCTCCGTCTCACCGCCCCAGATGCCGACCGTGTCGTCCCCCGCGGTCCAGGCGGGGAGCGCGACGGCCTCCCACTTGCCCGCGGTGTCCTTGGCGATCGACGGAAGCTGGTTGGGAGCCCACTGCGCCCCGACCCAGCCGACGAGCGTGCCGTTGTTCATGTCGGTGTTCCACTGGGCGGACCAGTTGGGCTCCGGGCTGACGACGCCCTGGTCGACCAGGCCGCCCCAGAAGTCGGCGACCTTCTTGCTGGCGGCGTCGTTGATGTTCACCTTCCAGGTGTCGCCGGAGGCGCTCCACCAGTTGGCGCCCGCCTGCTGCGCGAGGCCCGCGAACCAGCCCGGGTCGGCGGCGGTGAAGTTGCCGATGTACTTGGAGGGGTCGGCCGCGTGGATCTTGGCCGCGTCCGCCGCGTACTCGTCCCAGGTCTTCGGCGGGGTGAGCCCCATCGAGTCCCAGATGTCCTTGCGGTAGAAGAACACCATCGGGCACACGTTCTGCGGAACGCCGTAGGTCTTGCCCTCGAACTGCACCTGGGCGAGCGTCGACTTCGAGAAGTCGCCCGAGAGGTCGCCGACGTACTTGTCGATCGGGATGACCACCTTGTTGGCGATCAGGGCAGGGAGGGCCTGGTACTCGACCTCGGTGACGTCGGGGTTGGTGCCGGCCTTGTTGTTGGTGATGAGCTTGTTGTACAGGGTGTAGCCGGTGCCGGACGGCTTGGTCAGCTTGACCTGGATGTCCGGGTTGGCCTTGTTCCACTCGTCGACGACGGCCTGCATGCCGCCGTCCCAGTTGACGTAGGACAGGGTGACCTTGCCGCCGCTCGTCGAGCTTCCGCTCGGCGAGCTGGAGCAGCCGGTCAGGACCGTGGCGGTCGCGGCGGCGACGCCGACGATCGCGCCGATGGTCCTCAGCGTTGACTTCCTCACTGTGTGCATCTCCTTTGATGGGGTTCCGTGGTGCGGTGGTCGTGGTGCGGGGCGGTTCAGCCCTCGGCCCAGGCGGGGTAGCGCACGGGGGAGGTCTGGAGGCCGATCCACTGCCGGCGGGTGAAGCCGGCGAGCTGGCCCTCGCCGCCGTGGCGGGCGTAGCCGTCGTTCACGTGCACTTCGTTGCTCGACACGCGCTCGGCGAACGCGAGGCCGCGCATCGGGTCGCCGGTGAAGACCGAGTTCATCAGCGTTCGGTGGCGGTTGACGAGCGCGAGCGCCTCGGCTTCGTCGTCGACGACGGTGATGGGCATCACCGGGCCGAAGATCTCCTCGGTGAACACCGGGAGGTCGGGTGTGACGCCGGTGAGCACGGTGGGCTGGTAGAACAGGCCGTCGTGGGTGCCGCCGGTGGCGATCGTCGCGCCGCCCGCCACCGAGGGCGCGACGAGGCCGTCGGCGAAGCGGCGCAGCTGGGTCTCGCTGACGATCGGGCCGAGGTCGACGTCGTCGCGCAGGGGGTCGCCCACCCGGAGGGCGCGGACGCGCTCCACGACGGCCTCGGTGAACGCGTCGGCCACCGCACGCTGCACGATGTGGCGGCCCGCCGAGATGCAGGTCTGCCCCTGGTACCAGAGGGCGGCCCACACCGCGCAGCTGGCGGCCTGGTCGATGTCGGCGTCGTCGAGCACGACGAACGCGTTGTCTCCGCCGAGCTCGGTGGCGACCGGGGTGAAGGTGCGGGCCGCGAAGGCGGCGATCTGGTGACCGACCTCGAACGAGCCGGTGAAGTGGATGAGGTCGAGCCCGGGATGCTCGCTGAGCGTGCGACCGGTGGTCGGGCCGTCGCCCGGGACGACCGCGAGCACGCCCGCCGGGACGCCGGCGGCCAGCGCCGCCTCGGCGAGGATCTGCCCTCCCGCCACCGGAGTCAGCTCCGCGGGCTTGAGCACGACGGCGTTGCCGTAGGCGAGGCCGGGGGCCAGGGCGCGCATCGCCAGGCTCATCGGGTAGTTCCAGGGCACGATCAGGCCGATCACGCCCAGCGGGACCGCGCGCGAGAGCGACAGCTTGCCCTGCTTGTACGGCGGGAGGATGCTGCCCGCGTTCTCGGTCAGCTGCGTCGCCGAGTTGTTCAGCTGGGTGATCGACTGGCCGAGCTCCTCCTCCGCCTTCTCGAGGGTGCCGCCGGTCTCCCGGATGAGCAGGGTCAGCAGCTCGTCGCGCCGGTTCTCCAGCTCCTCGGCGAAGCGGCGGATGATCGCCGAGCGCGTGTTGGCGTCCACGTCGCCCCAGCCCGGCTGGGCACGGCGGGCCGCCTCGACCGCCCGGTCGACCTGGGCCGGGGACGCGTTCCCGTATGTGGCGAACGGGATGCCGGCCGCCTTGTCGAGCACGGGCAGGCCGTCGCCGGCCTCCGGCCGTTCGAACCGGCCATCGATGAACACCTGGACGTCGTAGTCGCGCAGCTCGCGCATGGGGCGTGCCTCCTGGGTGGGGGTGGGGGACGGGGTGGGTACGGAGACGGTCTCAGGCAACGGCGATCAGAGCTTCCTTCGTGACGGGATGTTCGGCCGGCCGGCCGGCGGCGAACCGTTGGACCTCGTGCAGGGCGCACTCGCCGAGGCGGCGCAGCTCGGTGCCGAGCGCGCCGGCCACGTGCGGGGTCAGGACGACGCCGGGCAGCGTGCGCAGGGGGTGACCGGCCGGAAGCGGCTCCGGGTCCGTCACGTCGAGCACGACGCGGAGGCCGGAGTCGCGCACGGCGGCGGTGAGGGCCTCCTGATCGACGATCGGGGCCCGCGCGGTGTTGATGAGCGTCGCCCCGTGGGGGAGCAGGGCGAGCTGAGCGGCGCCGATCATCCCGATCGTCTCGGGCAGGAGCGGCGCGTGCACGCTGACGATGGTGGAGCGCTCGAACAGCTCGTCGAGGCCGGCCTGGCGCGCCCGGCGCAGGATCGGGTCGCCCGGCTCCAGGGAGGGGTCGTAGAGCAGCACGTCGATGTCGAACGGATCGAGCAGCTCGATCACGCGGCGGCCGACCCGGGAGGCGCCGACGATGCCGACCGTGCGGTTGAAGTTGCCGATGGACGGGTCGGGCTCGCGAGTGTAGACGTCCGGGTCGGCCGCGTAGCCGCGGATGTAGTCGGGGACGCGCTTGCCCGCGAGGAGGATCATCGCCAGGGTGTACTCGGCGACCGGGTACGCGTTGGCGCTCGCCGCGCTGGTGACGAGCAGGCCGTGCTTCCAGACCGCGTCGTCGATGTGGCCCTTCACGGTGCCGGCCGCGTGGACGATGGCGCGCAGGCGGGGCATCCTGGCGAGCTCCTCCGCCCCGATGCGCGGTGCGCCCCATCCGGTGATGAGCACCTCCACCCGCTCGAGGAGGCCGGCGGGGGCCGACGCGAAGTCGGTGATCGTCTGCGTCGGGTCGAGGTCGGCGGCGCGGGTGAGCGCGGCCAGGTCGTCGGGGCCGAACAGCAGTCCGGGCAGGTCCGGCCGCATGGCGAATGCGGCGACGGGCGTGCGTCGTGCTGTCATCGTCGACTCCTCGATCGGGTTGGATTGCGCATTCCCAGAATGCGCATTCCCAACTATGCGACGCGGATCGCCGTTCGTCAAGAAAAACTTCGGAGAGGAGTGCTGAGCGCCGGCCGGACGTCAGGAGACGAGCCAGCGGACCGCCCGCTCGAGGATCCGGCGGTGCGTGGGCGCGTCGTACGACGCGGCGTCGTGGCCGAGCGCGTCGTAGAACACCTTCGCGTCGCCGTAGCGGCGCGCCCAGACGAGCGGGTGCTCCCGGCCCTCGTGCTCGTGCGAGGCGAGCGCCACCACGGCCGGGTCGACCCGCAGGTCCGTGTAGCGCTCGTCGACCACGGTGAAGTCGTCCAGCCCGGCGACGAGGGGGTCGCGCTCCGGGTGCACCAAGATGGTCGCCGGCCCGCGGTCCGGGTGGAAGGACGTGCCGCGCACCCAGACCCCGCCGAGGATCGCCTCCCACTCCGGGATGCCGCGGAGCGACGTCGAGGTGACGTGCGACACCAGCAGTGGGCGCCCGCGGCCGAGGTGCGCCAGCAGGCCGAGGCGGCCACGCGACTCGGCCTCGGGATCGGGGTCGCCGGTGTGCGCCGGGTCGCCGATGTTGAGGACCAGCAGGTCGGGGTCGTCGTCGGTCAGGGCCGCCATGCGCGCGTCGACCTCCTCCGAGGTCTCCACCTCCAGGCCCTGGTCTCGGACGATCGCGGCCAGCCGGGCCGAGGTCTCCGGGAAGGGGTGCCACGGGTCGGCGTAGCGGCCGGCGCCGCTCAGGATCAGTGCTCGCATGGGGGTCCTCCTGCTGTTCACGCTACGGGATGGTAAGCGCTCTCCGCTGCGCCGCGCCAGTCCCGCGCCCCTCCCGCACGCTCCTGCACCCGCGGATTCCCCGCACGGGTTGACAGTCGCGCGGGGCGGTCTACGGTGACCCACCGGCAAGCGCTTTCTCGCGCTCGAACCGATCACCGTGGATCGTAAGGAGAACCGTGTCCGACACCGCCGTCGCCTCCCGGCGCCTCACCCCCGACCAGCGCAACGCGTTCGCCGCGTCCCTGCTGGGCTGGATGATGGATGCCTTCGACTACTTCATCATCGTGCTCGTCTACGCCGACATCGGCGCCGAGTTCGGCGTCCCCCTGGAGCAGATGGCCTTCCTGACGACCATCACGCTCATCATGCGCCCCGTCGGCGCCTACCTGTTCGGGGTGTGGGCCGACCGGGTCGGCCGCCGCATCCCGCTGATCGCCGACGTGTGCTTCTACTCGGTCGTCGGCTTCCTCTGCGCGTTCGCGCCGAACTTCACCGTGCTGTTCATCCTGCGCCTGCTGTACGGCATCGGGATGGGCGGCGAGTGGGGTCTCGGCGCCGCGCTCACGATGGAGAAGGTGCCGCGCACCCGCCGCGGCCTGTACTCCGGCATCCTGCAGGCGGGCTACTCGGCGGGCTACCTGCTCGCGGCGCTCGCCTTCCTGCTCGTGCACTCGGTGTTCGGGCTGAGCTGGCGCTGGCTGTTCGCGCTGAGCATCCTCCCGGCCCTGATCTCGCTGATCATCCGCTCGCGGGTGCGCGAGTCCGAGGTGTGGGAGACGTCGCGGGACAAGCTGCGCGCGAGCGGCAGCTCGATCCGCCGGGTCTTCTTCGACGGTGCGGTGCTGCGCCGGTTCGTCTACCTCGTGCTCCTGATGGCGGCCTTCAACTGGATGAGCCACGGCACGCAGGACATCTATCCGACGTTCCTCAAGGCCACCGATAACGGCGGCGCCGGGCTCGATGCGGCGACGGCGGGCTGGATCGCGGTCGTCTACAACGTGGGCGCGATCATCGGCTGCATCGTCCTCGGCTCGCTGTCCGACCGCTGGGGGCGCAAGGCGACGATCATCCTGGGCGCCGCCCTGACCCTGCCGATCATCCCGATCTTCGCCTTCTCCACGACGGCGGGGATGCTGTGCCTGGGGTCCGCCCTCATCCAGTTCACGACCCAGGGGGCGTGGGGCGCCATCCCGGCGCATCTGAACGAGATGTCGCCGAACGCGATCCGCGGCTTCTACCCCGGCGTCACGTACCAGCTCGGCAACGTCATCGCGGCGTTCAACCTGCCGATCCAGCAGGCGCTGGCGCCGCAGCTCGGCTATCCCTGGGCGATGGCGTCGACGGTCGGGGTGGCGGCGATCGCCGTGATCGTGCTGACCGCGATCGGCAAGCAGGCCCACGCGGTGTCGTTCACGGAGGAGAACGCGGGCGAGGCTCCCGCCGCCAGGGAGGCGTGAGCGGGAGGGGCTTGCGCCACCCGGATCGGGCCGGTACCGTTCTGGTAAGCGCTTTCCCGCATCGCGGGAGCGCGAGCATCGCACGCAGAGCACAAAGGAGTACACGTGTCGTCGATCGGCATCATCATGAACGGCGTCTCCGGACGCATGGGCTACCGGCAGCACCTGGTGCGGTCGATCCTCGCGATCCGCGAGCAGGGCGGCGTGCTGCTCTCCGACGGCACGCGGGTGCAGGTCGAGCCGCTGCTCGTCGGCCGCAGCGAGGAGAAGCTCGCCGAGCTCGCGAAGCGCCACGACATCCCGGACTACACGACCGACCTCGACGCGGCGCTGGCCGACGACCGCTGGCAGATCTACGCCGACTTCCTGGTCACGAAGGCGCGCAGCACGGCGATCCGCAAGGCGATCGCCGCCGGCAAGGCCATCTACACCGAGAAGCCCACCGCGGAGTCGTTCGAGGAGGCGCTCGAGCTCGCCCGCCTCGCCGACGAGGCCGGCATCAAGAACGGCGTCGTGCACGACAAGCTCTACCTGCCCGGAATGCGCAAGCTCAAGCGGCTCATCGACTCCGGCTTCTTCGGCCGCATCCTCTCGGTGCGGGGCGAGTTCGGCTACTGGGTGTTCGAGGGGGACTGGCAGGCGGCGCAGCGCCCCTCCTGGAACTACCGCGCCGAGGACGGCGGCGGGATCGTCGTCGACATGTTCCCGCACTGGAGCTACGTGCTCGAGAACCTGTTCGGCCGGGTCGAGTCGGTCTACGCGCACGCCGTCACCGAGATCCCGCAGCGCGTCGACGAGCAGGGCCGGTCGTACGCCGCCACCGCCGACGACGCCGCGTACGCCATCTTCCAGCTGGCCGGCGGGGTGACCGCGCAGCTGAACTCCAGCTGGACCACGCGGGTCAACCGCGACGAGCTGGTCGAGTTCCAGGTCGACGGCACGCACGGCAGCGCCGTCGTCGGGCTCTTCGGCTGCAAGATCCAGCCGCGCAACGCGACGCCCAAGCCGGTGTGGAACCCCGACCTCGCCGACGAGCACGACTACGACGGCGACTGGATCGAGTCGCCCGCCAACGACGTGTTCGAGAACGGCTTCAAGACGCAGTGGGAGGAGTTCCTGCGCCACGTGCTGGAGGACGGCCCGAACGCGTTCGACTTCCTCGCCGGCGCGCGCGGCGTGCAGCTGGCGGAGGAGGGCCTCCGCTCGTCGCGCGAGGGCCGCCGCGTCGACCTCGCCGAGGTGCGCCTTCCCGAGGTCGCCCGATGACCGACGTCGCCGTGCGCGCCGTCACGCTGGTCCGCGCGGACGGCACGACCGCCACCGCCGACCTTGCAGCGCCGGCCGTGACCGAGCGTCCCACCTCTCCGCTGCGGTCGCGCGTCGCCTACGCGGCGGCGCACGTCATCCCGAAGCCGTGGGCCGACAACGTGCCCGGTGCTCCGGCCGACATCGACTGGGATGCGACGCTCGCCTTCCGCCGGCATGTCTACGGCTGGGGCCTCGGCGTCGCCGACGCGATGGACACCGCCCAGCGCAACATGGGGCTCGACGCCGCCGCCACCCGCGAGCTCATCCGCCGCAGCGCCGACGAAGCCCGCGCGGTGGGCGGCTCGGTCGTCGCCGGGGTGAACACCGACCACGTGGCGGACGAGGTCATCGGCCTCGACGCCGTGATCGACGCCTACGTCGAGCAGCTGCACTTCACCGAGGATGCGGGAGCCGGGGTCGTGCTCATGGCGAGCCGGCACCTCGCGCGCGCCGCGCAGACGCCGGCCGACTACGAGCGCGTCTACGGGGCGGTGCTCGCGCAGGCGGGCGCCCCGGTCGTCCTGCACTGGCTCGGCGAGGCGTTCGACCCCGCGCTGGCGGGCTACTTCGGCGACGCCGACACGGTCCTGCGGATCATCGAGGCGGGCGGTGACAAAGTTGCGGGCATCAAGATGAGCCTCCTCGACGCGGACGCCGAGGTCGCGCTGCGCTCCCGGCTGCCCGAGGGCGTGCGGATGTTCACCGGCGACGACTTCAACTACGTCGGGCTGATCGAGGGAACGGGGGAGGCGCACTCCGACGCGCTCCTCGGTGCGTTCGCCGCGCTCGCGCCCAGCGCCTCCGCGGCCATCCAGGCGCTCGACGCGGGCGACTCCGAGCGCTACCGCGCCGTCCTCGGCCCGACGGAGGCGCTGTCGCGGCAGGTCTTCGCCGCGCCGACCTACTTCTACAAGACCGGCGTCGCCTTCCTCTCCTGGCTCAACGGCCACCAGGACGCCTTCGCCATGGTCGGCGGCCTGCACGCCGCGCGCAGCCTCCCGCATCTCTCGGAGATCGTGCGGCTCGCCGGGGCGTGCGGCGCCCTCGAACGCCCCGACCTGGCCGCCCAGCGCTGGTCGGACCTGCTGCGCCTGAACGGTGTCGACGCGTGACCGCCCCGGCCCGGCTGTCGCTCAACCAGGCGACGATCAAGTACGCGAACCTGGCCGACGCACTGCGCCTGACCGCGGCGGCCGGCATCGAGGCCATCGGCGTCTGGCGCGAGCCCGTCGCCGAGGTGGGGCTGGCGGAGGCGACCCGGATGGTCGCCGACAGCGGCCTCCGCGTCTCCAGCCTCTGCCGCGGCGGGTTCTTCACCCTGCCCGAAGGCCCCGAACGCCGCGCGGCCATCGACGAGAACCGGCGCGCGATCGAGGAGACGGCGGCGCTCGCCGCGGCCGGCGCTCCCGGGTCCGCCGCGGTGCTCGTGCTCGTCGCCGGCGGCCTGCCCGCGGGATCGACCGACCTCGTCGGCGCGCGCGGCCGGGTCGGCGACGCCCTCGCCGAGCTGGAGCCGGAGGCTCGCGCAGCCGGGGTGACCCTCGCCATCGAAGCCCTGCACCCGATGTACGCCGCCGATCGCGCCGTCGTGTCTACGCTCGGGCAGGCCCTCGACCTGGCCGAGCCGTTCCCGGCCGAGTCGGTCGGCGTGGTGGTGGACACCTTCCACATCTGGTGGGACCCGCAGGTGCTCGAGCAGATCGCCCGCGCCGGCGCCGCCGGACGCATCGCGAGCTACCAGGTCTGCGACTTCCTCACCCCCATCCCCGCCGACGCACTGCTCGGCCGGGGAATGATGGGCGACGGCCACATCGACTTCGCCGGCCTGACCGCCGCGGTCGAGGCGACGGGATACGCGGGGGACGTCGAGGTGGAGATCTTCAACGCCGACATCTGGGCCGCCGATCCGGAGGAGGTCGTGGCCCGCACCGTCCGGGCGTTCGAGCGCAGCATCCCGCTGCGGTCTGTGCCAGTGTGAGACGCGTGACCGCCCGCACCGTCGTCGTCGCCCCGGACTCGTTCAAGGGCTCCGCCACGGCCGCCGAGGTGGCGGAGGCGCTCGGCGCGGGCTGGCACAGCGTGCGGCCGCAGGACACGGTGGTGCTCGCACCGACCGCCGACGGCGGCGAGGGGACCCTGGACGCGTTCGCCGTCGCCGTGCCCGGCGCACAGCGACGGCCGGTGCGCGTGCTCGGCCCGTCCGGCGACACCGTGGACGCGGCCTGGCTGGCACTGCCGGACGGCTCGGCCCTCGTCGAGCTCGCCGCGACCAGCGGGCTGGGCCTCCTGCGATCTCCCGCCCCCTTCGACGCCCACACCGTCGGCTTCGGCCAGGCCATCGCCGCCGCGCTCGACGCCGGAGCGACCTCCCTCCTCCTCGCGATCGGCGGCAGCGCCTCGACCGACGGCGGCGCCGGGATGCTGACCGCGCTCGGCGCCCGGCTCCTCGATGCGGACGGGCAGCCGGTCGCCCCCGGCAATCGCGGCCTGGCGGACCTCGCCCGGGTGGATCTCTCCGGCCTCCGGCCGCTCCCGGCCGGTGGCGCACACATCCTGAGCGACGTGACCAGCCCGCTGCTGGGGCCGGATGGCGCCGCCGCGGTCTTCGGGCCGCAGAAGGGGGCGGCCCCCGCGGATGTCCCGGAGCTCGACGCCGGGCTCGCGCGGCTGGCGGCGGTGCTGGGAGTCGCGCTGGAGGGCGCGGCCTGCTCGCACTCGGACGCAGGTGCTGCCTCCGCAGCCGTCACCGCGTCCGCTGTCGCACCGGCTTCCGCCGCCTCCGCTGTCGCACCGGCTTCCGCCGCCGCCTCCGTTGTCGCCGTCGACGAACCGGGTACAGGGGCCGCGGGAGGCACCGGGTACGGCCTGCGGGTGTGGGGCGCGACGATGGCCCCGGGTGCGGCGGCCGTCGCCGACGCGCTCGGACTGCCGGGGCGCATCGCGTCGGCCGACCTCGTCATCACGGGGGAGGGGCGCTACGACAGCCAGTCGGCCTCCGGCAAGGCGCCGGAGCACGTCGCCGCCCTCGCGCGCCGTGCCGGCATCCCGGTGCTGCTCGCCGCCGGAGCGATCACCGCGGAGCCGCACGGCTTCGCCGACGCCGTCGCCCTCACCGACCTGGCCGGCGGCACCGACGCCGCCCTGGCCGACCCGCTCCGCTGGGCCCGCGCCGCCGGCGCCGCCCTCGCCTCCCGCGCCGCCGACTGATCCGGCACCGCCGCCGCGGCCAACGGAGGAGACTCGCGCCCACCGCTCACGCATCCCCTCCGTTCCCTGCTCGACCCGGGCGCGTCGCGTGGAACCTCCTCCGTTGCCCACGCGGCGGCCAGCGGAGGAGATCCCGCGCCTGAGGCGGCGTGTCGGAGGGGAACGGAGGAGATTCGGGGTGGGGAGGGGGTGGATCTCCTCCGAACGCGCCGCGGGCGCCGCGCGCCCTACGGCCGCGCGCCCTACGGCCGCGCGGCCGCGTACTGCGCGCGGATCACGGCGCGCGTGTCGACGGGCAGCGGCTCCGCCGCCTCCACCGTCCACACCGGGCGCTCGCCGGTCAGCGCCCACGCGGCCTGCACCGCACCGCCGTCGGCGACGTACTCCCCGGGGGCCGGGATGACGACGGGCGCGTCGAACACCTGCGCGGCGACCGCGGCGACAGCCGGGTTCTGCGCGGCGCCGCCGATGAGCAGGATGCGCTGCTCGGTCACGCCGACCCCGCGCACGGCGTCGAGCCCGTCGGCCAGCCCGCACAGCATCCCTTCGATCGCCGCGCGGGCGAGGTTGGCGGGGGTGGTGGAGGCGAGGGTCAGGCCGTGCAGACCGGCCTTCGCGTCCGGGAGGTTGGGAGTGCGCTCGCCCTCGAAGTACGGCACGAGCACCACGCCGCCGGCACCGGGCTCGGCGGTGAGGGCCAGCTCCGCGAGGCCGTCGTGGTCGAGGTTCAGGAGGCGCGCGATCGCGTCGAGCACGCGCGCGGCGTTGAGCGTGGCGATGAGGGGCAGGGAGAGTCCGCTCGCGTCGGCGAAGCCGGCGACCGTTCCTGTCGGGTCGGCCGAGGGGGTGTCCGTGACGGCGAAGACCGTCCCGCTGGTGCCGATGGAGACGACGACGTCGCCGTCCGCGGCACCGAGTCCCAGCGCGGCGCCGGCGTTGTCGCCGGCCCCCGGGCCCACGAGCACGCCGGACGGGGTGCGGCCCGCGGCCTCCCCCGGCCCGAGCACACGGGGAAGCACCACGCCGGGTGCGCCGGCATCGGCTCCCGGGTCGCCGTCCGAGGTCCCGCCGGCCTCCCGGCCCGCCACGCCGAGAGCGCGCGAGAACAGGTCCAGGTCGTACTCTCCGGTGCGCGCGCTCCAGTAGGCGGTGCCGCTGGCGTCGGAACGGTCGGTGGTCAGTGCCTCCAGGTCCGGTCCGAGCTGGCTCTCGTCGGCGGGGCCGTAGCCGCGCAGCCGCCAGGTCAGCCAGTCGTGCGGGAGGGCGACGGCGGCGACGCGTGCGGCGTTCGCGGGCTCCGCCTCCCGCAGCCAGCGCAGCTTGGTAGCGGTGAAGGAGGCGACCGGCACGACCCCGACGCGCTCGGCGTACGCGTCGGCGCCGACCTCGTCGATCAGGTCGCGGGCGGCCTGCGCCGAGCGGGTGTCGTTCCAGAGCAGGGCGTCGCGGATGACGCGCCCCTCGGCGTCGAGCACGACCATCCCGTGCTGCTGGCCGGCCACGGAGATCGCGGCCACGTCGTCGAGTCCGCCGGCGGCGGCCAGCGCCTCCTGCAGGGCGTTCCACCAGGCGGCGGGCGCGACCTCGGTGCCGTCGGGGTGGGCGGCCCGGCCGCTGCGCACGAGGGCGCCGGTCTCCAGGTCGCGCACGACCACCTTGCAGCTCTGCGTCGAGGAGTCGACGCCGGCGACGAGTGTCACGTCACTGTGTCCTAACGATCGATCGAGGTGCACGTCGTGGTCGTCATCCTCGCAGGGATGAGCGCCACGACGCGCACCTCGACGGGTGAAGCGGGGTGGAGGGGGAGGTGGGAGGGGCGTCTAGCGGGCGTTGAGGAGGTGCTCGAGCGCCAGCTGCTGCAGGCGCACGAAGCCGAAGCCCTTGCCGCCGAAGTAGGCGCTCGCGTCGAAGTCCTCGTAGGCGCTGCGGTCGGCGAGCAGGTCGTCGTAGCTCTCGCCGGCGCCGAGCGTCGTCTCCGACAGCTCGTTGACCTTGGCGGCCTCGAGCGCCTCCTGCACCTCGGGGTCGGCGCGGAACGCGGCCGCGCGCTCCTTGAGCAGCAGGTAGGTGCGCATGTTCGCCGCGGCGGAGTCCCAGACGCCCGTCGCGTCCTCGGTGCGCGACGGCTTGTAGTCGAAGTGGCGCGGACCCTCGTAGGCCTGCCCGCCGTTCGGGCCGCCGTTCTCGAGCAGGTCGACCAGGGCGAAGGCGTTCTGGAGGTCGCCGTGGCCGAAGACGAGGTCCTGGTCGTACTTGATGCCGCGCTGCCCGTTGAGGTCGATGTGGTAGAGCTTGCCGTGGTAGAGCGCCTGCGCGATGCCGGCGGCGAAGTTCAGGCCCGCCATCTGCTCGTGCCCGACCTCGGGGTTGAGGCCGACGAGCTCGGGACGCTCCAGCGAGTTGATGAAGGCGAGCGCGTGGCCGACCGTCGGCAGCAGGATGTCGCCGCGGGGCTCGTTCGGCTTCGGCTCGATGGCGAAGCGGATGTCGTAGCCCTTGTCGGTGACGTAGTCGCCGAGCAGGTTGACGGCCTCCCGGTAGCGCTCGAGCGCGGCGCCGATGTTCTTGGCGGAGTCGTACTCGGCGCCCTCGCGGCCGCCCCACATCACGAACGTCTTGGCGCCGAGCTCGGCGGCCAGGTCGAGGTTGCGCAGCACCTTGCGCAGCGCGAAGCGGCGCACCGAGCGGTCGTTGGAGGTGAAGCCGCCGTCCTTGAAGACCGGGGCGCTGAAGAGGTTGGTGGTGACCATCGGCACGATGAGGCCGGTGTCGGCGAGGGCCTGCTTGAGGCGGTCGATCTGGGTCTGGCGCTCGGCGTCGGTCGAGCCGAACGCGAACAGGTCGTCGTCGTGGAAGGTGAGGCCGTAGGCGCCGAGCTCGCTGAGCTTGGTCACGGCCTCGACCACGTCGAGCTGGGGGCGGGTGGGGCCGCCGAACGGGTCGGTGCCGTTGTAGCCGATCGTCCACAGTCCGAACGAGAACTTGTCGGCGCGGGTGGGGGTGAGGCTCATGGTTCTGTATTCCTTCAGCGTCGTCGGTGATTTGTTGTTTCGATAAACTTATACCAGGCCGGGCACGGCCTCGTCCAGTGCCAGCCCCTCGACCGACTCGCGCTCGATGGAGACGCCCACGAAGCGCTCGTGGTCGGGCGTGACCTCGTGCACGTCGCCCGTGACGACGACGGTCGCCGTCGTCGCGCGGTCCGCGCAGGAGGCGCCGACCCACAGGTCGACCGCACCCGGTTCCACGATCCGCCGGAATCGGCGATCCGTGAAGGCCAGGCGCGTCGACGGCACGGTGAAGCGCACCACGGCCTCCTCGCCCGCCTCGAGCTCGACGCGCTGATAGCCCAGCAGCTGGGCGACGGGACGGGTGACGCTCGCGCCCACGTCGTGGCCGTAGAGCTGCACGACATCCGTGCCCGCGCGGTCGCCGGTGTTGCGCACGCGGACGGTCGCGGTGAACGCGTCGCCCGCCGCGACCTCCGCCTCCACCTCGAGGCCGTCGTGCTCGAACGCGGTGTACGTCAGGCCGTGGCCGAAGGGCAGCGTTGGCGTGCTGTCCGCGCTCGTGATCTCAGTGGGGCCGCCCAGCCGGGGGTGGAGGTACGAGTAGGGCTGGGCGCCCGCGGAGCGCGGCAGCGACACCGGCAGCCGGCCCGAGGGGGAGACCCGGCCGGAGAGCACGGAGGCGATGGCCGCTCCGCCCTCCTCGCCCGGGAAGAAGGCCTGCAGCACGGCGGCGGGGGCGCCGTCGTCGGTGCGCTCGCCGCCGACGGCCCAGTCGAGCGCGTACGGCCGGCCCGAGAGCACGACCATCACCACGGGGGTCCCGGTGCGCACGACGGCCTGCACCAGTTCGCGCTGCACGCCCGGCAGGTCCAGGCTCTCCACGTCGTTGCCCTCGCCGACGGTGCCGCGGCCGAAGAGCCCGGCACGGTCGCCGACCACGACGATCGCCACGTCCGCGGCCTCGGCCGCCTCGACGGCGTGCGCGAAGCCGGAGCGGTCGTCGCCCTCCACGTCGCAGCCGCGCACGTGGGTGATCGCGGCGTGCGGGAACTCGGCGGTCACCGCCTCCAGCAGCGAGGGGATCTCGAAGCCCAGTGGCACCTCGGGGTGATGCGCCAGCACGTGGTTCGCGAACGAGTAGCAGCCCATCAGCGCCTCGGGGGCGTCCGCGTTGGGGCCGAGCACCGCGATGCGACGGGTCGCCGACCGCGTGTCCAGGGGCAGCAGGCCGCCGTTGGTCAGCAACACCACCGACTCCTCCGCCAGCTCCCGCGCGATCGCGCGGTGCTCCGGGGTGTCGAGGTCGATGGAGGTGGGAGGCTCGGCGAAGGTCTCGTCCAGCAGTCCGAGCTCCTCCTTCTGCGCCAGGACGCGCAGCACGGCCTGGTCGACGAGCGCCTCGTCGGTCAGCCCGGCGCGCACCCGTGCGGCGAGCGGCTCCAGGAACGCGTCCCCGGTCGGCAGCTCCACGTCGATGCCGGCGGCCAGGGCCAGCTCGGCCGCCTCGCCCCGGTCGGCCGCGACCGCGTGCATCGTGCGCAGGAAGTCGACCGAGAAGTAGTCGGAGACCACGACGCCGTCGAAGCCCCACTCGTCGCGCAGCACGCCGGTCAGGTACTCGGCGTTCGCGCCCACGGGCACGCCGTCGATCTCGGCGTACGAGTTCATCACCGACCGCACCCCGCCGTCGCGGACCGCCATCTCGAACGGCGGGAGCAGCACATCCCGCACCTCCCGGGTGCCCGCGTGCACCGGGGCGTGGTTGCGGCCGGCCTGCGAGGCCGAGTAGCCGACGAAGTGCTTGAGGGTCGCGTGCACGCCCGAGGACTGCAGCCCGCGCACGTACGCCGTGCCGATCGTGCCGACCACGTACGGGTCCTCGGCGATGCACTCGTCCACGCGTCCCCAGCGCGGGTCGCGGATGACGTCGAGCACCGGGGCGAGGCCCTGGTGGATGCCCAGTTCGCGCATCGAACCGCCGATCAGGGCCGCCATCCGCTCCACCAGGCCGGGGTCGAAGGAGGCGCCCCACGCGAGCGGCGTCGGGAAGGTCGCGGCCTTCCACGCCGCCAGCCCGGTCAGGCACTCCTCGTGCACGAGGGCCGGGATGCCGAGCCGGGTCTGCTCGACCAGCCGGCGCTGCTCGCCCCACAGCCAGGCGGCGCGCTCGGCCGGGTCCACCGGGCGCGTGCCGTACACGCGGGTGAGCTGGCCGAGGCCGTGCTCGGTCGCCTCCTGGTACGACGTGGAGTTGCCCAGCTCGCCCGCCATCGGCGCGACGACCTCGTCGCCTTTGTCCACCCAGTAGCCCACCAGCTGGGCGAGCTTCTCCTCGAGGGTCATCCGGGCGTGCAGGTCGCGCACGCGGTCGGTGGGGTCGAGAGGGGTCATGGTCAGATCACACTTCTTTCTGCGGCGCGCGCGAAGCGTCGCCAGGGGAGGGGCCGGTCAGCCCTTGACGGCGCCGGTCAGCCCGCCGACGATGCGGCGCTCGAACAGGCTGAAGAAGATCAGCGCCGGGATCATGGAGAGGGAGGTGAACGCGAGCACCTGCGCGGTGTCGGTGGCGTACTGCGACGAGAACGCCTGCACACCGAGCGGCAGGGTGAACGTCGAGTCGTTGTTGAGGATGAACAGCGGCAGCAGGTAGCTGTTCCAGCTGCCGATGAAGGCCAGGATGCCGGTCGTGATCACGCCGGGCAGCGACAGGCGCAGCACCATCCGGAAGAAGAAGCCCAGGCGGCTGCAGCCGTCGATGAAGGCCGCCTCCTGGATCTCGTCCGGGATGGCGCGCAGGAACGGCACCAGGATGATGATCGTCGTCGGCAGCGCGAACGCGATCTGCGGGATGATCACCCCGCCGAGCGAGTTCATCAGGCCGAGGTTGCGCACCACGAGGTAGAGCGGCGTTATGGCCACCGTGATCGGGAACATCAGCCCGGCGGCGAACAGCGCGTAGAGGGCGCCCCGGCCGCGGAACTGGTACCGCGCGAGCACATAGCTCGCCATCAGGCCGAGCCCCACGGCGCCGATCGTGGTCACCAGCGCGACGATCGTGGAGTTGAGCACCTGGCCCCAGAACACGCTGCCGCCGAGGACGTTCAGGTAGTTCTGCACGTTCCACGGGTTCGGGAAGCCGGCCGGGTCGACCGTGATCTGCGAGTTGGTGCGGAAGCCGCCCAGGATGATGTAGATGATCGGCACGACCATCAGCGCGATCACGACGAACGCGATGAAGTAGACCGTCGGCGAGCCCCAGGGCAGCCGCTCCTTCGTGGAGCGCTTCGACGGGTTCGTGCCGCTCCCGCGGCGCCGGGTCCGCCCGGCGGTGAGCGCGGTCATCGGGTCTTCCTTTCGGTGAGGGCGCCTGCGGTGTCACGGCGGAGCACGAAGCGCTGGTAGATGAGCGCGACGACGAGGGAGATCAGGAAGATCACGACCGCGACCGCGTTGCCGTAGCCGTAGTTGCCCGCGTTGCGGCCGTTCGCGACCATGTAGGTCGCCATCGTCGAGGTGCCCGCCGTCGATGCAACGTACTGGCCCCAGATGATGTAGACGAGGTCGAACAGCTGCAGCGCGCCGATGATCGACAGGAACGCCCAGATCCGCAGCGTCGGCCCGAGCAGGGGGAGGGTGATCCGGCGCTGCATCTGCCAGTAGGAGGCGCCGTCGAGCGCGGCCGCCTCGTACAGCTCCTCCGGGATGCCCTGGAGGCCGGCGAGGAAGAGGATGACGGCGAAGCCGACGTACTTCCAGGTCAGGATGCCCATCAGGGTCCAGATGGCGATGTTCGGGTCGGAGAGCCAGTCGTGCGCGAGGCTGCCGAGCCCGAGGTTGTGCAGCATCCCGTTGAGCGCGCCGTTGGTCGAGAGCATCAGGCTCCAGCCCGTGCCGACCACGACCTCCGAGATCACGTAGGGGACGAAGATCAGGATGCGGATGATCGACTGGCCGCGCATCCGGCGGTTGAGCAGCAGCGCCAGCAGGATCGCGATCGGGCCCTGGATGACCAGGGACATCACGACGATGAAGGCGTTGTGCCCGATGGCCTGCAGGAACGCCGGGTCGGTCAGGATGACGACGTAGTTCTGCAGCCCGACGAAGTCGGTGGGCGGGCCGTACCCGGCCCAGCGGTAGAAGCCGTAGTAGGCGGCCATCGCGACCGGGAGGATCACGAAGGCCAGGAAGACGATGACGGCCGGGCCGGCCAGGAGGGCGATCTCTGCGCGGCCGGACCAGCCGGCGCCGCGCCGGCGCGGCCGCGACGGGAGCGACGCCTTCGCGCCGCTCCCGTCGTGCTGCGCGAGATCCGACGTCGACACGGAGCCGGGGCGGGTGGTCTCGCGGGTGGTGCTCACGGGTGGTCCTCTCAGCCCTTCTTGGCGGCGTCGTTCGCCGCCTGGATGAGGCCCTTCGGGTCGCTCTTGCCCGCCAGCATGTCGACGACCGCGACGTTCAGCGCGTTGCCGATGTTCTGGCCGAGCACGGTGTCGAGCCACTGCGAGACGTACGGCGCCTTGTTGTAGGCGGCGAGCACGTCCTGCAGGTAGGGCTCGGTGACCTGCTTCTGCGCCTCCGTGTTGACCGGCGGGGCGTTGAAGGCCTTGTAGTAGGCCTCCTGCACCGGGGTCGTCGCGATGTAGTTGAGGAAGTCGGCGCACTGCTTCGGCGCCTTGACCGAGCACGAGTAGCCGTCGACGCCGCCCATGATGGCGCCGGGCTCGCCCTTGCCGCCAGAGAGCTCCGGGAAGGGGTAGAAGCCGAGGTCGGGCAGCGGCTTCTGGTCGGGCGTCAGGGAGGCGATCACTCCCGGGTCCCAGGCGCCCATGAGCTCCATGGCCGCCTTGTGGTTGGCCACCAGGCCGGCCGAGCTGCCGGCGCCCTGCTGGGCCGAGGTGGTGAGGAAGCCGTCGTTGAACGGGTTCTGCGCGGCGAAGTCCTGCAGGTCCTGCGCGGCCTTCAGCCAGCAGCCGTCGGAGAAGTCCTTCGAGTCGGCGGTCTTCTCCATCGTCGCGGGCGAGCACTCGCGCAGCGCGAACCAGTAGAACCAGTGCGCGGCCGGCCAGGCGTCCTTCGCGCCGAGCGCGATGGGGGCGACGCCGGTGGCCTTGAGCTTCTGCACGTCGGCGCTCAGGTCGTCGATGGTGGCGGGAGCCTCGGTGATCCCGGCGGCCTTGAAGAGGTCCTGGCTGTAGAACAGCCCGCCCGGCAGCACCGAGACCGGCATGGCCCAGACCTTGTCCTGGTACGTCTCGGCCTTGAAGGAGGCGTCGGAGACGACCTTCTTGGTGTCGGAGGAGACCTTGTCGGTGAGGTCCATCAGCTGCCCGGCCTGCACCATCGCCGCCATCTTGCCGCCGCCGCGCTGCAGGAAGATGTCAGGGGCGTCGCCGGAGTTCAGCGCGGTCTGGAGCTTGCCGTCGAGGTCCTCGTTCTGGATCGCCTGGACCTTGATGGTGACGTTCGGGTTCGCCTTCTCGAAGTCGGCGACCGTGGTCTTCCAGAACGCCGCACCGGGCCCGGTGGTGGCGTTGTGCCAGAGGGTCATGGAGACCTTGCTGTCGCTGGAGCTGTCGGACGGACCGCTGCAGGCGCTGAGCGCCAGCGATCCGAGAACCAGGACAGCCGCCCCCGTCAGGAGCTTCATGCCTTTCATGTGATTCCAACCTGTTCTCTTCGTTGAGTGGGGCGCCGCCGCGCGATGCCCCGTTTCGGGTGTCGTCTCGTCCGCCGTGCAACTGCCTCGTTCGCGAGCGGCGGGGTCGACCTCGCAGGACCCGGGGTGACCCGGACGGTGAGTGAAGTGTCGCAACCCCGCCCAGACGTGTCAAACGTTTTCGATATCGTTTTCGAAACCGTTTTCCGGTGCTAGGCTCGCGCTCCATGGGACGCCGACCGACGATCAACGACGTGGCCGAGGCCGCGGGCGTCTCGGTCGCCACCGTGTCCAAAGCGGTCAACGGGCGCTACGGCGTCGCGGTGCAGACCGTCGAGCGCGTGCTGCAGGTGGTGCAGGAGCTCGGGTACGAGTCCAGCCTCGTCGCCAGCAGCATGCGGTCGCGGCAGACCGGCGTGATCGGCGTGCTCGTGGCCGACTTCGAGCCGTTCAGCGCCGAGATCCTGAAGGGCGTCGGCGCCGCCCTGCACGACTCCCGCTACGACCTCCTCGCGTACAGCGGATCGCGCCAGCTCTCGCCGGAGGGCTGGGAGCGGCGCTCGCTGAGCCGGCTCAGCGGCACCCTGATCGACGGCGTGATCATGGTCACGCCCACCGTGGTGAACGTCTCGGCGGATGTGCCGATCGTCGCGATCGACCCGCACACCGGCCGCGCCGACCTCCCCACGGTCGAGTCCGACAGCTTCGGCGGCGCGCGTCAGGCCACGGAGTTCCTGGTGCAGCTCGGCCATCGCCGCATCGGCTTCCTCGCCGGACGCCCGGACCTGCGCTCCTCCGGACTGCGCGATGCCGGTTACCGGCGCGCGCTGGGCGAGGCGGGCCTGGCCTACGACCCCGAGATCGTCGCCGTCGGCCGCTACGAGCCCGAGACGGTGCGGGAGGCTGCGCTGCGGCTCCTCGCACAGCCCGGCCGCCCGACCGCCGTGTTCGCGGCGAACGACCTCTCGGCCATCACCGTCATCGAGGTCGCGGCGGAGCTGGGCATCGACGTCCCCGGCGACCTGGCCGTCGTCGGTTTCGACGACGTGCCCGAGGCGTCGCAGTCGACGCCGCAGCTCACGACCATCCGGCAGCCCATCCAGGGCCTCGGCGCCGCCGCGGTCGGCATGCTCACCGACCTGATGGCGGGGGAGACCCCCGAGAAGACGCACCTCGTCCTCCCCACGCGCCTCATCACCCGCGGCACGACGGCACCCCCGCGCTGAATCGCCTGCGGCGCGTCTGCGGTCCCGCGGGACGATTGCGCCGCGACTGCGGTCCCGCGGGACGATTGCGGCGCGTCGACGGCGCGCAATCGTCCCGGGACGGCGCAGTCGCGGGCGGCAGGGCGCAATGCGGAGCGCGGAGCGCCCGGCGCCTCAGACGGCGAAGCGCTCCCGCAGCCAGACCGCCTGCTTCTGCCAGTGGACGGTGCCGCCGCCCTCGTGGTCGTTGAACGCGTACACCTCGATCGTGCGATCCTCCGACCCGAGGTGGTTGTAGGCCGCGAAGGTCGTCGACGGCGGCACGACCGTGTCCATCAGCGCGACCGAGAACAGCGCGGGCGCGTGGATGCGGCGGGCGAAGTTCACGCCGTCGAAGTACGACAGCGTGCGGAAGACGTCGTCCACCCGGTCGCGGTGCACCGACAGGTACTGCGCCAGCTCGACGAACGGACCGTCCGCCGCCACGTCGGCGCCGCGCCGGTACGCGCACAGGAACGCGATGTCGGGCAGCACGGCCGATACGCCGTCCGCCAGCGCGCCGGCCGCGATCGCGATCCCGCCGCCCTGGCTGCCGCCGGTGACCGCGACGCGCTCCGCATCGACGAACGGCAACGCGCGCGTGACGTCGACGGCACGCACCGCGTCGGTGAACACGCGGCGGTAGTAGTAGTCGCGCGGGTCCTCGATGCCGCGGGTCATGAAGCCGGGGACCGACGGGCCGGTGCCGTGCGGGTCCGCGGTGGAGCCTCCCGAGCCCCAGCGGCTGCCCTGTCCTCGGGTGTCGACCATCACGTGCACGTACCCCGCGAGCGCCCACAGGGCGTTGTCGCCCGGGAGACCGCGCCCGCCGCCGTAGCCCTGGTACTGCACGACCGCGGGAAGCGGGCCGTCCGCGTCTTTCGGCCGGGTCACCCACGCGCTCACCGGTTCGCCCCCGAAGCCCGGGAAGGTGAGGTCCTCCACGATCAGCTGCGTGATCGGCGTCTCGGCGGGGACGAGCGTGGCGGCGCCGCCCGCAGCGCGCGCCTCCTCCAGCGTCGCGGTCCAGAACGCGTCGAAGTCGGCCGGTTCGTCGACCTCCGGGCGATAGGCGAGCAGCTCGGCGTGCGTGAGGTCGGAGAGGGGCATGGCCGACATTGTGGCACAGCGACCGGATGGCACAGCGACCGGATGGCCCAGCGGGCGGCGGATGCGGGGCGCACGAAAGTTTTCCAATCCGCCGCGGCCACTTGCGGGTCGCTCCGAGCCGCCGTTACCGTCACCAGGAGCCGAGCGCGAGGGAGCGGGACACGATGACGGATGCGGTGGGCCGCCTGCGGGTGGCGATGATCGGCTACGGCTTCATGGGGGCCGCCCACTCCCAGGGCTGGCGTGTGGCGCCGCGGTTCTTCGACCTGCCGGCCGAGCCGGTGATGCGCACGATCGTGGGCCGCGACGCCGAGCGCGTCGAGGCGGCCCGCGCGAAGCTCGGCTGGGAGCGGGCCGAGACCGACTGGCGTCGCGTGATCGACGACCCCGCGATCGACGTCGTCGACATCTGCTCGCCCGGCTCGTCGCACGCCGAGATCGCGATCGCGGCCCTGGATGCGGGCAAGCACGTGCTCTGCGAGAAGCCGCTCGCCAACACGGTCGCGGAGGCGGAGGCCATGGTCGCCGCCGCCGAGCGTGAGGCCGACCGGGGCGTGCGGTCGATGGTGGGGTTCAGCTACCGGCGCGTGCCCGCGATCGGCTTCGCGCGGCGGCTGGTCGAGGAGGGGCGGCTCGGCACGATCCGCCAGGTGCGCGCCCTCTACCTCCAGGACTGGCTCACCGACGAGGACGGCCCGATGACGTGGCGGCTCGACAAGGAGCAGGCGGGCTCCGGCTCCCTCGGCGACATCGGCGCGCACGCGATCGACCTCGTCGAGCACCTGACCGGCTCGCAGCTGACGAGCGTGTCCGGCACGCTCGCGACGTTCGTCGAGGAGCGCCCGCTGCTCGGCGAGACCGTCGGCCTCTCCGGGACCGCCTCCGCGGAGCGCGGACGCGTGACGGTGGACGACGCGGCCTGGTTCACCGCCCGCCTCGACGGCGGCGCCGCGGCGGGCGCGATCGGCGCCTTCGAGGCCACCCGCTACGCCACCGGCCGCAAGAACGCGCTCCGGATCGAGCTCTCCGGCTCCCGTGGCGCGATCGCCTTCGACCTGGAGGCGATGAACGAGCTGCAGTTCTACGACGCCACGGCCCCCGCGGGGGAGCAGGGCTTCACCCGTATCCTCGTGACCGAGCCGGAGCACCCGTACATGGCCAACTGGTGGCCGACCGGGCACGCCATCGGCTATGAGCACGCCTTCAGCCACGAGGTCGTCGACTTCGTCACCGCGATCGCCGCCGGCACCGACCCCGAGCCGTCGTTCGCCGACGGCCTCCACATCCAGCGCGTCCTCGCCGCCGTCGAGCGCAGTGCCGCCGCGGGCAGCGCCTGGACCCCGACCTGCTGATCCACCTCGAAAGGCACCATGACCAGACACGCCCTCGTCGTCCGCGGCGGATGGGACGGGCACATGCCCGTCGAGACCACGGACCTCTTCATCCCCTTCCTCCAGGCCAACGGCTTCCACGTGCGGGTGGAGGAATCCCCCGCGGTGTACACCGATGCCGAGTACATGGACGCCGTCGACCTCGTTCTCCAGATCAACACGATGAACACGATCGAGGACGCGGAGTTCGCCGGCCTGCAGCGGGCCGTCCTCAACGGCACCGGCCTGGGCGGCTGGCACGGCGGCATCGCCGACGCCTACCGCGACAACGCCGACTACCTTCACATGATCGGCGGCCAGTTTGCCCACCACGCGGGCAAAGACCCCGCCGAGCGCACCGGCGAGCAGAGCGACAACTACCTCCCGTACACGGTCCACATCACCGAGTACGGCACGACCCACCCGATCACCGCCGGGATCGACGACTTCGACCTCGTGAGCGAGCAGTACTGGGTGCTCTCCGACGAGTACAACGACGTCCTCGCCACCACCACGCAGTCCGTGCGCCCGTGGGATGCGTGGAACCGGCCCGTGACGGCGCCCGCGATCTGGACCCGCCAGTGGGGCGAGGGCCGCATCTTCGTCTCCGCGCCCGGCCACAGGCTCGAGATCGTCGCGAGCCAGCCCGTCCGCACCATCATCGAGAGGGGGCTGCTGTGGGCGGCGCGTTGAACATCGGGGTCATCGGAGTCGGGAACATCAGCCGGCAGTACTTCGCGCAGTTCCCGGCACTACCCGGACTGCGGCTGGAGGCCGTGGCCGATCTGGACCTCGCGCGTGCGTCCGCGGTCGCCGGCGAGCAGGGCGTGCGCGCCCTCTCGGTGGACGACCTGCTCGCCGATCCCGGCATCGACGCGGTGCTCAACCTCACCATCCCGCAGGCGCACGCCGACGTGGCGCTCCGCGCGCTGGAGGCGGGCAAGCACGTCTACGGCGAGAAGCCGCTGGCGCTCGCCACCGCCGAGGCCGCCCCGGTGCTCGCCCGCGCCGCCGAGCTCGGCCTGCGCGTCGGCAGCGCGCCCGACACCGTCCTCGGCACCGGCATCCAGACGGCACGCGCGCTGATCGAGGACGGCCGCATCGGTACCCCGGTCGCCGCGGCGGTGGCGTGGAGCGCACCCGGGCACGAGCTGTGGCATCCCGCGCCCGCGTTCTACTACCAGCCCGGCGGCGGCCCGCTCTTCGACATGGGCCCGTACTACCTCACCAGCCTCGTCACCTTCTTCGGCCCGGTCGTGCGCGTCTCCGGCGTCACGGTGCGCTCGTCGCGCGAGCGCACCGTCGCGACCGGCCCGCTCGCCGGCACCGCCATCCCCGTCGGCGTCGACACTCACGTGACCGCCATCCTCGAGCACGCCTCCGGCGTCGCCTCCACCGTCACCATGTCGTTCGAGGTGTGGGCTACGCGCATCCCGCTCTTCGAGGTGCACGGCACCGGCGGCGCGATCGTTGTGCCCGATCCGAACCAGTTCTCCGAGCCGGTGCTCCTCGCCACCGCCGACGACCGGGAGTTCCGGGAGGTCCCCGTCGCCGCCGGCTACGCGGACGCCGGCCGCGGCGCCGGGCTCGCCGACCTGGCCCGCGCGATCCAGACGGACCGCCCGCACCGCGCCTCCGGCGACCTGGCCTTCCACGTCCTCGAGATCATGGAGGCCGTCGTCACGGCCGGCCGGGATCACACGGTCGTCACGCTCGCCTCGACGGTCGAGCGGCCTGCGCCGGTGCCGCTGGGGGCGCGGCCGGAAACGTGGTGACCGGCGTTCCGCGGCATCGATCACGACCGTGCCGGACGGCGACGGTAATGTTGCGACGACCATGAACGGCAACACGACGGCGGGGACGAACCTCGACACGGTGCGACGGCACAACCTCTCCACCGTGCTCGGGATGGTGCACCGCGGCGGTCCGCTGGCGCGCTCGGCGCTCACCCAGGCGACGGGGCTGAACCGGTCGACGACGGGTGCGCTCGTCGCCGAGCTGGTGGAGTACGGCCTCGTGCGGGAGCGCGAGCCGGAGACCAGCAACCGCGTCGGGCGGCCGTCGCCGGTCGTCGCTGCGGACGGACGCGTGGTCGCGCTCGCCGTGAACCCCGAGATCGACGCGGTCACCGTCGGCGTCGTCGGGCTGGACGCCACCGTCCACCGCCGGGTGCGGTTCCCCACCGGGCACGTGCCGACCGCGCAGGAGGCCGCCGCCATCGCCGCCGCGGTGATCGACGGTCTGCGACCCGACCTGGCCGCAGCCTCCCGCGTCGTCGGCATCGGCGTCGCCGTCCCCGGGCTCGTGCGCGAGGAGGACGGCGTCGTGCGCCTTGCTCCCCACCTGGAGTGGGCGGAGGAGCCGTTCGCCGCCGAGCTCGCGGCCGCCACCGGTTACCCGGTGCTCGCCGCGAACGACGCGAGCCTCGGCGCCAACGCCGAGCGGCTTTTCGGGGCCGGCCGCGGCGCCTCCGACCTGGTGTACCTCAACGGCGGTGCGTCCGGCATCGGCGCGGGGGTTATCGTGCGCGGGGAGCCGCTGACCGGCATCAGCGGGTACGCGGGCGAGCTGGGACACACGCTCGTGAACTCGGCGGGCGTCCGCTGCCACTGCGGCGCGATCGGGTGCCTCGAGACCGAGGTCAGCCAGCGCGCCCTGCTCGGCGTGCTCGGGATGCGCGCCGCCGACGGCGAGGAACTCTCGCGAGCGCTGAGCGCCGCCGTCGAGGCGGGGGATGCGGCGGTCACGGCCGAGGTCGACCGGCAGCTCGGCTTCCTCGCCACCGCGCTGCGGAACGCCACCAACGTCTTCGCCCCGGAGCTCATCGTGCTCGGCGGATTCCTCGGCGCGCTGCACGCGCTGGCGTCCGAGCGGCTGCCGCAGCTGGTCGCGGCGCAGGCGCTCGCCGCCTCGAGTGAGCGCCTGCGGATCGTGCGCGCCGAGCTCGGCGGCGACATCCTCATGATCGGGGCGGCCGAGCTGGCCTTCGGCCCGCTCCTCGCCGCGCCCGCGCCCGCGTCCGCGCCCTGAGCGGCGCGGCCTGCGGGCTCGCCGAGGCGGCACGAACTACACGCGAAAACGCCGAGAAGGCGGGATGTTCGCCGTCTCGCGGCCAGCGCGGCGCCTCACGCACCCCCGGAATGCGGGGGATGTGCACGGTAACATCGGGCGCCCGCCTGCGATAGGATGAATGGTGTCGCCGAGTCGAATCGATTCGATTCCGGCTTCGAGCGACACCGGCACCGCGTGAAGGCAAGCGCGGTGCTTCTTCGTGCATTCGCCGCCCGTGCGCCACCCCACCCCCGCACCTCCGACCCAGCAAGGACCTTCTTCGTGACCACCGTCGTGCATCCCGGCGACTCCCTCTCCGGCCGTCAGCGTCTGGCGTACATCCTGATCCTCGGCGCGCTCACCGCGCTCGGGCCGTTCACGATCGACACCTATCTGCCGGCCCTGCCGACCCTGCAGTCCGACTTCGGCGTCTCGACGGCGGCCATCCAGCTGACGCTCACGGCGACGACGATCGGGTTCGGGCTCGGTCAGCTGCTGGTCGGCCCGTGGTCCGACAAGATCGGCCGCCGCATCCCGCTCATCGCATCGACGGCCGTGCACATCCTGGCCTGCCTCGCCGCCGCGGTGGCGCCGAACGTCGAGCTGCTCGGCGTCGCCCGCACGATGCAGGGCATCGGCGCGGCGGCGGGCGGCGTCGTCGCGATGGCGATGGTCCGCGACCTGTTCGGCGGCCGTCCCCTCGTGCGGATGCTGAGCCGCCTGGCCCTGGTGAACGGGCTCGCCCCGGTGCTCGCCCCCGTCATCGGCTCGTGGCTGCTGCTCGTGATGCCGTGGCGCGGGATCTTCGTCGTGCTCGCCTGCTACGGCCTGTTCGTCGTCGTCTGCGTCTCGCTCTGGATCGTCGAGACCCTGCCGAAGGCGCGTCGCCACGACGCCGGGCACTCCACCGTCCGCCAGCGCTACAAGGCGGTGCTCTCCGACCGGGTGTTCGTCGGCATCGCGATCGTCGGCGCCGCGAACTTCACCGGCCTGTTCGCCTACCTGTCGTCGAGCTCGTTCATCTTCCAGGAGATCTACAAGTTCAACGCGCAGGAGTACGGCCTGCTCTTCGCCGTGAACTCCATCGGCATCATCATCGGCGTGCAGTCGTCGTCGCGCCTCACGAAGTACGTGGGCCCGCAGTGGATCCTCGCGGTCTCCACGGTGGTCATGTTCGTGGCCTCCGTCGTGATCGTGGTGCTCGACCAGGCCCACGTCGGACTGTGGGGCACGGCCATCCCGCTCTGGTTCTTCATCGCCGCCTGCGGGTTCGGGTTCCCGTGCGTGCAGGTGCTCGCGCTCAACAACCACGGCCACGAGGCCGGGACGGCGGCCAGCCTCCTGGGCGCGCTCAACTTCGGCACCGCGGGCATCGTGTCGCCGATCGTCGGAATCCTCGGCGTCGGCAGCGCCGCACCGATGGGCTACGTGATGGCGGCCTGCGCGCTGGTCTCGATCGCCGCCCTCTGGCTGATCGTCCGCCCCCGCACCGTCCCCGCGCTCGCGCACTAGCCCTCCCGCCCTCTCGCGAGACGTGACTCGTCGCGGGTGCGGACGGCCCCGCACCCGCAACGACTCACATCTCGCGACAGGTTCGCCCGGGTACGGTGGGGCGATGGATGCGGACGACACCCCAGACGCCCCGGCCACCCGGCACCCGCAGCTGCGGCAGGCCGCGCGGATCAGCCGGCGCTGGCCGGTGATCTCGGCCTCCGTCGCCGTGCTGCTCGTGCTCGGCCTCGGCGCGATCATCGCGTTCCGCCCCACGGAGCCGTTCTCCCTCGACCTGGAGTGGATGCAGGAGATCGTCGAGCACCGCTCCCCGTTCTGGCTCGGCCCGGCGCTGTTCTTCAACTACGCGGGCGGCGGGATCGTCGGCTCGGCCGTCATCCCGGTTCTGATCGTCCTGCTGCTCCTCGCGTTCCGACGGCCGTGGGGTGCGCTGTTCTTCGCGTCGGCCAGCATCCTGTCCGTCGTGCTGGTGCAGGTGCTGAAGCACACGGTCGGGCGGGCACGGCCGACGGAGATCCTGGTGAACGCCGACGCGGGTTCATTCCCGTCGGGGCATACAGCGAATGCGGCGACCATGGTGGTCGTGCTCGCCATCCTCTTCCCGCGGGTGTGGGTCTGGTGCCTCGGCATCGCGTGGGCCCTGCTCATGGCGGTCAGCCGCACCTACCTCGGCGCCCACTGGATGAGCGACACGGTCGGCGGGATGCTGCTGGGCGCCGCCGTCGCCGTGATCGTCTGGGCTCCGCTCGCGTACCGCCTCGCCCGCGAGCGAACGCTGCCGCACCCCTTCCTCCGCTCCCGCGCGCCCGGCACACCGCCCTCCACCTCCCCCTGACCCGAGGTTCACGACGTGGCGCTCATTCGCACCGGAATGGCCGCCACGTCGTGAACTTCGCAGGCCCGGGAGGGCGCGCGGGGCACTACTGTGGCGGCCATGAGGATTCTGCTGGTCGGCGCGGGCGGCGTCGGCGACGCCATCGCCAAGATCGCCGCGCGCCGCACGTTCTACGACACCATCACCGTGAGCGACTACGACGTCGCGCGCGCAGAGCGGACGGTCGGGTGGATCCGCGCCCGGCACGGCGACGAGGTGGCGTCCCGCTTCCGCACCGCCGCGATCGACGCCTCCGACCCCGACTCGGTGGAGGCCGTGGCGCGCGAGCACCGCGCGACCCACGTCATGAACGCGGTCGAGCCGAAGTTCGTGCCGACCATCTTCGCCGGAGCGTTCGCCGCGGGAGCCGACTACCTCGACATGGCGATGAGCCTGTCGGAGCCGCACCCCACCGATCCGTACGAGAAGACCGGGGTGAAGCTCGGCGACGACCAGTTCGCCCTCCGTGGCGACTGGGAGACGGCCGGCCGGCTCGCCCTGGTCGGCATGGGGGTCGAGCCCGGGCTGTCCGACGTCTTCGCCCGCTACGCCGCCGACGAGTTGTTCTCGTCCATCGACGAGCTCGGCACCCGCGACGGTGCGAACCTCGTGGTGCGGGATGAGGCCGGCAACGAGATCTTCGCCCCGTCGTTCTCGATCTGGACGACGATCGAGGAGTGCCTCAACCCGCCCGTGATCTTCGAGAAGGACACGGGATGGTTCACCACCCCGCCGTTCAGCGAGCCGGAGGTCTTCGACTTCCCCGAGGGCATCGGCCCGGTCGAGTGCGTGAACGTCGAGCACGAAGAGGTGCTGCTGATGCCCCGCTGGCTCGACGCGAAGCGCGTGACCTTCAAGTACGGGCTGGGGGAGGAGTTCATCGGCGTGCTGAAGACCCTCCACCTGCTCGGGCTCGATGCGACGACCCCGGTCCGCGTGCGCAGCGCGGCCGGCCCGGTGGAGGTCGCACCGCGCGATGTCGTCGCCGCCGCGCTGCCGGACCCCGCGACCATCGGACCGCGGATGACCGGCAAGACCTGCGCCGGCGTCAACGTGACCGGCATCGGCGTCGACGGCGCCCCGCGCGAGGTATACCTGTACCACGTCAGCGACAACGAGTGGACGATGCGCGAGTACGACTGCCAGTGCGTCGTCTGGCAGACCGCGCTCAACCCCGTCATCGCGCTCGAGCTGCTGGCGAAGGGCGCGTGGAGCGGGACGGGCGTGCTCGGCCCGGAGGCGTTCCCGGCCCGTCCGTTCCTCGAACTGATGGAGCGCGCCGAGCAGGACGGCGGCTACGGGCAGCGGTGGGGGATGCGCGAAGCACGCTAGGCGGCGGCCGGGCCCGTCAGTAGGCTGAGCCGCATGAGCGACGCTGAAGCGCTGGCGGAGACCGCCGCGAAGCTGCAGGCCGAGGCGGAGGAAGCGCTGCGCAAGGCGCAGGAGGCGGCGGCTGCGGCGGCCGCGGCGCAGGAGGCCGCGGCGGCGGAAGCTGCGGCGCAGGCCTCCGCTGCCACCGCACCCGCCCCCACTACGGCGTCCTCCGCAGACGCCTCCGCCTCCGGCCCCCTCTCCGCCGACGCCGTCGCCACCGTCCGCGCCGGCTACGCCTTCGACGCGCCCGCGCTCGAGATCGGTGCCCTCGTCAACGGCGAGCCGCTCGCCGACGTGCCCGTGCGCATCCCGCTCGCCATGACGAACCGGCACGGGCTGGTCGCCGGCGCGACCGGGACGGGCAAGACCAAGACCCTGCAGGTGCTCGCCGAGCAGCTCGCCGCCGCGGGCGTGCCCGTCTTCGCCGCCGACATCAAGGGCGACCTCTCGGGCATCGCGGTCCCCGGCGACTCCAACGAGAAGCTGCTGGAGCGCACCAGGGGCATCGGCCAGGACTGGACCCCGCGCGCGGCGACCACCGAGTTCTTCTCGCTCGGCGGCGTGGGCCGCGGCGTCCCCATCCGGGCGACCGTCGCCGGCTTCGGCCCCCTGCTGCTCTCGAAGGTGCTGGGCCTGAACGACACGCAGGAGTCGAGCCTCGGCCTGGTCTTCCACTACGCCGACCAGGCCGGCCTGCCGCTGCTCGACCTCTCCGACCTCCGCGCCGTGCTCACCTATCTCACGAGCGACGACGGCAAGGCCGAGCTCGCCGGGCTGGGCGGCCTGTCGAGCGCGACCGTCGGCGTCATCCTGCGCGAGCTGATCGCGTTCGCCGACCAGGGCGCGGACGCGTTCTTCGGCGAGCCGGAGATCGACACCGCCGAGTTCCTGCGCGTCGCACCCGACGGGACCGGCGTGGTCAGCCTCCTGGAGGTGCCCGGCGTGCAGGACAAGCCCGCCGTGTTCTCGACGTTCCTGATGTGGCTCCTCGCCGACCTGTTCAACGATCTGCCCGAGGTCGGCGACCTCGACAAGCCGAAGCTGGTCTTCTTCTTCGATGAGGCGCACCTGCTCTTCAAAGGCGCCTCGAAGGACTTCATCGCCTCGATCACCCAGACCGTGCGCCTCATCCGGTCGAAGGGCGTCGGCATCTTCTTCGTCACCCAGACCCCGAAGGACGTCCCGAGCGACGTGCTCGCGCAGCTCGGCTCGCGGGTGCAGCACCAGCTGCGCGCCTTCACCCCCGATGACGCCAAGGCGCTCAAGGCGACGGTGTCGACCTACCCGAAGTCCGGCTACGACCTGGCCGAGGTGCTGCAGTCCCTCGGCACCGGGGAGGCCATCGTCACCGTCATGAACGAGAAGGGCGCTCCCAGCCCGGTCGCCTGGACCCGGCTGCGCGCACCGCAGGGGTCGATGTCGCCGGCCCCGGAGGCGCAGATGGAGGCCACGGTCGCCGCCTCCCCGCTGCAGGCGAAATACGGCACCCCCATCGACCGCGACTCGGCCCGGGAGCAGCTCGCCCGCAAGCTGGACGCCGCAGCAGCCGCCGCAGATGCGGCCGAGCAGGCCCAGGCGCAGGCGCAGGCCGCCGCTGCCGCGGAGAAGGCGGCGGCAGCGCAGGCGAAGGCCGACGCGAAGGCCCAGGCCGCCGCCCAGAAAGAGTACGAGCGCATCCTGAAGAGCACCTCGCCCTCCCGGACCACGCGCCGCACGACCTCCAAGCCCGCCCCCAACGTGCTGGAGCAGGTGCTCGGCTCGAAGGCGACGCGCGACATCCTGACGGGGGTCGTGGAGGGCATCTTCGGCACGCGGAGGCGTCGCTAGCCG
>Ga0153921_1000031_pt1 | contig 198516 bp, 167 predicted proteins | sample TSNJ005MetaG_FD_104691 | JGI IMG/M metagenome (GOLD analysis project Ga0153921, IMG submission 104691) | Attine ant fungus gardens microbial communities from New Jersey, USA - TSNJ005 MetaG | ecosystem: Host-associated > Fungi > Mycelium > Unclassified | place: USA: New Jersey, Brendon T.... | reverse complement strand
TAATACGGCAATCTCCTACAGCGTAAAAATCCACTGCGCTTTCCGCGGGCACGACGTAAGCCACAACCGTCGCTATCGCGCCGCTTGTTGCGTCTTACGTTACGTGCGTTCCCGCAGGAGTCTCCGTGGATTTTTACTTGGGTATTCAATAGCTCATAGCGCGAGGGTAAAAATAATATTTTGAGTGCCTGGCACCAAAAAACCGGCACCAAAAAACCCGCTAAGACATTTGGACTTAGCGGGTTTTGTATTAGCGTTCGTTACGCACAAAAATATGGTCAATTAAGCCGTATTCTTTAGCACGTTCAGCTGTCATGAAGTTATCGCGGTCAGTATCTCTTGAGATGACTTCTAATGGCTGACCTGTGCGCTCTGATAAAATACCATTTAACTTTTCACGAAGGAATAAAATGCGTTTTGCAGCAATTTCAATTTCAGTCGCTTGACCTTGTGCACCACCAAGTGGTTGGTGAATCATTACTTCTGCATTCGGTAATGCGTAGCGCTTACCTGGTTCACCAGCAGCAAGTAGGAAAGCACCCATCGATGCTGCCATACCAATACAAATTGTTTGTACTTTTGGCTTGATGAATTGCATTGTATCGTAGATTGCCATACCAGCTGTAATAGAACCACCTGGTGAGTTAATATAAAGAGAAATGTCTTTATCTGGATCTTCTGCTTCTAAGAAAAGAAGCTGTGCAACGATTGAGTTTGCAACGTTGTCATCAATGGCACTTCCTAGTAGGATAATACGATCTTTTAGTAGTCGTGAATAAATATCGTAAGCACGTTCACCACGACTTGTTTGTTCAATAACTGTAGGAATTAAATTCATGTTAAATCCTCCTTAAAAAGCTAAATTCGAATACTTTTACTGAAATCATCCATTATATTTCAGTTGTAACCTTATCATACACATTATAGTCAGGGAAGGTCAAATATTAACGCTGATATTAAGAAATAAAATCTATAATAAAAATTTCAAATTATAGTTGAATTGTGAGTAATACGTTTGTATAATGGAAAGGTCGTAAGTTAAAGTACAGTACACTATTTTGCAGGTATGCTTCTGATATGAGGATTATCTACATGACGCTTTACCGTAAAGCTTTAGAGTGGTACTTTTTTTTTATGCTTAATTGCCCTCGTGGTGTAATGGATAACACGTAAGATTCCGGTTCTTGCACTGGGGGTTCGATTCCCTCCGAGGGCGCCATTTTACATGTAAGAAAACCTTATGATATAAAAGAAAAACCTTGCAATCGTTATTGTACCAACGGTTGTGGGGTTTTTCTCTTTTCTCATCACTTTCAAGAAGACAATGGAAAAGGAAACACACTACACAAACAGATATCTTTTTCATTCCCTCATATAGCTTACTTCATTAAGATACCCGTCTGTGTGGAAAACTAAACCATTTATTTTATCTTCCATGAATATTTCAAGTCTGTTTAAATGAAAAGATCGTATTCGTACAGTCTTGCACCATATGCATCCGTTTATCGGTGTAATGACTATCGTAAGCTTCTGTCTCTGGGTCAAAGTAACTGCAACTTTGTTGAATTTCTCCTTTTTTCTCTTGTTGAATATAGACATATTTTTGGTCGGGTTCATCCTTAAAAATAACAAAGGCGCGTGTTCTTTTTATGCCATTATCTTTCTTTATCGAATAGTATGCTTTTACATCGAGCAAATCATCTGCATGATATCCGTGGTTAATAAGATGTTTTTTTGTTGCATTTTCCATTAATATGGAACGAATCGGATTACCATTAAATGCATCATAAAAGAAAAGCGGCGTCCCTATCAGTATGCCTGCTATACCGATAGTTAATAAAAGCCATAAACGTTTCGTTTTTTTCAAAATACCCCCTCCATCTCTAATTGGCGTTTATTACTGCTAATATTTTTAATTGTACCGCAAACATTATATGTCTCACTAACTAATGAGATGTAAGTGATTAATATCGGGGGTTAATCGTACAATATAATTAATTTACAAAATTCATGTTTATACATATAATTTTTAAAAGTGGTATTATATACCATGTAATGATGAGGTTTGATAATGTTAGCGTAGTTGCTTCAATGTTTAATTAAGAGCTACTGGTGAATGGTTCTTTAATATAAAGCTTTATTAAGGGGGACCTTTAGATTTGCAAAAATCTAGTGTGTTAAAAAGTTTAGGTTTAATAGTACTTGCTAGCATGGTTATTTATATGATTTACTCCTTTGTTGTGAACAAAGAAAGCTTTGGTAGACCTATTTGGGAACAGGTTGTAATGGCTAGTTGTTTCCTGTTAATAAGTATTAATAATTTACGTGAAAAAAAGTATGCTATGGGTTGGATTTTTGCAGGAGCAGTATTAGTTTTTGGAATAAGTATTTTTAGGGATACGATTGCTTCTTAAAGCAATCATCTCACATATTAAAAGGAGTATTAAAAAATAAGTCACTCATTTGAAAATAATGAGTGACTTTCTTCTATATATGTTACAAATATAAAAAGTACATCGCAAAATAAAATATTTAGTAACAAAACACATTTAGCACTTGATAAAGGTATCGTTTACTAGTAAAGTATTAAAAGGTATTAAGTGCGATTGTTAACTGTAGGTTGTTAAAACCTTACGATGTACTTTTACTAAGCCCACCAAGGGCGCCATTTTACTGATTAAATGATTTACTTTTATAGCTTGACTCTCCTAATAAGTAGCTTAGCAGCCTGCTTAGTGGAGAAAGAAAGGGATATGGGGAATTAGCCCCGTTAGCTTTATTCCCACTATTGAACCTTTCTAAACCATCAAAATGCAACAACTCCAAAAATTTTTTAGTGAACATAACGAACGTGAGGCTAGTGGACTAGTCCAAAAGAAGAATCCTATCTGAGGGGATTCTTTTTTTGTGGACAAAAATAGCTATTATGCGTATGGAACCTATCTCAAAATTGCATAAGTATACATTTTTCGACATATATTTTGTTTTTATTACATAATTTCTCTTTGTTTTGTATAGTTTAATTCATTTTTATGAAAAAATAATCACTTTTATACGAAATCGTATTGTATATCAACTCTATTGACACTATAATTGACCTAATAGTCTAACATTTCCGAATAGAAAAACGATAAGGTCGGAAAATTATTAATTGTTTAGGGGGAAAAACTATGAAAAAGCGTTTTTGGACGTTAATGATGATCGTGGCTGTATTTACACTTGTGTTAGCGGCTTGTGGTACAAAAGAAGATACATCTTCTGGCGATGTTCCGGCTGATGGCGGCTCGAACGATGAAAAAGTATATAAGGTTGGAACAGAGGCAACTTTTGCACCATTCGAATCAGTTGACGATAAAGGGAATATTGTAGGATTAGATGTCGATATTTTGCAAGCGATTGCAGACGAAATGGGCTTTAAAGTAGAATGGGCAAACATTGGTTGGGAGCCTGTTTTCCAAACAATTAAAAATGGTGAAACACATATCGGTGCATCTGGTATTACGATAAATGATGAACGTAAAGAATCATTTGATTTTACAGAGCCGTATTATGAATCTCAATTATTAATTGTTGTGAAAGAAGATTCAAAAATTAAGTCTTTAGCTGATTTAAAAGATAAAAAGATTTCAGTACAAATTAATGCCACTGGTCATATGGCAGCAAAAAAATTACAAGGTGACGCCAGCACAAATATTATGGCATTCGAAAGCCAACCTGTTGCGATCCAAGAAATGTTAAATGGCAACGTTGATGCAACGATCGGTGATAATGCAGTTATATACGAATATATTAAAGCAAACCCGAAAGCAAAACTTAAAGTAATTGAAGATGATGCATTTGAAAAAGAATACTACGGCTTTATGGTGAAAAAGGGCAATGCGGAATTATTAAAGCTATTAAATGAAGGTCTACAAAAAATTAAAGACAATGGTAAATTAAAAGAAATTACTGGTAAGGACTTTAAGTAATGATTGATGCCGTTAGCCTAATTATGCTAGCGGCTCATTTGATTTATTAGCTCGTTATTGTAGAGAATTTGAATGGGAAAGTAGGGGTTCTAATGGAAGACATCTTTGATTTACGCTGGGACATAGTTTGGAACTACCGTGATATGTTTATTCGTGGTATTGGTGTAACAATCATTTTAACGCTCAGTGGTTATTTCGGTGGTATTATTTTAGGCTTACTATTAGGTTTAGGAAAAGTTTCTAAAAATAAATTCATTTACTGGCCTTGTAAACTGTATGTCGATTTATTCCGTGGGACACCGATGCTAGTGCAAATACTATTAATTCATTTAGCAGTCATTCCGACGATATTTGGTCATTCACTAGGATATATGGTATCAGGTATTACCGCACTTGTACTAAACTGTGCAGCTTATAATGCAGAAATTTTCCGTGCGGGTATTCAGAGTATTGATAAAGGCCAAATGGAAGCAGCACGTTCACTTGGTTTAACACACAATCAAGCAATGAGGAAAGTCATTTTACCACAAGCTTTTAGACGGATGATTCCGCCACTTGGTAATGAATTCATTGCATTATTAAAAGACTCCTCATTAGTAACGGTTATTGCAGCGCCTGATATTTTATATGCAAGTAAAGTGGTAGCGGGTGCGAGCTTCCGTTTCTGGGAACCATATATTGTAGCAGCATTGCTATATTTGGTTTTAACATATGTTGTCACAAAAGTAGTAGCATTTATTGAAAAACGATTCAGCAATAGCTATGTCCCTCGTAAGGCAGAAGGGAGAGAAGCAAGATGATTAAAATTGAAAACTTACACAAATATTTTGGCAAGCTAGAAGTATTAAAGGGCATTGATTATGAAATCCAAGAAAAGCAAGTTGTCTGTGTCATTGGGCCATCAGGATCAGGGAAAAGTACTTTTTTACGTTGCATCAATATGCTAGAAGAAGTGACGGATGGTGCTATTTATATAGAAAATGTCAAAGTAAATGGACCGAAAACGAATATTAATGCTATCCGAGCAGAGGTCGGTATGGTATTCCAACAATTTAATTTGTTCCCTCATATGAATGTCATTGATAATGTCACAATGGCACCGATGCAAATTCGCAAAATGAGTCGTACAGATGCTGAGCAACTTGGCCATGAGCTTCTAAAAAAGGTTGGTCTTGATAGTAAGGCCTATAGCTATCCAGAGCAACTTTCAGGTGGACAACAACAACGGGTGGCAATTGCTAGAGCATTAGCGATGAAACCGAAAGCGATTTTATTTGATGAACCAACGTCTGCTCTTGACCCAGAAATGGTGAAGGAAGTGTTAGATGTTATGAAAAAGCTAGCTGCAGAAGGTATGACGATGATTGTCGTAACACATGAAATGGGCTTTGCGCGAGAAGTAGGAGATCGAGTTGTGTTTATGGATGGTGGATATATTGTAGAGGAAGGTACGCCAGAAGAGATTTTTGGTAATCCCCAAAACGAGCGTACAAAAGCATTTTTAGGAAAAGTTCTATCGTAAAGAAAAAACCATTCATAGCGTAAGCGATGAATGGTTTTTATATTTAATGGAGGGGATTTGTAGTTGTAGCATAGGCATCAAGCATTGCACGCATATCTTGCTGCGTATATTGTGGCACTTGATAGTAGCCATGCTTATTTTGGTAAATCGAAAGTTCGTATGCCATCTCGATACAGTTGGGAATACTATCAGCAACTACACGACGTACCACTGGGTTTGTTGTTTCTGTCGCTGCTGCAGTCATACATTTAGCTGCACCCTTTTGTGCACCGAGTAAGAAGCCTGAAATGACTTCATCATTTATCTCGCTAGCATTTTGCATCGGTTTTTTAGGCTGTGAAGGTGTAATCCCATATTTAAAATTGTTTCCTGTCTGCATTTCATAACGACCAGTTGGCATAGATGGGTCATGCCCAGTTTTAAATGATTCCACAATCGTATTGTACATACCGAGTGTGAAATTATATTGATTATCCAAAATGCTAAGTAATTCGGGATCTTTTACTTGAGGACGTAAAAGGATGGATTGATTCAGTCCAGCAATAATTTCGCCAATTGTTTCATGCATGTCCATTACTTCGTGTCCACCATGGTTTAAGCTTTGTTGTTGGTTAGATGCTGTTGCATCATTTGATTCATTATAAAAAGATTGTGACAAAAAAAACGCCTCCTGAATATATAGTTTGTTGCAGTTTTTAGTATGTCTTGGATGTGCTATTTCATACGACATAAAACTGTTTGCATATATTTAGCATAGTGATGTTTTTTTGTTACACATTAGAGGTATAAGAAATGAAAGGTAAGGGAGGCTGTATCATTGAAAAAAGTACTTGGACCTATAGGTATAATCGTTATTGTGTTAGGTGTTTTAGCGTTATTATTTATTCCAAAATACAATAGCCTTGTCACAGCGGAGGAAAATGTAGATTCAAAATGGGCTCAAGTGGAAAATCAACTACAACGCCGCTATGATTTAATTCCGAATTTAGTGCAATCTGTGAAAGGTTACGCGAATCATGAGCAAGAAGTAATCGCTAGTATAACAGAAGCGCGTGCTCAAATGGGCAATGCACAAACGCCAGAGCAACAAGCGGTGGCCAATGATGCGTTAAATGGTGCTCTTAGCCGATTGCTTGTCGTCGTGGAAAATTATCCGAATTTAAAAGCAGATGCGAATTTCCGTCAATTAATGGATGAACTAGCGGGCACGGAAAATCGACTAGCTGTAGCACGTGAAGATTATAATAATGAAGTGCAAGGCTTTAATAAAATAGTGAAACGTTTCCCTGGTAATATCATGGCAAATATATTTGGCTTTGAACAAAAACAATACTTTAAGGCAGCGGCAGGGGCTGAGCAAGCACCCGCAGTTGATTTTAGTGATTCAGGTAAACAATAATGAAACGTTTTCCAATCATACTATTCGTTGCTTGTTTAATGTGGCTTGTAGCAAGCAACAATGCGCAAGCACAATTGCCGACGCCAATGAAAAATACGTATGTTCATGATTTTGCCAATGTGCTGTCATCTGAAGTCAAGAATGAACTTAATCAGTATTCCACGCAATTAGATCAAGGGACTGGTGCTGAAATAATGGTTGTCACGCTAGATAATATTGACGGCCAAGAGGCTAAAATGTATGCCACTAAATTAATTCGTGCGTGGGGCATTGGTGATGCAGAAAAAAACAATGGTGTCCTGCTATTGGCTACATTTGGGCAAGGGCAAGGAAAGAACGATGTTGTTATTGCTGTCGGTCAAGGTTTAGAGGGAGCATTACCGGATGGGAAGTTAGGACGGATTTTAGATGAGGCTTTTTATCCGTCTGCCAGTAATGGTCAGGTGGATCAAGCTTTTCGAGCGACTTATGCAGAATTATTTCAAACGGTAGCAACAGAATATAATTGGGATGGTGAAATGCCAACACAAGCGGTGGAGGATGAGTCGATGCCCAATTGGCTGTTTGTGTTAATCGTTATTATTGTTATCGTGGTTGCTATATTCTCCAATGGTGGAGGTGGCCCACGTTCTAGGGGACGTGGTGGTTATCCAGGAGGATTTGGCGGTGGTTTTGGCAGAGGTGGCTCCAGTGGCGGAGGCTTCGGCGGCTTTGGCGGCGGATCATCAGCCGGTGGCGGCGCTAGCCGGAAGTTTTAATTGTGTGGGATTGTGTGGGTGCCTGGCAATTTTAAATTCAGTAAGCTATTTTTTATAACTAAGTAAAAATTCACGCAGACTCCTACGGGAACGCACGCAAAGTAAGACACAACAATCCGCGCGAATGCGAGGGTTGTGGCTTACGACGTGCCCGTGGAAAGCGAAGTGAATTTTAACGATGTAGAAGCTAGATAATAGCAGAATGAATCTTTCAAGGACTTATACTATTGCCAGGTATTTAATTATTTTAAATTCAGTAAGCTATTTTTTTATAACTAAGTAAAAATTCACGCAGACTCCTACGGGAACGCACGCAAAGTAAGCCACAACAATCCGCGCGAATGCGAGGGTTGTGGCTTACGACGTGCCCGTGGAAAGCGAAGTGAATTTTTACGATGTTGAAGCCTATGTTATGCAAAGTGGATGGACTCACCTTCAGGAGGGTCCTTTTTGTTTTGGGTAAATAATTAAATATTATCAATTATTGACAATTTAACTAATTTTGGTATAATTTTCTTGTATCGACTATCGATATAACGCACATTGATATAAGGAGGAAGTAATGTGAATAAAAGATTTTTATCAGCATCTTTAGCTGTTATTTTAACAGCCTCTGTTGTTTATCCTGTTTCAATTCATGACGTACGTGCTGCTAACGAAACGAGCAATACGACTACTGCCCAAGAGGAACGCCTAACAGCACAAGAATTTCTTGAATTAGCTGTAACATCTTTAACCTTCCAACATGGTTCAGAATCAATGCGTCAAGAAGTTATCAATAAGTGGGTTAAAGATGGAGAATTAGAAAACGTAAGTAATACGATTAAACGAAATGAAGTAGCACGAATTTTAGTAAGAGCGCTTGATAAAGAAGAAAAAGAAGTAACACTAGCAGACTACTTAGCAACAGCGAATACGCTTGGTTTATTTAATAGCATTTCAGAAAATAGTGACACAATTACAAAGCAAGACGCTATGAAAATCTTTACAACTTTTAAATCTATCAAAAATGGTGCGAGTAACGAAGGTGTCAATGAAATTTCAGTAGAGGATTTCGTGAAAAATCCAGGCAACTTCGGCTACCAATTGTCGCCAGATGGTAATTACATTACGTATGCTTCAGCATGGGAATCCCGTTCAAATGTATTTGTGAAAAAAATGAATGACGATAGTGAACCTGTTCGTGTATCGAGTTCAAAAGATCGTGATATAGCAGGATTCTTGTGGAAAGATGATACATTGCTTTATGCCAAAGATAATGGTGGCGATGAGAACTTCCATATTTATTCATCTACATTTAATGGTCATGAAGAAAAAGATTTAACACCTTATCCTGGTGTAACTGTTGGGGTATTAAGTAATTTACAAGGTGTTAAAGATGAAATATTAATTATGATGAATAAAGAAGATGCTAAAGTTTTTGATGTATACAAGCTTAATGTGAAAACAGGCGAAACAAAACATGTGGCAAAAAATCCTGGGAACATCGCAGATTGGTTAGCGGATCGTGATGGTAATATCCGTATGGCAACTGTTTCGGATGGTGTAGAAGGTATGATTCTATATCGCGATTCAGAAAAAGACGAGTTCAAGCCGTTTATTGAAATCTCAGCGGGAGATGAAGTTACGCCACTTGCTTTCTCTAAAGATAATAAACATATTTACGCAACTTCTAATAAAGGAAGAGATAAAGTAGAAGTCGTGAAATACGATCTTGAAGGTAACGAAGAAGTGATTATGTCCAATGAAGAAGTTGACGTATCAGGTGTATTATATAATGCTGAACAAGATAAAATTTTATACGGTGCTTATGTAACGGATAAAGTACATTATCAATTTTTCGATGAAGAGTTTGAAAAGCTATTCCGCAAGATTCAAGACAAGCTAGGTGTTGAAGAAAGTGAACTTGGCATCAATGACTATAATAAAGAAATGACAAAATTTATTGTCAGCGTTTCTAGTGATACAGTATATGGTAAATATTATTACTATAACTCGGTTACAGATGTGTTTACAGAGCTGGCAATATTAAGTCCGTGGTTAAAATCAGAAGAACTTGCCGAAATGCAGCCAATTTCGTATAAGAGTCGTGATGGTTTGACAATTAACGGCTATTTAACATTACCGAAAAATAAAGAAGCAAAAGATTTACCGCTTATCGTGAATCCACATGGTGGTCCGTGGGCACGTGATGTTTGGGGCTTTAACCCAGAAGTACAGCTACTTGCAAACCGAGGATATGCTGTATTGCAAGTGAATTTCCGTTCATCTACTGGTTACGGAAAAGAATTTTTACAAGCGGGTAATAAGCAATGGGGTCTGAAAATTCAAGATGATATTACAGATGGCGTACAATGGGCAATTGACCAAGGTATTGCTGACCCTGACCGTATCGGTATTTATGGTGCATCATTTGGTGGCTATGCAACTTTAGCTGGTATTACGTTTACACCAGATTTATATGCAGCTGCAGTTGACTATGTCGGCGTATCGAATATTTTCACATTGCTAGATACTGTCCCGCCATATTGGGAAACAATGCGCCAAATGTTATATGAGCGTGTAGGGCATCCAGAGAAAGATAAAGAGCTGTTAACAGCGGCTTCACCAGTCTTCCATGTTGATAAAATTAAAACACCGTTATTTGTTGCGCAAGGTGCAAACGACCCACGAGTGAATCAGGCAGAATCAGATCAAATCGTCGAAGCGTTACGCGCAAGAGGCGTGGATGTGGAGTACATGCTGAAGGAAAATGAAGGGCATGGCTTCCAAAACGAAGAAAACCGCATTGAATTCTATAATGCGATGGTTAAATTCTTTGATAGCCATTTGAAAAAATAACGATTCGGAGACTGTGCAGAATTTTTTCTTGCACAGTCTTTTTTATTTTAAATTAAATATTGGACTAGTGCCGTTGATTTCCGTTGTGTGCGGCGCTTTCCACAAGCACACCGTAAGCCACACCACATGCTAACGCGCGAACTGTTTGTATCAAATTTCAGAATTGTTTGAGTGCCTGGCACTGGTCTTTGCATAGCGGTACAATATTAAATAGGAAGGGGTTGGATAGATGGACGTGCAATTTTATAGTCGTTCCCATTGCGAACTTTGTGTGGAAGGCTTACGGACACTAAAGCTTGTGCAAGAGGAACTAGGTTTTTCTATCGACATCATTGATATTGAACAAGATGAAGCGATACATGAAAAATATATGTTGATGATACCGGTCGTGGAAAAGGATGGGGCCGTCATACAATACGGCAATCTCGATTATGTAACGTTGATGGAACAGTTAGCGAGCGAATGACTTCACGATAATCGAATAGCCCAACTAGTCGATGCAAATTTTTAATTTTAAACCGGTCAGCCACGAATTTCACAAAATGTTCAAGGAAAGTGTTAAGAATATGAACGATTTGTGAAAAACTTCACATAGGACTTTTCTTTTGAAAAAATTGGAGTAGAATAGGAATCAAGTAAGAGGTTGTTATAAAACAGTTTACAAAATGTATCACATTTTTACGTGGTTGTTATAATACAAAAACAAACATCAAAGGAGAATGAACTATGTGGGTAATTACAGTATTTGAACAAAAGGACGTTCGTATTTTTGAGTACACAAACAAAACAGAAGCAACAAAAGCTTTAGCAGGCTTCAAGAAAAACGCCGTATTATCATTTACAAAATAAAAAAACAAAGCAGTCTCGCAGCCATAGTAAATGGTTGCGAGATTTTTTTATTGTCGCGACGCTCCAAAACGTATAAATTTTCTGCTAGCTACTCATACCATTATTTACTTGCTCTTTTTTAGAAAGCATATTATAATGAAATCACAAGTGGGACATTATTTTATATAGTGGGATAAAAAGTTACCCACTTTGATTGAGAGGGAGTAGATAAAGATGGTAACTGTACCTGAGGCACAGCAAAGACTACTTCCAGAAATGAATCCGCTGCTACAATCGAGATTTCGTATTTTGCAATCGGTGCAATTAATGCAACCAATTGGGAGACGAACGCTTGCAGAGTCACTCAAAATGACAGAGCGTGAAATTCGTAAAGAAACAGATATTTTACGTGAGCAAGGGTTATTAGATTCGCAAAAGTCGGGTATGGTATGTACGAGTGATGGTGAATTAGTAATTGAACAGCTAAGAGCATTAGTCTATGAATGGTCTGGTTTAACACAGCTCGGCAAAACGCTTGAAACCCACTTAGGGATACAGCATGTGCTCGTTGTTCCTGGTGATTACAACGAGGATGAAACCGTTCTAACTTTGCTTGGAAAAGAAGCGGCACAGCAATTTCTTTCAAAAATTGCTAGTGAGCAAGTAGTAGCTGTTACTGGAGGAAAGTCAGTCGCCTCCCTAGCGCAGTTTTTACAACCCGTCGATGGCCAGCAAAACATTACGTTTGTCGCTGCTCGTGGTGGGATCGGCCATGAAATGCAAATGCAGGCCAATACACTCGTTGCAACATTTGCCATGCAAATGAAAGCCCAGCACCGTACATTGTTTTTACCGGAGCATTTAAGTGAACAGGCATATCAAGCCATGCTAACAGAGCCAATGGTGACAGAAATCATGGCGTACTATGATCGTGCTGATTGTGTGATCCATGGCATCGGCTCCGCTGAAGAAATGGCGATTCGTCGTAATTCATCGGCTGAAGATTTACGTATTCTCGAAGAAAAAGGTGCTGTTAGTGAGGCATTCGGCTATTATTTCAATGCCGAGGGAGATATTGTACATCGTATTCGTACGATTGGTATTCAACTTGAACAAGTTGAAAAAAGTAAACATATTATTGCGGTTGCAGCAGGAAAACAAAAGGTTGATGCCATGCTATCGTACTTTAAGGTAGCGCCGAAGCAGACGATTTTTATAACAGATGAGGCTGCGGCGAAGGCAATCGCTGAACGTTTACTGTAAAAATAAATCAATAAACATTATTGGAGGAATTGACAATGGCATTAAAATTAGCAATCAATGGATTTGGACGTATTGGACGTTTAGTATTTCGTGAAGCAATGAAACATGATGAATTTGAAGTAGTTGCAGTGAATGACTTAACAGATGCTGGTCAGCTTGCACACTTATTAAAATACGATTCTGTACATGGTATCTATGATGCTGAAGTAAGTGCAAATGAAGATTCTTTCGTAGTAAACGGAAAAACAGTGAAAGTATACGCTGAAAAAGACCCGGCACAACTACCTTGGGGCGAGCTTGGCGTGGATGTTGTGCTTGAATGTACAGGTCACTTCCGCTCAAAAGATGAAGTAGGGTTGCATATTAAAGCAGGTGCTAAAAAAGCCATTTTATCTGCACCAGCGAAAGGCGATATGCCGACATTTGTAATGGGTGTTAACCACCAAGATTACAATCCACAAACAGATGATGTTATTTCGAATGCATCTTGTACAACAAACTGTCTAGCGCCAGTAGCAAAAATTTTAGACGAGAAATTCGGTATTGAGCGCGGTATGATGACAACAATTCACTCTTATACAAACGACCAACGAATCCTAGACTTCCCGCACTCTGATCCACGTCGTGCACGTGCAGGGGCAGTGTCAATGATTCCAACAACAACAGGAGCAGCAGTAGCAGTATCAAAAGTATTACCTCAATTAAAAGGTAAACTAGATGGATTCTCTATGCGTGTTCCGACTCCGAACGTATCTTGTGTGGATTTAGTTGTAGAACTAAAAGCAGATGTAACAAAAGAGTCTATTAATGCAGCGCTAAAAGAAGCTTCTGAAAATGAGCTAAAAGGTATTTTAGGCTACAATGAGTTACCATTAGTATCAATTGATTACAATGGCAACCACAACTCTTCAACAGTAGATGGTCTATCAACAATGGTTTTAGAAAATAGCATGGTAAAAGTTCTTGCTTGGTACGATAATGAAATTGGTTACTCTACTCGTTTAATGGACCTTGCATTATACATTGCTGAACAAGGGTTAAATAATAAATAAGTATCATAATTCGCAATTTAAAGTAAAAAGTGTGACATAATACGGCTTTTTACGCACAAAAAGTATAGCCTTTATAATATCGAAAAGATATAATATACAAGGGTAAAAGGAGTAAGGGAAGGTTACCTTTACTCCTTTTTTAAATATAAATATTGGATAATGTAATGGATGACTTGCTAGAGCGCAAGTAGGTAGTAGTCACCTTAGGCTTGAGCAAGACACCGAATGCTACTTTTGCTACTATTAAAGCTAATAAAACTATTAGTCCAAAATGTGTGAAACCAAGATGGGTGTAACACATTTAATGATGTCCGTACCACTACTTTGAAGGGGGTTTCTTCATGTTAAATAAGAAAACAATGAAAGATATTGATGTAAAAGGTAAGCGCGTCTTCGTACGTGTCGATTTTAATGTACCGATGGCAGATGGGGTTATTACAGATGAAACACGTATTCGTGCAGCCATCCCAACGATTGACTATTTAGTCGAGCAAGGTGCAAAAGTTATTTTAGCATCTCATTTAGGTCGTCCAAAAGGTGAAGTAAAAGAAGATATGCGTTTAACAGCAGTCGGCATTCGCCTTGCTGAAATTTTAGGCAAACCTGTCACTAAATTAGATGAGTCAATCGGGGAAGCAGTAGAAACAGCTGTTGCCAACATGCAAAACGGCGATATCGTACTATTGGAAAACGTACGCTTCCATGCTGGTGAAGAGAAAAATGATCCTGCACTTGCGGAACAATTTGCTAAACTAGCAGATGTCTATGTCAACGATGCATTCGGTGCTGCTCACCGTGCCCATGCTTCAACAGAAGGTATTGCTAAACATATCCCTGCTGTATCAGGCTTCCTTATGGAAAAAGAATTAGATGTATTAGGTAAAGCATTATCAAACCCAGAGCGTCCTTTCACAGCGATTATTGGTGGCGCGAAAGTAAAAGATAAAATCGGTGTGATTGAGAGCCTTCTTGAAAAAGTCGATCATTTAATTATCGGTGGTGGACTATCATTTACCTTTATTAAAGCGCAAGGTCATGATATCGGTAAATCTTTATTAGAAGAAGATAAAATTGAACTAGCTAAATCTTTCATTGAAAAAGCACAAGCAAAAGGCGTGCAGTTACATATGCCAATCGATGCAGTGGTAGCCAATGAATTTTCAAAAGATGCAGAAACTAAAGTGGTTGATGTAGATGCTATCCCAGCTGATTGGATGGGTCTTGATATTGGACCAAAAACTGCTGCACACTACGCAGAAGTTATTGAAAATTCAAAGTTAATTATTTGGAATGGACCAATGGGCGTGTTCGAATTGGAACCATTTGCCCAAGGTACGAAAACTGTTGCAGACGCGATGGCAGCAGCTGCTGGTTACACTGTAATCGGTGGTGGAGATTCAGCGGCAGCTGTTGAAAAATTTGAAGTAGCGGATAAAATGGACCACATTTCGACAGGTGGCGGCGCTTCACTTGAGTTAATGGAAGGCAAAGAGCTTCCTGGTATTGTGGCATTAAACGATAAATAAGATAGGAGGTAGAACGATGCGTAAACCAATTATTGCAGGTAACTGGAAAATGTATAAAACATTTGAAGAGGCAATACAGTTTGTCGAAGGCGTACAGGATAAAGTTCCTTCAAATGACAATGTAGATGCTGTTATTTGTGCACCGGCACTATATCTACCAACACTAGTGCAAATCGCTAGTGAATCTGAATTAGCAATTGGTGCTCAAACAATGCATTACGAAAACGAAGGTGCGTTTACAGGCGAAATTAGCCCAGCGCAGCTTGCGAGCGTGGCAGTAGATTATGTTATTTTAGGACACTCCGAACGCCGCGAATATTATAACGAAACAGATGAAGCCATCAATAAAAAGGTGGCAGCAGCACTTGCCCATAATATCGTGCCAATTATTTGCTGTGGTGAAACATTGCAAGAACGTGAGGCAGGTACAACAGAGCAAAAAGTAGCTGGTCAAATTACAGCAGCCCTTGCAGGATTTGATGCACAACAGGTGGAGCATATGGTGCTTGCCTATGAGCCAATCTGGGCAATCGGTACTGGCAAAACGGCAACAGCCGAAGATGCTAACCAAGTATGTGGGGCTATTCGAGCAACGGTTGAAAAATTATATGATAGCGCGACAGCACAGGCTGTGCGTATTCAATACGGCGGTAGCGTAAAGCCGGAGAATATTGAAGAATTATTATCAAAAGAACATATCGATGGTGCCTTAGTCGGTGGTGCAAGCTTACAAGCCGAGTCATATTTAAAATTATTGGAGGCGGCAGCAAATGCCTAAAAAGCCAGTAGCATTAATTATTTTAGACGGGTTTGCATTTCGTGATGAAACCTTTGGCAATGCCGTTGCGCAAGCGAATAAACCGAATTTCGATCGCTTGTGGAATCAATATCCGCATGCAACATTAACAGCGGCAGGAGAAGCAGTAGGATTGCCAGAAGGTCAAATGGGGAATTCTGAAGTAGGTCATTTAAATATCGGCGCTGGCCGTATCGTTTATCAAAGCTTAACACGTTTAAATAAATCGATTCGTGAAAGTGACTTCTATACAAATCAAGCCTTTTTAGATGCAGTAGCACATGTGAAAGCACAAAGTTCAAAGCTTCATGTTATGGGCTTATTATCAGATGGCGGTGTGCACAGCCATTATGAGCATATGTTTGCACTGTTAAAGCTAGCAAAAGAACAAGGACTTGACGAAGTATATGTCCATGCATTTTTAGATGGTCGTGATGTAGGGCCAACGACAGCAATCGATTATATCGAAGAAACAGAAAAACAAATGGCTGCTATTGGCATTGGTAAATTCGCTTCCATCCATGGACGCTATTATGCAATGGACCGTGACAAACGTTGGGATCGCGTGGCATTAACCTATAATGTCCTAGTCGATGGCGTTGGACAAACAGCGGACAGCGCAAAAACTGGCGTTGCAGAGTCCTATGAGCGTGAAGTAACGGATGAATTTGTGATTCCATTTAGCATTCAGGAACATGGCGAAGCAGTAGCAACCATTGGGGATAATGACGCGGTTATTTTCTTCAACTTCCGACCTGACCGTGCAATTCAATTATCGAAAGTATTTACCAATCCAACATTTGACGGTTTTGCACTATCAGCAAAACACCCGCAAAATGTTAAATTCGTATCGTTCACACATTATAGTGATGAAGTGAATGCGCAAGTTGCTTATGAAAATGACAATTTGAAAAATACGATTGGTGAAGTGTTAGCCTCAAATGGCAAAACACAGCTACGTATTGCCGAAACGGAAAAGTATCCACATGTGACATTCTTTATGAGTGGCGGCCGTGAGGAGAAATTCGATGGTGAAGAACGTCTGTTAATTGCTTCTCCAAAAGTAGCAACATACGATTTAAAACCTGAAATGAGTGCTTATGAAGTAACTGAAGCGTTGCTTGCGGAAATTGCGGCGGACAAATTTGATGGCATTATTTTAAACTTTGCTAACCCTGATATGGTGGGGCATAGTGGCATGCTAGAGCCAACAATTAAAGCAATTGAAGTAGTTGATGAATGTTTAGGAAAAGTAGTAGATGCACTAATTGCTAAAGGCGGTGCAGCTATTATTACAGCTGACCACGGTAACTCTGACGAAGTTGTAACGTTAGAAGGAAATCCGATGACAGCTCATACAACAAACCCTGTTCCAGTAATTGTGACGAAACCTAATTTATTGTTAAGAAATGGTGGCATTTTAGCCGATTTGGCGCCAACCATGTTAGAATTATTAGAGGTGTCACAACCTATTGAAATGACAGGTAAATCATTAATCGAAAAAGAGGAGAATTAATTATGCCATTTATTACACAAGTTTATGCGCGCGAAGTTTTAGACTCACGTGGGAACCCAACAGTTGAAGTTGAAGTATTTACAGAATCAGGTGCTTTTGGTCGCGCAATCGTGCCATCAGGTGCCTCTACAGGTGAATACGAAGCGGTAGAATTACGCGATGGTGACAAATCACGTTACCTTGGCAAAGGTGTATTAAAAGCAGTCGAAAATGTTAACACAATTATTGCACAAGAATTAGAAGGCAATTTCTCAGTTCTTGACCAAGTTGAAATCGACAAAGCATTAATCGAGCTAGACGGCACAGAAAACAAAGCTAAACTAGGTGCGAACGCAATCCTAGGTGTATCAATGGCAGTTGCACATGCTGCAGCAGATTATTTAGATGTACCTCTTTATCAATATCTTGGCGGCTTCAACTCAAAACAATTACCAGTACCAATGATGAACATCTTAAACGGTGGTGCACATGCGGATAACAACGTGGACATCCAAGAATTCATGGTAATGCCTGTTGGCGCAGAAAACTTCCGTCATGCATTACGTATGGGTGCTGAAATTTTCCATAGCTTAAAAGCAGTATTAAAAGACAAAGGCTACAACACAGCTGTAGGTGATGAAGGTGGTTTCGCTCCAAACCTTGGTTCAAACGAAGAAGCGATCACTGTAATCCTTGAAGCAATCGAAAAAGCTGGCTACAAAGCTGGTGAAGAAGTGAAATTAGCAATGGACGTTGCGTCTTCTGAATTATTCAATAAAGAAGATGGCAAATACCATTTAGATGGTGAAGGTGTTGTCAAAACATCTGAAGAAATGGTGGACTGGTACGAACAGTTAACTGCTAAATACCCAATCATCTCAATTGAAGACGGCTTAGACGAAAATGACTGGGCTGGTCATAAATTATTAACAGACCGTATCGGTGCTCGCGTTCAGTTAGTAGGCGACGATTTATTCGTAACAAATACGAAGAAATTAGCTGCTGGTATTGAGCAAGGTGTAGGCAACTCTATTTTAATTAAAGTAAACCAAATCGGTACGCTAACAGAAACATTCGAAGCAATCGAAATGGCAAAACGTGCTGGTTACACAGCGGTTATCTCTCACCGTTCTGGTGAATCAGAAGATGCAACAATTGCTGATATCGCTGTTGCGACAAACGCTGGTCAAATTAAAACAGGCGCGCCATCTCGTACAGACCGCGTTGCAAAATACAACCAACTACTACGCATCGAAGATCAACTTGGTGCAACTTCAGAGTATCTTGGTTTAAAAACTTTCTATAACTTAAAATAAGCATTAACTGTATTGTTACAACCTCTGATTTATAAGTGTGATAAACACTTGTAGATTGGAGGTTCTTTATTTGCTGATCAAAGATTTGTTTAAAGAGTTTACATTCGATTAACAAGCAGAACAACAGAAACGTATAACTACAATACAACTCACTTCAATAAGTATTATGACTTGAATGAAATTGAAGACGTTTCTTCAGTTAAGGAAAAAGTATATTCAATATCAATTAAATCTTGGTAAAAAAGCTACCTAAGAAATCGTTGAGGTCCTTTTACACGTATTTGCTGGCAGAAGAGATTGCTAGGAGCCTAACACATACAGAATTGTATTAGTTATATTCATTGAATACCGTTTCAATAATTTGTTATTATTAACTTAATTACACAACAACCCTTGCCAATTACATAATGAATTACAAAATTATAAGTGAGGTTCAATATGAAAAGAAAAACAAAATCGGTTATCAGTGTCATTGTAATATTTATTGTATGTGGAGGAATTTTTGGTTCCATCAAATTCACTGAAAATATGAATAAACCTACACCAAAGAAAGAAAAAGCAATTGTTGAACATGCTGGAGAAAAGCTTGAAGATAAAATTGTTACAAAAGAAGAATTGCTTTATCCTGATAACCTAATAGAGCACAAAGTGAACGAAGCCATTCATAGTATGTCTCACCAGAAGGTTGAAGCTAAAACAAAATGGGGTCACACGCAAATAACACAGGCTAAAGTGGATAGATTATTGGAAATTTCTAAGAAAAGTGATTATAAATTTAAAGAGCTATACATTGAAATATTGGAAAGATGGTCTAAGGATGATTTTTCTCATGCTGTAGAAGATCATAATGCAATTTGGGAAATTCAAGGAGGCGAAGACTCAAGAAATTCAGGGAAAGCAATTCGTTTGTTGACCCTTGATGAAGAGCAAGCTTATATTGAACACAATTTAACATATAACTTATATGATAAATAGCACTCAGCTTTGAGCGCTACAACTTTTACGGACAAAAAATAGGCGAATTTTTATTTGTAAGAAATTTTTCAGAAAATTAAGAATTGTTCGGGTGCCTGTCACTTTAAATTTTTTTCTGTTTTTTTTTATAATGAGATAGAAGTAGTTTAGTCGTTGGATTTGGAAAGGTAATACCATTTTATAATCTATGTTTGTCATGGCACCCTTTATTTGTTATAATATAGTGTGTTGTGATGTTTCAAAGTTCGGGAGGTGCAGTGTATGCATACAGCAGTATTAGTAGCTTTAGTTATCGTATCATTAGCATTGATTGTCGTAGTCTTATTACAATCTAGTAAAAGTGCAGGCTTGTCAGGTGCCATCTCGGGTGGAGCTGAACAACTATTTGGAAAGCAAAAAGCACGTGGTATGGATTTAGTTCTTCACCGTGCAACAATTGTGTTATCAATTTTATTCTTTATTTTAGCAGTTGCGATTGCAAAAATATAATAGTTGAAGATATGCCGCCTAACCTCGTATGGTTGGGCGTTTTCTTTTATTTTTAACTGCGTGAGTAGATAGCTTTTCTTATGTACATAAATAGATGCAAGACCAATCGTCATGATTTATGCGAATTTCAGTACTAAAATAAGCCAATATACGATGGATATGGCTATAATAGAGAGAATATGTTTTACAGTGAAGGAGAACTTGCGAATGAACAAATCATTATCACAGCCATTTTTCTTTCAAGCAGGGCCACGTGCCGTGTTGTTATTACACGGATTTACTGGTAGCTCGGCAGATGTGCGTATGCTTGGTAGATATTTAGAGAAAAAAGGGTATACTACATTAGCGCCACATTATAAAGGGCATGGCGTACAACCAGAAGAACTCATTACAACAGGTCCAGCTGATTGGTGGCAAGATGTTAAAGCGGCATACCAACAATTACAAGATGCTGGCTACGAGGAAATTGCCGTAGCAGGATTATCACTTGGTGGTGTGATGGCTTTAAATGTCGCGCTAAACAATCCTGTAAAAGGTATTGTGACAATGTGTGCACCTATGACAATGCGCACAACAGATATCATGTTCGAAGGCGTATTAAAATATGCAAAGGACTACAAAAAATATGAAGGCAAAAGCGACGCGGAAATAGATGCAGAAGTGTCATCCATCGCTGAAAAAGGGATGCCATCATTACAACAACTACGTGAGTTTATTGCGCAGACTCGAAAAGAAATCGATATGATTTACGCTCCTATTTTTGTCGTACAGGCTACAAATGATGAGGTCATCGATACAGATTCTGCCAACATTATATATAACCAAACTGAGTCGCTTGAAAAACACATCAAGTGGTATGAAAACTCAAAACATGTGATTACATTAGATCAAGAAAAAGATCAACTACATGAAGATATTTATCGCTTTTTAGAAGGCCTAAATTGGGCACACTAAAAACGACCTAGTATTTTTACATGAGGGAGGGAAAAGTATGACAAACAAAAAAGATACACTACAAAGTCGTTTACTCGATTTTTTCGGTGAAGAAGAATATAAACCTTTAACCGTTGGAGAAATTGAAGACGAATTTGGGTTTGAAGATGCAGAAGAATTTAAGGAGCTTGTCAAAACGCTCGTACGAATGGAAGGGCAGGGCTTAGTAGTACGCTCACGCTCAAATCGTTATGGCTTACCGGAGCGCATGAATTTACTACGTGGTAAATTTATCGGCCATGCAAAAGGCTTTGGCTTTGTTGCACCTGATGTGGAGGGCATGGACGATGTCTTTATTCCACCGCACGAAGTAAATGGTGCCATTAATGGCGATACGGTTCTGATTCGCGTGTTAAAAGAATCATTTGGCGATCGTCGCGAAGGTACAATTACAAAAGTGGTAGAACGCGGGCAAACATCATTTGTTGGAACATTCCAAGCAAATAGAGGCTTTGGCTTCGTCGTATTGGACGATAAAAAACTACCGATGGACATTTTTATCGCAAAAGGCGATACATTAGGCGCGGTTGATGGCCATAAAGTCGTCGTGGAAATCGCCACATGGCCAGAAGATTTAAAATCAGCAACAGGCTATATTACAAAAATTTTAGGGCATAAAAATGACCCAGGTGTCGATATTTTATCGATTTTATATAAGCACGATATTCCACCAGAGTTTCCGGAAGAAGTAGTGGCTGCAGCACAACGAGTGCCAGATGAAATTTCACCAGCCGATTTAGAAGGGCGTCGTGATTTACGCCATGAAACAATCGTCACAATTGATGGTGCAGATGCAAAAGATTTAGATGACGCAGTAACAGTGACAAAAAATGTTGATGGTACTTACAAGCTTGGCGTACATATTGCAGATGTCAGTTACTATGTAACACAAGGCTCTGTAATCGACATTGAAGCATACGACCGAGCAACTAGTGTCTATTTAACAGACCGCGTTATTCCGATGATTCCACATCGACTATCAAACGGTATTTGTTCATTAAATCCGCAAGTAGATCGCCTAACGTTATCGTGTGAAATGATTATCGATGGTAGCGGGAATGTTATCTCCCATGAAATTTTCCAAAGTGTCATTAAAACGACAGAACGTATGACGTACAAAGATGTTTACAAAATTTTAGAAGAACAAGATGAAGAACTAATGGCGCGCTATGAGCCACTTGTACCGATGTTTAACCATATGGCAGAGCTTTCAAAGATTTTACGCAATAAACGTGAGCTCCGTGGTGCCATTGACTTTGACTTTAAAGAGTCAAAAGTCATTGTCGATGAAGATGGCTGGCCAGTCGATATTGAAATACGTGAACGTACTGTTGCAGAGAAATTAATTGAAGATTTCATGCTTGCTGCCAACGAAACCGTTGCAGAGCATTTCCATTGGATGAATGTTCCGTTCCTATACCGTATTCACGAAGATCCAAAGCCAGAAAAACTACAACGCTTCTTTGAATTCGTAACGAACTTCGGTATTTTAATTAAAGGTACAGGCAATACAGTACATCCAAAAGCATTGCAAGATGTGTTAAGTGCCATTGAAGGTATGCCAGAAGAGCCTGTTATTTCAACGATGTTACTACGCTCGATGCAACAAGCGAAGTACTATCCAGAAAGCATCGGTCACTTCGGTTTATCGACCGATTTCTATACGCACTTCACATCACCAATTCGTCGTTACCCGGACTTAGTTGTCCACCGTTTAATTCGCACGTACTTAATTAATAAAGACACGTCGAAAGAAACGGTTGCACAGTGGTCAATGGCAATGGATGAAATTGCTGACCATACGTCAGAGCGTGAACGTCGTGCAGTCGATGCAGAACGTGATACAGACGCACTGAAAAAAGCACAATATATGTCTGATAAAATTGGCGAAGAGTTTGAAGGTATTGTTTCATCTGTTACAAACTTCGGTATCTTTATCGAGCTACCAAACACGATTGAAGGACTTGTGCATATTAGCAATATGACGGACGATTACTATCGCTTCGATGATCGCCAAATGATTATGATTGGTGAACGTACAAACCGCCAATTCCGCATTGGTGATGAAGTAAAAGTCCGCGTCGCAAACGTTATTATCGAGGAGTCATCGATTGACTTTGAAATCGTAGGAATGGTAACTTCTTATGGAAGAACAAGAAAAACAACACCTACAGTTATTCATGCACGTAAAAATTATAATGATAATAAAGACGGACGTAGCAGCCGTTCAGGCGGTGGCAGAGGTCGCCGTGATGAAGAAAAACAAAGCCGTGGCGACTCAACACAACGCGGAGAACGAGGCGGAAGCGACCGCGATCCACGTGGCCGACGCAAAGATAGCTCAAGCCCTGGCCCGAAAAAAGGCGTAAAACAAAAACAAAAGTTTTACGAAGGCATTGCGAAAAAAGGTAAAAAGAAAAAAACAAAACGTAAATAAAAAATCCAGCGTGAGCAGGCTAGTCCTGCTCAACCTTTGAATTGAGGGTGAACATAATGGCAAAAGGTACTGGGAAAGTATTAGCACAAAACAAAAAAGCGGGACATGACTACTTTATCGAAGAAACGATTGAAGCGGGCATGGTACTAACAGGCACAGAAATTAAAGCCATTCGTGCAGGAAAAGTCCAACTGCGCGACTCCTACGTTCGAATCACAAACGGCGAAGCATGGATTAGCAACATGCATGTCAGCCCATTCGACCAAGGCAACCGTTTCAACCACGACCCACTTCGCCAACGTAAATTACTGCTACATAAAAAGCAAATCGGCGAACTAGTCGGCGCCGTCAAACGCGACGGCTACACAATCATCCCTTTAAAAATGTACATTAAAGACGGCTACGCCAAACTACTAATCGGCGTCGGCAAAGGGAAAAAAGACTACGACAAACGCGATGACATGCGCAAAAAAGAAGCAAAACGCGAAATGGAACGTACCTTCAAAGCAAAAAATCAATATTGATAGATTGAGAGGAAGCTCACCACGGGTTGTGGTGAGTTTTTCTACTATGGCCGTTGATTTCCACTACGGGCGGGCGCTTTCCGCGGGTACACCGTAAGCCGCAACCCTCGCTAACGCGCGGATTGTTGCGTCTTACGTTCTGTGCTTTCCCGCAGGAGTCGCCCGCCCTTCGCTTCAATCAACTAGTATTGACTACTAAGGTAAGTGGGTAGGTGCTGCCATGGAGAATGCCGCGAAGTGAAGGGTTATTTCCGCGAAGTCAGAGCAGAATTCCGCGGAGTGAGGTGTGGATTCCGCGAAACAACTTGTTAATTCCGCGAAGCTGGGTAAATTTTTAGAACAAGAGCAGATACTCGCAGAATTAATCATACAGTATTGGTATGTAATGAACCTATAAAACTGTCATAAGGCACTATACTTGAAGTACAGCTAGGTTTGTTTTATAATATGTATTGTTAATGCCAGATGTATTGAAGCGTAGTACTACTCTTCAACCGTACTAGAAGCAATTCTAGCTCTTTGTTTGATCGAGGCAACAAGCTTCGCATCATATTCAAGGGGACGTTACGGATTCGACAGGGATGGTTCAAGCTTTGGTCGCGCGTCGGAGGTCTCGGCTCCGTCATCAACGGAAGTTATATAATAACTGGCAAACAACAAAACTTAGCTTTCGCAGCGTAAGCTCGTAAGCGCTCTGCCTCTCTATCGCCCATGTAGAGAACGTGGGGCCCAACTTTAGTGGGATACGGTCGTTGGTGCCACCTGAGTCACCGGCAAGAGATTTCCAGGTTAGCGTACAGGACGCCTGTTTGTCGGCATAATGCTACGCGAATTGCGAATGGACAAACTACACGCGTAGAAGCTGAAGTATTGGAGTCTTTGGACGCGGGTTCGACTCCCGCCGTCTCCATACAAAAGTGGCTACAAACGTAGTCATACCAACGATTTAACAGACTAGGGATATTGAACGGGAGTTGAACTCTTGTTGAATATCCCTTTTCTTATCCCTATGGAAAAATGACATATTTGAGCTTAGTCTTAGACCTTCTAATCGAATGATTGGGAGGTTTTTTGTTTGTCTAATAGAAAACGAAAGCATGGTATTTTTGCTATGAACGGTGACTTAGTTACCTTGACTAGTAACAAAAAGGAGGTGCAAAAAGTTGATATGCCAATAAGCGCGGCACTTGATACAATATTCAATCAAATGCGTATAGGTGGGAATAGACCGCGCACTATTGAGAGCTACGAATACATTATTAAACAATTTGTAGATGTTTGTCAGATTGACTATGTAGAGGATATTGACCTAGATAAGCTATATCACTACCTTGATGTTCTAGAGGTTAAGCCTGCTACTAAGCTAATTCGCTTGAAATCAATTAAGGCTGTTCTAAGTAAGTTTTATAACAATGGTTGGATTAAAGACCGTTTTTGGAGCAACATTCAAATCAAGATTGATAAGGAAGTGAAGAAGGGAGCGAAGGAATCTGATATAGATAAGCTTCTCCAATTGATAGACCAAACAACGTTCATCGGCTTTAGGGATGCTTGTGCAATCAAGTTGATGTACAAGACAGGTATTCGTATTCGCACGTTAGGAGAGCTTAGAGAGCGACATATTGACCTTGAGAACCTATGTCTGAATCTTGATGGCTCAACACTAAAAAATCATAAGTTCTTAAAGCTACCGATAGATGAAGAATTAGCTGAAATGCTGAAAATGTTAATTAAGCTGAATGATGGAATCCGCGCTCATTATGGGATGGACAATAAAAACGTCTTTATAACTCAGAATGGATTGGCGATGAATACGAGTAAGTCTTCTAACTGTGCTATCTCAAAGCAGTTAAACAAGTATTCGAAGCGCTTTGGATTAGAAAACATTAATGCTCATGCTATTAGGAGAGCATATGCTAAGAGATTACATGACAAAGGAGCGAGTATAGCTATAATTTCAAAAGCTCTTGGTCATTCAGATTTAGCTGTCACAACGCAGTATTTGGACTTGGATGTGGAAGAAGTGGCGAAGGATTTGAGAGAGTACCTATAAGTATTGATGGCTATCTGTGTCATGGATTCAAGCTTACTTGATTCTATGGTGTAGATGGTCTTTTTGTGCAAGCGTAGATTTGTTTGTAGAAATGGAATTGAGAGGGCTTTTTAATATTTAATTACGAAGATTGACATTCTTCTAATTGAAGTTTACTATATGATTATAGTGTGAATCATAATAGAAACAACGATGAATACACAAGTATTCTAAATGAAGACAGAGGGGTGTTTGATAAATGAGTACACCAAAAACTATTACTTTTAGAACAGATGAATTGACATTTGAAAAAATTGAAAAATTAAAAGAAAGTCTGTTTGAAGGAAATGAAGTTAGCAATTCGGAAGTTTTACGCTATGCAATTGACTCATTGTTTAATAATCAAAATAGAGCTACTTATGATGATGAAGAGATTATAAAGCTAGTTCAATCTTTTATAACGGTGGGATTTTTCAAAAGCGTATCTGATAATAAATCTGATTTAGTAAACTTTAATCTTTTAGCAAATATCTTGGGTGTTGTACAAGAGGCATACGAAGACTTTGAAATTGGTGAGATTAGAGAAGTAGGTAATCTCTATATTGATGATGAAACTATTACTATTGGTAAGCTTGTTCGATTTAAACATCGTTTGTTACCCATGCTTTTTCTTCAAGTAATGAAGGTAGATTCTAATTACTATAATGATTTAACAGATGATGAATTGGCAGATTTCATTTTAGACAAATTTGCTGATGACGGCTTTAAAAACAGGGCAGAAAAGTTGTTTGGTATAAGGTAATTTTGTTTTTTCTTTAAGAAATAGTCTTAGGCACTTACAGCATAAGAAAGAGAGATTTAGTATTACCTAATGAATCTCATGTGCCTCGTTAATTAGCGAGCAAATCAATTACTAATACAAAGAGAGACTATTAGTAGTTGAACATCTCGCAAAAAGACTATTAGCTAAAAGGAGCAATTAAAATTGGAATTAACAACATTAGAAGCTATTCAATATTGTATTGGTGAAGGTATTGAGGGAGCAGAGAAAAGGTTACAAAGCTATGAGCGTAGAGGAAGAATTGATAATTCAAGTGTCCTAGAAGCTTTAGTTAAAGATCTTCTGACGCTTCATGTAACTTGTGAATTTAAAACAGATGAAGATGATGTCATCCTAAAAGGGAATAAGCGTAGATTCATTTTAGGTGAAAAACGTAGTGAACGTGCAGAACGTTTGGATAAACGGAAAAGTAATGGAGCTATCAGGGAAGAGGACAGAAAGATTCTTGATGAACATATCTTTAGAACCATTATTAAGCTAAAACCAAAATATTGGAATTATGAAAAAGATACCGTTGAAATTACAACGACGGAGCTTATTCAACACTATGCCTTGATAAATCCAAATGGAATTGAGCATAAAAAAATATTAGAAATAATCAATGAAAATATTTTTGGTGAATCTAAGGTAGTCTACGCGCATTCGATTACTGAATATATTCGAGCTTATATTAGAGATACGAATCGTAACATTTTGACAAGTTCACTTAATGCGCTTGAGAAAAGCGACAGAATAATTTTATCATATCGTTACTTTGTTGCAGACAAAACAGGGTTAAATGAAGTGGATGAATTTGGTTATACTGCTATGAAAGGCTCAGATAGAATCTGTAATTGATGACTTTAATTATTGGAATAATACTAGATACACTTTAAATGCCTTTCAGAAGATGAGAGCCAAAGAAAAACGTTTTCGCAAGGAAAAAGAAAGAAACTTTTTGGAGTATATGGAAAAGAAATGTGACATTCTTGTCTATAAGAAAAATGTTATTCGTATTCTGAATAAAGAGAATATTCAAGTCTCTCTAAAATCATCTAGACAGATTTATTCAGATATACTTTTGAAGCGTGTAAAAGAGCATTACATTAAAGCTTCAAAAACTTTGGATGGTAGTTTCTTTGAGCGATATAGGAGCTTTATTCTTGCAAAAGTAATTGAAAGTTTTCAGATAGAGCTTCCTGATTGGTGTTTGGAGTATTTTTCTAGATATTCAAATGGATTTGGTCGAGTTACTTTTCATGAGGATTTACTTAGAGAGGAGGAGAAGAAGGCAGTTGGTTTAATCTCAATCTCCCCTTATAGCGAAGAGGAAGTTGAAGCACAGATGCCATTTTAAAGCTAATTAGCACATCATTAATTTGATGTGCTTTTTTCTTTTAAAGTACCTACAGAACAGCATTGTAACAAATCGAGATTTGTTCAGATAGATGATTGGTCAAGTTGATTAATCTGACAGGGCGATTCTATGAAACTTTCTTGTGATTGTTATGAGAGCATAACAAAAGAGTTTGTGTGTGTGAAAATCAATCATAAACGCAAGTCCTATTTTTATTAAACTAAAGCATCTCGTTAGCTAAAGTACATTTCTTCACAATATAATCGAATTATTTAGTATTACTTCATTTGGTATATTTATTTTTGGTAATAGAATAATGGTGAATTTTAATATCTGAATCAATGAAACCTCTTCGTTTCGCTCCATGCAGTGTTTGATACATATTCTCTCTACCAACAGGGTTGTCCGTATGAATATATATTTTGTTTGCCCGTAACCCTTTTTCACAAATATATTTTACTAAGTCATAACCTGATGGCAATAGATTACCTTGTTGATCTTCTCCTAAATCATGGTCAAGAGAAAGTATATCTACTTCGTGATTTTCAAGTAAGTGAATTGCTTCTTGAAACGTTCTTGCCACGACAAAACCAATAGGACAATCCCTTAAATCATCCACATATACATTAATCATAAAATTAATTCCTTTCTCCACAATATGTTTCAAATACGCATTATTCATTTTTCTTCTTCAACTAACTGCCTTGTTAGTTAAATAGCTGATTATTCAGTCGTTTGGTTTAGTTTAACACATCTACAAATAATGGTACGAGATGGATGTGTAAGTGAATCAAGAATGGTTTACCGTTACCACAGGCGATGCGATAAGACCTAATCCGCTACTAATCTAATCAATCACTAATGCTAGATGAATCACATCATTAACTTGTATTAATTACACCAATGGATAAATAAATGAAAGAGCAGCAAGTTACAGATCAAAATGTATCATTGATTAAAGTGAGAAAATATATATAGATGATTTCATTTTAGAACTAAGGTCTTAACGATAACGGATACGATCGTGGCTAAGTTGTAATTACATTAAACAAATTTTGTATAAGCGCCAAATTGTGGATGCCTGTTCAATAAACAGTCCTCAACGCAATCGAGGTGAACAAGTGAGAAGTCTGTTCGGTTCTCGATGCGTGTGAGAGTGTTACTATGTTATTTTAAAATGATTACCTTACTAATTTATAGTTGATTTCGTATCCACTAGCGTCCATTTCATCGGCTATTTGAGTTTTCCATGCACCGTCTTCATATTTAATATAAACAACACCTGAGATATCATTAGGTAGCTCAATACCTTTACCTTTATGTAAAGCAACAACATTTTTACGACCTAGTTTAGCGATAAAAAAACCATGTTCAAAAACAACATTTTGTCTAGCTCTACTGTTAAGATGCTCAGATGACTTTGATTTACCTTCATCGCATGGAGTGTATAGAACAATAGCGAAACCTACATCGGAGTTCTTTTCAATCTTCTCAATAATGGTATTACCTTCGTTAGCTTTTTCATGAAGTATTACAGCTTCAAAACCTAGCTTTTCTACAAAACGGGCTACTTCGATTTTTAATTCATTGTCATGACCATGTACTATGAATACTTTACTTTTATCTGTAGATACCTTAAGTGTAGATTCTAATGTTGATTTTGATGTTGGAGAAAGTAGCTCTTCTATTTCTATCTCTTTTAAAGCTCCTTTTAAGACATTTATCATGGAAAGTCTACCTGATTCGAAGGCATTAAATTTATCTGAATAGAGATTTTGTATACTGTCTCTGTTAAAAATTGATGCCATTGAAATGAAAGATACTTCATTGAATTTATTAACATGTTTTGAGCGTTCCCCGAAAAGTTTTCCTAGAATTACTTCACCTTCACTTAAAAATTCATGAAGGCTAATTTCATTTTCTTCATAAGTCATCATATTCATACGTTCAATCAGGTGGTTTAAGAGTTCTTTCTTTATAGATGATTCCATGTTTATTCCTCATTTCAAATCAGTATTTAATAGATATGGTAACATACATTTTTGGGTAATTATAGATATTGAAGTAGCCAACAAATAAATATAAGTCACAATAGATTAAGTAAAAAAGTGTCGTAACTTTTAAGTTTTGACACCGAAGGGTCGATGTGATAGCATCAGTATATCAAATGGTGTCGCAATTAAGTGTCATAAGTAAATGTGAAAAGAGGAACTGAAATGACTGTATATGGGTATGCTCGTGTGTCAACAAAAGGTCAAGACCTTGAAGCTCAGATTCAAGCATTAGAAGGTGAAAGTGTGGAACATATCTATCAAGAGAAGTTTACAGCTACGAGAAAAGATAGACCTGAGTTCACTAAGATGCTAAATGAGCTTAGTGAAGGTGACAAAATTGTAGTTACGAAACTAGATAGATTTGCACGTTCCACTATTGACGCTTTGACAACGATCAATTTTCTAAATGAAAAAGGTATAGATTTGGTTGTTTTGAATATGGGTGGAGAGAAGGTTGACACTTCTACAGCAAGTGGAAAACTGCTATTTACAGTAATGAGTGGATTTGCTGAATTTGAGCGTGAAATGATTATACAGCGTACACAAGAAGGTAAAGCGATTGCCAAACAGAATCCTAACTATCGTGAAGGTCGTAAACCTACATATACAAAGGCACAACTTGACCACGCTATGAAGCTGAAAGAAACTCATTCATTCAAGCAGGTTGAAGAAGCAACAGGAATTAGTATGAGTACCTTAAAGCGTGAAGTAAAGAAACGCAAGGCACAGGAATCACAGTAGTTACCTAAACGTAACCTTCGGGATTTATTCCTTGATTTATACGGCTTTTGACCGCTTCGTTTGTTGCTGTGGGGAAGCCGTAAAACATTGATTTTATTGAGTTGTCATTAGCTGTCATGAACACGTCAGAAGGCTTATTCAAGGTCACAGGAGCTTCGTAGCTTGCCACTATAGGTTGAGTTGATACACATTTGTAAGTAGAGGTCAGAAGCTTGTCACAGAGCCATTTTAAGCGTCACATGACAAGGATTGGGTAGGGGGTATTTTCCGATATTTTGATGATGATGAAAGAAGAATCTAAGCTACCTACTACACGCACACCAAAAAAGAAATGAAGTGATACGAGAGCAACCTTGTGAAGTCGAAGTATCTTAGAATCACGGATGATTAAATCAATATAACAATGGAAGGCTTCGGACTTTTGATAGTTTTGTCTTGAGTGTAACTTTCGGTGATTATACCATATAAACTACATATTTATATCGTTTTTTTGTTATATACATATATTATGATGGAAGGTTATAGTTTAAATGTAATATTATTAGGGAGATGATTTATATTGACTAAGATTTTTATTAGCCATTCTACTAGAGATGGCGATTTTGCAACGAGATTAATGGATATGTTACAAAATCAGTTTAATTTAACAAGGTCAGATTTTTTTCTGACTTCAGATGAAGAGCTTGAGGATGGGAACAATTGGATAGAAGAAATTCGAAAAGGTATGGAAGATGCAAACATAATCATGCCAATAATTACGCCCAACTTTCTTGCTAGTCAATTTTGTCTGTGTGAGTTGGGAGCTGCATGGGTAAACCAAAAAGCCCTTGTCCCTGTTATTATTCCCCCTCTTGACCACCATGCACTCGATAATACGCCTTATCGTGCTTGGCTCCAAGCGATTACACTAAATTCAGTAAAAGACCTTCAGCGTTTAGCGCAATCTATGATAAAAAAAGAAGTTGGCGAAGTGAACATAGTTAGATTTACAACTCGAGCTGAAAACTTCTTTGAAGAAATTTTGAAACCTTTTGTTAAGGAAATGGAACAAAAGGAAGAAATAACAGCAGAATATGTAAATGAATTAAAAGTGGAAGTTAGAGATTATAAGAGTGCTTATGGTGAGGTTGAAGAAGAGTTAAGTAAGTTGAAAAAGGAAAACGACGCACTACGAAAGATGAAAGATGCTAGTGAAGTTAAGGCATTTGATTATGCTCAGATGAATGAATGGGAGTCTTTTATAGACGCTATTGATAAAACAGTAGAACAACTAAAAACATTACCTAACCTTGTTATTAGTATCCTTTACCATGATAGAATACGAAATAAATTTGGTGGTTTTCTTGGTGAGCAGGATGACCACGCTAGACTAACAGCTTTAAAAAACGAAGGTTACATTATATGGGAGGATGGTTGGGTGCCTGATTATGAACACTCAGCCATTAGTAGAGCAGACAGAGCGTTAAATAATTTATCTGCAGTAATTAAAAACTTTGAAGATTTTGTTGAATTTCATGAAAGATTTGAAGAGGAATATAAAGATGTTCGTTTGAGTCTAGAATATTCAACATTCTGGGACGAAGTTTTAGGAACAAGTATACAACACTCAGGCAATTAATCCTACTTTAGAAATATTGAGAAAGACACTAAGACCGTTTTCTACGGTCTTTTTGTTTTTATTAGTGATTTGAATAAATTTGTTTACTAGGTGTAAACAAACATAATTATAAAGATAAAAAGGTTAATTAATAAAAACTAAGTGGTGAATAGTAGTAAATCAGATAGGTTGAATAATAAGGAAATAAAAAGATAAAATTCTCATTTTACATAAAGTTGAACTAGAGGTCAATGAGTGACTATGAGAGCGACTGAGCCACCTGTGAACGCTGTGTTATTGTCCCTATGTGCTTCCCGAGAAGTCGAGTTGAACATTAGTTTGTGGAGGTAGGTTGTCGCATAGCCATTTTAAGCGTCACATGACAAGGATTGGGTAGGGGGTATTTTCCGATATTTTGATGATGATGAAAGAAGAATCTAAGCTACCTACTACACGCACACAAAAAAAGAAATGAAGTGATACGAGAGCAACCTTGTGAAGTCGAAGTATCTTAGAATCACGGATGATGAAGTCAAGAGAAATGGATAGAGTTGTAAGTTAGATTGCATTGTCTTGAGTGTAACCTTCGATAATTAGGTGGTATAAACTACATGTTTATATCCTTTTTTTTGTGGAAAATGGTATAGTTAATTTACAAATATTTCTTGGTGGTGGTATTGGAATGTTACAGGATAGAATCAATGAATTGGATAGTGCTATTGTGAATGTTGTAGGGGATTGGGTTAATACTTTAGGATTTTATAACACAGATAGACTTAACTCTTACTTAGAAGAAGGGAAGAAAAATTGGAGTTCTACAGGTAGGTATCCATTTGAAGAATTATCTTTCCACAATATTAAAACAAGTGCAACAATCATTTTACAACAAGATGGTGGAGAAGTTGCTCGCTATCAATATATCTATGTTAAAAATGGCACTTTGGTGTATGACAATGAACAAAATAAGTCAGGTAAAGCTTCAGCAATATATGAGATTAGGAAAGAAGTGTATAGTGCAACGTGGAATTTAAGGTTTGCTTGTAATTCGCTAGTGTTTGAAACATGGGAGGATATGCAGAATCATGTATTGACTACATATAAATATGACATTGGAGAGGTGCTATTAAATGGAGAGACAGTTACTTCTTGATATTGAAACAGGTGGCTTCCAAGTAGAAGATGAAATCTATGAAGTAGCGGTTTTAGCAATTGAGAATGGTAAAATAGTTGATTCACTTCACTTAGGGGAGATTGAAGATGAAAATGAGATTCACGAAGGCATGGGAGCAGGTTATGCGTGTATTAGTGAAAATGAATACTATATTTCAAAATTTCAAAGCTTTGTTACAAAGTATCCTTATCCCTTTATAGCTCATAATGCTTCATTTGATAGAAAATTCTTAGTTCATTATGGTTGGATAAGTGAAGAAGCTACTTTCTATGATTCAGTAAGAGCGATTAAAAGAGCATGTCCATATTTATTTGGTTATTCACTTGACTACTTGGTGAACTACTTTGGTATTGAAAGAGGAAATGCTCATACAGCAATAGATGATGTACATGTATTGTTTAAGGTATTAGAAGCAGCTCAACCTAATCAATGGTTGCCTTTATATAAAGCATCACCTAAAGCGTTTCAATCTTCAGCTAAGAGTTTCCTAGAAAGAGGATTGAAGCTAGAAGGTGAATCAGAAGCGTTTAAAGGAAAACACCTTGTGTTTACAGGAGCTTCACAGTTTCCAAGAGTATTAATGCAAGAAATAGCAGTTGCCTGTGGAGCAACAGTTGGTAATAGCGTAAATAAGAAATCAAACTATTTAATTTGTGGAGAAAAAGTAGGGGCAAATAAAATTAACAAAGCAATAGAGCTAGAAGTACCGATGTATGAGGATAGTTGGTTTATTGATATTGTGTTTCAGGATTTAGCAATTGAAGAATCTGTGCATAAGCCTATAGAGCTTTCTAGCAGTTCTGAGCTAGCGCAGTATTCACCTAAGCAATCTCCATACAAGTTGCTTAGTGAGTTTGAAGGTAAGAAAGTGAATATAGCATGCCTAAAGTTGCGAGTGCAAAGTATTGTAGGAGAGTTACTCGAAAAAATGGGAGCAACGGTTGTCGCAAGCTCAAGTGCAAAGAAAGTAGACTACATGATTTACACAGACAATGGTGAGTACAAGTTATTAGAGCAGGTTGAGGAGTTGAGGATTATTGCAATTCCTGTTTCAAGGTTTAATCGAATGGTCTTGGAAGGTGAAACAGTATGGGTTCATTAGTATTGGAGTTGCAGAGAGAAGCTTATCAAAATGATACAACCATCTCGCAGTTAATTAGAAAAGCATTTGTGTTGGCTAGAAAATTAGAAGTGAAAGAGTTGTCAGAATGGCTAAATAAAGAAATGGAGGGGTACAAAGAGGTAAATATAAAAGAAGTTCCAACATATCGTCATGTAGAAGGGAATTTAAAAGCTTGGAATCCTTATTTAGGTAGGTTTATCCCTGCGATTGTTGAAGGCGAGACTGCTCAGGAGCTAAGTACCTATACACTATTACAACCAATCTCGGAGATAGAGAGCTTAATTGAAGGTGCTAAGAACGGTGAAGGGATATTGCAATATACATTCCCCTCTGCGATGCAACTTAAATTTATGAAATCCTCAAGAGTTAAACTTGAAGTATCTTTACATATACCTGTATCGCAATTTGAAAATATACCAAACAGGGTTAGAGATATTATTTTAGATTGGACTTTGAGCTTAGAAGAAAAAGGAATTTTAGGTGAAAATATGACATTTAATTCAGATGAGAAGAAATCAGCAAATCAAATAACAAATATCTATAATCAAATTGGAGCAATGATTAACTCTCCTCTTCAACAAAATAGTAAAAACTCATCGCAAACTGTATCTGTAGGTGAATTTAAAGTGGAGAGTTTAAAAGAAATAGTAGAGCTAGGGAAGTTGTTATTAGAGCAAATAACTGATGAAGATACTAAGGCAGAGTTAAAATCAGAATTAACAGTTTTGGAAGCACAAGCTGAATCACCAAAACCAAAGAAAGCGATAATTAAAGAAAGTTTAGCTTCAATTAGAAATATTGCAGAGGGTGCTACAGGAAGTGTATTAGTAGGTCTTGCACCTAAAATTGTTGAAGTCTTATCAACATTGTAAATAAAATCATTCTTTTATGTTGGTCAGTATGTTTAGACGTCTTCACATGTATATACAACCTCACAGAAGATTTTGTGAGCTGTTTTGAGATTATAGGAGTACCATCAGTTAAGGAAAGTCAGGTATGCTCAAAAGTGATTCTCGTAAGGATTTAGAATTGTGGTATGGTAGCCCCCTATTTTTCGATATTTAGGTAACTGATATATGAGATGATAGGTTACCTGCTACACGCACACCACTTGAAGTAGTACAGGAAACGAGGAAGAAAGTAGGGATGATTGATAAATAATTTTGATAATGAAAAATTCAACTCAAGGGTAGTTAAATTATTTTTATACTATTTAATTTTTATTATATTTTTTGGAGTAACTTTTTCTCTAGTAAGTTATTCAGTAAGAGGTGATGGTAAACTTATTTCTGATTTTTATTTTGTATTTTTGGGAGTGGTAATTTTTTCGTTGGGAGTTACTGTAGTTTTAGGTTATATATATAAAAGTATGACTTTAAACACTGTAGGATATCGTTTTTCTATGATTTTAAATATTATTTTTCAATTATCAATAAGTTTCTCTAGTAGTTATATATGGATTTTAATATGTATGATGATTATGGAGGTTTTCAAAAGAAGAGGTGTATTTAATGGTTTCTTTGAAACGCACTATACTTTAAGTTTTTTGGGAATGGTGTTCATCTTAATGACAATAACATCGGGAATACTATTTAGGTTTGCTTCTATTATAAATACATATTTTCTAGATTTTTGTACATCTAATTCGTTAGTATTATCTAATGCGCAAATAAAAAAAATATTATCTTCGATTTACTCAGAGAAGGTTTATGGGATAATGGTAGTTTTTGTTACTATTATGTGGCTAAATAATGATAATCTTTCAGTGGAAAATTCAAATGAATTTTTTTCTAGTGTTTTTAATGCAAGTTTTCTTGTTCTTACTTTATCATTATCTGTTTATGTCAATTATGTTCTTACTTTGTTTTTTAAAAAGTGGCACTAACTTATTTCAGACGAAAAAATTTCATTTAACAATAAATTGATATACAATGGAATTAGTAAGGTCTTTGAACCAAGTTCGTAAATATGTAATACTCCCTAGTGGAGAAAATCGTTAAGTATAGAATTATGGAAAGCTCTCAATCGCTTATGGCTCTAGTGTCGGCATAATGCTACGCGAATTGCGAATGGACAAACTACACGCGTAGAAGCTGAAGTATTGGAGTCTTTGGACGCGGGTTCGACTCCCGCCGTCTCCATAATTTTACCAGTCGCTTAAGCGTTGGTATAACAATGTTTTTTACAGTTAAGGTGTTATTCAAGGGTGTATTACCCATTGGATAATGCCTTTTCTTTTTGGTGAAATACAGTTCAAATGAATGGAGTTTTTTAACCTTCTAATCTAAATGATTGGGAGGTTTTTTTATTGTCTAAAAGTCGTAAACATGGAATCTTTGCAGTTGATAGCGTTGTGCCATGTAGTCAATACAGTGAAAAAGAATTATGAAGCAAACAGTGGACACCTATTAATTACTGTTTACAAACCGTTTTTAAACAAATGGAGTTATCTGGTAACAGACCAAGAACGATTCATAGTTATGACTACATTTTCAAACAGTTTTGTGAAGCGAATAATATCGTTTTTGCTGAAGAAATAACCGCTGAATCAATTTATAACTTTTTAGATGTAATGGAAGTATCAGATAGAACGAAGAAGATACGCTTAAAAACTATTAAAGCAGTTCTAGGAAAGTTCTATTTTAATAATTGGTAAAAAGAACGATTTTGGCACAATATCCATATAAAAACGGACACTGAAGTAAAAGTATCGGCAAAAGAAAATGATATTTACAAACTAATTCATTACATTGACCAATCAAATTTCATTGGTTTTCGTGATGTTACCGCTATTCAGTTGATGTTTAAAACTGATATACGAATTTCAACTGTATGTCATTTAAGAGAACGACACGTTGATTTAGAGAATGGTTATTTAAATCTGGATGGTTCTACGCTGTAGAATCATAAACTTTTGAAGTTACCTATTGATGAAGAACTTGTTGAAAGGTTACGAATACTAATTGATTTAAATAAAAAGATTCGAAAGCATTATAACCGCCACAACAGTCATATCTTCATCACTCAATTAGGGTTAAATATGGACGTTAGTAAATCTTCTAATTGTGCTATTTCAAAGCAATTAAGCAAATACAGTAAACGATTCAATTTGCCAAATATAAATGCACACGTAATTAAAAGGGCATACGCAAAGAATTTATTAGAGAAAGGGGCAAGTGTTCCGCTGATAAGCAAAGCATTGGGGCATTCAGATTTAGCAGTTACCACACAGTATTTAGATTTAAATATTGATGAAGTAGCTAATAGTTTAAAAGAGTTTCTATAAATAAAAAAGAGAGTGCTGGAACACTCCCTTAGTATAAAACATTGCACTATATGTTTGACGACATAGTAGTGCTAACCCATTAACAAATCGACCAACATTTTATATTTTAAGATTACTTTATATGTTAATGAATTAAATATTATTGATGGTTAAGAGTTTCTAAAAAACGTAAATATGAGAATATTACTATATCTAGGAGAGTTTATAAGATAAAATAGAAAATGATATATTTATCAATTGAGAATTTTAAAATAACATCGAATCAGCGAAATTAATGAGGTGAAAAAATGCATACAGATTTTATTGATTATTTGCAGTCTTTAAATAATGCCAATAGTTCTAATGATAATGCTATTGCAGAATCACAGTTCAGTAACCCTTTCTATGAAAAAATTCGAGTTGAAAGTAACATTGGAAATTATTTAGTTGAAAAAATTAAATCTAATTCTACGTTTATTTTCTTAACTGGACATGCAGGGGATGGAAAAACGAGTTTGTTGCACCAAGTATTACGTCAATTTGAAGCAATAAATGAGGGAGAAGTACTGAAGGAAGAAGATTTAGTACAATCGAAAAAATCGGATAAACAAATTTACTATATTAAAGATATGAGTGAATTGAATTCTTTAAAACAAGTAGAAAGTATTAAAAAAGGCTTTGAAAATAAAGAAGATGGTGGTTCAAGTATTATTGTATCTAACACTGGTACGTTAATTGATGCATTGAAAAATTATTATCGAAACTCTCCTTATTCTGAAAGTGACATTGAAATGGACATTTTGAAGTTAATGGATGAAAATTCGTTTAATGAAGGCATTGTAGGTGGACAACCTATCTTAGTAATTAATTTAGCGTTATTAGATAATACAGAAATTGTAGCTGACTTAATTGATAAAATTCTTCAGGAAGAACTATGGGAAGGAGCGAAAAATTGTTCATTAGGTAATGCATGTCCTATATACAATAACTATAAAATTATAAAAAACCACCAGGAACAATTTAAGAAGATGGCTATTAGTTATTATAAATGGTTAGCTGAAAATGGTAAACGTTTAACAATTCGTCAAATTTTATCACATTTATCATTTTCGATAACTGGAAATGTACAGTGTAACAAAATTAATGTTATTCATAAAGAGAGAGTTTTAGCGCAATATCATATTAGTAATTTGTTTTTTGGGTATATAGGGATGGAAAAAAATACCAATGCACAAAAAATAAAGTCAATTATAGAAATACAAAATTTAAATTTAGATGAAAAAAGACTTCCATACGATCAGGATATATTTGTAAAAGAAGATTTTTCGGTATTAGTGCCTGAAATTCGTCAAGTAGCTACCTCTTTATGGAGAACGTATACAAAAAACGTTTTGACAGATGATAAAAATTCTTTATTTGATGAGAAAGCTAGAAATGTCAGAAAATCACTTAGAAGGATGCAAATTTTATTCTCGGATATGAATGATACAGAAGACAAATTATTGAGTGCACTGTACTCCCCTATCTATACGAAATATTTAAACTATACGAAAAATGGTTTGAAAGGGCGTGCAAAAAGAAGACTGAAGGAGATGGTTTTCAAAGCGTTACAAATTATTGTTTCAGGAGAGAAGGGCAATATTCAAGGGCAAACCGTATTATATTTACCGCTAAAAAGAAGTGGCTTGAATAACCAAAACGTCTACTTATTAGTTGGGAAAATAGATTACGAGGATTTTGATATTGTAACAGAAGTCGATACGAACATCATATCTAACGAAGGTAGTTATAAAATGTATTTGAAGTTTAACCGATTTGAAGAAAAGCAGCTAGTAACGTTACCTTTATTAGAATATTTTTATCATGTTTCTAATGGTTCGTTATCTACAAAAATCAACCCTGTATTATCACACGGAATTAACAAATTAAAATCTAAAATGTACAGTCATTATAAATATAACGATGGAGAGGATATGATTAAAGTCTTGATTAAAACATTAAGCGGACCGGCCATTATAGAAATCGAAGTCGATTCAGATAGCAATAAACTTTATTTTGACTAGGAGGTTAAGTATGACATTAGAATACTTCCCAAATTTTAAGGGATATAAGATTACGGATCATAATCCTCAAATTCAAGTATATGGGCATCGCCTATATAAAGACCAAACGTTATACGAGTTTTTATTAGAGTTTCTTCTAGTGTTTATATCTCCTAAAAGCGAAGGTAAAAATACGGAATATAAGGATATTAAGGACTCAGGCTATTATTTTAATGTTATAAAAGATGAAAGTCAGCAATTACACTATTATCCGACTCCACGAATGGGGTTAAAGCGATTTATTTTCTTCAATCGCAGTGATATTGAAAAGCGATTTGAAGTAGATAAACAGGCATTAGAGCTGCATAGGGAACATTTAAAGCAATCAATTAAAGTTGAATCTTCAAACTATGATAAAGATTTTGCATTAGATGTAATTCAAGATCTATTTTACGGATATAACGCAATATTAGGAAAAAGATCTTGGTTTGCCCAATCTTTATTATCGTTGGCTCCTGAAATTATCTTTTCAGAATCTATCGGAAATAAAAGGAAGCGTACAGAAGATTTAGATTATACAAAAGATAGTTTGTTAGAAATCGATCGGAAATTTGAGTTTAACCAACATATGTTTATGGCCCGTGGTGGAGAGGTGTACTATTTACATGTTCTACAAGGTTTAAATCAAGTAGAAGAATCTGATAGAATCGAAATTTCTTTGAAATTGAAAGAAATGATTACATCGATTCCTCAATTAAGTATTTTAGCGGAATTTATTCAAGGTGAATGGGAAGGGCTCGTAACGCAAGAAGAGGAATATATAGAGGATTTCCACTATATAAAGAAAAATCTTCAAGCTATTCCAAAAGACTATGAATCGGTTGCGAAATATACGGTTATTGAATTAAAAAATTTATTAAGCAGTGAACTAGATGCTTTTGAAAAGGTTGAGTTATTAGGGATAGTTGTAGCAATTCAAATCATCCGTATGATGACATATCGCTCAGAGAAGATTTTAAAATTACCTAAAAAGCAAGCTTGGGTATTAGATTTAACTAAAAATCCACGTGGCTCTCTTCGTAAGCAGGCGGTGACTAGTTATGAACAGCTAGAGGAAAATGTATTTAGAGCTATTTTTGATAAATACGATGAAGAGACAGCCCAAAGCAACACAATTACTAATGCAGCTAAAGATACAAGTCTTTTAGTTAGGAAATTATCTAAAGATATTGGATTAGTTATTCCTCCTACTGGAGGTAATATGCGTATGTCATTAAACGAAAATTTAGTTAAAGTTATAGTGTTAAGTTTAATTAAGCCTGGAGAAAGGCTATTATTCACGACTTTTTTAGCAAAATGTTATGAGCATTTTAATATTATAATCGGACCTAAAGAGGCCGAGAAACATTTTGAGGAAATTTCATATTTAAATGACTTTAGTGAGAATGAGCAAATATTTTTAGAACTTTTAAGTAATTGTGGTTTCTTAAAGAATTTATCTGATGCGACATCCATTGTTGAAAATCCATTCAGAGGGTGAAATTAATGAAAACGTATATACAAAAGTTAGTAAGTGTAATTGAATCAAATTTAAATAATAGTCAGGAAGCTTCATTTATAAGATTGGACTACTTTAGTCATCCAATGATTTATTTAGAAGTTGCGAAGCTATTGCGCTCTAAATATAGTGATTTAGAAATTCAACTTTCGGAAGAAAAATTTGAATTATGGGAAGCGGAATATCCTACAGAAATGGAAGAAATGAAACAACTAGGTTTTGTTAGCTTTAATCAACGTTTTACAAAATTGAGAAACGCTTTTGGTGAATCTAAAAAATCTGTTGTTTTATTAGCTACTGAAAGTGTTCAAGATACAGGTGGTCTAGCAGACTTTTATTCTATTACCCCTGAGGATATGAATAAAAAATATTATAAAAAGTATGCGGAACTGATTAATACATTAGATTTTAATGATGAGAGATCTGTAAATATCGTCAACCATTTATTTGCTAATATTTTTAAATATGTGCCTGTAGATTTATTAGTCGTTAGTAAAATAGCACAGGATTTAGAGGACCAGGCGCTGTATAACGTCGAAGAGATTACGCAATATATTTTAGGGGATTTATGGACATATTTTAAGCTGCCGAATATTTTAACGGTGACAACGGCCATGTTAACAGAATTGTCTAAAGGGAAAGCATTAAAGCTATTAGATAGTGGTGTTAAATTTATTAGACGAGATTCATATAAAAGCGGTTTAAGTAAAAGTGCCTATCAAAAATTAGCTGAAAAATTCGAGAAATTTGCAACTGATCCAGTGAAAGAAATGAAATATTTAGAGTATTTACCTGTTATTGAATCGCGCTTTGGTTCTTATGATAAATATTGCCATGATATTTTAGATTTTTCGCGCGGCGAAAGTTTAGATGTATTAAGACCGAAATTAGCTCAATTTGATATGGCGATTACAGTAGATATTTTAGGTATTAAAGTTAATACTACACCACCTCGAAAAGATAAGGTGAAGAAAGTATACGGCGATCCGCTGCAAGCATATTCACATATACTGATAGATGCGCTAGTTCATTACCGAGATATTAATGTAAATGATGTTGTGACATTAAAGGTAATGAAAGTTAGTTTAGCAGAAGGTCTACTACCTGAAGATCAAGAAAATCGTTGGAATGAAGTATGTATCGCATTAGGTGGCATAGTAGGCTATTTAGGTGTTGAAACACAACGCTTATTTGAATTTATGTATGAAGATAATTTAGATCCATTCGAAGAAAAGGATAATATAAAGGCTAATTTAGAATTTAGTAAAACAACAAATACTACATCTAAAATAAACTTTAAACTTACTGCTTCAGGCTATGAAGATTCATTAGAATTTGAGTGGATCTTTTACCCCTATGATTATTGGTTACAATCATTTAATTTAATCACATATTTTAAAGAACAATTAGATGAGCAAGACAATATGGAATTACCTATTTTCACTTGTAAAAACATTGGTAATTTATTGACGAGTACAGATATTTCGTCATTCCACTATCAATTGAATAATACAGAAGTATTGTTACAAGATACGTTAAAAGTTTTCAAAAAGACTACTAACCCTGATTCCGAGGTACCACAGGTTATTACAAAATTATATAAATTAATTGAGCCTTTTATGGAATTTTTAGTATCTGTAAGTAATAAAGGGATTTATTACTCGATGGATATTATGAAATCAAGAAAAACTGTAGAATTTGTAAAAATATACACAGATGTTTTAACGGATTTATGGAAAGTTTATAATGAGTTACCTAAGTATGAAAAAGAGCATTTTAAACTAATTTCGAATCTCTTTTCTATCGTTGAAGAGGAAGCTTTCAATAACCAATGTAAAAAATTAAGCGGTGCAATTATCCCGCCATTTCATCCTGCTATGCTTGAAAAGTTTGAAGCTCAGCAGGCATATATTCGTAAAGGCTTGGCATTAGTTTTAGAGGAAATTATTCAGACAGAAAGTGAACAGGAGCTTAATTTTTATTTAAGCCAGTTTAATCGTTATAAGGATAAGTCGGCTATTTTGTCAGGTGTAGATACATTAATGACAGATGAAAACATTCACCATGCGCCATCACACGTATTAGGCTACTATGCTTTACACGGGCACTCTAAAAAGACTCAAATTATTGATAGCTCTTTTTTAATGTCAATTGATGCTGAGGACGATCCGGAGGAAACGAGAGAATTTGAATCTAATTCCTCTAAAGCGATAATAATTGATTCACATATTAAAGAATATATTAAGACGTTCCCATCAAGTGTAGATTCACTTTCGTTATGTTTTGTAAACTTTGAACATTTATATCCAGTCATTGAAGGTGTAAGAGGGTATATTTTAGAACAACAGAAGCAAATGGACAAAACAACACTTAATATCGACATTTTATCAACGAGTGTAAATTACAAGGCTCAAAATTATATGAAGCTATGGTTAGATAAAACATTTAATATTGATGACAATGTTGTTTTAAATTTATACTTCAACACATATGAACCAAACGAAATGGAACGACTTGAAGACTTATTAGAATACAAAGATTTTGATTTAGCTTTTGTAGATAGCTTACTACAAACAGAAGAGATCAAATATCAAATTAATAAAGGTAAGAAGATAGCACCTTCAGAAATGAAATATCCGATGGTATTTAATCCAATTCCAGCACCAGATGATGAAAACGAACGTCGAGTGTCAATTAGTCAAATGCAATTCGAAGCTTCCTTTGCACATTCGCAGCTAGTCTTTTGGGCAGAAAATGACTATGCGAAGGAGAATGAACTATATCGTGTCGAAAAAGTTTTAACTGTAGTTAAAGGGTTATCAGATGTGTTAAAGCTTTTACATGACAAAGCGCGCTGGGTTGTAAGTATCGATACAGGCTTAGATAAAAAGATTTTTGATAGTGAAAATATTATTAGCTTCTCTACTGGTGAAGGTGTTTACGGAGAATTAAACGTTGCAATTTCGGCTTCAAAGGATATGAAGGCAGATATTCAAGTTCGATTAGAGAACAGACTAAAAAAACTTTTCCCATCATGGCGATCAGATATGTACGCTAGAGCGGCAGAATACTGCTTGAACGATTCTACTATATTAGATGGAATAAAAATATTAAAAGCATTAAATCCGCACGACTATGAAATTCATAGTTATTTAGCCACATTATTAGCTGTAAAATCGCTCGAAGTTGAGAAGGTAAATGAAAATACATTATTAAAAACATTTATCTCCCTAGATTCATATGGGCATTGGTTTAAAGATGAATCAAATCGCCCAGATTTATTAGAGTTAGAAATTATTGCTTCAGAAAGTGAAGACTTAATTATTAAGGCAAACTTAGTAGAATGCAAAATGGGCAAAGAAAATGTAGCCCATATTGAAAAAGGCTTACAGCAGTTAGAAATTGGCTATAATTTCTTATCAGAAAAGTTCTCTAAAAATTCAACTGCGCATGATCGAAGATATTGGTTTGCTCAATTATATAGATTGCTAGCATTTTCACCACTCTATATTACAAAAGAGGAACGTAGCCGTGAACGATTAAATAGCGATTTAATGAAAATATTGAACGGTGAATTTACGATTGAATGGCAAGCTACACTATTAACGTATTGGTTAGATTACAATGCGGAAGAAATGGAGATGCAAGTTCATAGTTTAACTAACCTTGAAGTATGTCAGCGTAGTTATGGACAGCTGTATATTCAGAAGCAGCTGCTGCCAGAGGAGCAACGTACAGACGTTGCTTTTGAAAATGTATTATTGGAGGAATATAGTAATTTCGTTGATGATGAAACTTCTTTTAAGGAGCTCGTAAAAACTAAAGGTGAGCAGGAGTTTTTAGAAGAAGATGACATAGATTTAGAGGTAGATTTAACTAGAGACGAGATAGATAATGAAACGATGTCATTAATAAATACGGATAAATTTATTGAACCGGAAATAACTAATTCTAAAATTAACGCGTCTATACAGCCAGGAGTAGATGAAGAACATGTGCTTGAATCAGGTGCTACTGGAGATGAAAAGGCGATTGAGGAAACACAGGGAGAGAAAGAAACAGAAGTAATTATTGCTGAGGACGTTTCAACGTCAAAAACTCTAAATACTAAACCGGCATTAGAGGAAGTTCGTGTGCTTTTAGGAAAAGAGCATCGAACAAATAAAGAGATTTATTGGGAATATGGACACCCTAAATTAGAAAATAGGCATCTACTTATTACAGGTACATCAGGTGTAGGTAAAACATATTTTATGCAATGCCTGTTACTAGAGTTTGCTAAGCAAGGTATTTCAACGTTGATTTTCGATTATACAGAGGGCTTTAAGAAAAGTCAGTTAGACGAGCATTTTAAAGAAGCTTTAGTCGATCGAATTCACCAATTTAATGTGCAGCGTTCAGGCTTCCCAATCAATCCATTTAAGCGAAATATGAAGGAATATGACGAAGATGAATATGATTTAGAATCGGAAATTGATGTAGCAGAGCGTATTTCGGGTATTTTTTATTCGGTATATAAAAAATTAGGTATTGGTGACCAACAAAAAAATGCCATTTATCGCGCAACCCTTAATGGTTTAAATAAATATGGTGATCAAATGAATTTAGATTATTTAAGGAAGGAATTGGAGGATTTAGATAAAGGAAGTGCTAAAACTGTTTTATCTAAAATTGATCCATTGATTGATCGTAAGCCGTTTGTCACTGAAAATATGTTTGATTGGGGTCAGCTTACAAAATCAGAAGAAGGTAAAGTTTTCATTGTTCAATTAACAGGATTTGATCGATTTACACAAGTGTTGTTAACCGAATTTATTTTATGGGATATTTGGAGTTATAACCTTTCGCATGGTAATGTGCAAACACCGTTCCCAGTTATTCTTGATGAAGCACAAAACCTCGATCAATCAGAGACATCGCCTAGCGCGCGAATTTTAACAGAAGGTCGAAAGTTTGGCTGGTCGGGCTTATTTGCGACACAAACATTGCAGCCACCTATTACAAAAGATGCGATTACAAGGTTCCAAAATGCGAGTCAAAAAATTCATTTCTTACCACCAGAGGGTGACAATAAAAATATTGGGAGCTTCTTAAGCACAGAGGTTGAGGAGCAACGAAATTGGTCAGCTCGATTATCAAAGTTAGGTAAGGGTGAATGTGTAGTTGTAGGGGCTAGTCGCTTACCAGATGGAAGTTTAAGCGCAAAAAACAAACATGTAATTACCGTTACATCGTTAAATGAAAGGAAATAATAATGCAAAAGAATAAAAAAACGTACTCTCTAGATTTTCATAAAACATTTGCGCCAGAAAGGGAGTATATTAGCTATCTTTTATCATTTGCTAATGACAATTTAGATTTTTATACAAAAGAGTATATATCTGAGCAAACATCTATTCCGACAGGGAAGTCTTCAGGTAAAGTAGAGCCGCATATTCATTATGCGGCTGCTATGGGCCTAATTACGTTTAAAAAAAATGCCAAAGAGTATAAATTGCAATTAACAGATTTAGGGCGAGTTATTTTAGTTGAAGACGTATATTTAGTTGAAGAAGTTAGCAAATTATTACTGCATGCGTTTTTAGTAGATAGCAATTCTCCTGCTACTTTATGGGCATATATGTTTAATAATTTTTTACCTAAAGCTCAGGAGCAATTTCCTCATGAACAATTAGTCAAATCGATAGAAAGACATTTCGAAAAGAAAGTAAATATGTCTCCATTTAGAACGTGCTATACTAGCGAGCTTTCTTTATCGAGTACGAATTTATTAGAAATAAATGATAACTTATACAGTATAAAGCCTCATCGAATGAAAAAAGAATTTCTATACGTATATGCATATTTATTAATCAATAAATGGGAATTAGTCTGCTGTGAGCGTACAGAGCTGACGATTGATGAAGTGAGAGATAATTTACATTATGGTAAAGCGTTGCTTTGGAATGAAAAGCAAGTAAGAGATGCATTAGATCTTATGCAAGATGCTAGTATTTTAAAAATAAATGCTCAATTATCTCCAATTACAATAATAAAAAACGAAAATGCAAGCTCTTGTTTAAATAAACTATTTTCATTACTTATTTAAATAAGTAATTGGAGGGGGAAATTATGTTTAAGTTTGAAGATCTTTTAAGATTTAAAAAAGAGCTCTATTTTAACGGAGCAGTGCAAGTAGACTGGTTTTACAACAATACAAAACAGTACGATGTCGCAAAAAGCTTTGTATTTCATGGACCTGAATATTTTGGTGTAGCCTCTAACGAAGTAACTATCAAAAGTCATAAGTTAGTTGATACAGCTTCATTTATGAATGTTTTAATGGATAAAATATATGGAGAAAGCCAGCATTCAAATTTTTTCCTAACAATTGCACCGTATGGAACAGGTAAATCGCATTTATCTGTTGCAATGGCAAGTTTTTTAAGCGGTAATAAAAAGGCGCAGCAAGCAGTATTAAGAAATTTACAAAGCGTAGATAAGAATATTGCTAGCCAAGTAGCGAAGCATGAGCTAAAGCCGAATTTAGTTTTAATGCTAAATGGTATGCGCGACTTCAATTTAAATTATGAGATTTTAAATGCAACTAAAAAAACTTTAGATAGTTATAATATTGATTCAGAGTTTTTAAAGGAATTAACGAAATCTTATGATATAGCTAAAGTGTTTGTTGAAAATACGTTTGAAAATTATCAAGCTTTATATGAAAGCTATGCAAATGACTTAAGTAATTCAAGTGCTAAAGTAAATTTAAAGCAATATTTACTTGACAATATTTTGTCGGATACTGAAGTATTTGAACTGATTAACAAAGTTTATAACGAAATTAACGGTACATACATTCGCTGGGATGAAGGCGTCTCAGCGGGTGATGTTTTAGAGAAAATTGCAGATAAACTTTGTGGAGATCGTGAGCAGTTTAATAAAGTCATTATTTTCTTCGATGAATTTGGGCGATACATTGAGTTTGCTTCAAATAATCCAACAAAAGCATCTGATGCAGCACTTCAGCAAATTTATGAGGCCGTTCAAAATGCGGATGATAAAATCGTATTTTTAGGTTTTATTCAATCAGATTTAAAATCGTATTTAACGCGAGTAGACCGTACAGCAAATATTAATCGTTATGTAGGACGCTATGAATCAAGTGAAAAAATGCACTTATCATCTAACTTAGAAACGATTTTCGCTAACTTAATTGAACGAAAAGATGCGGCTGCATTTAAAAGTTATATTATTAATAAGATTGATAAGAACGGCGCCTATTGGGAAGATTTTCATAAAAAAATTACGAAGTGGATTCCAGATGCAAGTAATTCAAGTGTTTGGAGCAACTACTCACATTTTAGAAAAGTTGTTTTAGAGGGGATTTATCCGCTCCATCCATTAACTTCATGGATATTATCAAACTTATCATCTTGGTTACAGCAACGATCAACATTAACGTTTTTAGAAACAATGATAAACACTTTAGCGGATCAACAAATTAGTGAGTTTGGTGATTTAACGTTAGTTCCAGCAACACAAATTATTCGCTCAGAGTTTTTCAATGAATTATTAGCAGCAGAGCAAGAAGGCCGTAAGCAAAGTGAATATTGCATTTTATATAATCAAATATTAACGAAGCATGCGGATAAGTTTAATGAGCGCTCACTAGAAACATTAGCAGCTATTTTAATTAGCCGTATTGGACGATTTAAAACACAAAGTAAAAGCGAAACACTACAGCTACTTTCTTATATTATGAATGTAAATGTAGAGGAAATAAAAGCTTCAATCGAACTTTTAGAAAATGAATTTGGTGTTATCTCTTACGACGAAGTGGCGAATGTGTATGATTTTATTGCAGATTCAATTGGCGTAAATGATTTTAAGTTGCTACTTAGAAAGAAAAAGAGAAATTTTGAAATCGATATGTCAGCTGTGTTTGATATTGGCTTAAACGAAGAATTAGGATTAGGAGATATTGAACCAGCATTTAGTAAGCAACATTATATTAGTACACGTGAATGGAAATTTACGCAAACGTTAATGCATGTTAATGATATTAATATTCGTACGTTAGCGAATATTAATATGAAGCATCAAGAAGCGCTAGAGCCAGATAAACCTAAGGGACAAGTTATTTGGGTGTATGTGCCAAGTGATTATGGTGTAGACAAATTAAAAGAGATTCAGTTATTACTAAAGAACGAAAATTTCGATGGACTTCCAGTAGCATTTTTCATTCTAGATGATAAAGAAAATCGATTCTATGAAGCGGTTGCAGATTATCGTATTTCACAAAGCTTCAACGCCCAAGAAATGGATAAATATAGAAGGTTTATTACTGATTATCAATTTAAAACGAAGCTAGTTTTAGAAGATGTTTATAGAGAATTAGCATCGGAGCGTTTATTGCTAACGAGTGAATCGTTCGAGAAAACAGATAAACGCCTTCTAGCGTTTACACAGCAAATGTTTGAAAAGCTATATACAAAAGTAATCCCATTCCCGTATACAGAGTTTTCAAATACATCATTAGCAAAAGCTAAAAAGGGCTTATCACGTATTAGTAGAATTATTTTGTCGAATGTAATTTATCAATCGATTCACGCGGAGAGCACGGATATTAAAGGACGGATTGAATCCGTTCTTTATGAGAAATCGCTTAAGTCTTGGGCTGTTTTGAATGAAGACTATAATTTAATCGCACCAAGAAATGCAAAAGTACAAGCGATTTTTACAGAATGGGATCGTCTTTTAGAGCAAAAAGGTAGTTTAACGGTTCAACAAATTTTTGACACGTATCAAAAAGTGCCTTACGGAATTAATGACTACGCACTTTCATTATTAGTTGCGGTTTACTTAGCATCACGTCGTGAAGATACAAAAACGCAACTAGATGAGGCACGTATTCGTCTAGATGAATGGACAACACAAGTATTCACTGATAAAACGGTTAATTTTAAAGCTTTATTGGAGACACATATTATTCAAGTGAAGCCAGAGGAATCGGCCAATAAATATTTGAATTTATATAAAAAAGTGGTGCAAAATAAAGATATTATTGAAGCGAAGAAACTATATGATGAGTATAAAAACTTGCGACTTGAAGAAGACGTGCCAGCAGAATTAGAAGATAAAGTAACGAATATTGAAATGCTTCTTAAAGAGGGGAATAAATATTACGAACAGACAATTCGTACTTTTGGTGAGCTAAAGCAAAAATTAGCGGATCAAAAGAAGAAAACAGATAGTTTAATTGTCATTTTTGAAATTTTAGATAAAACAAAATTGATTCAAAACTATATCGGGGACTCTGATAAGTATACGTATAATTACGAGCAATTAGAGGAAGCGAGAAAAATAGAAAGCGCAGCAAAGGAATATTTTGAAAAAACTTTCCCTGTATTTTTAAAAGGGCTAAAGTGTCAATCACGAGCGCAGGCAACAGCTTTCGAACGCTGGGTAAAAGGGTTAATTGACCAGCTAAAAAATTACGGCTATAAAGCGGAAAGCCAGCAACTCATTACGAAATTAGAGCAAATTTTAGATAATTTAGACCCTGTGCAAGACAAGGTGAATGATTATATTAGTAAAAATGTTCCAAAGCCATCATTCGGCTATACAAAGCTAACAGAAATTCAAGAAGAGGGTGAGAAGCTTCTTCCTCAAATCGGCAGAAGTAAATTGCAGCCTAAAGAAAAGGATAAATGCGATGTAGAAGTAAATAATGTAATTGACGCTGCAAAAAATGCCTTAAAAGTATTGAATGATGAAGTTGGTGAAATTTATGACGCTATCTATGAAATTGAAACTTTAAGTCAATGTCAAAGTTTCTTCCAAAAGGTTAAATCTGTATTAATTAAAGATATTAATCCGATGGATAGAGAGGGGATTGAAGAAGCAGCAAATTATATTCAGAATTTCTTGAATGATGTTCAAGTAATTACTTCTATTCAAGAAAATCGTTTTGAAATAGAACAAGAATTTGGCGTACTTACACGTAGGTGGAAAGAGGTTGAATCTGAAGTAGAATTTAATGTTATTCTTGATAATTATCAAAAAGAGTTACTAGAAAAATTAAATTTAAAAGAGAAAGAATGGTTAAATCAATATATATTAGATGACGATATTATTTCAAAATGGTCAACAGATGAATGTATGATTTGGATTAATAAAGTTAATAATGCTCCGAGTTATTTAACAAAATATTCATTCGAAAAATTAATAGCTACTAAAGAACTTGTACAAAATAGATTGAAATCGTTAAATATAGATGCAGTAATTACATTATTTAATAATTTAACTGATGAAGAAAAGAAAATTGCTCTTACTAAATTACAGCAGTTAGTTTAACAAAGATACTGTGCGAAAAGTTTTAACAACTATTCGCACAGTTTTTTTTAGTATTTTAAGTTTCAATTTTTCTAGGGATTTATTTGATTGAGTCTTGAAAGATAATCAGAGATAATCTTATTAGATATGTTTAAAAAATAATATTAAATCAAATAGAAAGATATTTTAGTAGGGTGTATTATTTCAATGATATATGTGGTTTATACTATTTTAAATATATATTGAATTATTATATAAGATTTAAGGATTGGAAAAGGTGGCGTTAACAATGGCATTTGGGCAACATCAGACATTTTATTTGAGGCAACAGTGGATTAATAAAGGTATACGTGAAGTAAAACAAGATGGCCGTTTTTTTTATCAGGAAGATCATTTTGAAATTTTAGGTGTAGGTAAGAATATGGCCAAGTCTATTCGTTATTGGTTAACAGCGATGCAGCTAGTTGAGGAAAAGCGTAGTGATCGAGTAGACGTTGTATTGACACAATTAGCAGAGACTGTAATGCGATTTGATCCATATATAAAAAATAAGCAGACACTTAGTTTACTCCATTATTTATTAGTAACGGAAAAGAATGTCGCAACTACTTGGTACTGGTTTTTCAATGTATTTAATGAACGTGTATTTAATAAAGTGATGTTAGTTGAACAACTTACGAAATGGATTTCAGAACATTATCCTAAACCTGTTTCGGAGACAACGATTAAGAGGGATATTGATTGTTTAATTCAGTTATATGTATTGAAAGAGTATCGTAATCAGACTCCAGAAGATGTGATTAAAAGCCCATTTGAGCAGCTTGGTTTAATACAGGAGACGACTGGGACGAACTACTTAAAAGCAGAAGTGAATTTTAAACAAAATATAGGTATTCTTTATGTGATTTTATTGAAGTATTTTGATAAGCATAATGTGAAAGAAGTGAGCTTATCAGATTTATTGAACGGCGAAGAACTTTGGGGACGAGTATTTAACTTAAATCGAGATACCATTATTACTTTAGTTGACGAAATACAAAAGGAGTATCCAATTATTTTTACGCGAACAAATCGTTTAGATGTGATTCGAGCGGATAAAGATATGCATTGGTTAGATGCATTACGACAAGTGTATGAAAATGAGGTATTAATATGATGAGTTTCCAGCCAAGTATCAATATAATGTACGACATTGGAAAAGTGGAGTTATTTGAAAGCTTTGTACCGAATATTAATCAGTTAGAGATTATGGATCGTGTACTAAATGATGCAGTGAATAGTGAACAACACGCCCATTTACTTGTAGGGCCATATGGTGCAGGGAAGTCATTAGTTGGCACTATGATTGCCACAATGATGACGAATAAAGATATTCCTATTAAAACATATAATAAATTCTTTAAAAGTATTTTTAAAGTGGATCAAGATCTTGAAATTAGTATGCGTACTGCTATAACTAATACTCCACGGAAATGGATTCCGGTTACGATTACAGGTCGCAGTGGCAGCTTTGAACAAATTGTTTTGAGTAGTATTCAGAAAAGTTTGGGAAATTATGATATACAATACACATTAAAAAATGATGCAACCTATATCACTAGTTTACTTGAACGATGGCGAAATCATTATCCGGAAATGATTTCAAATCTAGAGAAGGTGTTATCAAGTCATGAAGTGGACATCGACATGTTTAAAAAATCATTAGCTGAAGGTGAAGACCAAGCGATTATTCTATTTAAGAACATTTATTCTGAAATAGCATTTGGTATGACTTATCACAATCCTGATAAGATGAACTTTACTGAGCAATTAGAATATATTTTGGATTTGTTAGATGAAAAAAATATTGGTTTGTTTATTGTTTTCGATGAGTTTGGCCGTTTTTTACAAACAGTAGCAACTAGTAAGATATACGAGACAATGCAGCAAATTCAAGATTTAGCAGAATTAGTGAATCGTAAAGCGAATGCTTTTATTTTAATGATTACTCATACAGGCCTTCAACAATATGCTAGTGAAAATACATCATTTACGAAGAGTGAATTAGAGCGTGTTGAAAAACGTTTTTATGAGCATCGTCTAGAAAGTGATTCTTCAATTTTCTATCGTGCAGCACATAAATTGCTAAAGAAAAATTCAAAGCAGCAAATTGATATATTTTTATCAGAAGGGTTAGAGCGATTAAAATACTCGATTTTACGTTATGATTTATTCCCAGGTATGACTGCGGAAGAAATTAATGGGTTGATTATAGAAGGTTGTCACCCAATTCATCCATTAACGATTCAGATTTTACCAAGTATGTCGAATTTACTTGGCCAAAATGATCGTACACTATATCTGTTTTTAAATAAATTTCGGGTGAAAGATCATTTAGAAGAAGGTTATTATGCGGATCAACTATTTGATTACTTTTATCCAGATCAATCGGTATTATTAACACTTGAATCGATGAGGTTTTATCGATTAGCGATGAATTACAAAGTATCTGAAAAAGCTATTCGGTTAGTAAAGTTAGCTACGCTACTAAACTTAGTGAATAATCGCTTTAAGATTACGGAAGATTTTCTTCAATTTGCTTTAGGAATAGACGAACAAGCTGTAAAGGATATTATCAAAGAACTTAAAGACGTTAAATTACTACGTTTTAATCCATTTGTAGATGCGTATGAGTTATATGAGGGTGCTGTTGTAGTTTTTGAAGAGCTGTTTAAACAGGTAGAAGGACAAGTCTTACTAAACGATACAAAGCGTATTAAAGGTATCCAAGAAATATACGGGGATAAATATCACTTACCAGTTGGCTATAACACGATTAAAAGTATGACTCGCTATATTGAAACGGAGTTCAGTTTTGTACAGAAATCTATTGAAATTACATCTACTAGTGATGGTACGTTACTTTATGTATTAGCTAAAAATTCTATTGAAGCTAATGAGATGAAGCAGATTGCAATGGATTATAAAGATAATGATATTTTATTTGGCGTTGTTGAATTGAAGATGGATTCTTTAATTGAAGATACAAATAAATATGTGTTATTAGATAATATGTTGAAAAATCCTGAACTTTTAAATAAACATGAAAATTTAGAGCAAGAAATTCTGATTCGTCTAGATACGGTGAAATTCCGTATTCAAAAGTTACTACAGCCATTAAAAGATTTTGATGCGGAAATAGTGAGTTTTTATATGGGTGGAGAAGAAATTCAGTTGAAAGGTATAGAATCATTTTCGATATTTATGGATCGCTGGATGATGGAGCGATACCCAAGTACACCTGAAATCCGTAACGAAAACTTCAATAAGCGTAATGCGATGAAAATTCAGCGTAAGGCAGCAATGGAGTTGTTGAATCAAATTATGCAGCCGACATTTAAAGGCGAATTTGAGATTATGGGAAATGGACCAGATTATTTAATTGCCGCAACAACCTTTAAAAACTTGAAGTTTAACTTTGATAATTTAGATGAGCAACCGACTCTAGAATTGAAGCAATTACGGGGGCGTTTAGTTGAGCATCTTGAAACAGCTAATCGAAATTCTATTTATAGTTTATACTCGGTGGCTTTAAAGGAGCCATTTGGTATTCGAGAACCAGTTGTCCCATTATTAGTTGTGGCATTGATTCGAGACAAGTGGTTGCAAATGGCATTTTATTCGCATGATTTAAGTATTACGCAAATTACAGCTGAGATGTTATATGACATTTTAGAACATGAAGTTCAGTTCTATGAATATGAGATTTATCAGTTATTAGAAGAGCAACAATCGTTACTTCAAATGGTAAATCGTCAATTCTTCGGCGACACTAATGCGATTCATCCAAATGCATTGTTTAAGATGCTGAATCAGTGGTTGTTACGTCTGCCCCGTTTTACACAAATAACGGATAAACAACGGGAAGAAATCCAGAAATTTAAAGAAATCATTCGAGCAAGTGAAACGGATCCATTAGCTGCGAGTGAAAAGCTGTTAATGATGGAGTTGAGCGTAACAGATTTATCAAATATTAAAGAAGAATTAGATGGATTTATAGAGGCATTCAAGCAGCAAATTCATTTAGAGACGCTTTCTTTAATGGATGCAAATTCAATAGAAGAGATTACAACAGTCCGACAAGAAGCAATTCAAAATTCACCACAACTAAAAAGTATTGTTGAAATATACAAATCAGCATCTGACATTGATACCGTTATTGAGATGGTTGTCGGCATTCGCTTAGAGGATTGGTCGGATGTAACCTATAACTCGTACTTTACTACGTTAACACAGTATTTAAATGTATCCCCAACGGCCGATGAAGTTCGTATACTGGATGGAAATCAAGTATTAATGACGATTAAAGAAGTCGAATTATCTGTAAAAGGTAAAACGATTTATAATCAGGTACAGCGTATTGTAAGTGCTGGTGGGAAAACGATGAATCCTGAGGAAGTGAAGTATATCCTTTATAGGATTTTGGAGGAGATTTAAAATAATTCTTTAATCGAAAAGAGATTCTAAAAAATGCTAGATATACCTGTATCTAAGCAAATAATATTGAAATAAAAAAGTACCGAATAAAATTATTAAATGAATCGGTACTTTTTTTGTTTACTTATGAATACGAACAAACACAAGGAATCGTATCATCCTTTTCACTCAGATATTTCTCCACACCGTCGCGTTCCATCATTTCACGGTATTCACGTAGGGTAAAGGCTTTACTGTTACGTTTTAAAATAGAGACATCTTTGTCGAATTTCTCACGGAAACGTTCTTCCATTGCTTCTTGTTCAGCATATTGATCTGGCCAAACTTTGTAAAGTAGGGCATAGTGACCTAAACCACCACGAACACAACGGCCAGCACAGTTAGCATGACTAAAGCCAAACCCATACATGCGTGGTAGTGCGATTTTCCATTCGTCACGAATGATTTTTTTTGTATCTAAGTCTTCTGTGAACGTTTCAATCATTGGGAAACGTGTAGCAATTGGTTCAATCGGATTGTGTTCGTAGAAGTTTTGTAAGTTAATCGCACGGTGGGACTCATGTGGTCCGATACCGAAGTATAGAATTGGTTCTAAATTATGCTCATCACGCAGCTCTTCTAAATAGATAAGTGTTTGGCGTACTTTAAGTTCTTCCGAACATTTCGCCATGCGTGAATTACCTAAGAAACGTACGTCATGAAATACTTCTTCAGGTGTACGTCCATCGATTCGAGTTGTAATTTCAAGTCCAATATACTCCGCAACTTCATCCATGAATCGATAATTGTCAATATCTTCCCAAAGTGTGTCTGTAAAGAACAGTACACAATCCTCTTTCCCGTACTTTTGTACAATATGGTACGCAACGTAAGCAGATGAAGCCCCTCCGCTAAACATTGCAACGTGTATAGGTTTACGACCATGATTATTTTCAATCTGACCAGCGTTTAAAACTCCTAAGGCATTTGATCCGCTGCCAGTTTTTTTAGTTTTTGCTTTGTTAATATTCATAAATCTATGACCTCCAATGCTAAATATAAACCATTTTAATAATAATACAGATTAAATATTTACTAGATAAACCCAAGGTTTTGTGTCGTTAAAAATAACTAATTAGAATGGTAATCTCATATAATAATTCTAACATGATTTTAAAGGAGAAAGTATTAATTAGTATTCAAGCTATTACTTGTTGTGATTAAAATACAAAATTAACTCAACATTACACTAATGTGTAGGGTTAAATTTCAAATAAAAATGGTATTATTATAAATGATAATACCATTTTTAGGAATATAGAGATTAAAAAATTTGGAGGTTAAGTTAATGAGTATATGTGAAAATTGTAATGCAAAGTTAGCAGAAAACGAAACGATATATACGGATTTTTTTCAAGTGTATGGTGCTGATGCCAAAGTATATACATTATGCGGAAAATGCTATTTGGATGATGTACAAAAATATTTAGAAGAGCAAAAGCCAAAGTGTATTTGTGGTGCGCCAGAAGTACTGTTATATGAAAATGATGAAGAGGAAATCATTGGGATGGCTATTCATGAGGGAGTTATTAATTTAATCTGCTCAAAAATGCAAAATGGATTGAAAGAAGATTTATATTCAGAGGAAGAGCTCGAAACACTTGAGGGAAATCATGAATTTGAATCAATGCATTATATTCGTTGGTATTCAGATGAAGAAATGGGCTGGAATTAAGAATTTATATGTATCTCTCTATGCATAAAGCAGAGAAAATCTATACTGTCTTTTTTGTATTAAAATTAAAATGTTCTATTTAATTAGAAACTACGTATTTTGAGGATACTGACGAACTTAAAAATAGTATAAATAATATCGAATCTGTAATTTTATCGCAAAAGAGGAGGGGTGGCTAATGATCATCTACGAAGCCGAAATATCACAATTCCTCGATGATGTATCGAATGAAGTCATTGTGGATCGTTTATATAATGTATACCAAGAAAAAATCGGTCGTACGTCAAAGAGTGAAATCCGTTCATGAGATCATTCGTTGCAACGTATGTCGAACGTACTGCGTGACCGTGAAATTCCAAAAGATGCGAAGGCAGCAATCGAGTTTAAAATTCCAAACACAGGTAAACGTGTTGATTTCATCATTGCTGGTAATGATGGCAATACAGATCATGCGGTAATTGTTGAACTAAAACAGTGGGAAAGTGTAGAAAAAAATGACCGACTAGATGCAGTTGTTGTAGAAACTTATTTAGGTGGTGCGAAGCGTCAAACGACACATCCGTCATATCAAGCATGGAGTTACGCCGCGCTTATTGAAGATTTTAATGAAGAAGTACGTAATCGACCGATTCATTTGCAGCCTTGTGCGTACTTACACAACTACCTTATTGAAGAAAATGATCCATTAACCGATTCGCATTACGCAGAGCATATTGAAAAAGCACCTGTTTTTCGTAAAGGTGAGATGGAAAAGCTTCGTCAGTTCATTAAAACTTACATTAAATATGGCGACAAAAACGATATTATCGCTGGTATAGAAAACGGTCGTATTAAGCCGTCTAAATCATTACAAGATAGTATGGCAGCAATGCTTCAAGGTAATCCAGAGTTCGTTATGATTGATGACCAAAAAGTCGTATACGAGCAAATTTTATATTATGCAGCTGAGTGCATTCAGCAAAATAAAAAGGGTGTATTCATTGTAAAAGGTGGACCAGGTACAGGTAAATCTGTACTGGCTATCAACTTATTGGTTCAACTTATTCAAAATGATTATTTTTCGATGTACGTAACGAAAAACAGTGCACCGCGCGATGTATACGCGACAAAGCTAAAAGGAACGATGAAAAAGAAAAGCATCGATAACTTATTCAAAGGTTCAGGTAGCTTCCATGCAGCAGATAAAAATGAATTTGATGTTGTCATTGTTGACGAGGCCCATCGTTTAAATGAAAAATCAGGCCTATTCAGTAACCTAGGTGAAAACCAAGTAAAAGAGCTGATGAACAGTGCAAAGTTCAGCGTATTTTTCATTGATGAAGCGCAGCGAGTGACATTAAAGGATATAGGTAGTATCGGTTTGATTCGCCAATTTGCAGATGAACTAAGTATTGGTGTATATGAAAGCGAATTATCTTCACAGTTCAGATGTGACGGATCAGATGGCTATATTGCGTGGCTAGATGATGTGCTAGGCATTCGTGAAACAGCAAACACCAATGATTTAGGAATGGATTATGACATTCAAGTTATCGATTCACCACACGTTTTACGAGAAATGATTAAAGAGAAAAATGCGATTAATAACAAAGCACGTCTAGTAGCAGGTTATTGCTGGGAGTGGATAAAGGAAGGTAAAAATAGTTCTGATATTCACGACATTGTTATTGAGGAACACGACTTTTCAATTAGTTGGAATTTAGGAAATGACATTTGGGCAATTGCAGAGGAGTCAGTAGATGAGGCGGGGTGTATCCATACATGCCAAGGTTTAGAGTTCGATTACGTAGGTGTCATTATTGGTGACGATTTACGTTTCGAAAATGATCAAATTATCACAGACTACACAAAACGAGCAAAAACAGATCAATCCATTAAAGGCATAAAAAAGTGGATGAAAGAGGATCCGGAGAAAGCTACTGAGGCTGTGGATGGTATTATTCGAAATACGTATCGAACACTTATGACGCGTGGACAGAAGGGATGTTATGTGTATTGTACGGATCAGCATTTATCGGATTATTTGAAGATACGTTTGATTAAGGTTGAACTAGAGAGGGGAGAGGTTACTGGATTGTTGGTGGCTGAGAGTAGAGGAACGTACTATTTGAAATAGATTTAAAGTCAATAATAATTTTGTGTACTACGCTATTAGAATTTAGTAATTCAAATAAATGTTCTATTTTTTAGAAGTTTATATTTAATAATTAAATGTGAATTTATTATTTAAAAATACAAAAGTAATATAGGAGTTAGACATGGAAATAGTATATATATGGGTGGAAAAGTATAAGTCGATAGAATATCAAAATTTAAATTTTGGCTCAGAATTACTTTTTTTATTTGATGAAGATAAATTAATAATCGAATCAAATAATAATTATTCGAAGAATTTCTTTTCGGTTAGAGAACATAAAAAAAATAATAATGAAATTATTAATATAACAGGTATTGTTGGAGAGAATGGTGTAGGTAAAACAACACTTTTAAATCTCATTACTGAAATTTTAGAGAGAAAATATGAAGATTTACCCGAAAAGTTAGATGCAAATTTGAAAAAATTAGATGTTCGTTATTTTGCTATAATAAAATATTTAGAAAAATACTATCTATATAATCCATTTGAGATATTGATAAAAATGGACAATGATTTAGTTAAAGATATGAAGTTACCTAGGACATATTGAATAATAGAATAATTGTTTCTACAGTTTTCAAAGGTAATAATTTTAATGATTTCCACTCGGATAATACATTAAATTTAAGTAGTAATTTTTTGTTATCTAATAGTATTTCTGAATACAAATCAAATAATATTAAATGGAATTTAGAGTTATTAAACGATCATAAAAATGGTATCTTCATTTTTTCGAAAATTAATATTCCAAAAGTATTAAATGTATCATTGTTGAAAGATTACTTTAATACACGACCTTTTTTGATCTTAGATTCAAGAACTGAATTTGAGAAAAAACTATCGAAAATTAAAAATGAAAATGATACTACACTATTTAAAATAAATTTATTTACAAATGTATTTGAGAGTTTATTTCAAGTTTTGAATATAGAGAATAAAAAGGGTGAAAATATAAAAAATGAGTATCTAAACCTATTAGGAGACAATATTCTTGAAAATGAAAAGTATGAACATGGAATGGATGATGTATTTTCTGAAACAATAGATAAGTTAATAAGTGATAAATTTATTTATTCAAATAATCTAGAATTTTATGAAGCAGCAAAATTATTTGTAGAAAGTATAATTGAAGAAATAAATAAGAATAATTTTGAAGTGATTTCAGAATCCAGCTTCAGCATCTCTTTGGATAATAATAATTATGTTCAGAAGTTTTTAGAGATATATTCTAATATTTTCACAAGATTTAGTGATATTTTTTCATTTAATTGGAATGGACTAAGCTCAGGTGAAGAGGTTATTTTAGAACTATTTTCAAGGATTTATTATGGATTGAAAACGATTAAAAGAAATAATGAAAAGAAAACAGTTACAATATTAATTGATGAGATTGAAAATAATTTGCATCCACAATGGCAGAAAGAAATTATTTTTGAACTAATTTCTTTTATTGAAAGTATCTATTTGAATCAAAAAATACAAGTCATTATTACGTCACATTCTCCATTCATATTATCTGACTTACCACATTCAAATGTAATTCTCTTAGAAAAGTTTGAGGGTCGAATAAGGAAAGTAAAATCTCTAGAAAATAATGAAAGAACTTTTGCTGGTAATATATTCTCTTTGTATACTAATAATTTTTTTATAAAAGATGGTTTAATTAGTAAGTTTGCAATTTCTAAAATAAATGAGAATTACAATAGTCTGCTTGCAGCAGATAGATTTGATGTAATCGAGAAAAGGGAAGAATATAAAAAGCTAATTGAAATAATTGGCGAGGACTTAATAAGGGCCAAATTAAAGGATATGTTAGAGGAGAAAATGGAATTAAATACATACGAACAGTTATTAAGTTCACAAGAAGAAATAAAGAAATTAAGTATAGAAATAGAATTGATTAAAGAAAGACTGAAAAATAATGATAAAACTAAATGAAATTCCACAAGAAATAGTTTTAACACATAAAAAATATTTTGAATCTGATTTTTTACCTAAACTTGAAGAGTTGAAAAATAAAAACAGACTCAATGCAGAGTATAAAAAATTTGTGGATTTTTTATATAATAAATACGAAAAAATAATTACAGCAAAACCAGAAGAGTTATATCAAATAAAGCTTGAAATCGAATCAAATCATAATTTTATTTATCACTGTTTGAAGACGCCAACAACAAAAACACATAAAAATTATAAATCCCAACTTAATGAAATTTTCAATTATGAATCATTTTGTCGAGTAAAGGTAACAAAATGGGATGCATATAAATTTACTGATAAACTAAATGTTATAATCTGTCCTTATTGTAATAGATCTTTTACAACTACTCATAATGATGACTTAGGTCAAACAAGGCCTACTTTAGATCATTTTTATGATAAAGCAAGATATCCATATTTTGCACTTTCGATTTATAATTTGATTCCTAGTTGTTATGTTTGTAATTCTTCCTTTAAAGGAAGTAAAGAGGTAGACATTGATACACATCTGCATCCCTATATAGAAGGATTTGAAGGTCACGCGAGATATATTTTAAAGCCTGAAAATGGTAAATTTCAAAATATATTCAACGGGAAATATAAAGTGGAATTAGAAGTTTTTCAATCAAGTACATATGGTAATCAAATTAAGAACAACGAGGAATTATTTCATTTGAGTGATTTATATAACTATCATCATGATTATATTAATCAGCTTATAAATCAAAAAATGATGTATTCTAAACCGAGTATAAAGCAATTGTCTAAATTAAAAATTTTTAAAAATGAAGAAGAGGTAATGTTACTATTACTAGGGGAAAAAGGTGGACTAAATGTAAATTCTAAAAACAAACTTCTTTCTAAGTTACTAAAAGATATATCGAATCAATTAAGTTTGGGGAAATAAAATCTTTTAAGTCTAGTATTACTCCACCAGCACATTCATTTTAAAAAGTTGCCAAAAAAGTTGCCACGAGCATTTTTACCGAATATAATGCTCGTGAAACCTTGATATGGCGGGATTTTGAAGATTCTGCTTCTAATTCCCGCCGTCTCCATACATAGGAATCATATGATTTCAAAGAGTACCTAAATCCTTTCATATCAAAGATTTGGGTGTTTTTGTTTCATTGAAAGTTTCATCTATTCGTAATCAATAGTTGTTAGATTCGTAGTCGACTCCGAAACCAGAAGTTAAAATAGTTTTCGAACTTCTGGATTGCTTCGGCTTTAGCTTTCTGAGTTACGTGAGCTTAGATATCTTGTGGTTTTCACATCAGAATGTCCTAATCTAACTTAAACTTCTTTTGTACTTGCACCAGCTTCGAACAACAGGGAGCAGTGTTTATGAAGTAAGCCATGTAGTGTGATCTTTTCTAATAGATGTTTCTTTTGGACACTATACATCCATTTCTGAACCTGTACAGGTTGAATATAGTCATTATTAGTATTACTAAACATTAACTGGTTAGGTGTCGTAGTATTATGACCTAAAACGAAATACTCTTTTTTCTGGATTTTCTTTCAATCATTTAAAATAGATAGGGTAGTATTATCAAGTTTACTTATACGGGACGAACCTGTTTTTGTTGTTTTAAATAAAACTTCAGACATTTGAGTTTAAGAGCTATGTTCTTCTAAAAATCTGTCAATTTCTTTACGAGATATGCGCTTTATACCTTCGATTTCACAGATTATTAAGCCATTTTTCTAAATTTCATGAGTGTAAAACAGGGTTAACCGTAGAATTAAGCATTAGTGGAAGTAAACAAGCGAGTGTACCTTTTAATATATCAGCAATTGCACCAATTACTCCAGCTTTTAGATCGAGGGGTGGAACAAAAATATGCAGATCTATTAAAAAAACTTACTTTGGTATGTGTTTTTTATTGTGAAAGCCCAATAATCGAGCAGCTATATAAATAATAAAGATCAGCAAAGGTAAATTAGCCTAGCTGGTCTTTTTTTAGTTCTAAAGTAGTGGGTACCGTCAGTTGAAGTGTCGGCATCCGACAGAGAATTTGTCGGTTGTAATGTCGGTATTGACAATGATAGGCTTAAGTTATCTCGAGGGAAATTAAATTTGCTGTAGCTAGGGAGGTATATAGAAACTGTTCTATATTTACAATTTTTTAAAAAATAATTGATGTTTTTAAAAATGGCTATTGATTTAGTAGTTTGTTAGGCTTTTTGTTTTCTAAAAGTTGGAATTAAAATCTTAAGCAAAAGAAGTTTCTTATTCAATTGAATACTTTGATATTAATTTCACATCTGGTTTTAAATATGAGGGGCATGGTATAACAAAAACGCAAACTCTTGCAAAACCAGACTATCCTGTTCAATCAGATTTTATGTTTTTAAAAGATAAAATGATTAAAGCTGGAAATGCTGTAGGTCTAAATGGAGCATATGGTCATCAACGTGCAAGTTTATCATTTACACCTGGATTTTCAATTAGTTTAACAGGTTCATTTTCTGTTTCAGGAATTAATATTGGTTTGACTTATGATCAGTATAAAGGATATCAAAGTGCAATTTGGAGGAAATAAAGAAGAGGGCAAAAAAGTTACCACATATAAAAAAAATACTATATATCATTTTTACAGTGCTTATTTTGATGGGAACATATTCTACGTATAATAATTACAGGGATCACAAGCAGTTAAACGAAAATATCCAAAGTTATATCGAAATGTATTTAGATGATGTAGCCCAATCTTTTGGAGAGCATAAATATAATGATTTGTTAATTGAAAGAGTATATTATTTAGATGCGTATGCCTCAATTTCTGGATATACTTCAGCTTCTACGAATGAGGAAATTGATATTTATGCTATTTCAAATAAAATTAAAAATTTTTCAAATAAGGATATTTTCAATAAACTTAATTTGGAAGATTCGCAATATATTTCGAGATTTTTAAGTGCTATTAATTCTGATACACCACCAAATTCATCGGAATATTTAAAGTTTTTGGAGTTTGTTTCTTTGAAAATAGTGGAATAGTTTTGCGCATATAAGAGATATAACCTTGTGATGAACGGTGCACGCCAAATGATCGATACATTGCCCAGATCTCTATCAAGTAGGCAGCGGGAATGAAATAAATACGTTAAGCGTCCTGAACCTTGAATTCTAAAGGAATCAGGCCGCTTAGTTGTTTCTGGTAGTGATCGTTGGTACAACAATGTTTTTACAGTTAAGGTGTTAAAAAGTGTAATACCCATTGGATAATACCTTTCCTTTTTGGTGAAATAAAGTTCGAATAAATTGATTTATTAGCCTTCTAATCTAAATGATTGGGAGGTTTTTTATTGTCTAGAAGTCGTAAGCATGGAATTTTTGCAGTTGATAATGTTGTGCCACGTAGTCAATACAGTGAAAAAAGAACTACGAAGCAAACAGATGACACCTATTAACTCCTGTTTACAAACCGTATTTTAACAAATGGAGTTGGCTGGCAGACCGAGATTGATTCATAGTTATGACTCCATTTTCAAACAATATTGTGAAGTGAATAATATCGTTTTTGCTGAAGCAATAACCGCTGAATCAATTTATAACTATTTGGATGTAATTGAAGTATCAGATAGAACGAAGAAAATATGCTTAAAATCTCTTGAAACCTTCCTGACTAACTGTAGTTCAATATATTCATTTCAAATCTGATGAATTATGACTTTTTATATAATTTATATTATAATTAAAATAATTAGAAAAGTCATAGTAGTGAGGTTATTAAGTGGAAATTTAACCGGTTCGTAGATTTAAAAAATACAACGAATGTATCATACAACAAGAGGAGCTATCATAATGTTATTAAATCCTATAAATGATTGGTTAATACAACTAGAAAATGTAAAGCTTACGGGTATCCTAACTGATAAATTTTCTAATACAAAAGTGAATGAATATATAGAAGGTAAACCATTTTTATCTAGTAGTATTAATTCATTAGCAATAAAAAAAGGTGTGATGCTTGAAAATGGTGGTGCGGATCTACCAATTATTCATAAAATTGATGGGGTTTATTTACATGAATTTAGACCTCTTTCGTCGATAAACTATAAGTCTATGGAATTTAAAGATGTAAATGTGATTTATGGAAACAATGGGACTGGTAAATCATCTTTATTAGAAGCAATTGAATTTGCTATAACTAATGAAATTAGAAGTGTTACAGATTATAAAGATAAAACATATAAAAATATGCGTACTGAAGTAATTTGTACTACTCAGAATGGGCAAATGGTGCTTTCTTCAAGTAAAAAATCGGACATGATTAAAAAATTTGAAGCTTTTTGGTATGGAACTTCTTCTGGAACAGGTAAGGCAATGTTAAATGACCAATTTTTTCGCTTCAATTTCTTTGATACTTTCTCTGCTTATAAATTTGCTCTTGAGGAGTCAGTCGATCCTAAGAAGAGAAAAGATTCCAACTACATAGACAAGTTTTCTAGACTTCTGTTTAGTGACCAAGTTATTGTCATGGAGAAAAACTTTCTAAGATATAAAGATGCTTTTGAAAACCAATTGCATGAATTAACTAAAAAGTATGAAGATGGTCTTTCGAGCTATAGTATGTATAAACAATGGGCATCTGAAGAAAGCTCTTCTCAATATAATGATAAGTTGACTAACACTTTATCACTTTTACAACAGATGAACATAAATGCTCGATATTTAGAAAGTTTGAAAACAGATAAAAAAGAGGTTTTAGAAGTATTCGATATTTTATCACAGCACATAGAGACTGTAGATCAAAATATTTATGTAGAGAATAATAAAACATACTTAGAAATTACGCAGATAAGACAGTCACTATTAAGCAGTATAAATAGCATTTCGGAAGAAATAGAAGAAGAAAGGCTAGCATTCTCAAAGTTAAACGATTCTATCTTAGTAATAAAAGATAAAGCTTTCCAAACTGAAAGGGAATTAGAAGAAAAAAACAAAGAGATTAAATATATAGATGAGACATTGGAAAGTTGCAAACGTCTATCACCTATACTCTTAAATGAAACGATTGCATCAAGGGTAAAAGAATTAAGTGCCTATGAACAACAAATAAGACAATATCTTTACTTTATTCGAGTTAATAAAGAGTCTTATCAAAAGGTGCATGAACTTGATGTGATTACTTTGTTGGAAGCTAAAGAAATCCAGCATCTTACAGAAGCACTTAAAGATTACGAAAATCAATACCAAACTTTAGTGAAAAATGAATCAGAAATGAAAAATTTATTTAATAAGATGGAATCAATTCAATTACAACTTGTAGATTTGGGTATTGAATATTTAGAATATGTAGATTTTTCCCATCAAAATTGCCCATTATGTGGGACGAGCTCAACATCTAAGAGTAAATTAATAGAGCAAATACAAATGACTGTAAGTATAAACAAAGAAATGAGAATTACTTCTATCATAAAAGAAAAGAGAGAGCTTGAACATGAGATATCAACTATTAAGTTGAAGCTATCTAAACATGAGGACAGTCAAAATGTTTTGACGTTATATGAAGAAGCTTGCAAGTTAAAAGGATTGACGAGTACAGACTTTACCTTAGATTTACAGCATATGAAAGCTATAATTGGTAACTACGATGACATTGAAAATGAACTGCAAAAAATGAAAGAAGAGCTTTCCATATTAGCAAATGAGGGATTTACATTAGAAAAAATTGATGAAGCTGAACATATTTTGAATAAAAATACATTATTTTTAAATGCACATTTAGACTCAAAACAATTTATTAGTTATTTGGGGGAATCAAGAGAAGAAAACTTACGACAGAAAGCCGATCTTGAAGCGAAGCTGAAAGAGTTAGAGCAAATAACTCATAAATATTTACTTGAAAAAGAAAGAATTCTTGAAAAGAAAAATGAAAAGCAGGAATTATTTGAAGAGAAGAGTAAAATCTTAAAAGAAATAAACTATGTTGTGCAATTGGTAAAAGCAGGATCTTCATATTTTACAATATCCAAGGATATGAAAATAGTAACCTGGATAAATTTGTTCAAAGAGGCACATATCAAATGTAAGAACTTAATTAATGAATTAGATTCACCTGAATATTATCAAAGAAGAATGAAGGAAACAGAATCAGAAATTAAGAAATTAAAAGTCTCTTTGAACCATGTAAAAGAAGCTGTAGACGTAATGAATGGTCTTAGAACATTATCTTCTTATGCAGAAGAGGTTGTAAATCAAAATATTGAAAAAATAAATAAATATTTCAAGTCATTGCATGCTTCAAAAGAATTTGAAGAAATTGTTGTTGTACAAGAGGGTATCTTGCTGAAGAGAAAACATAGTGATCAATTATCAAAACCTCATGAACTTAGTACGGGACAAAGAACAGCAATTGCGTTATCTATATTGTTCGCGCTTCATTTTTCTGCAACAAATGCTCCAAAGCTATTGATGTTTGATGAGCCAGTTGCGAATATGGATGAAAGTCAGTTAGCATGTTTTTTAGATTTACTTGTGGAATTTGCTTCTCAAGGAGAACAAATATTTTTTACAACAGCTAATGAACAAATCTATAAAACTTTGAAAGAGAAGTTTTCAAGGATTGAAGTTGAAACCAACTATATAGAGTTAACAAGGCCTGATGTTATGAATTCGACGATTGTCTAAGAAATAATATATGTTGTAATAGCTGGTGTAAAAAGATGAATATAATTATTGTGTAAGACTTTATACAAATAAAGCAATAAAGTAATGCAGATAATATAATTATAAACTTTTATGGTAATACTGCATTTCTAAGGGGGGGTCCGACTCCCACGAGCTTCATACATAATGTGGCTACAAACGATGTCATATCAACGTTTTAAAAAGACTAGGGATATTGTACTCTTGTTCAATATCCCTTGCCTCATTCCTAGAGAAAAAGGACATATTTGAGCTTTTTATTTCACGGTATTTTTATGGGGAATTATTCTATATACTTGGTGGAGAAAAGAGTATCAAGCATTTAAAAAGGAGTAATGGATATGTCAAAAAATTTGCCCCCGATGAAATTTAATTTGGGTGATAAGGTGCGATTCACAATTAGTGACAATGAACTGGTTGGAATCGTTAAAATAGCAGACTTTGGTGGTGCGTTCGAACACGATTACCATTCTTATGATATTTTTGTTGCTGAAGATAATTGTTTGTATAAGCATATTCCTGAAGAGATTTGTAGCATTGCTGGATTCTAGCGAGATTGAACAGTGTGCTGTGTAATATGCTTTGGTGAACATTTACGAAGATTTTTCACTAATCAATTCTGTGACCACCGAAAACCAACAAAAGGGATTTGCATACATAGGATTCAAATCTACACGCAAATCCTTTTTTTAATCTTTTAAACAACATATTTTCGAACTACATAAACCGATAGAACTAATAAAGTAATCAGCACAAAACAATTTTCATCTGGTCGTTCTTAAAACCAATACCACCATTTGAATTTGAAATATGAGGTAGCTCCAAATAAAGTAGCTTAGTATAAAACTAGTCTCCATAATCTAAAATACCCGTTAGCTTAACAAAAAATGCTTATTATTTTTAGACTATTTTGCTCTATGTTTCATTTAGAATTCTCTGTATATTTTGGCGATGGAGAATGATTTTTGATACGCTTATTAGTAGGAAAGTGCTATGATAACCTGCTCTATTACTTACGGCATATTTATTAGGACAACGGTTTGTCAAATGACTTGTAAAAGTATATCCCTTTTCAATTAATTGTTTTATATTTGAACCATTCCATGATGTTTTGACCATTGAAAAAAAGGCTTAATTTATTTATTATTAAAAATAAAATATACTGTATATTCTAAAAATACAAACAAAAGTATTTTATAATTTTGTAATGGATGGAAAAAAGGGGCGTGTAATAAAAATTAATCCTTAATACTAAGGATATATAAGATAGTAAATAGTATAAACTTTACCTTGATTTATTAATTTGGATATATAATACATATTATTGGAAAACATTAAGGGTTAGGTATAATATTTGAAAGTTCATCATTAACAGAAATCAGAGAAATATTTACTAAATAGATGATGATGAAAAATTTCATATATATGCAGTCAGTCATTGATAGTATTTATTAATTTTAAAAACAATCAAAGACACAGACACTTTATAGGAGGAGGGGAAATATGGAAAGAGCAAGAAAAAGAATTTTCTACTATAAAGATGAGTATGTGAAAAATGTTAAATTAGTATATCGCGATAGTGCTACTAATAGGAGATATAGGTTAGATATAGAATTGAGGAATGGGGATAACGAGAAAGCTGTTCATTTAATGATGATCAATCCAAGTAAAGCAAATGAGGAATTTTCCGATAACACGCTTAATCGTATTATCAAATACGTTTCTTTAAATAACTCTGCGGGTGTTTTACAGGGCATAGGGAAAATTATTATTACGAATCTGTATGTCGTATGTGAGACATATCCAGAAAAAGTGGATGAATATATTTCAGTACAAAGTTTGGATTTTGTTAAAGGGATAGATAGCGACGGGAAATATAATAATAATACGATCATTGAAATGGCTAACCAAGAGGCTCAATTTACAATTACTGCTTGGGGTAAAGGTAACGTATTTGATTATGACAATAGGATTCAAGAAATTTTTAGTTTAATTAAAAACAGGGAAATGTATCATATGGAAGACTTGACGCAAGAGGGGTATCCAAGGCATCCTCGAACTTGGGCTTATTCTTGGCGATTAAAGAGGTACAATTTTTAGAAAGCTCTTCCCCTATTTGTGGAGTAGTGTGTTAGATAGAATGATGTAACCATCTCATTAGAGGTGGTCTTTTTTATTTGAGAAATAAGTAACACCTCCTAGTCCAAACGACATGGGGGTGATATCATTGACATGATGTGAAACTTTGTCGGGGGGATACAAGAATGACTCTACTGCAAGAAGAGTTGAAAATAACGAGGATGCAAGACTTACTTGGTATGAAATTAGCTTTACCGTCATATCAACGTCCGTATAGTTGGAGTGTGCAGTCCACGAATACGATATTTTTTGATACGTATCAAGCTTATCAAGAAGGTATAGAAGAATACAGAATTGGATCAGTTATTTTACATAAAGAACATGAAAAATATAATATTGTCGATGGCCAGCAACGATTGACGACCCTTTCGATTCTTCTTTACTGCTTAGGTGAGGAAACGCAAGGGCTTTTACAAGAAAAATATAGTCAATTATCGAATGATGTTATTATCACAAATTATCAAATTTTAATGAAGCGGATTAGTGAATTTTCTCCAAATGAGCGCAACGATTACAAAAAGTACTTACTAGAACAATGTAGTGCAGTGCAAATTGTTACAAATAGTGAGCAAGAGGCTTTTCAATTTTTTGATTCCCAAAATTCTAGGGGGAAAGAGTTAGATCCGCATGATTTATTAAAGTCGTATCATTTACGCGAGATGGAAGATGAGGATGAACATCAAAAGGTCAATATTATTAATAAGTGGGAAAATCAAAACCAAAATCATTTAAATGATTTATTTAAAAATTATCTTTATCCTTTGACACAATGGTATAAAGGAAAGTATGGTGTCGATTATTCTTCAAGTAAAATCGATGTCTTTAAAGGGATTAAAAGCTCGAATGTGTTTAATTATGCCATCTATCATAAAGCAAGTAACCTTTTTGTCGATCAGTTTAATGCTAATGGTAGTAGAGAACTACTAGCAACTAGAGCTTTAAATCAATTTCAATTAACACAACCGCTAATAGCTGGAAATCGTTTTTTCAATTATACGTTGCATTACGGCAAGCAACTGGAGCAAATTCAAAAATTAATTAAGAAAGTTCATACCGAAGAACAAGTGCCAACAAGGGGTTCGGGCAATCTATACATTAAACAGCTATATGAATGTGCGTTATTATTTTTTGCAGATCGTTTTGGCATGGAAAGCTTAACGGAAGGTGTCAGACAGCAGCTATATTCATGGTGCTATTCATTAAGACTGACGATGGAATCTGTGCGTCTGCAAACAATTAATAAATATGCAAGAGGCAAACATGACCGTCTAAACGAAAATTTGGATTTGTTTGTGAAAATAAGTGAAATGAACCATCCTGAAGAATTAAAGCTAATTGTTTTGCAGCAACCGAATTTTGATAATAAAAATAAAGACAAGTACAAAGAGGTGTACACTTTACTTTGTAAATGGAATAGGTGGTAGGCAGTGGATAAAAATTTAAAAGTCATACCGGTATCAAGCATTTTTGCCAATAGCAGTTACATCGTGCCGATTTATCAGCGCAACTATGCTTGGGGAGAAATGCAAATTGAACAATTAATAGAAGATATTTTAGGTTCTAGCAAAGACTATTTTCTTGGCAATCTTATTGTTAATCAGACGGATCATCATGTTTATGAAGTAATTGATGGTCAGCAAAGATTGACAACATTATTCCTTTTAGAAAATTATCTTGGCATGAGATTTGCGCATGATGCGTTGAAATTTGAGGCGCGTGATAAGTCAAATCGTACACTTTCTATGTTAAACAAAGGCGATAACGAAGAATTGTTGGAGGAGTTATCTTCTGGTGAAATTTTAAACGGCTATCAAATCATTCAAAACTATTTTCAAACGAGAAGAATAGACAAAAATGAGTTGAGTAAAAAACTAGAAAACGTTTTTCTTGTTCGTGTACAAGTGCCACAAGATATCGATTTAAATCATTACTTTGAAATTATGAATACTCGTGGGGAGCAACTTGAGCTTCATGAAATTGCAAAAGCAAAGTTTCTAGAAGTATTGGAGACAAAACACGATAAAAAAACGGCAGCATTGATTTGGGATAAGTGCGCGGATATGGACTCTTATATCCAAATGAATTTTGATACTACTGTTAGAAAGGCACTTTTTACAAACGATTGGACGAGCCTTAAGGATAGCATGAACAATTTTGATTCTATTAAGACGACCGTTCCGACTGATGAAGATGACAATACAGCAGTTCCGCTAATTGATATTTTAAAAGAACGTAAACTTCGTAATACTTCAGGAAGTAATGATGAGGAAGAGACAGAACGTTTTGAATCAACGATTTCATTCCCTAACTTTTTACTGCAAGTAAATACCGTTATCGCTAAGTTAGCAGAAGAAGATTCAACGCTTGATGATAAACACTTTTTAGATAATTTATCTTGGGCGTGGTCTGACGCAGAGAAAGCGAAGAACTTTTTATACCATATGCTGAAATGTCGAGTGCTGTTTGATAAATATATATTGAAACGTGAATATGCGAAAAACTATAAGGAAGAGGGAAGATGGTCATTACTACGTTTGGAGAAATATAGTGATAGCGATAATAAAAGAGCTAAACCTAAATATGTAGGGACTTATGGTGATGACGATAGTCAGAACAATAAACAAATCAGAACGCTTCAATCGTGCTTACGTATAACGTATACATCGCCTAAGACAATGCATTGGATTTCATTAGTTTTAACAAAGTTATTAGCAGATGAATCATGTAATATGATTAAAATTCTTGAAGACTACTGCATAACAAAAATTAAGAAATCAGAATTTGAACAGCGTAGTGGATTTGAATTTGAACGAATCGTCTTTACGTACCTTGATTATTTATTATACAAAGATGGTTATTCATACTTAAATAAACAGCTTATCCAGCCAATGCGCGACGATTGGCAATTTCAATTTAGAAGTTCCATTGAACACTTCTATCCGCAAAATCCTGCAGAGGGCAAAATTTGGGAACCTAAAGACCTCCATGGATTTGGCAACCTAGCTTTAATTACAGTATCCGGAAACTCGAGATTTTCCAATATATCGCCAGAGGGCAAAACCAGCACATTCGAAAAAGTCATCAACCAAAGCTTGAAATTAAAAATTATGAGTGAGTTAGTCAATCTTGATGATAAAAAATGGACCGAGGAAAAAGCCAGCGAACATAAAGAGGAAATGTTTAAGATTTTAAAGGCTAGTATGAATGAGTGAAGTGGATACTATGAACAATTAAAACATTTTTGCAAAGATGAATATAATAAAGAGGATAGGAGGATATCCGATGAAACAAAAGAAATCTTTAAAGTTTAAAATTTTCACGGGAATTTTTGCTTTGCTAATATTGCTTGTTGCGGGATTTTTTATTTACGCAAGTTCTTACTATAAGGCCAGTTCGTTGGCGTTGGATAGTTTAACATCTGATGCGCTCGTCAATGTAGAAGAAAATGGTGATATTTTATTTGAACCCGTATCGAATGCTAAAAATATCGGCTTTATTTTTTACCCAGGAGCAAAGGTAGAAGCATCCGCATATGCACCTTTAGCTAAAGAGATAGCAGCAAAAGGTTATACCGTAAGTATTGCGAAAATGAGCTTTAACTTAGCCATTTTTTCACCGAATAAAGCAGACAGTATAATAAGTAACCATAAAGAAATTGGTACTTGGGTAATCGGAGGCCATTCTTTAGGGGGCGTCATGGCAGCAGATTACGCACTAAAAAATGATAAAATAAAAGGCTTGGTACTGTTAGCATCCTATCCCCAAGCAAAAACAAATCTAAGTAGTCAACCAATCAAAGTGTTATCACTGTGGGGAAGTAATGATAAAGTTGCTGACTTAAACAAAGTAAAAGATGCAAAAAATGCTATGCCAAGTGACGCACAATTTATCGAACTAAAAGGTGGCAATCATGGAGGTTTTGGAGATTATGGACATCAAAAAGGTGATGGCGAATCTTCTATAACGAACAAACAGCAGATGATGGAGACTTCAGAGTATATTGTAGAAATGCTGGATAGTTTAAACAAGGAATAATTAAGGAGACCACCGTAAATTGAACTGCCCCCAAAACCATTGGGGGCAGTTTTTTATGGTCAGAAAGATTGCGGAACAAGTTTCTCTTGTGCTAAAAGCATCATAATGAGTAACCATAGGGATAATCATTTTAATTTTGCCTCGATAAGTTTAGACAATCTTTTTCGTTTATTGTGAGCGAGAAGTATAGTTAATAAGTGAGCCAAGCACAAAAAGCATACACAAAAAACAAATAATCGTTAAAAAAGTAATTTGAATTATAGGCCAAATAGCCAGCATTGCTTTTATCAACATAGCTATTAATAGCAACGATAATATCCCCATAATAATTTTGGTTGAGGAAGTTTCTTCACTAATAAAAATACTTTTTACTAAACACCAAAAGATAATTACCAAAATGATTATTCCCACTATTTGTAGTAATAAAGGAACAATCAAGTTTAAAGTAAAATCTAAATGTTCTTTTCTGTTAAAAAGTAAATTCATAATTGATTTCCCAGAATTGACTTCCATTAAAAGTGGAGTAAAAAGCTTGTTAGATAATAATAAAAGTAACAAAGCAGTAATAATGCCAACCGCGTAGACTAATATAATAAAGCCACTAGTCTCTCTTGCTTCCATTTCCTTACCTCACTTCATATATAGTTGGAAGAGTATATGCTAAAAATGGCATTGGGATTACACGAGTTTGTTAACGAACACTTTTCCTCGAGTTTGTATGAAAACATTTATATTATTGGAATGGATGTTCGCTATTGAATTTGTAATAGAATTGAAGACTTACTATAAAGAAAATAACATCCTAGGTATGTCCCTAGGATGTTATTTCATTTAAATATAGTCAACTTCCCCTAACATTTGATTAATTACACTCCCCTTCATCCATAGGTACTGTGTATACATATGTATTCCATTTAATTCGAAGTTTTTAACACTGGAGTCTTTACCTGATCCACGAACGAAGATGCTATGTTCACTGGATTTAGGGAAATTAAGAGATGTTCGGATAGTTTGTGTTTTTTTATTTTTAATTGGCTCGCCCAATTTGTCGCGCATAACAGTTTCAACAAGCTTATGGTTATTTACTAAATCTCGTACCTTCTCCCAAACAGGCTTTACTTCATTTTCTATGATTTCCTCAGTAAAGACTAAGCGCTTAAAGCCAATGAATTTATTTTCTAGTAAAGGGGCTTCTGCAGAAGGTTCTTCAAAAATGATACAAAGGAATTGCTGACCGCTAAAGTAGTTATATACAAATGAGTCTTCAAACGGTGTATCTACATCTGTCCATTCAGTGAAATCAATTTTAAATAGTTTTGTATCCTCTGTTCGAGCGCCAGTTGTTGTTTGGACAATCGATTTAGGAACAAGGCCGACTTTACTAAATAGCTCAATTTTACTTAATTTCTTAGCTGTACCTCCAAACATTTTCACAATAATTTGTTCTGAAATACTTTTGGGTACATCTTTTCCAGTGCTAAAATCAAAATTGATTCCTAGTTCTAGAATTAATTCACGAACAGTTTTATTTTTATATTTTGCAGTAATTTTATGTAATTCAGCGTCTAATTCTTTAAAGCTTGAATATGTTTCATCTAGTTCTTCAAAGTTTGCACCAAAATGTTTTTGAACTAGTGTCGAAACAGCAGCTCGTTTCAATCGGAACCGAGGAGGATTTGGCCATTTAGGTGCAGTATCTATTAACATCAATTGCTTCCGTAGTTCAGAAGAAATACGTGGGTACTCAGCCTTTGGATCTGAGTAGTTATCCTTTAAATGTTGAATAAAGTCGCGCACAATAAGCCAGTCGTTTTTTAAAATCTCCTTCTCCTGTTCAGAGAAATCATGGAAATGATAGCCCTTTATATAGAAGTTAGCATAATCGGCTGCCTTCACTGTTACAGGCGAATCATAATGATAATAAACGAGCAGTAGATGCTCTAATTTACTCCAAAAACTTGATGTATCAAATTCTTCTTTTACAATATTATCAGGGGAAACCGCAGTAATTGACATAGGCTCCTTTGCTTCGTAAATAAAGTCACCCTTCTTTTTAGGTGCACGGATACCGGTCGTTTTTAATTCAACATTTACTCCATCTACTATTAAATCAGGGTTTTTATCCGAATCAGCTGGATAGCCTAAAATTGATTGCTCTACTACATCTCCTGCAATTCCCGTAATTTTAGGGTGGGTAATTGTTCTAGCAAAAACATCATTTACATCCACTTGACCAAGTGTTTTATTTACCACTTTAGTAAAGATATTATCTAATTCATTTCTAGTAAATTTATGTAGGGCCATAAAAAAACTCCTTTATTCAATTCTTAATACTAGAATACGCTATATAATCCATTAAATCACTAAGAGATAATTGTTGATCTTTCCTTTTTGTTCGTTTATAATACACTTATAGAGAAAGGGAGTTCGTATTTTATGAATAAAAACCTAAATGTTGTGGAATTATTCGCAGGTGTTGGTGGTTTTCGTCTTGGTTTAGAAAAAGTAGACAAAGAATTTTTTCAAACAGTATGGGCCAATCAATGGGAGCCTTCTAAAAAGGCCCAGGATGCTTATGATTGTTATAAAAGTCACTTTACTGAAGGTGAAGCAAGTAATGAGGATATTACAACTGTAGCTGATAGTAAGTTCAGTTCGTTACACATAGATTTATTAGTTGGTGGTTTTCCATGCCAAGACTACAGCGTGAGTCGTTCGTTGAATAATGAGCAGGGCATAAACGGTAAAAAGGGCGTACTGTTTTGGGAGATTAAACGTGTTCTTGAAAACAGTCATCCGAAATATGTTTTACTTGAAAATGTTGATCGTCTGATTAAATCGCCATCAAAGCAGCGTGGGCGAGATTTCGCCATTATGTTAGCTGTATTTCGTGATTTGGATTATATCGTTGAATGGCGCGTTATCAATGCGAGTGAATATGGAAATGCACAACGTCGACGTAGAGTTTTCATTTTTGCCTATAAAAAAAATCTTGGATTTGCTCAGGAGCAGAAGAAATTAGCTAAAGAAGATATTTTATTTAAAGAAGGTTTCTTTGCACGTACGTTTCCTGTATATAGTGAACCATATCAAAATCGACGTGCTTCTGTAGAATTGCCAAGAGATATTGTTGAGATTTCGGATAATTTTTCATTTGGTTTTCATACAGCAGGTATTATGATTGAAGGTCATATACACACTATTCAACCGGTACCAATCGTAGAGGCTCCTATTCCATTAAAGGATATTTTGCTTCCAGAAGAACTGATTGATGAAGAATATTACTTAAATGAAGCAGCCATTGAAAAGTTTAGTTATTTACGCGGGCCTAAAAAAATTGAACGCACTTCCGCTGAAGGTCATAAATATATTTATTCCGAGGGTGGTATGTCGCCTACGGATGATTTAAATTTACCTGGACGAACTATGCTGACAAGCGAGGGTACAGTTAACCGTAGTTCACATATAGTCGAAGTTAATGGCCGAAAACGTTTCTTAACCCCGCTTGAATGCGAGCGTTTAAATGGCTTTGATGATAACTGGACGGAAGGCATGCCTAAACGAATGCGCTACTTCTGTATGGGAAATGCTCTTGTAGTCGATTTAATTTCAGATATGGGTAAAAAAATCATGGAGATTGATTTACTAGAGCAAGAAAATGCTACGCAAATAACGTTAGGGATTTAATACACAGAGTTTACTCTGTGTATTTTTTATTTTCTAAAACCCCCTCGCCCCACTAAATTTTATACCAATATACCAAAATCCCCCTAAAATACAAATAAAAAATTCTAAAAATTATGTTGATTCTTAACTTTTAGTTCTGTACAATGTAAAACAAGTCATCTAGATGTATAGATGATATGGGGTGATATGTACAATCATAATCCAAAGGAGGATGAGCATGAGTAAATATAATTCGTTGATTCCGAAGTATGTTCAGATAGCAGATAGCTTAAGAGCCAAAGTAGATGAGATGTACAAGGACGGGCAAGAAAAGTTTGCGAGTGATGATGAGTTAATCAAAATGTTTGATGTTTCAAGAATGACGATTCGTCAGGCGGTGCAAGTTCTTGTAGAAGAAGGTCTATTAAAGCGTATCCAAGGTAAGGGTACTTTTATTGTTCGCAAGGAAAAGTTGAAGACCGATATTGCTAAGTTAGATACTTTTTTTCGAGGTTGGTATCTAGAAAACTTTACTGTGCAGTTGCTCTATCGCGGAGCAGTACCTTGCCCACAAGGATTAGAAGAAAAATTGGGGGTACAGCCGGGAGAGGAAGTTTATCAAGTAAAACGTTTACGACTCTCAGAGGGAATCTCGATTGTTATCGATAACCGCTATCTTTTAAAAAAGTACGGTGAAGAGATTACGGATGAGGAATATGTGAAGTATTCTTTTTCTCATTTATTTTTAAATAAGTTTAAGATGGCGCTTACTGAAGGAGAAATTGAGATAGAAGCGGTGCTTGCTAGTCAAGAGATTGCACATACTCTTGGTATTGCTGAGGGGGCCCCGATCTTATATAGAAGTGTTGACTTAAAAGTAAAAAATGGCTGTGTTTTAACAGGTGCTTCTTCCTATCGTGGAGACATGTATAAATACAAATCATTATTAAGTTTAGACTAAAAAATTATCGGCTTTGAAAGCGCTTTATATGCATGTCACGACAAGGAGGAAATTATGTTTTATTCCATTTTAATCATTTTGGCAATCATCATTGCCATCTATATGGGTGAAAAACTTGATATAAATACTGGTTTAGTAGCTTTAGCATTAGCTTATGTCATTGGTTGTTTTGTGTTGGGGATGTCGATTAATGATTTATTGGCCACGTTCCCCACAAAATTATTTTTAGTTATTTTTACATTGGCGCTGTTTTTCAACTTTGCCGTAGTCAATGGGACTTTAGAAAAAATTGCTCAATTATTACTTTATCGTTTTCAAAAGCAAACAAAATGGCTACCGCTAATTTTGTATTTTATTACAGCGTTAGTTTCAGGAATGGGTGCAGGCTTCTTTACCTCTGTTGCAGTAATGGGTGCCATAGCTATGGCATTGTGTAAATCTTCAGGAATGAATAAATTAAATGCTTCCTTCGCTGTGTCATTAGGTTCCCTTTCAGGTGCGAATTTCATGTATAGTGCGCATGGGGTATTGTTTAACTCTTTACTAAGTAACACGGCTGTTGCTGAACAGGCAGATTTGTTAACAAGAGATATTTTTGTAGTATCATTTTTTTATCCGATATTTATTATGTTGGTCTTGATGTTTTTTGATAGAAAGAACAGTCAAATGACGGACTTGAATATAGATAGACCAGAAGCATTTACTAAAAATCAAAAAGTAAATATAACGTTAATTATTCTACTTATGGTCTTTGTTCTAGGCGTACCAATGCTTTCTAAATTTATGCCTGACAATGACATTATGCAGTTTATTAATGCACGTACGGACATTACGTTACTAGCACTTGTATTTGCTATAGCTGCTTATATTTTAAAATTAGCTGGGGACAAGCCTAAAGAAGTTATGGCAAGAATACCTTGGAGTACGTTATGGCTTGTGTCAGGGGTTGGTATGTTAATTGATGTGGCAGTTGAAGCTGGGACAATTGATATGTTAGCTTCGATGATTAATAATATGCCGACGTTTATTGTGCCAGTTGCGGTAGCACTTATTGCGGGTGTGATGTCTATCTTTAGTAGTACGTTAGGTGTTGTTGCACCGCTTATGTTCCCGATGATTGCTGGTATAATCGATGCTACAGGTTATAGCGCTTCGTTAATTGCGGTAGCTATTATTATTGGTGCCCAATCGTCAGCATTAGCGCCATTCTCTACGGGCGGTAGTTTAATTCTTGGTAATAGTGGATTAAATGAAGAAGAGTCTAAGAAGTTTTATAATGATTTACTTTATAAAGCTACACCATTAGGTTTAGGCTTTGCTGTTGTGGCAACTTTGATATTAATGTTTATATTGTAGGGGGAAGTTATGCAAAAAATATTCGATACGCATTTTCATATTATTGATCCGAAGTTTCCTCTTGTAGAAAATCAAGGATTTGTCCCTGACTATTATACTGTCGATGATTATTTTCAGGAACTGAAGGAAATGTCGATTGAGTTAACAGGTGGTGCTGTTGTATCGGGATCATTTCAGGGGTATCACCAAGATTATTTTACAGAGGCTATTGCACAGTTAGGTAATCGTTTTGTAGGGATTACACAGCTGCCTTTTGATACAAGCGATGAAGAAATTTTAAAGTTAAATGATGTTGGGATTAAGGGAATACGATTTAATTTATACAGAGGATTATCTGCTTTGCCAAAAGATATTCGTGCGCTATCCGAGAGGGTCTATCACTTATGTAACTGGAAAACGGAGCTCTATTTGAATATGCAAACAGTTGATCAAGAATTAGAACAATTAATTTTTGCCTTACCAAAAGTGTCAATAGATCATCTAGGGATGCATAAGTGTCCGGTGGATAAGTTGAAAAAAATCGTTCATGCCAATATTCCGATTCGCGTAACAGGCTTTGGTCGTGTGGGATATGAGCGTGATGAAATACAGGAATTAATAGCAACATTGTACAGCGAAAATCCAAGCAGTCTGATGTTTGGCAGTGATTTACCTTCAACCCGAGCAAAAGAGCGGTTTTCCTACGATGATATTCAATTAATTCAAGAAACAGTAGGTAAAGAAGCGCAAGATCGAATTTTCTTTGAGAATGCGGAAAAATGGTATCTTGATAAATAACTTAGTGAATAACGGCACCCCAATTGTTAGATTTTTTGGAGGTGCTGTTTTTTTATATAGTGTCAAAAAACACATATGCCACTCAACCTAAGCTATACTTATAGCTAAGCAAGCGAATGGAGCTGGATAATAATTGTTAAAAAAACAAATCGAATCATTTATAAATGAGGAAGCGAATAGTCAATTAATCGATATAGAAAAGGCGTATGCTCAAAAGCATGCATTGTTAAATGAGGTTACCACGGTAGAGACTATACCTTTGCAATTTCAGGTGATTGAACGTTGTCTTAAAGAAACAGAAGAATTAATAGCAGAAGAAACTACTTCATTTCTAACAAATCCTGTGCACTATTTAAAAGAGCATGCCAATGAATTTATGTATATAGCGTCTGAGCGCTTTGATGTGATTCGCGTGGATTCGTATGCGCTTGAATTTGATGGGGCATTTGGTGTCTATAGTGCGTTGTTTGGACTGCGATTACAAAAGAAGTACAGCGAGTTTTTACATTCGTATTTTAAAGCGCATTTGCACCATGACAAGATGACGTATAGTGCGGCGTTTTCTGGAGAAGATGGTCTGTGGGAAATCAATCTTGCGTTAGATGCCCTGGATGGATTTAGTGAGCAGCAGTCGTTTGACGAAGTGCTAGCGCAATTATATTCCCTTGTATTTGGGCTTCTGGAGGAGCTTGAAGCGGCAGTTTGATAGCACCTAGGTGTTGCGGCATACGGTGTGCTTTAGTGGAATCGCCACAAAAAGCCTGCGAAACGCCCGGAAACTGGGAGTAATCGCCACAAAATGCCTGCGAATCGCCAGCAAACCTAGTGGAATCGCCATTAAAAGCTTGCGAATCGCCATAAAATCCGCCCGAAAGCACCGCCGTAGCGTACATCAACGGCACTGCAAAAAGTGGTAGATTGTCGGCGTTTTTCCGCTATGAATAGGAAGGAATGTTTAGCTTCTCCCTTCTTTTGCAGTAAAAAGAAGTGAACACTAGTTGATGGTAGCGAAGGCGATGACTCCTGCGGGAACGCACATAATGTAAGACGCAACAAGCCCGCGCGTTAGCGAGGGTTGCGGCTTACGGTGTGCCCGCGGAAAGCACCGCCGCAGCGGACATCCACGTTGAGAGCAAAAAAGTGTTAGCTTGATCGCCATCAAGCTAACACTTTTTCTCGTTTATTAAGAAACCGTCTCCTCAACAACGACCATTTCCTGCGCAATAACTGCCGGAGCTGGCACTTTTTTCGCCTTTGGAATTAAAAAGCATAACAACAGAATGATTGCGAACAATGCCATCGCAATGTAGGCGATTGAATGGACAGCGGATGTAAGACCAGCTGCATTTGCTGTTGCATAGATGGACTCAAATGATATGCCCAATGAAGAAAGCTGTTCGGCTAAAGCACTGTTTTCAACGGTGCCTGTTAGACCTGCTGCAAGTAGTGCAGCTGAATGTTCGCTTGCAATGCCGGCTTCGGTTGCGGAAGCGAGTAATGTTTCTTTGAATGCCGCGTCTTTAAAAATGGAGAATAGGACAATACCTGAAACAGAGCCTAGTGGTGTGCCGAAATCTCGGATGAATGAGAAGAGGCCTGCACCTGCTGCAAGTTTTTCTTTTGGTACTTCGTTTAAGGCAAATTTCATTAAGATTGGTGTGTTGGCCCCGGATACGAAACCAAGACAAACAGCTAATGCCGCAATAATATTAAATGGCATGGATGCATCTAGCATTGTAAAGATAAACATAATAATCGTTGGAATAAAGAAAATTGTAATTAAAATAGAACGACCACTGATTTTATCTGATAAGCGTCCTACGATTAAGCCACCGATTGATGAGGCGCCGTATAGGAACATGTAGAATAGTCCTGTTTGGGAGGCGTCTCCACCTGGACGTGATGTGATAAAGAAATTCATGCAATAAATAAATAGCATAAAGGTTGCGACGATAAGTAAGTTAATGCCGACTGCCATGCTAAACAGTTTAATTTTTAATAATGACAGTTCGACTAGTGGATTGTGAATGCGGTTTTCGCAAATCCATAACAGCGTAAGTGCCACGATCCCGACAATTAACGTAATGATTGTATACGGTGAAAAGAAGCCGAACGTTTTGCCGATTGTTGACACGGACAACAGTGTTGCTGATGTAACAAAGATAAGGATAAGACCGATGAAATCAAAAGATGTTTGTTTTTCGCCCTTTGATTCTTCGACGAATACTAGGACAACAATTAAGCCAAGTACAGCCAATATAGCACTTAACCAATAAGTTATTTGCCAGCCATATTGTAAAATTAGATAGCCGGCAATGGCAGCACCTGACATGGCAGCGATAGCTTGTACGGAAGAAAAAATGCCCGATGCCATGCCGCGTTTTTCAGGTGGGAAAATAACACCGATATATGCAATCGCTATTGGCAAGATAAAACCAACTGCTATTCCTTGGAAGACCCGCGCAATAAGGAACACTGTGAAATCTGGCGCTATGGCAGCGGCCACTTCAGAAATAGCGAAAATGACCATGCCGATAATTAACATCTTTTTTCGACCGTATTGATCGGCTAGGCGACCAACAATCGGATACAGTGTAGCGGAAGCAACGTAAAATGTCAGTAAAATTAACCCGGCTAAATAGGTTGGTAGTTCAAAATGTTGTGAAATCACCGGAATTGCCGGTGCTTGAAATGCCATTGCCTCAATTGCTACAAATGCCCCAAAAACTAATGCTAAAAATTGAACCCATTGTGAACGTGTAACCTTTGCATCTTGTGGTTTGTTTTCTGTACTTGCCATTTGTCATCATCCCCCTTAATCATAATCAAGCGTTAATAATCCAATGCATCTCCTTCTTCTTGAATTTATTAAGCCTCATTATAAGAGATATAATTTTCGCATTTCAATCCACAAAATCTATGAAAATGTCGTAAAAACAACATTGTCTTGCACTTTGATGGTTTTTTACTGCCATTTCGACATCATTCGTTGTTTAACGATTTAATTGCTGACAAAGCATGTTACATTCGAAAAGTTTTGTCGTTTCTTGCGCAATAAATTGTGCGGAATATTGATAGTAGGTTTCCACACTCCAATGATAAATCATGCCCGTAATCACGGAAGCATAATAGGTTGCAGCAATTTGTGGTGCTGGCAATTTGTCTTGTACCAACGCGATAAATTGGTTGTAGATTTCCGTAGATAGCCGTTTCATAAATGAATCGCTAAATGTTAAAAAGGTGTGGAACGCCACATAGTGCTGTTCGACATAGCTAAAAATGGCCTGTTGTACATGTTGTTGAAAAAAGAAATTTGGAGAAGGTTCTGCATGCTGAACTAAAATGCCGCAAATATCTTCAATAAAATCTAAGACGATTTGATTTTGTAAGTGTTCTTTTGTTTGAAAGTGCATGTAAAAAGTAGAGCGATTAATATTGCAACGGGCGACGATTTCTGTAATTGAAATAACAGTAGAGCCTCTTTCTTGAACTAAAGCAATATACGTTTGCTTAATTAAGTTACGTGAATGCTGTGCACGACGGTCTTTTTTTACTTTCATCCTAACACCCCACAATTTTTATTTTCCATTTTAAAGAAAAAATTTCCGGAGAATTATTGCTATATTCGAAATTATATATTATCATAATCGAAATGACTATAAGATTCTGAATATTCAATTAAGGGAGTGGTGAAATGAATGCATATTTGTTATTGTCAATTGCCTCAAGTATTGCACCAGAGCAAGAAATTTTAACTTTTTTTAATCAGCGACTAAATTATGCGCAACTTACCGAGCGTGTAGGTGCATTGGCGAGTCGCATGGCAGCTGATGGTATTGGTCCTGGTGATAAAGTGGGCATTATTTCAACGAATAGCCCTGAAGTGGTAGAAAGTTTTTTTGCGGCATTTCAACTAGGGGCAACGATTGTACCGATTAACTATCGTGCGAAGCCGGAAGAGTTGGCTTATATGTTACGAGATAGCGAGATTAAAGTGCTTCTTATCGAAGGGCGTTATGTTAGCTCCATTGCTAACTTTTTAAATGATCCGCTATGCACGATTGAACGAACGATCGTTATTGGCGATGACGCACAAGGTTACGAATTGTATGAATCGTATATTGCCAACAATGAGCCAATGATTGATTTTGCAGAGGTGGATGACGACGATATTGCGATTTTACTTTATACAAGTGGGACAACGAGCTTGCCAAAAGGGGTCATGCTTACATATAGCCAGCTAACGAATTATGTTATGGGGCATACCGAAGCGGCAACTGGTTTGCCGAATGGCGCATCGTTAACATGTGTGCCGAATTACCATGTCGCGGGGGCAACGAGTATTTGTAACTGTATTTATGGTGGGCGTCGCATCGTATTAATTCGCCAGTTTGAGGCAGATACATGGCTAGATACACTTGAGCAAGAGCAAGTGACACATGCCTTTTTAGTGCCGACGATGTTAAAGCGAATTATCGATCATCCACGCTTTGAGCAAACGGATTTTTCAAGTTTACAAAGTTTATCCTATGGTGCGGCACCGATGCCGTTCCCAATTATTCGGCAGGCAATTGACAAGTTCCCATTATCCGTTGATTTTGCCAATGCTTTCGGTATGACGGAAACGACATCGACAGTAGCTGTGTTAGGGCCGGATGACCATAAGCTTGTAGGGACGGCGGAAGAAATTGAACGCAAAATTGAACGTTTACATTCGGTAGGTAAGCCATTGCCAAATGTCGACATTAAAATACTCGATGATGTGAATAATGAGTTACCTCCTAATGAAATTGGTAACGTTTACATTAAAACGGCAAAGGCGATGAAAGGCTACTGGAATCGTCCAGAAGAATCGCAAGAAACATTGGTTGAAGGCTGGATTAACACAAAAGATATGGGCTATTTAGATGAGGATGGCTATTTATTTTTAAAAGGTCGTAACTCAGACATGATTATTCGTGGCGGTGAAAATATTGCACCACAAGAAATTGAAAATGTGCTGATTGCGCATCCAGAAATTTCAGATGCGGCGGTCATTGGCGTACCGAGTATGGAATGGGGCGAGGAAATTTTAGCGGTCATTATTCCAAATAATATGGATGCAGCGCCTGCTATTGAGGAAATTACGGCCTATTGCCGCGAGCGACTCGCTAGTTTTAAATGTCCTAGAATCATAGAATTTGCAACGGAATTACCGCGTACATCATCAGGCAAGTTATTAAAGCGTGATTTACGTGAGCAATATACTACTAACTTAGTGGAATAACAATAGAAAGGTGATGGAGTAGATGAAATTTGAATTAACGGAAAAACAAGAGTTGTTGCGTAAAACCATTCGTGAGTATTTAGCGGAGCAAATCACAGATGAGTTAATTGAGGAATTGAAAGTAACACCTGAAGGGGGACCTATTTGGAAGGCTTACATTAAAAAGCTTGGTGATGATGGCTGGCTAGGGGTTGGTTGGCCAAAGGAATATGGTGGGCAAGGGCTGACACCACTTGAGCAATATATTTTCATTGAGGAAATTGATCGCACAGGTGTAAATATTCCTTTCATTACACTAGAAACAGTCGGTCCTACGTTAATGAAATTAGGGACTGAGGAACAAAAAAATTATTTTCTACCAAAAATATTAAAAGGTGAAGTAGAGATAGCAATTGGCTATTCCGAGCCACAGGCAGGTACGGACTTAGCGGCATTAGAAACATCTGCTGTGCGTGATGGTGATGACTATGTCATCAACGGTCAAAAGATTTTTACGACCAACGCACATATTGCTGATTATATTTGGCTTGCAGCGCGAACAGATACAACAGTGTCAAAGCATAAGGGTATTTCAATTTTTTTAGTGCCAACGACAGATCCAGGATTTTCTGTTACACCCATGGCATTAATGGGTGAAGAAACGAATGTTACGTACTATGAGAATGTGCGTGTACCGGCTTCGGCGCTTGTTGGTGAAGAAAATAAAGGCTGGCAATACATTACGTCACAACTTTCGCTTGAACGTTTAATGCTTTCTACTTATGCACGGATGGAGCGTATGGTGGAAGAAACATTAGCATTTGCACAAGAAGCAGTGATTGATGGTGAACGTGTCATTGATCGTCCATGGGTGAAAGAACATTTTGCACAGATGAAGATGAATTTAGAAGTATTGCGTTTGCTTAATTACCGTGCGGCATGGGGCCATGACAATGAACAAGCGGCGCCGTTTAGACCGTCGATGAATAAAGTATTTGCAGCAGAAATCAATCAGCGTGTCTTTGATTCATGCATGCATATTATGGGGCTGTTCGGGCAAGTGCAAGATGGCTCTGAGTGGGCAATCGCGAACGGTGATGCAGAAAATTATGCGAAGAAACGCCTTGTGTTTTTATTTGGCGGCGGTGCCAACGATGTACAACGTGATTTAGTTGCGCGTTTTGGTTTAGGCTTACGCCGTGCTTAATACAAAGGAGGGGATGAAGACATGTCATTAACAACGGAAATGTTACAATCGCTAGTCGGCATTGAATCAGAGGTGACAAAAGGCACTGATGAAGTATGCCGCCCGATGATTCGCCATTATTGTGAGGTGATGGAAGATGCCAATCCACTCTATCACGATGACGCTTATGCAAAGCAATCACGCTATGGAGAAATTATCGCACCACCAACGCAGGTGCAAGTGTATACGATGAATCCGCTATGGCCTAAAGTAGAACGCGAAAAAAATTCAATGGAAAATTTGGTTGATTTATTAAAATCACACGGCTATTCTTCCATTGTTGCGACAGCACAAGAACAAGAATATTTTGAGCCGATGAAAATTGGCGATGACATTAGTTACACATTGTCCGTCAAAGAAATTTCGCCGTTGAAGCAAACGGCTCGTGGTCCAGGTTACTTCTCGACGTTTTTATATACATTTATCAACCAGCGCAATGAGGTTGTTTGTAAGCAATCATTTACGATTTTATCGTATCAAGCGCAAGTACAACAATAGGAGGAATGGGAATGGCAACGACGACATATGCAAGCATTACGTGGAATTCAATTGAAGTCGGAACAGAATTGCCTACTACTTCTAGGGAGGTAACGGCAGCATTAGTTGTGGGCGGTGCGATTGCAGCGACACATGATTATGAAAACGTTCATCACGATCATGTGGCAGCAAAGGCGGCTGGAGCGGACGATGTCTTTATGAATATTTTAACGACGAACGGTCTTGTTGGTAAGTACTTAACGGATTGGGCAGGGCCTGAAAGTACGTTGAAAAAAATTGTTTTGAAATTGGCGGTTCCAAACTATCCGAATGATACGCTCGTTTTTAGCGGTCAAGTCAAAAACAAGTATGAGGACAATAATGAATGTCTAGTAGAGATAGAGTTTGTCGGTAAAAACATTCTAGGCTATCACGCATTAGGAGCAGGCGTCTTAGCATTACCAAGGGGGTAAACGTGTGGAAACGATTAGCGGGAAAGCAGCAATTGTAGGCATTGGACAAACAGAATTTAGTCAAAACTGCGGACGAACAGAATTAAGAATGGCACTTGAAGCGATTCTAGCGGCTGTTGAGGATGCGGGATTAGATATTAATGAAATTGATGGCATGGTCAATTATACGATGGATAGTGCCGCTCAAATTGATATTGTACGTGCACTTGGCATTCCAAACTTAAGTTACTTTAACCAAATTCCATATGGTGGTGGTGCGAGTTGTGGAACGATTGCTAGTGCCGCGGCAGCTGTCGCATCGGGAATGGCGAACTATGTAGTTTGTGTACGTTCCATTCGTGATGCATCTGGCCCGATGCGTTACGGCGATTTCGAGCCAACGCGTGTCAGTGGGGATTTGCATATGGGCATGTATCATCCATATGGCTTATTAACACCTGTGTCATGGGTGGCGATGTTTGCCAACCGTTACATTCATGAATATGGCATAAAAGATGGACAGCTAGCATGGGCACCGCTAGTTAATCGTGAAAATGCTAATCGTAATCCGAATGCCATTTTTCATCATCGCAAAATGACGATGGAAGAATATTTGCAATCGCCGATTAATGTTGAGCCATTGCGTCGCCACGATTGTTGTTTAAGTACTGACGGTGCAGTTGCCGTTATTGTCACAACGCCAGAGCGTGCCAAAGCATTAAAGCAAAAGCCGGCGCTAATAGCGGGCGTGAGCCAAGGGATGTCTACGAATGGTGAAGTGATGACGAGTTATTACCGCGATGAAATTACGTTTTTGCATGAAGTAGAAGCATACGGTAAAAAATTATTCCAACAAGCTGGCATTACGCCACAAGACATTGATGTGGCACAGTTTTACGATGCATTTAGTCCGTTAATTCCGATGCAACTAGAAGCACTCGGCTTTGTCGGTCGAGGTGAGGGGGTTGCCTATTGCGAAGGCGGCACGCGCATTAATCGTTACGGTGAGTTACCGATTAATACAGCAGGTGGCTTAATGTCGGAAGGCTATTTACATGGGATGAATTTAATTACTGAAGGTGTGCGACAAATTCGTGGTACATCCACAACACAAATTGACAACGTGGAAAATGTGCTTGTTACAGGTGGTTTAGGTGTACCGACAAGTGGACTTATTTTAAGGAAGGGGTAAAACGATATGGTGCAATATACGGGTATTGGCACACCAAAGCCAAATATGAATGAAGATACGGAAATGTTTTGGCAAAAGCTTCAGGAAACAAAGAAACTGCATTTTCAACAATGCGCTAAGTGCGGTACGGTGTTACATCCACCGCGTCCGGCTTGTTATAACTGTCACAGCTTTGAATTGGAATGGCAAGAGGCACCTACAAAAGGAACTATTTATTCTTATGTAGTTTATCATCGTTCGGTACATCCAGGCTTTCAAACACCATATGAAGTGGTGTTAGTTGAATTAGAAAATGGGGCAAGAATCGTCGGCAATATGCTCGATGCTGCGCCAGAAGATATTGCAATCGGAATGCCTGTAGAAGTAGTCGTGGACGATCAAGTCTATGAAGATGTATCGCTTATAAAATTTAAAAAACGATAAGGAGGGTTCGCCATGGATTTTCATTTAAATGATGTACAAAAAGAGTTTAAGCAAACGGCACGTAAGTTTTTTAAAGAGAAGTGTAGGCTGGAGGAATTACGCGCATTTGAAAATAATCCTCACCATTATTCGGAAAAGCTTTATAACGAATTAGTGGAGCTTGGTTTTGTCGGTCTTATTGTGCCGGAGCAATATGGTGGTTTTGGCGGAGATTTTTTAGATTTAGCGATTGTTATGGAGGAAGCAGGTTGGGCTTTATTCCAAGGGCCATTTTTATCAACAATCGTTAGTGGTGTGATGCCAGTACTGACGCATGGCACAGAGCAACAAAAAGAAGGTTTACTACCGGCCATTGCAAGTGGTGAACAGAAGGTGAGTTATGCTATCGCAGAACCACATGCTCATCATAAATTGGAGCATCTGACATTTGAAGCAGTGCCTAATGGCGATCACTATGTGTTAAACGGCACGAAGTTATTTGTCCCATTTGCACAGTCAGTGGAGAAATTATTCGTCATAGCGCGTACCAATCAAGGTGCTGTTGGTTCAGTAGAAGGGTTGACGGTGTTCCTTGTGGATACGGCTACAAAAGGAATTGAAGTGAAAGCCATTCCTACGATTAGTGCAGATGGTTTATGTGAAGTGCAGTTCAATCATGTGGAAGTATCAGCTGCGCACATTATAGGCAATGTGGATGAAGGATACTGTGTCGCGAATGACATGCTAATGTTTGCCACTGCATTAAAATCGATTGAAATGACAGGTGTACTAAGTCGAGCTGTGGATATTACAGCGGATTATGTGAAAGAGCGTCAACAATTTAATGTGCCAATTGGGTCGTTCCAATCTGTGCAACATCGTATGTCGGATATGTTAACAATTGTTGAAGGTGGTCGTCTAGCAGCCTTCCATGCTTTTTCAAGATTAATAGAAGGCAAAGATGCGAACACTGAAGTAGCAATCGCTAAAGCTTGGTTAAGCCAAGAAGGACAAAAAGTCGTGACAGGTGCCCATCAATTGCACGGTGGCATGGGCATTGATTATGACTATCCACTACAGTTTTGCTTCCGACGTTTTAAAGGGCAACAACTGGAATTTGGTTCTTCAGAAGTGCATCTGCGCAATCTAGGTGAATGGTTAGCTGTAAAGCCAGAACAACCAACAAAAGTATCTAGTATGTAAGGGGGCCATTCGATGACAGCATCAGCGTTAACACATCTGAAAGTACTGGACTTATCTTGGCATATTGCAGGACCATATTGTACAAAAATCTTGGCGGATTATGGAGCGGAAGTTATTAAAGTGGAACGTCCAGTCACAGGTGATCCGTCACGCTCAGTTGGTCCGTTTAAAGATAATGAAGAAAATATAAATGCGAGCGGTCTATTTGCTTATTTAAATAATAATAAACAAAGTATTACAGTCGATTTAAAATCTGCACGAGGTGTAGAAATCATCAAGCAATTAGTAAAAGATATGGATGTAGTTGTTGAAAACTTTGCTCCTGGTGTGATGCAGCGACTCGGTTTAGATTACGAGACGTTAAAGGCCATCAATCCTAAGCTTGTGATGGTATCGATTACAAACTTTGGGCAAAAGGGCGAATTTGCTCATTATAAGGCGACTGAAATTATTGCGCAGGCAATGAGTGGTTTCTTATCGTCCGTTGGTGACCCAAATCGCGAGCCACTACGTGCAGCAGGGCAATTACGCATTTTAGAGTATATAACGGGTACATTTGCCGCATCGTCTGCCCTCGCGGCAATACGAGGTGCACGTGTAGCGGGTATAGGTGCACATTTAGATATTTCGATTGCGGAAATGGGCTTGTTGCAACGTTCCTATCCAACTGTTCAAAACTCTTATCCAACAAGTGCCTTTAAGTATGATGGACGTTATATTATGCTACCGGGCATTGAGGAGTGCAAGGATGGGCATGTCGGTATAAGTGTGCTGACAGGTCAACATTGGCAAGGCTTCTGCTTTATGATTGAAGCCTATGATTGGGTGGAAGATGAGCGTTTTACAACATTACCTCAACGCTTACTTCATAAAGATATTTTCCAAGAGCGTCTTGATGCCTTTTTACAGCAACATACAACCGAAGAAGTGCTAGCACTAGGCAAAGAGTGGCGTGTACCCGTAACGCTTGTACCGACTTTTGAAGACTTACTGTCCTTAGATCAATATGTCGAGCGTGAATTTTTCGTCGAGGTTAATCATCCGGAACTAGGGCTTATGAAGCAACCTGGTGCCCCATTCCGCATGTCGAAAACACCTTGGTCCATTCGTACAAGTGCCCCAATGCTAGGTGAGCATAATGAATCAACATTAAAAGCATTTTATGATAAAAGCACACAAATCTAGAAAGGGTGAATGACATGAATCAACCATTAAAGGGAGTACGAATTTTAGATTTGTCGATGTGGTGGTCTGGCCCGATGTGTACTTCTTATCTCGGTGCACTTGGTGCGGAAATCATTAAGTTGGAATCCGTTCAATCACCGGATGGCTTCCGCTTTACATTATCCACCCCGAGGGAACATTGGTGGGAGTTTGGACCACAATTTAACGCTGCCAATCATAATAAACGTGGGGCAACGCTTAATTTATTAGATGAAGAGGGCAAAACATACTTTAAAAAAGTGTTGGAAAAATGCGATATCGTTATCGAAAATTATACGCCGCGTGTTATGGAAAACTTTCAATTAACGTATGACGTACTCACGCAGTATAAAAAAGATTTAATTATGCTCTCGATGCCAGCTTACGGCAAAACGGGGCCATATCGTGACCAGCCTGGCTTTGCCTATACATTTGAAATGTTATCAGGCATTGCCCAGCTAAATGGCTATCAGGATGGGAAACCGATGACAGTGCTTGGTGTCGCCGATGTATTAGCAGGCTTTCATGCGGCGGCTTCTTTGTTAATTGCACTGGAACATCGCGATCGAACAGGTGAAGGGCAAGAAATTGAACTTGCCCAAAATGAAGGTTGTGCCAATTATATGGGTGCACCGATTGCCGACTTTATTTTAAACGGCGAAAATTGGGGGCGTGTAGGAAATCGTCAACCAGGCATTGCCCCGCAAGGTGTCTACCGTGCACAAGGTAAAGATAGCTGGGTAGCCATTTCCATCACTTCAGATGAAGAGTGGCACAGCTTATGCCAAGTAATAAATGAGCCAGCGCTACTAAACGATGAGCGTTTCAAGACCGTCGAAGGGCGTATTGCGGCTCATGATGAAATAGATGTCATTATTTCGCAGTGGACACAGCAAGATAACCATCATGCTATTGCTTCACGCCTACAAAAAGTAGGTGTGCCAGCAGGTCCAGTGTTGGAAGTACATGAAATGGAGCATGATCCATTTTTGAAAAATATGTACCAAGAGGTAACGAGGGACTATGTAGGGACACATTTATATCCGTCATGGCCAATTAAATGGAACAATGAACGTGTGTTACATAAAGCACCCGCACCATTACTTGGTCAGGATAATGAATATGTGTTTAAGGAGTTATTACAACTGTCAGATAACGAGTATAATAGCTTGCTAGAAAAGAATATTATCGGAGACAAAATGCTTCGTTAAAGTGAGGGATGTACATGACGATTAAAATCGGAACGAAATTGCAATGCCCAACATGTCAAAGTGAATTTATTATGATGAAAATTGGTGAAGGTCAAATAACTTGCTGTGGGCAGAAAATCAGTGAGAAAAAGTAAGGAGTGATGTACGATGGCGAATCAATTAGGAAAACGTTTAGAATGCTTGCAATGCGGAAGTGAAGTAATGTGCATCAAATCTGGTGAAGGTTCTGTCCAATGCTGTAATCAAAATATGCAGGTCAAAAAGCCAGTGGCATTACCTACAGCAGATTAAGTTAGGAGGTCGTGTAATGACACAGCAAACACTGAAGGGCTGTAGAATATTAGAGCTTTCCACAACGCTTGCAACCAGTTTTGCTGCTGACTTATTACGACAGCAAGGAGCGTACGTAGAAAAAGTATGTCTGAACCAAACTTTCTTTTGTGATGCACAGAAGGAACTGACATCATCGATCGCAACAAGGCGTGAATGGGATATTGTACTAACGGACGACCTGCAGTGGAAGTCTGCATGTTTTCCGCAAGCCTTAACAGTATTCATTGACTTTCAAGCTTTTCAAACAGGCGATGAGCGTGAACTACAAGTAAAAGCAGGCTGGCTAAAGGAAAGTGAGCAAGAATCATCCCCATCTATTGCCACCGGAGGTTTCCCCGCCTCCTTATTAGTGGCGGCTCACATCGCCTTTCTCACGGTTTGTCAGTTACTTGAAGGGCGGCGCAATTCCACAGTGGTGGTTCATGTAGCCTCTATTTTAGCGAGTGCACTACATGGTCGACTGTTTACGATGGAAGAGCAAGAAATTGTGCCGATGATGCTCGTTCCTACAGTGGATGGTCAGCTGTTCATTGGTGCTCCAAGTGATGAACAATGGGCATTTTTAGCAAGTTGGGCCGAATTAGATGTGCCATCTTGTCCGACACAATCTGAAAGAAGGTTACAAAAAAGCGCTATTAACAAAGCTTTAAGTAATTGGAGTGCTAGCCAATTACGTCATGAGCTTATGATGCTCGGACAAACGTTTCGATTACCTTTTGCGAGTGTCCAATCAAATGAGGAAGTATTAAAATGTCCCCAACATAAAAGTAGAGGTTTTATTCAACAACAACGCATCATCCGTTCCCCATGGATCATGTCAAAAGGGCTGGCTGCAAACCAGTCCTTTTCTTTTACTAGTTTTAAGGAGCTACAAATTGTTGATTTAACAGCGATGTGGGCAGGTCCTTATTGCACGCGATTATTTGCAGATTTAGGTGCCACTGTCGTGAAAATTGAAGCGCCTCATCGACCAGATGGTATCCGAGGGAAGTCGGGTTCCACGCCTTTTTTCGAGGAACTAAATCGCAATAAGCAATCAGTCGTCTTAGATTTAAATGTGGAAGAAGATAAAGAGATTCTATTGAAGCTTGTTGAAGAAAGTCACATCGTTGTGAATAATTTTAGCCCACGCGTAATGGGTAACTTTGGTTTAACAGATGATGTGCTACAGCAACAAAATGCGTCCATTATTCATGCAGCATTATCTGCATTTGGTCAAACAGGCCCTTATCGAGATTATGTAGGATATGGGTCGACATTGGAATCAATGGGTGGCATCGTAGCACAAACAGTAGACCATACTGGGACACCTGCTCTACCGCTATTTTCTATAAGTGATATGACAGCGGGTGTAATCGGTGCATTATCTATTGCTCTTGCATTGTATGATCAAACAACAACGAATGCAGCCTATAAAATTGACGTCTCGCAATATGAAGTAGCGACGATGATCGCATCGGTTCCTTATGAGCAGACAGCTGTCAAACCAGTGATATTATGTGATGACAATATAATAGAAGAAACACCGAATTGGTGGCAAGAAGAGGAAGAAACGATACGAAGAGTACGGGCCCCTTATTTTGGTGAGCATACGGCCAATTACAAGACAAAATACGCGAATGAAAAGAGGGATTGTTGATGAATTACCAATTTATCAAAATGACACAGCAGCAAGGCATTGCCTACATACAGCTAGTCGACGATGCAACTCAAAATGAATGGCATGCACCTTTTATTCAGGAGTTACGTGATGTTGCCATTCATTTACGAGATGCAACGGACATTAAAGTAGTGGTTGTCGGTTCGACTGCCGAAAACTTTTCCATCGGCACTAGACTCCCTGCAACGTTAGAGGAGGATATCCCACAACAATATCAAACGGTATGTCTTGCGACTGAAGCGCTTGAACTATGGGCGAAGCTCCCATATCCAATTATGATGGCGATTCATGGGCAATGTACATCCTTAGCATTTAGCTTTGCATGTCTTGCTGATATTCGTATGATTGCAGATGATGTGCAATTTGCAGTGCCTGAATTAGCATACGGCTTAGTGCCGGCTGGTGGCATTACACAACGCTTGCCTAGATTAATTGGGAAAGGTGCAGCCATGCATGTTTTACTTGGTCAGTCTACAGTCAGTGCGGAGGAAGCAATGGCACTAGGTTTAGCTACGACAAAAGTTTCACGAGAGGAATTGTGGAATACAGCTTGTGCAGAGGCATTGCACTTAAGCGAGCTTTCGAATTTATCATTACAATATACGAAGGAATGTTTATATCGTGGTAGTGAGCTACCATTTGAACAAGGGTTACGTTTAGAATTAGATGTTTATTTATTATTACAAACGTCACGGGATCGCATGGAAGGTGTGGAAGCCTTTTTAGAGAAGCGCAAGCCACATTTTATTGGGGAGTAGGAGGAGAATAAATGGAATCCATTGTGTTATTCGAGCGACAGCATAATATAGCGATCATTACTTTAAACAATCCTGATAAATTAAATGCCGTTAGTGTGGCGATGCGTGACGCACTGTATGAACATATATTAGCAGTCCAAGCGGACCCTACAATCGATGGCGTGATTTTAAAAGGGAACGGGAAAGGATTTTGTGCAGGTGCAGATTTAAAAGAATTTGGCACAGTGCCTTCTGTTATTGAAAAACGGAAAATTCGAATTCAGCATGATATTTGGGAGGAATTTCGTCGGTGCCCTAAGCCGATAGCAGCTATTTTGCATGGTTTTGCGGTTGGCTCAGGCATTGAGATGGCGATGATTTGTGATTTTCGTTTTGCAGCACCGAAAACAAAAATCTCTTTGCCAGAATGTGCCCTTGGGATGTTGCCGGCAGCTGGGGGAACACAAAGCTTGCCTCGCTTAATGCGTCATGGTTGGGCTATTGATTTTGCGATGAAAGGTTATTATTTATCAGCACAGGAAGCGAAAGCTCGTCAGATTGTCACAGATATTTTTGAAGAAGAACAGCTGTTTGAGGAAGTACTTGGTTTTATGAAGCGTATAACAGCGTATCCAAAGACAGCACAGCACATAAAACGTTTAATTGCTAGTGGCATGGATCAATCGTTAGAACAAGGGCTTGCATTGGAACAAACCCTTGTAAAGGAAAATTATATGCAACGTGTTGTAGCAAATGGCTAGTGTTGCTTGTCGAGAAAGTCTTGGGTAATTTTCGCTGTATATTCTTGGACGATTGTTTCCATTTCTTCTTTAATATCCTCGTGATAACGGGCAAGAGGAAGGAGAATCGTTAGCGCAGCAAGGGGCTCTTCACTATTGCCCCAAATCGGTGCAGCAACACCAATCATTCCGTCTGCCCGTTCACCAAGGCTCCACGCATAGCCATCTTGCTTGATGGTGGACAGCTGTTGCTTAAACAGTTCGATATCGAGCGTGGTTTCTGTATGTTGAATATAGGTAGTGCGATTAAAATACGTTTGTAAATCTTTAGGCGACATATAGGCCATATGTAATTTCCCGATTGCCCCATAATATAATTCATATTCTTCTCCAAGTGGAGTAGTGACTTTTAAGGCATGTTCACTTTCAACACCTGATAAAAAGAGATGTTTATTACCGGAACGTATAGATAAATAAACAGACTCCTTTGTTTTTGCGGCAAGTTCCGTCATATATGGCTCGGCAATCGAAACAATATCCGGTGCTTGGAATCGATTGACTATTTGGAAAATGATTGGCCCTGGCTGGTACGTTTTACTGTCGGAATTTTTTAATAGCATGCCTCGGTCAGCTAATGTAGCTGCTAAACGAAAAGCTGCTGTTTTACTAATTTGTAGCTCGCGCTCAATATCAACGAGGCCGATAGATTTATATTTTAAAAATAATGTGAGTAATGAGATAGCATTATCTACAGTGCTTAATCGGTGGACGGTTTTATTATTTTCCATAGTCTTCATACCTTTCTTTTTCAGAAATTGCGATTATAGCAATTAACTATTTATTATATAGATAATTTGTTCTAATTACAATATTTGTTATTTAGAATGATAAAGCCGTTGACCACTGATCCATGTTTCTAATACTTGCATATGTTGAAGCTGGGATAAGGTACAGTTGATAGGATGGTATTCAAGCAGAATAAAATTAGCGTCAAAGCCTGGTGCAAGTTGTCCTATGTGCTGTTGCTCACCTATAACGGAAGCGGCATTTGTCGTATAAAGGTTTAGCGCCTCCTGTCTTGAAACCGCCTGTTGTTTATTTACTGGCAAGCCATTTTTGCTGTGTCTTGTACAGGCAGCAACCATGCCAAGCCAAGGGGAGATAGGTGCGACAGGGGCATCGGCGCCAGCTGCAACTGTAATATTATGTTGTAGTAAAGAGTGTACTGGATACAGCCATTGCTGCTCACCATCGTCAACTTGCTGTAAATAGCGATCTCCATGTGTATAAATAAACGGAGGGTTCGTCACGACTTGTATTTGTTGTTCATAAAGCATATCGAAAAAAGCTTCGGGACAAAGACTCATATGTTCAAAGCGACAAATACCTTTTACATCTGGGAGTTGCTGACGGACTGTTTGTAAAGCATCAAGTGCATGCCAGACCATTTCAGGATTGACAACATGAACAGCGACAGGGCTATTGGCGAGAAATGCTTGTTTCATCATTTGAACAACAACGTCCTTTGGTGGATAAATTTCAGGCATTGTCTCTAATACAATTTTTAAGGCACTGCGCTTAAAAAGTGGTATAGATTGTAGCTGAAGTGCCAGGTCATCAAAGTGTGTACTACCCGTCATCCAATGAACAGGGATTTGCCAAAAGTGTTGGGCTGCATTTTTCCATAATGCCAGCTGAGAAGCTGATGTTGTTGCAGAGGCATCGCACACGGTTGTAATACCTAATGCTAGAAGCTTTGATTGTAACGTTTGAATGCCTGCTAACCATTGTTCATCGGGTAATTTAGGCAGGACAAATTCATTTAGTAAAGCGTCCGCACCGTGAATGATGCCTAGAGGTTGTCCATCTGCATCGAGCTCTTCGAAAATACCCTCTATCGACTGTTTTTGAGAAGCTTGTTTGAAATAGTTCCAGCCCATACGATTTAGTACTGACGTATGCCGAGTAATATAGCGCAGACGAATTGGGTGATTAGTAGAAAGCTCATCCAACATAGCCATCGTTAGTTTTTCTATTTGGGGAAAATGAAAAGGATGATAGCCATTTATACGAATCCAATGTCCGACTGGAATTTGCGAAATTTGCTCACGAAGATATGTAAAAAGTGCCTCTTTCGTTTGGTATGATGTTGGTATATGTATACTAAATTGTTCGCTAACCATCGCTTGTAAGTGACAATGTGCATCGATTAAACCAGGGATAATCACCTTTTGCTGTGCATCAATCATAACTTTCGCTTGATAGGGTGCAACATTATTATGCTGAAATAAAGCAATGATTTTCCCGTTAGCAATGGCCATACTTGTCGCGATAGGCATAGATTTTGATTGTGTTAAAATAACGGCGTTGTAAATAAAAGTATCGATTTTTTGGACCATACGTTGGCTCCTTTCAATCAGAAGTGTTATTATTTTAACATAAAAAGACAGAATAATAGAATAATTAAGTGGGGATGTTAATTATGCACAATGAAAACCGTTTAAATTGGCAAGTTGTAACATTGCCAATTCCTTATGATTTACGCAGTGTAAACTGTTATATTATCGAGGAACATTCTGGTATTACGATTATTGACACAGGTGACGACAACGATGAGTCGAAAGCAATATGGCGCCAGGTCATTGGCCAACGTCGAGTAAACCGTGTGCTGATCACACACTTGCACATTGATCATTTTGGGCTGGCCAAATGGTTCCAAGATGAATATGGCGCAACGATTTGGATGTCGCAACGCAGCAATGATGAATTAATAAAAAGACGGGAACGTTTTGCCCAAGGAATGACAGAGGATGGCAGTTTATCTTTCTTAGCGGATTATGGCATGGTACAAGATAAAGCAGCATCCGCAGTATTTAATCGCTTTGAACCATTTCAAGTGCAGGTCGATGTGATATTTTCTGAGCAAGAACTCATTGAAGGCGAGACATTTAAGTTACAGCCGATATGGACACCAGGGCACTCGTCAGATCATTATTGCTTTTATGAAAAAGAGACAGGGGTTTTATTTTTAGGTGATCATTTGTTAGAAATTATTAATCCGATTGTGATGCCTTCTACACAAATGCAAAATCCTCTCGCTTTATATTTAGCGACATTTGACAGTCTCGGTCAATTAGAAATTTACGATGCCTTACCTGCTCATGGAACACAAATTGAAGACTTTAATGAGCGTGTATCGCGCTTAATGGTCCATTATACAGATAAATGCCAGCAAATATTAGCCGCTATACCAGAGGAAGGGGCATCTGCACATGACATTACAAATCAAGTGTACGCTCATAAACCGCCAGAACTTCTTGGTGCAGCTTTTATTCAAGTAATTACTTTTGTGCATTATTTAACGGAGCGCAATTATTTAATACGCAAGCGCAAAGGTCAAAGCTATAACTTTTATCGAAGTAACTTGGCCAATGCTGAACCATTTACGCTTTGATAAAGAAATAACATGGCAAATTGTTCGCAGATAGGACAATAAATCATTATGTAATGATGATAAGGGGGCGTGAACATAGACATTAGGAAAATTCGCTATTTTATCATGGTGGCAGAAGAATTGAATTTTAGTCGTGCGGCAGAGCGTCTTAGGATGGCGCAACCTCCCTTAAGTCAAGAAATTCGTAAATTAGAAGAAGAATTGGGGGTTCAACTTTTTCACCGCACAAAAAGAAAGGTTGAACTGACGGATGCTGGGAAAATATTTTTAGCCGGCTCGCAACAAACGCTGTTGCAATTAGAAAAAACGATAGAAGAAACCCAACTTGCGGCTGAAGGAAAAATGGGCAGTTTAATAATCGGTTTTGTTGATTCTACAGAAATGGTTATAGAAGTGCTCAATAAATTTCGCGAACGCTTCCCTAAAATTCATCTTATATTACGTGAAATGACAACAGAGCAGCAAATAAAGGCACTTTATGAGAAACAAATTCATATAGGATTTATTCGTTCCAATCAGAACAATGAAAAGTTAGCTACTGAAGTCTGTTGGGAAGAATCTTTAAGTTTGGTGTTACATCACCATCATCCTTTTGCGTCGTTGCCCGAAATCCCATTGCAATTGTTAATTGGTGAACCGTTTATTATGTTTCCGCGTCACATGGGTTTAAATTTTTATGATTTAATTATTCGCTATTTTGGGGAGCATGGTGTCCATGTAAATGTTGTTCAGGAAGCGATTCAAATGCATACGATTGTGAATTTAGTTGCGACAGGAATGGGCATTTCTGTAGTTCCGTCTTCGGTCGAAAGTTATAAACGACCAGGCGTAATTTATAAAAAAATCCAAGAGACAACACCGACAGTAAATCTCTATGTTGGTTGGAGAAAAGATGGGGAATCGACAGTAGTAGATCATTTCTTAACAGTAGTTAGAGAGGTCTATGCACTTTTACAGTTGGAGGAAAACAAAAAGGACACTGCGGCAAAAACTTTCCATTAAATAAAAAAGCCAGAGGAATTTTACGACGAGTAAAATTTCACTAGCTTTGTTTATGTTCAAATAAGGCGATAAATCAACCTGTTTTACTAGGGTCAAACTCAACAAGACCTTCAAGTACGTTGTCAATTTTCTTCATAATTTCAGGCTCTAGTTTAACACTCGCAGCTACTGTATTTTCTCTGACTTGTTCAGGACTCGAAGCACCGATAATTGCAGAAGAAACATTGGTGTTTTGAAGTACCCAAGCAACGGATAGTTGAGCGAGTGAAAGATCAAGCTCTTGTGCAATAGGTTTGAGATGCTGGATAGCAGTAAGAACATTGTCTGTCATCCAACGTTGTGCAAGTTTATTGAAAAATGGTTTGCCAGCAGGAGAGTTCGCTCGTGATTGTGCAGGTACTGGTTGTTGAGGTAAGTATTTTCCTGTAAGTACACCTTGTGCTAAAGGCGACCATACTACTTGTCCAAGCCCCTCACGTTGACAGGTTGGAATGACATCCGTTTCAATCACTCTCCATAACATGGAATATTGAGGTTGGCTTGCGATAAGCGGAATGTTCAATTGTCGTGCAAGTGCTGCACCCCGGGTAATTTGTTCCGATGTCCATTCGCTTACCCCGATATAAAGAACTTTACCTTGTCTGACAAGGTCTGCAAAAGCTAACATTGTTTCTTCAAGAGGTGTCGTTGGGTCAAATCTATGTGCATAATATACATCAATATAATCTGTTTGTAATCTACGTAAAGATGCATGACAATTTTCAAGAATATGCTTTCGCGATAAGCCTCTATCATTGGGTCCATTGCCAGTAGGATGACACACCTTTGTACAAAGTTCAATGCTCGCTCGTCTTATACCTTGTAAAGAACGGCCGAGTATTTCTTCAGCTTTTGTATCTGAATAAACGTCAGCTGTATCGAATGTTGTAATACCGACATCTAGTGCGGCTTTAACACAGTTAATTGCAGTATCCTCATCTACTTTCCCTCCATGATTTATCCAGTTACCATAAGCAATTTTGCTTACTGATAAGCCACTATTGCCAAGTTTATTAAACTCCATTGTAGTGCCTCCTTTAACAGTAATACTTTCATTATAAAGACCAGCTTTTTAAATGGATAATATATGTTTCATAAGCAATTTATATAAAAAATATATAACTAAAGTATTCTTGAAAGGCAATCATAGTGTACAAGTTTAATTTACGACGCAATGATGTGGACGCGGTCTCATAGGTCTAGATATAATAGGTATAATGATAATTATGGGTATTCAGTTACTTTTAGGTTTTAAGATGATGTGTATATCTATCCAACTATCCCTTTTGAAAGGAGTGTAAGAATGATTAGTTCAAATAATCCAATACCTCTCCATATCCAGCTAAGAAAAATAATAGAGAAGAATATTAATCAAGGGATTTATAAAAGTAAAATACCAAGTGAACGTGATTTAATGGAAGCATACAGTGTGAGTAGAAGTACAGTAAGAGAAGCTGTGTCCCATTTAGTGATTGATGGTATTGTCGAGAAAAGGCATGGTAAAGGTACATATATTGCTAGAAAACCAGTGCATTACTGGTTGGGGAATTTGATTAGTACGACGAAAAGTATTGAGAATATGGGGATGCAGCCTGGAACGAAGTTAATTAATCATGGGATTGTTACCGTTCCTGCTGAAGTAAAAGAAGCGATCGCTTTAGCTCAAGCCTATTTGATTAAGCGTGTCCGCTATGCAGATGATATGCCAATAGCCATAGAGACGCAATATTATCCAATAGAAATTGGTGAAAAGCTTGCGAAATTGGATATTAAAAGTGGTACGTTATATGACTTATTAGAGGATGAAATGAGTATCCAATTGCATGATGCGGATGAGGTGATTACGAGTAAGCCTATTTCAAAAGAGGACGCTAAATTGCTTAATATTAAAGAAAATAGTAATACACTTCATTTAGATCGTTTTGTGTATGATATAAATGGCGATCTGATTGAATATTGTATGGCGGATTATCATCCTGGTATGTATGCTTTTCACTTCAAATCACAACGCTTAAAAAAATAACCCATTGATAAAAAAGTAAAATGTTAGATTGACTACAGTTAATCGGAGAGTGCGCAACCCGCACTAATGCCTCTGCTAGCATCAATGATAATGAATTATAAAAACTACTGACAAATGGGGAGTCAGTAGTTTTTCTGAGACAATATATAAATAGTTACTATTGGGGATAGTAATTATTTTCACTTGGATAAAGCTAATTTTTTACTTTCAAAGACAATTTCACCGTTAATAATCGTGGCTAATATATTGATGTCTTTAATTGTCATTGGATCCACCGCTGTAGGATCTTGATCTAATACAGCAAAATCAGCTAATTTCCCTATTTCAATAGTGCCTAATTCTTGCTCATCGAAGTTTAATTGTGCACCATAAATAGTCATTGATTTTAATGCGCTTTCAACATCAATCTTTTGTGCGTCACCTAGTAAATGGCCGTCTCTCGTTATGCGATTCACCGCTGCCCAGATTGAGAACAGTGGGGAAATTGGCGTAATCGGACAATCCGAATGTAATGTATATAACAAACCTAAATCATCGGCTTCTTTTAAAGGGTTCATTCTCTCTGCTCTTTCAGGACCTAAAAAAATGTTTTTATGGCGGTCTCCCCAGTAATAGACATGATTAATAAAGAAAGAAGCGGCAATCTCATATTTTTTCATAAATTCTAAATCTTCAGACGTTGCTGTTTGCACATGTTCAATCCGATGACGGTGATCATCGCATGGAGAAATATCAAGTGCAGATTGATAGGCTTCCAAGATAGAGCCTATGGAGCGATCGCCGTTGCCATGTGTTGCGATTCTAAAGCCACGATTATGAAAATCTAATACGTAATCGTTTAAAGTACTTTGTGGGAAAATTAGATCCCCGTATAAATTCGCATCATTATAATAGGGTTGACGTAAAGCGCCTGTTAACCCTTGAATCGAGCCATCTTGGAATAGTTTCGCACTATCTAATTTGGCCATGCCATTGGAGTCCTGTAAAATTTTTTGATTAAGCTGCTGTGCATCATACTGCTCAAAAATGCCACCTTCCAACAACATATCATTCATAATCATTAAGCGCATTCTCATTGGATGTGCTTGTACTTTCAATGCCTCGATATGGATATCGTATTCTATTGAACCTAATGTTAAGCCAACCCCTGCATCGGTATTCGTTGTAATTCCTTGTGCTAAATAGTCCTGAGCAGCTAAGCGAATTAAGTCAATGACCTCTTCAGTTGTAGGGGTAGGAATACTATTAAAAACTAAATCCATCGCAGCAGGTTCATATAATACACCATTTAAATTATTCAATGCGTCCCGGCCAAAATGACCCCCATCTGGGTCTTTTATCGAAGCATCTAACTTCGCGATTTCCAATGCTTTTGAGTTGGCAACGGCAAGATGATTAGATATATGACGGATAAATATAGGTCGATCCGTACTTACTTTATCTAAGTCTTCTTTTGTAGGGTGTCTATTCTCTAATAGCATTGTATCATCATAGCCAAAGCCTAAAATCCAACTGCTATCAGCTTGTACATTCGCAAAGTCCTTTAACTTGCTAATGATATCGGTAATACTTTTATTATAAGTAGGGGAACAATCTACTTGTGATTTGTTTAACGCATAAATTAATAGATGGTTATGTGTATCGATGAAACCTGGGATTAATGTTGCACCGTTTAAATCTACTTCATGTATTCCTTTTTCAAAAACTAAAGAGTCTTTGATATGATTAAAGTCATCTTTAGTCCATAGTCCTACAATTCGCCCCTTATAAGACGCCACCACATTAGCACGTGTACTGTTTGCATCTAATGTAATAATATTTGCATTTTCAATAAGTAAATCAACTTTCATCATAGAATGACCTCCTAAAAGTAATTGAATTTAACCAATATGAATAGTAGTAATGGTATTGATAATAATGAAAATATTGTTGAAATAACTGTGACAATCGCACCTAATTTATCGTTCGCATGATATTTACTAAATAAAATAGAGGACAGTGTTAGAGCAGGCATTGTCGCTTGAATTAATAATGTTTGGGCAATGACATGGTCTACAGTAATAAAACTTAGGATAATACGCACTACAATCGGCAAACCAATGAGCTTAACCAAAGTAGGAATAATCGATTTACTTTGAAGTGCGCTAAATTGTGATTTATTGACAGACATAATGAGTATCCCGATATAAAACATGGCAAGTGGTGATGCAAGTGCAGCTAATTGGTTCGTTAATGTAATAAAAATCACGGGCGGACGATAATTAATAAAGGCAAAAAATAAGCCACTGACAATTGCAATTGTTGGTATATTAATCATTGATTTCAGCGTGCTAAATGAAAATTTCATCGTTTTTTGTAGCAGCATCACCCCAACAGTCCATATGACCAAGTCCACGCCAGCATCAAAGATGGCCGCATATAAAGCACCTTTTGGCCCTAAAATCGCAGCACATAAAGGAATACCGATAAAACCTGTATTGCCTAGACCAGAAAGTAAGGATATTTCAGCTTTAACCGTACTACCTTTATCAAAAATAGTAATCAACAGCCATCCTAAAAAAATGCCAATTAAACAAATTACAATGGATAGTCCAAATACCATGCCAATATTTTTAAGAATCGTAGGATCGATATCTACTTTAAATATGCTTGATAAAATAATACAGGGCATTGCGACATTAACAATAATAAGCGTATACGTTTGACGGGTACTATCATTAATAGGCGTAATGCGAGCAAGTAATACACCAATTAAAATCATAAACCCTATTAATAGAATTGATTCAAAAACAACAGAATACTCCATTTCATGCACTTCCTATAACGATCATTATGAAACTATTTCTCTATGTCCACAGATACTATTGGTGTTAGCAGCTGCTTATTTTTAGATGTTAGTAGACTTACGATAATCAAGACAGGGAAGTTGAAACATAAGGCAATCAGTCCGGTATTGATTGAAAAAATACTGATACCTGCAAATTGGAAGGATAAGGCGATTACCGTCCCCGTTAGAATACCCGCACCTACTCCTATGGCTGTAGCTCTTTTCCAAAAAATAATGGAGAGAATACCAGGCAATATTTGTCCGAAGCCAAAATAAGCTGTGTTAATGAGATTGAGCATTAGACTTGGGAGCGATACAGTTAACAACATTGAAATTAATAAATAAATAACAACAACGACTTGTGACCATTTGCGCTGTTTATTTTCTGGAATACTTGTCACAATGTTACGAGTAAAAATACCGCCAACTACTAAAGAGATAACGGCTAGCACTAAAAGCCCTGAAAGAGCGGCACCAGCAGCGACTAATCCAACTACCCATGACGGTAATAATTCAATGGACGTTGCAATAAAGGCATGGTTGGGATTATCAATATTCGGTAATGCCACTAAAGCAAAATAGGCTGTTGCTATTAGGAATGGATACATTAGCATATACAATGGCATAAACCGTTGGGCACGCTTAATTGTTCCTTCTGATTTACTTGTGAACAATACATTGATAATAAATGGGAAACAATAGAAAGCAACTGCTTGGAAAATAATCGTTGTGATTGAAAACGTCACTTGTTCTGTCGAACCAAATGATACTGAGGCACCATGTTCTTTTGCAGTCGAAAATAGATTATTGACGCCATCAAGTTTTGAAAAGGCTGCCCAACCTACGATAATAATGGCTGCGAAAAGAAGTATATCTTTTAAAATGGATATAACAGCAGGTGCTTTTACGCCAGAAATCGCAACATAAATATAGGCAATTGCTCCAGCAATGACTACCGCCATAATTGGTGGGAAATCAAAGCCTAAAGCATTTAATGCAACGATAAGTCCTTCAAACTGTAACTGCCCCCAAGGAATGAGGAAAAGTAAACAAGTACATGCCACAAGTAACTCTAAAGGTCTGCTAGAAAAATGACTTTTAAACAAATCAGGCGCTGTCATCGCATTGTAGTGTTTACCAGCTCGCCAAATAAGGGGAGAAAGGAAATAACCAACGGGATATGCTAACAGGATGTATCCGAGAAACCATATGCCATAGCTAGCCCCCTTTGCATATATACCGCCAGGAAATCCAATAATTGTTCCAATACTATAAACTTCGCCGATAGCAAGAAAGAATAAAATAAATCCGTTAAAAGATCGGCCACCAACTAAATAATCTGCAACGTTATCTTTTTTTGATTTGCCTTTAGAAAGAACTGCTAGAATTAGAGAAAAAATAAGAACACCTATAAATATTGCTACTGCCATAAGCCATCCCACCTTGTCATTATTTAATCATAATTTTTTTTATCGAAGAAAAACCAAGAACAAGAGATACATACAGATGTCAGGATGAACCATAAGAACATCCAAAAATAAAGAATGGGAAAACCTAAAATAAAATGCTCCGAGTAACGGAAATAAATTAACCCACCAATTACACTAGCAACAGGTAAAACAAGACCAATAAAGACATTGAAAAATGTTTTGAGGGACATAGAATAACTCCTTTCTAAAAAGCAAATAAATTTAACTTGTCATGACGTACGTACCAGTTGGATTCTATTTATTTGCTATTCCATGGTTTATTTTGGAATAGTATATAAATTTTAAAAAAGGTTGTCAACATAATAATGGTGTTAAAGTAGATAAAAATGACTTAAAGAAGAATTATTGATTCTTATATAATTTCTTTTTAGGTCGTTTCACTCAAGTATGTAGTGGAGAGAGAGGATATTAAGACAGGGGCTCTTACACAATGGGCAGGATAATATCTGTTACAAATTGCTCGTTTTTGCAGGTGTGGCTCAAGCTTCCACCGTTGTATTTCGGCTAATGACTCACGCTAGTATTGTAGGAGTTGCACTTTTTACGGCATCAATTAGTAAATTCACAATCTAGGATAATGTAATTATTTCTAAAAATTCAGAAAACTACCGACGAAAGGGGAAGTCAGTAGTTCTCTGAAAAATATATAAATAGTTACTATTGGGGAAATAGTAATTATTTTCACATAGAAAAAGCTAATTCTTTATTTTTATAGACAATTTCGCCATTAATAATTGTAGCGAGGATATTAATATCTTTAATTGCCATCGGGTCTACTGCTGTTGGATCTTGATCTAAAACGGCGAAATCAGCTAGTTTCCCTATTTCAATACTACCTAAGTCTTGTTCATCGAAATTCAATTGGGCGCCATAAATAGTCATCGATCTTAATGCTGTTTCCACATCTATTTTTTGTGCTTCACCTAGTACATGTCCGTCTTTCGTCACACGATTAACCGCTGCCCATATTGAGAAAAGTGGGGAAATGGGCGTAACGGGACAATCCGAATGTAGTGTATAGAGCAAACCTAAATCATCTGCTTCTTTTAAAGGATTTATCCGCTCAGCTCTTTCAGGCCCTAAAAAGATGTTTTTATGGCGATCTCCCCAGTAATAGACATGATTAATAAAGAATGAAGCCGCTATATGATAGTCTTTCATTGCCTTTAAATCTTCTGGTGTAGCTGTTTGAACATGTTCAATACGGTGACGATGATCATTCCGCGGAGATATATCCAGTGCATTTTGATAAGCCTCAAGGATAGAGCCTATGGCACGATCACCATTGCCGTGTGTGGCAATTCGATAGCCTAAATTATGAAGTTTTAACACATAATCATTCAACGTTTGTTGTGGGAAAATAAGATCTCCGAATAAATTTGAATCATGATAATATGGCTGACGTAAAGCCCCTGTACGGCCTTGAATTGAGCCATCCTGAAATAGTTTTGCACTATCTAATTTGATCATACCGTTCGATTCATCTGAAATTTTCTGGTGTAGTTGTTTGGCATCGAAAGTTTCAAAATACCCACCTTCCAGTAACACATTATACATAAACATTAAGCGCATTCTCATTGGGTTAATTGCATCCCGAACAGCATCAAGATGAATAGCGTATTCTGCATGGCCTACCGCAGCATCTGTATTCGTTGTAATGCCTTGTGCAACATATTCTTGAGCAGCACTGCGAATTAACTCCATAAATTCCTTTTGTGAAGGGGCAGGGATGTGGTCATAAACATAGCCCATTGCCGCGTGTTCATATAAAACACCGTTTAAATTATTCGCTTCATCCCGTCCGAAGTATCCTCCATCTGGGTCTTTCATTGAAGAGTCTATTTTTGCAATTTCTAATACTTTTGAGTTTACAACTGCCATATGATTTGAAATATGGAAGATCATTATAGGTCGATCTGTACTGATTTTATCTAAGTCTTCTTTAGTAGGGTGTCTTTTCTCCGCAAGCATCGTATCATCATAGCCATAACCTAAAATCCAACTATTGTCATTTCGCTTTTGATGGAACGCTTCAATATTTGAAATAATATCTGCAATATTGTTATTGCTGGCGGAAGAACAATCAACTTGGGCTTTGTTTTGCGCATATACTAATAGATGATTGTGTGTATCGATAAAACCAGGGATTAACGTTGCACCATTTAGATCATGTTCTTTAACATTTGTACCGAGAACGATAGAATCCTCGATATGTTGAAATTCAGCTTTAGTCCATATTCCTACAATTCTTCCTTTATAAGAAGCTAAAATATTAGCACGACTACTGTGCGCATCTAAAGTGATAATATTGGCATTTCTTATCAGTAAGTCAATTTTCATATACAGATTCCTCCTAAAAGTAATGTAATTTAACAAAAATTAAAAGAAGCAATGGTATAGACAATAAAGAAAAAATTGTTGAAATAACTGTGACAATAGCGCCTAATTTATCGTTCGCATTATATTTACTAAACAAAATAGATGATAAAGTGAGAGCAGGCATTGTCGCTTGAATTAATAACGTTTGGGCAATGATATGATCGACAGTAATAAAAGATATGATGATGAATACGATAACAGGCAAACCAAGTAGTTTTACAGCTGTCGGTATAATCGATTTACTTTTAAGTGTAGTAAATTGCGATTTATTGACAGACATAATGAGTATCCCGATATAAAACATGGCAAGTGGTGATGCAAGTGCAGCTAGTTGGTTTGTTAAAGTAATAAAAATTACGGGAGGACGATAATTAATAAAGGCAAAAAATAAGCCGCAAACAATTGCAATCGTTGGTATATTAATCATTGACTTCAACGTGCTAAAGGAAAATTTCACTGTTTTTTGTAACAGCATTACCCCAACAGTCCAAATGACTAAATCTACCCCTGCATCAAAAATGGCCGCATATAAAGCTCCTTTTGGTCCTAAAATCGCAGCACATAATGGTATTCCAATAAAACCTGTATTACCAAGTCCTGATAGAAGGGAGATTTCAGATTTTATCGTACTTTCCTTATCAAAAATAGTAATTAACAGCCAACCGACTAAAATGCCAATTAGACAAATCATAATGGATAGTCCAAATACCAAGCCGATATTTTTAAGAATAGTAGGGTTGATATCTACCTTAAAAATGCTTGATAGAATAATGCAGGGCATCGCGATATTGACGATAATAAGCGTATACGTTTTACGGGTACTTTCATTTATTGGTGTAATACGGGCAAGTAATACACCTATTAAAATCATAAATCCAATTAATAGTATTGATTCAAAGACAACAGAATACTCCATTTCATGCACTTCCTATAATGTCATGATTAAACAACTTTTCAATGTAGTAGAACATAAATCTGTTAAAAGATTTACTTCTCACAAATAAAAGAATTACTAGATTCCGTTAACCCGATCTTTAAAGTATTTATTTTAATTACGTGGATAAGCCAAAAGCAGAAATTGGGATTAGCAAAGACAATACGAAAAAATATAGAGAAAATGTTTGCAGACATAGCTCCTTTCTAAAAAGAAAAAAATTCAACTTATTACGATGTACGTACCAGTTTAGTTGAATTAGTTTACTATTGAATGGTTTATTTTGGAACAGTATATTAAATTCAAAATATGGTTGTCAACATAAAAATGGTATTAAAACAGAAAATTTTGAATTTAAAGAGAATTTATAAACAACTTGGTTAAGTTGGAGTTTGGATGTTTATTAGTATATAAATATTTTTTGGGCATTATGACTGTATCAATTGGAGGAACAAGCGGTAGTTGAGAAATAGGGTAAATCTACATAGAATTTTACTTTAATTAACAATGATAAGGGGACAAAAAAACCCCCTACTAATTTAGGGGGAAGTGAAATTGCTATCTAAAAAATAGTTGGCTTTTATCGCCGTCACGTATTCTTAAACTAAAATGACAATGCTTACAAATTTGGCATTACCTTTCTTGTACCTAAGAAAAGCCATGTACTAAGGACAAAGGGCATCGTTAGAACAGGTAGGCCATATGGTAACAGCCAAGTACTAAAACTAGCAGTAAGCGGAATGGTTAGGCAAGTGGCTAGAATGCCTGAAATAATCCGGAAGCGATTTGACTTTGCACTAAATACGATAGAAACTGCCATACAGGTTAATATCGCATTATAACCGTAAAGCCCCCCTAAAATTAAGGAATGTTCTCCTCCAAGTACATACGATACAAGTAAAGCAATGACACTTCCTATCACAGCATTTAAACCAAGTTGCCAACTAGCCACAAATATAGCGAGATAAAGAAGTACACCTGACATTGGATGATTTAAAAAAAAGATTTGCTCAATATTATTTAAAAATCCCGCAGTCCAATTTAAGTCACCTGCAATATTTAGATGCCAGTTCGATAAAATTTGGGGTACTAAGGAGTCGCTTAAGTGAAACACGTCTAGTTTGTAAGAAGCTAAAAGGACAAACCATGTTAGGACGATAAAAGGAAAAGTAAGAATTGGTAGGTCTATATTTTTCAAAAAATGCATCATCGTGGCTGTAAAGATTGCTGCAACCATTGCCCCTAATAAAGCAATGCCCCATCTGGATGTGCCAGTTAAAAATAGTGAAAGTGCCAAACCTGTTAACACTGAGTTATAGCCAAATAAACCGGATTTAACACTATCTTTAGGTGCACCTCCTATTTTTCCGATGAATGTACCGACAAAAGCAGATAATAGAGAAATGATTCCTAATTTATAAGAAGTAATCGTAATAGCGATTAAAATCAAAACCCCTGAAATTGCATTTTCTATAAAGACGACTTGGGAAAAACCTCTAAGTGAAGCCAGTAAAAATGAAGTAAATTCCCCCTTTGAGAAATCATTTTCATCATTGTGCAACATCAATCACCCCTTCGATTAAATATACAATTAGTGGTAAATAATAAATTATTATACAACTAAAGAGAGGAAAGCAACAGCTGAAAAAATAATCATTAATAATATTATAAACAAAGGTTGTCCATTTATTGAACGATATCCTCATGAATATGACGTGCTCACTTAGAGTGAAAATGGGCATCTCGTTTTGTGTTAAATAATTCTTTCAAATAGTAATTTTTTGCTTTTTGAATTAAACTATTGTAAAAGGAAGGAGATAACCCATGATGCACTCAATTAACAAAATAGGTGAGCGTTTTTGGTATATCACGCCAATTTCGTTAACAGATCGTCCCATTCTAGGAATGGTGGTCGGCAATAACAAAACATTAATGATCGACGCAGGAAACTCTGAAGATCATGCACATTATTTTCAAGACGAACTTTTAAAAATGGGTGTCCCTAATCCAGATATGGTCGTTCTGACGCATTGGCATTGGGATCATATTTTTGGCCTTTCAGGATTACAAAATATCGTTTCCATTGCATCCGAAGATACAAAAGAAGCAATGGCGGAATTAATTCCATTTTCATGGTCAGACGAGGCAATCGATGCGCGTGTGAAAGAAGGCATTGAAATTGAATTTTGCGCTAGAGCGATAAAAGAGGAATTTACAGAGCATCGTGATATCAAGATTGTTCTGCCGGATGTCACGTTTGATAAGCGTCTAGAAATTGACTTAGGCGGGGTAACTTGTATTATTCAACATGTTGGTGGAGACCATTCTGCCGATTCAGTAGTCGTGTATATTAAAGAAGAAAAGATTCTTTTCCTTGCTGATTGTATATACCCAAATCTTTATGCTACAAAAGAAAACTATACGATTAAGGAAACGTTACGACTGTTGGATGTCTTAGAGCAGTTCGATGCGGAAACATATATCCCTTCGCATCAACAGCCGATTTCCAAAGAAGCCTTTAATCAAGAAGTAGCAAAGCTTAGAACAATTGCCACTTATACGGAAAGTTACAGCGGAGATCAGCAAAAAATTACGGCAGCGTATGAAGCGCATGTAAAAAGAGAACTGACAGAAGACGAGATCGAAACGATTTTGAACTTTGTCAATGGATATTAGAAACTGCAGTTGATTTCCGTTGCGGCCGGCGCTTTCCGCGGGCACGCTGTAAGCCGCAACCCTCGCTGTCGTGCGGATTGTTGCGTCTTACGTGCTGTGCGTTCCTGCAGGAGTCGCCGCCCTTCACTCCAATCAACTAAAGGCAAAAAAGTGTTAGATTGAATGTCAATCTAACACTTTTTGTTTTGCCAAAGCCTTTTTTGAGTAACGTTTTATAAAATCAAACTAACGATGATTCCTGATAGTATGCTGACAAGTGTAGCACCAAATAGTAGTTTTAATCCAAAGCGCGCGACTGCATTTCCTTGCTTTTCATTTAGACTTTTCACAGCACCGACAATGATCCCAATCGATGAAAAGTTCGCGAAGGAAACAAGGAACACAGAAAGAATGCCCATTGTACGTTCACTAAAGTGATAATTGCCACCTGATAAATCCAACATCGCCACAAATTCATTTGTCACTAGTTTTGTCGCCATAATGGAACCGGCACTAACGGCTTCTGAGAAAGGAATCCCCATAATGAAAGCAATCGGTGCAAAGATATAGCCTAAAATCGTTTGGAACGTAACACCAAATAATAGCTCAAATACACTGTTGAATCCTGCCATTAATGCAATAAATCCAATCAGCATAGCACCTACGATAATGGCAACTTTAAAACCATCCAAAATATATTCGCCGAGCATTTCAAAGAACGATTGCTTTTCATGTTCGATTTCTAATATATCTTCATTAGGGTCAATTTTGTATGGATTCATCATCGAAGCAATAATAAAACCGCCAAATAAATTTAATACTAAAGCCGTGACAATATATTTAGGGTCAAGCATTGTCATATACGCACCAACGATGGACATCGAAACAGTCGACATAGCCGACGCACATAAAGTATACAGACGTTGATGTGAAAGCAGACCGAGTTGTTTTTTTAAGGTGATGAAAACCTCTGATTGGCCGACCATCAATGAAGCAACGGCATTATAAGATTCAAGTTTGCCCATACCGTTTATTTTACTTAATGCCCATCCAATCCACTTCATAAAAAATGGTAAGATTTTCAGATGCTGAAGGATACCGATTAATGCTGAAATAAAGATAATCGGTAGCAAAACAGTTAAAAAGAATGGAGCCTCGCCCTCGTTCGCCAAGCCGCCAAAAACAAAGGCAACCCCTTCGCTTGCATATTCAAGTAGCTTGTTAAATAGAGCAGCTATTCCTTTAATAATGACTAAACCAAATTCTGTATTTAACAATAACAGCGATAACAGAATTTGAATAACAATCATCGTAATAATTGGCCTAAATTTAATTTCTTTTCGGTTGGAACTTGCTAGCCAAGCGAAAAACAATACAATAAGAATACCTAAAATAGAAATAACGTATTGCATATGTAACCTCCTGATGATTTACAACATGATGTGTATGCGTTTTTAATTACCGTGTGCACAGTACCTTTTGAATATTTTGTCCAATTAATTTAAAAAGAACCGTCCTTATCGAAATTAAATAAGTAATGCTGATTAATGGTAACATAGAGATACTAATAGAAAGTTGTTAAAAAGGCAAAAAAAATGATTATTTATTGAACTTTGGTAGGTCTTAGGAAATAAAAGGAGGTAATAATCCATTTATTAGGTAACGATAGGTTCAATGATCGATTTTTATATGCAATTACTTACCAACAAACATACCCTTATTTTAAAAAAACTAACTCGACTGATATATAATGAAGGTAATATTCTGAAAAATATAACGGAACAAAGAAAGGTGTGTAAAAAATGAATTTTGACATCGTCATGCAGGAGCTTGATGCACTGGGCAAGGAGCGCACTAAAAAAATGTACATGTCCAATGGCGCGCGGGAACCTCTATTTGGAGTGGCAACAGGAGCGATGAAACCAATCGCTAAAAAAATCAAAATCAATCAACCGCTAGCTGAAGAGCTTTATGCGTCAGGGAACTATGATGCCATGTACTTTGCAGGCATCATCGCTGATCCGAAAGCAATGATGGAAGCGGATTTTGAACGTTGGATAGATGCGGCATATTTTTATATGTTGTCTGATTATGTGGTAGCTGTCACGTTAGCGGAAGCAGATATTGCTCAACAAGTAGCTGATAAATGGATTGCTAGTGGGGAAGAGCTTAGAATGTCTGCAGGCTGGAGTTGCTATTGCTGGCTTTTAGGAAATCGCAAAGATGTTGAATTTTCCGAAAGTAAAATTGCAAATATGCTTGAAAAAGTGAAAAATACAATTCATGCTTCACCTGAACGAACGAAATCGGCGATGAATAATTTCCTCAGTACGGTAGGTGTTTCTTTTGTACCATTGCATGATTTGGCGCTTGCAACTGCCAAAATGGTAGGGCCAGTCGAACTTAAAAAGAACAATAAAAAAAGCTCTTTCCTTCACGCATATGAAAATATACAAAAGGAAATAGAGAAAGGTAGAATAGGCTTTAAACGCAAATATGTAAGATGTTAAGGAATACAAAACATCAATGGTTCACAGTATCGATAAAAGAGCTAACTCCTGCTCAAACCGCACTGCCTGTGAAGCCTTAGTGTAAATATTGGAGGTGCTTTATGACTCAAAATAAAATCATTATTATGCCTTACAGTCCGGAGCTTGCTAAACAAACGGTAGCGATGTGGCGAGAAAGTAAGGAACAGGCTATTGGGCGGAAAGAAATGCATAGCTTTGACAATCATGTGTATTTTTTAAATCATCTCTTACCTGAACAGTATCAAATTGATGTAGCGATGATTGATGAAACAGTTGTCGGTATGATGGCTTATAACGATAGCGAAATAAGTCAACTTTATATTCATCTAAACTATCAAGGGCTTGGTATAGGGCAAACACTACTAGATAGAGCGAAAGCCCAATCAATTGGGAAACTTACTCTATACACATTTGAAGTAAACGAAAAAGCTCAACGATTTTATGAAAAGCACGGATTTAAGGTTATCGGTAGAGGACATGAAAATGAAGAAAATTTACCGGATATATTATATGAATGGAAATCTAATCCTGCTCACTAATGCCGAATGTGCGGATTTATTTTCTGAACGCTCAAATTAAGTGAATAAAATTTCATTAGTTTTTATTATTTAACAGCAGAATTAACAACATTTGATTTTCCTGAAGACAACAGCAATTATTTTTATTTTAGAAATGCTAAAGGGGATTTAATCGTTCATAAAAGTAATGATGAAGGTGTTAGCGAATTTGATTATTATGATGTTGAAAGTTTAACTAAAAAATAAATAATTATGATGATACAGTGAAAGTGTTAGATCGACAGTAGTCAATCTAACACTTTTTTAAATACTTTGGATTAATTCGCTATATTTTAGCGACAGTAAATTTAATGAGTAATGTTTGATTTTATCGGTTGCAATTATACCTGTTAAAATACATTCAATCATTTCTTTATATTGATAGATTAAATAGATATCTTTCATAAAATCTGAATCGAGCGATATCCCATCTTTTACAGTTTTCAAAACAACTCGTTGCTCCTCATATAAATAAACTAATTCGAATTTAGAATTATGTATTAGTGTAGTGATTTCTGGGAAAATTTTATTGTCATTTAAAATCTCTAGAATACCATCTACTGATTTTACGCCTTCGATAGCATATAAATTTGAAAATGTTTCGCGCAGTTTATTTTCTAAAAAATTAGTACTCATTGAAATGCTCCCTCTTTTGGATTGTACTATCTATTTAAATGTGCAATTTAATAATTTTGTGATTATTGTATCATATTTTGGTAGGTAAAATGGTTAAAAAACTTACTTTTTTTTGTATTAATCGGGATGGTTTAATTTTAAATTAAATTTAATTAGTAGTAAATACTATATAGTAAAAAACATAAATATAGACTATAATAACTAGTAATATACAAATTATTGAAAAAGGGGTCTGACATGTCTATTACAAAGAAATTAGTTTTAGGTTTTATAACGATGATGTTAATAACCGTTCTTTCTGGGTCGAGTATTTATTTACAAATTATCGATATTAGTAAGCATTATAATGATACGTTGTCGGATGGTCTCCCACAGCTCTATGCGACGGGTGACCTCAATAAATACATAGCTTTGGAAGGTTCGCAACTACAAACCTATCTTTTAGGGGATGAGGAATCACTTGATCATGTAAGAGAAACACAATCGAAAATAGATGACACGCTGGATTTTTTAACAGAACAGCTTGATGAAGAGGGTGCGAGACAAACATTAAATAATACGAGTAACAAAGTAGATATTTTTGAAAATGAACTGGCCAATGTCATTGCTTTAAAACAAAATTCAGGTGTGGCTGAGGCAGCAATCTACTACACAAAAAACGTTATTCCGATACGCAATAATGCGATAGAAGCGTCTGATGAGCTAAAAGCTATTATTGAAGCACATTTCGATCAAGCGCAGCAGCAAGCCAATCAAAATGCAAAAAAATCATTTATCATTGCTATTAGTATTATTGGCGTAGCGATTTTAGTCGGCAGTGCCATTGCTTTTATTTTAAATAAGAAAATAGCCGCACCTTTACGCCAACTACAACAGGGCGTTAAAACGATTGCAGCAGGGGACTTAACTGCCATGGATATTGAACTTCGCTCTAAGGATGAAATAGGGCAACTTGCTGTAGCCTTTAATTCCATGAAAGATACGTTAAGAACACTATTAAATAAGTTTGCAGATAGTGCTAGTCAATTAAGTGCTTCAGCTGAGCAATTAAGTGCCTCTACTGAAGAAGTGACGGCATCCTCGGTTGATATTGCAAACCAAGCGGATAGTGCATCGCACAATACGATAACGACTGCACAATCAGCGCGGGAAAATGCTGTGGCAATGGAAGAAACAGCTAGTGCTGTTCAGCATATTGCACAATCTTCACATGTACTTCGAACGTCAGCAACGGATACAACAGACGTTGCAAATAAAGGTGTGACGAATATTCATACAGCTAGTGTCCAAATGACAACGATTTACGAATCAACAAAGCTAACGACTGAACTGATACAACGTTTAAGTAAACAAACAGAGGATATCGAACATATTTCAAAAGTGATTACAGGTATTACAGAACAAACGAATTTGTTAGCGTTAAACGCTGCAATCGAGGCTGCGCGTGCAGGGGAAGCTGGAAAAGGATTCGCTGTAGTTGCAGATGAAGTTCGAAAATTAGCAGAGGAGTCCAACACTTCTGCTAGTCAAATTGTCACGCTGACGACTGAGATACAAAAAGATACGAAAAATGTGGAACAAGCAGTGCGTGAAAGCTTACGCACAGTGGAAACGGGCGTAGAGAAAATTGAAGGTGCAGGGACATCATTCAATCAGATTGTGCAAGCGATTGATGATATGCGCGCACAAATTGAAAACATTTCTGCTGTTACGGAGGAAATATCCGCAAGTACGGAACAAGTTTCTGCATCTGTTACACAAATCGCCGAGTTATCAGAAACAACGGCACAACAAGCAGAAGGTTCTCAAGCAGCATCACAACAACAGCTTTCTTCCTTACAAGAAATAAGCGCAGTGGCAAATGACTTAAGCAATCAAGCGATGGACTTGCAAGCAATTGTTGCGCATTTTAAAATGTAAAACAACAAGTAGTGTTAGATTGATTGGAGTCAATCTAACACTTTTTTGATATGTCGTTGATGTCCGCTACGCCGGTGCTTTCCGCGGGCACATCGTAAGCCGCAACCGTCGCTGTCGCGCCGAGTGTTGCGTCTAACGTGTTGTGCTATTCCCGCAGGAGTCACCGCCTCCGCTACCATCAACGAGTGCTTGCTGCTAATTTATAATAATGCATAGTAGTAATGGGCTAACAACCTTGTCCACTATTAAAGTTATATCTAAATCTATGTATGATATGTCGTTGATGTCCGCTACGGCGGTGCTTTCCGCGGGCACACCGTAAGCCGCAACCGTCGCTGTCGCGCCGAGTGTTGAGTCTAACGTGTTGTGCTATTCCCGCAGGAGTCACCGCCTCCGCTACCATCAACGAGTGCTTTCTTATAAACGATCATTCTGCATAGTAGTAATGGGCTAACAACCTTGTCCACTTTTAAAGTTATATCTCATTCTATCAGCGATTCAGGAACTACTATTGGTGATTAACCTTGTCTAACTGAATGATTTTCTGTTTCATATTTCACGTCTCTATTTCAAAAATATTATTTTCTGAGTCCAGGAAAAATAGTAAAATAAATAAAAAGAATTTTCACAACATTTTACGGAGGTGCAGAGTATGAATTATGTTACGGTAGAAATAATTGATACTGTGGGGTTGAATCCAAGAGAAAGAAAAATGTTGCAAACTACGGTATTAAATTTTGCTGCCATGAGCAATGCGTTAATTGTCAAAGAAGATGTAGTGTTGAATCCATTGGAACCTGATAACGAGAATATAGGTATTGTTCTTGTCTATGCCAAAGCGCTGGATAAAGAACAGAGTAAGGCAATAACAGAATCTTTATCCAATCGATTTGCGGGGTATTTTACAATGAGCAACTTAGCTTTAGAAGCGCAAATTCGCGTTCATTGAGAAAGTTTAGAAAATAATCAAAGCCTAGAGTAGAAACATTATTAAGGAGACTATTTGAGTTTTTTTTGCGATGCCTAACAGCACCTATTACCAACATTGTAATAGACTCCTTCAATACTAAAACGCCCACGGGAAAACCCGTGGGCGTTATTTAAATGGAGGAGTTTTTATATAGCAGCAAAATGACTAGTTTTGCACAAAGTATGATACTTGGATAAGTGTGTCTTCGTTTAACTTATAAGCGATGACTAGCATATACATGCCTTTATCTTCTTGTGAAAGATCGATTGTAAAGTGGTCTGCGTTCGGTGCAAGTTGGTCCACATCTACAAAAATTTCTTTAAATGTTTTTGTATTTCTTAAGCCGATTTGGTAAGGGTTTAAATAGTTACCATCTAAGCCTTTAACTAGATTTTCCACTGTTAGCTCAGGACCCTTTAAGCTTGATACATCAACAATTTGAGGGTGAGCAGTAATATTTTCTAATTGTTGTAAATCCTTTAATGGAGAGAAATCTGTAATACTATTACCTGAAATATCGATTGATGTTAAGTTTTTAGCATATTGTATGCCATCTAAACTTTTTATGCGAGCATTTGGTGCATGTAAATTTGTTAGTTTAATCATATCACCTAAAGTGATGTCACCAGTCAATCCAAGTGTTTGCTGGATAGCCACTTTAAGATAGTTGTCTGGGATAGCAATAATTTGATTAAAGTCAATTTCTACTAGCGAAGCTTTTGCTTTAGTTAGCTCCTCTAAAGCTTGGTCGATTTGTGCTTGCGTAGCTTGTACATTTGCAAGCAGTTCCTCAGCTTTAGCCATGCTTGTTTGTAAAGCTTGAATTGATTCTACTGTATAGTTCTCTAAGTTAATAGTTTTCGCATCTTCAAGTGCCGCTGTTAAGTCATCACTGAATACGCGATCAGCATTGGCAAAGTGTAATTTTGTATCACCCCATGATGCATGGTCAGAACCGTTACCATTACCGCCGTCTGTTACGACAAGTTTCAATTCTTTTGCGCCAGTGACGTTTACTTCAATGTACTTTTGAGGGTCACGAGAATGCATGAGACCACTGTCGAATTGTTTTTCGCCATCAACAAATACTTGGAATGTCACAGAGCCGATTGAACCGTACATTTCACGGTCTACACCAACGTAGGCAGTGAAGATATCTACGTTTTTATCTGTTAAATCATAGATAATTGTTGAGTTTGAATGTGCACCAATGCCGCGGTCATATGTTTTCTCATGACCATCTTCGCCTGTTAAGCGGATTGCATGGTGACTAATAGAGATATCTTTGAGCGGTGCTGCATAACTGAACTGTGTAGATTGCCATTCAAAATCAGTTAAGTAATGGTAATCTTCCATATTGACAACTGAAATAGTACGTTTTTTCGTAACTTCATTGCCATCGCTATCCACGACAGTGTACGTAATATCGTAGTGACCAGCTCTATTGAAGTTTACTTGTTCTAAGCCAGTAACTTGTACTTGTGCTGTTAAATCACCATCTTCAGCATCTGTTGCTGAATATGTTTCATCAATATTAATAGGCGTTCCTACTTTTGTAGCGACTGATTCCGGTATAGTTAATTCTGGTTTGCCATTTGATAGGTAGAACTTCGCGTCAGCAAAGTTAGCATGGTCTGAAGCATTGCCATTGCCAGAATCATTAGCAATCAGTTTTAACTCTTTTACACCTTGAAGCGGAACTCTAACTAGTTTAGCTTCTGTTTGATACTTCATAACACCACTGTTATAAACTTCTTGACCGTCAGCGAGTACTTTAAATGTCACACTTGAATTGCCGTTTTCAGGGATATTACGGTCAACACCAACAAGTGTTTCAAAGTAATCATAGTTTTTATTTGTTAAATCATAAACAATTTCAGAGTTGGCATGTGTACCAATACCTTTGGCAAATTCTTTCACTTCACCATTGGATAGTAATTTAATGGAACCACCTGAAGATGCTTTATCTTTTTTAACTGTACTATAAGCAGTTTGGGCAGATTTCCATTCCATATCTGAGGCGAACTTCTCATCGCTATAGACATAAATATTTTTTGTCGCAGTTGCAACGTTGTGATCACTATCCGTTACTGTATATTCGATTTGGTAAGTACCTGTTTTATTTGTATTAAAACCATTTGTCGTTACTTGGATGTGCTTACTTAAATCGCCGTCTTCAATATCAGATGCTGTTACATCTTTTAGAACATCATAATCACTATTTAATTTCACAAATGTTAAATCTTCAGCTAGAGCTAAAGTAGGCAGACTTGAATCTTTGCCGAACTTTGCATCAGCCCAAATTGTATGGTCGGATGAATTGCCACTATCTTTGGCATCAGTAGTAATTAACGTCACTTCTTTTGCACCTGTAACAGGGACCTTCACATAGCCATGATCTGTATTAGCTCTGAATACATCACTTGCATATTTCTTTTCACCATCGACCCATATTTCAAATGTTGCAGATGATTTTTGGCCTTTTGCTGCTTGATCGATGCCGATATAACTTTCAAAGAAATCAAAGCCTTTTCCTTCAATGTCATACACGACTTCAGAGTTGGCGTGTGCACCAAGCCCCTTATCATAAGTGGCATCTACACCTTGACGTAGTAATGTGATGGTACCACCAGCTACTGATTTATCTTTTTGTAATGAGCCCCAACCTACTTTTGCAGATTTCGCAGTCATATCAGAAAGATATTGCATGTCACTTACGACATTGACATTCATTGTTTTTGTTTCTTTGATGCCTTCATCATTGATTTCATAAACAACTTCATAGCTGCCTTTTTGTGTAACATCAACCGTATTTGATTTAACGCTAATCGAATTTGTTATATCTTTGCCGTTATAAGCAATCGCTTTTACATAGTCCATTGGCTCAAATGCTTGATGTAGTTTAATTGTTACATTGTCTTCAGCAGATAGGGTAGGTGTATATGCTTTTACTTCTACTGGTTTTAATGTATTTAATTTTTTGTCATAGCCAACAACTTTGTACGTATAATTTTTTGTGATATCTACATTTTTATCGATAAATTGGCTAGTACTTGTAAAGGCGATTAATTCATCATCTCTAAAGATTTCATAACCTAAAAAGTCTTCTTGATAGGCTTTATCGATCGATAAGTTTAATGTATTTGTTTTGGCAGTTTGGTTTGCCGCAAATGTTACGTTTATTTCTTTACCTTTTAAACCATTACCTTTATAGTCGACTGCACTATTATTTAAATACCATATTTTTTTATCTGGTTTTGGATATTTGCTTGTTTTTTCTCTTGTTTCATCCGTTATAACGAAACCATGACGCGCAAAATGCTCACTTAAATCTAAACCGAGTGCTTCAGAAGAGAATTCTACTAAATATTGTTGTTTAGATCGATCTCCATCTTTTAGTGACACATCACGTTCGCGATATAAAGAGTTTAATTTACCCCAATAGCCAGGACTATACATTTCTAATTGCCAATAGACAGCTAGTTTTTCAAACAGGCCTTGGTCGTTGTAATCCTTTGTGTTTTCTTTTAGAACATTTTTATAGACGTTCGCTTCATACGGAATACGTCCATCGATTTTGCCGTAATAGGCTGACATATGTTGTGGTAGCATATTGTTTGTCACTTCACCGTAAGTTCTTACACCGATATCCATACGGTGACCGATTTCATGGATAACGCCCCATGAACCGCCTTTTTCTTCGATAGGCACTAAAATATCCGAAACGACATCATCCAATGTACCGATGTGATCGCCCGCTGCATACATGTATGAGTAAGGTTGCGCAAGTCGTACATTTTCTCGAATTAGTTTTGGGTCATGTTTGTCATTGCGGCTATCTAAACCGTTATATTTAAACAGTTCTTCCATTAGCGTATTAAAGGAATCAATTGTTTGGATTGGGCTGTAACCATCTTCAATATAAGTTTTATATGCACCTGTCGCTGTACCTGTCCAGAATAAATGATCACTCACGACTTCTACGATATCTAGCACTTCACGATCTTCCACTTTTGGATGCTTCACTTTGTCTTCATCGATTTTTTTCTTATAGTCGATTAAAAACTGCTTGAACTCGTCGACATTAGTAGATTTCGTTGCAAAAGGAATGCGCTCAACGCCTTCAAAACGTAATGTTGGTGCCTTTCCTTGCTGTTCAGCTGTATAAGGGTTATCAATGTAAATTGTGCCACCTGGTGTGACTGCCTTGTTATAAGCTGAAGTTTTTGGAATAGCAGGCACTGTAATCACGTTTTTACCAACTTTTAAGCTGACATCTCTTCTCCAACTGTTCCAAGCACCTTCTTGTTGTGTAAATGATAGGTGAGGTAATGGGCCATTTGCCGCTGCGTCAACGTATACGACGATTTGATCGCCAGGCTGAGCTGCGAGTCCAGTTGGTTGGAGGTTATTGCCGAAACCAATTTTTAAGTTGTCGTTGGCATGTTTCACCATGTTGCCGTGCTGTTCGGCTAAGATGACTCTTCCTTCTGTCACGACTTCACCGTTAATTACTTTTTTTGCTAACTCGATATTATCTTTATAAGTATCGTATAGTGGATGTGTTTTGGCTTCTGCTTCTAATGCGTTAATTTTGTCAAGGCTATTAAACTCTGGTGAAACGGTATCCATCGTGCCATCAGTAAATAATTTTGCCATTTTATCGTCTATCGTATCTTCTTTATAGAATGCTAATTCGGAAAGTGTAGCCCAATTTCGATCAGACTTTTTAAATTTAAACTTCACTCGTTTAAATGTAGTTGGTTCAAATTTTGCCTCTACTAATCCAGCAACTATATTATGTTTACCTGTAGACACAAGCTCATACGTATCGCCTTTTGATGTTTGTGAAGCATAAATTTCAAATTCTTCAGCAAAACCTTTAAGATCCGATGGTCTTGCCCCGTACATAACACGATTTAATGTAACTGACTCGTTAAATTCAACTTCCACTTCATTTGAGAAAGTAGCTGTGTTGCTACTATTTGTTTCCCAATATGTATTGACATTACCATCGATGGCGTTTTCAATCACCGCGCTAGCCCAGTGCCCGCCATTATTACGAATAGTCTTAATGTTTTGGTTGTCCATTTTAAATAACTGAGAATACGCTTCGTTTGCGTAATGGTTAAATGAAGAAGTGACTGCTGTTGTTGCTTTGATTGCTTCTGTGCTTAATAGTGCTTTGGCATTGTCGATATCTTCTTTAAATTGAGCATAGAAAGGATGAGCTTTTGCTTCAGTTTCTAATTGGTTAAGTGCTTCGACTGAATGGAACTTATCACTAACAGCACTCATTGTGTTATCTGTAAAAAGTGTGGCCATTTTGTCAGAAACAGCATCTTCTTTATAAAACTGGAACTCAGATGCACTTGCCCAATCTTGATTTGCTTTTGTGAAAACGAACTTAACGCGTTTAAATTCTGTAGGCTGGAACTGAATTTCAACGATATCTCCAGTAGAACCTTTATATTCACCTGATGAAACAAGTGTAAAGTCATCGCCTGCATCTGTAGTCGAGCTATAAATTTCGAACTGTTGGGCAAAGCCTTTCCCTCTTGTAGAAGATTGACGAGCTGCGTAAACCATTCGATTGAGCGTAGTGGCTTCATTGAACTGAATTACGACCTCATTTGTGAATGTTGCACTATTTGGTTTCCCTGTTTCCCAGTGGGTATTCATATCGCCATCAATTGCTTTATCAATCGATTGACTTGCATATTTTCCCCCGTTGTTCGTAATCGACTTAATATTTGTAGTGGCCATTTTAAATACATCATCGTATGCTTTTAAAATATCTTTGCCATACAAATCAAATTTTTTCACCGAAGCGATGGAATGTTTCACACTAGCTTCAGCCGATGTTTTAACAATGTTTCCATTTGGATTTTCACTTGCTAAAACATTCAACGGACCGCCGACTAAATTCAAAGCCAAGGCAGACACTGTGACAATCTTTACTACTTTCATTTAAAAGTCCTCCTTATGAATTTTTTCCTACTGAGCACATAAAAAAGCCACTCAAAAAGAGTAGCTTCATTTCAAATAAGAATATCATAAAAAATATACAAAAATTCCCAAACAGAAATATGGGCACTGAAAAACGCTAAAAGATAAAATTTTTTCTTTTAGAAATTATATTAGAAAACCATTTTTCAGTATTGCTTTTCTATGACCTTACTAAACAAAAAGTATTATGTACTCTTCGGCAACTGGCTGACATAGTTAAATAACCTTAGTCCCTATAGCTTTGCGTCCCTAAATTTCTTTAGGTTTGCCTATTCAATTTTTCTAATATAAAGAATAGCATAGAGAAATTAATTGCCAAAGTACAATTAGTACTATATTTTACCACCCTGAATTAGGGTAATATGGCGAGTTTTTATTATTAGATGGAAAAATTACGAAAGGCATTGGTGGGTAATTTGTTAGGTGTAAATTACTTTAGTAAGGGTTATATAGTTTAATTGTAAACTACTTTTGTCGTAGGGGAGGGGTTGAAAATATTTACATCGTAGAAATAGTGTAATAGAGCTAAATTTGTCAGTGGCGATGTGGAAGAAATGGTTGCGATTAGTATCGTACGCGGTGTGGACATCGCTATCTATCGGTAAATGTATTTAATAATAAGTAATAAAAGGGGGCTGTAAGTGCTAGCTATGAGCTAAAAGATACAATTAAAGAAGTATTACAAGAGTGGGTACAGCCATCCTTTATACTATTGATTGGCTCCTTTCCGAAGGCTTACAGCGTCAAGAGAGCGATTTTGATATAGCATACTTTTCACAAACGACCTAAACAACTTATGAAGCCAAAACATTAATGAATAAGGTTGGATTTCGAACTATCGCTGTAGACGATGATCACGCGATTAATTTGGAGATTTTGCAGGTAATAATGGAGTATCCTCTCATTGCTTTTAAAATTTTTCCGAAACAACTCTAGCGTTCATTTAATTCATTGTGCCAAATAGTGAAACCTTCTAATTTTATATATGAGTAGAAGGATTTTCGTTTTGCGCGTTCCTTTATTGCGATTGTAATAGTTTGTTCATGCTCCGTTCATTTTCAGTTCATGTTCTGTTCATTTAGCCTCTATATGCTAAGAATGTGAAAAGAAATAGGAGGGGTTTTAGATGAACCTAGCTATAAAAGAAATGAAGAAAAATAAAGTGCGATTTTTGATTTTAGGCTCCATTGTATTTTTGGTAAGTTTACTAACCTTTATTATATCGGGTTTAGCTAATGGACTATCGCAAGACAATGCTGCGCTCATTAAAGATTTACCAGCGGGGCAATTTTACATGAATGAGAATGCAGATGAAACATATAATCTGTCAAGAATAGACAGCACTATCCAACATGACATATTAAATAAACAAAAGGATGCTGTAGCATTTTCTATTCAAATGGGCTTTATTAATGATACGGCAGGGAAACAGCAAAGCGTTGCCTTTGTCACAGCGACAGATTCTCCATTCTTTGCAAATGTGAAGCATGAGGAAATTATTTTAGATAGCTCTTTGAAGGATAAAGGAATAAAAGTAGGCGACACAGTAACGAATAATCAATTTAGTGGTAAGTTTATTGTCAAAGATTTTGTCGAGCAAAAGAAATATAGTCATGCGCCAGTAGCTTATATTAGCATGGAGGATTACAAAGAAATTTATCGTGTCGATGACATGCAATTAGTATTCGCGCCAGATGCAGATGCTTCACAATCGTATACAGGCTTACAAGCATTTTCTAAAAGTGATTTTTTAAATACGATTCCTAGTTATAACGCAGAACAAATGTCGTTGAATATGATTGTATGGTTTTTAGTTGTTATTAGTGGCATGTTGTTTGCAATCTTTTTCTATATGATGAACGTTCAAAAGATTGGTTTATACGGTATTTTAAAAGCAATCGGTTTAAAAACAAGTAAGCTCTTTAAAATGATTTGGACGCAAATGGTTGTGATTACTGTTATTTCACTTGTGCTATCGATTGCATTAAGCCAACTCTTTAATCAATTTGCACCACAAGGAATGCCGTTTAGTTTAAGTTTGGCAACGACAACACAATTGGCGGTTGTATTCCTTATTATTGGCTTTATTGGTGCAACGATTTCAGGTCTCCAAATTAAAAAAATTCAACCACTACAAGCGATACAGCAAGGAGAGGTCTAATATGACGCTATTTACAATGGAGAATGTTAGAAAAACGTTTACCAATGGTGAAGTACAAGAAGAAATATTAAAAGGCATTAATTTGACCCTTAAAGAGGGTGAGGTAACGGCTTTAGTCGGTGCTTCGGGCTCTGGGAAAAGTACACTGCTGACAATTGCAGCTGGTTTGCAACCTACAACGGATGGTCAAGTGATCTTTGAAGGGAAAAACCTGACGACTTTGAGTGCAGAGCAAGTGCGCCAAGTACGTGCGAGTAAATTTGGCTTCGTCTTTCAATTTGCACATCTAGTACCCTTTTTGACAGTAGAAGAACAGCTTTTGCTGATGCTTGAGGTATCAGAATCACCATTGAAAAAACGTGAGCAACAAATTGAAGTTGAGCGGGTTTTAAACTTAGTAGGAATGGATCATCGGAAAGACGCCTATCCTTCGTCATTATCAGGTGGAGAGAAACAGCGTGTTGCCATTGCGCGAGCAATTATTCATAAACCGAAAGTGCTCTTTGCGGATGAGCCAACAGCAAGCTTAGATTCAAAAAGATCAAAGGACGTCATGGAGTTAATTTGTGAGCTAACAAAAACATTAAACATTACGACTTTAATGGTTACACATGATGAAGAAATGCTTGCCTATACCGATCAAGTCATAAAAATGAATGACGGTAAAATTTTGCAAAATGTAAATAAATAAGGTTGGAAAAGAAGTGTTAGATTGACGCAATGTTAATCTAACACTTTTTTTGTCTGTGATGATAGACACTTGCTCCTATTGTTGAGCGAAGGTGTTACAAGTTAATGCGATTGAATAGGAACTAATATTTCACATAAGTGATGATTAATCATTTGCGAAGTGTATCTTTCGATTATTGGTTCGTGTTTGATGGCTAGATGAAGTTTTTCAATTTCCGAAAAATATTGCCCCAAAATTCGCTGACAGCCTCTTTAGTATGGTCGAGCAAGAACACTGCGTATTTTCCACCTTTAAATGTACCAACTTGAGCAGGTTTTGTTACACGAAAATCTTGCTGAATACAAATGCAAGCATCATAACGACATTGTTCTTTCGGTGTAATGTCTGGGTTATCTTGCGGTATTCCTAAAATGGTGTCATGACTCAATTCTTCTTGATTTTGTACCCACTCTTTAAATGATTCCATAAGCGCTTTGTTTTGTGTCTCACCATATTCACCGACGTTTCTGAAAAAGGCAATTTTTGATGGTGCTAATTCTTCAATCGTAAATTTCATTATTCCATCTCCCTTCCTAAGTAAAGGTAATATGATAAAAAAATTTTCTCAAGGTATTTTTGAGGGAGTAACGATAGTATTTTTCATGTTATCTAAGTCATACCATCTTAATAGGGGGGATACGTGTTGAGAAGGAAAGGGATTATTGCTGGAATGGTTATTTTAGTTATGGCTACATGTAGTTTTGTCATTAAAATTTTCATTGACGATCGTTCTGACAATAAAGCACAGCAGGAATTTATTGCAACGAAAGAGGAGACAAGTATTGTTACTTTGAAAGAAAAATTGAATGAACAATATGTGGGTGTCGATGTGAAGACGACTGCAAAGAAAGAATTGGTGTTACAAGTCGTTGCGGATGAAGAACGTTTTAATTTTGTTAAAAAAGAGATAGAACCAATTGCCAAAAGTGTTATGGCAACTTCTTTCCTGAAGGATTATACAATTGTTTTTGAAAGATGGGAACTTACCTCAGTGAACAATAAAAACATACAGATAGATAAAGAATTAAGCTCTTTTTTTAAAATGATTGTGGAAGGTTTAAAAGAGTTTGAAGCATTTAAAAGCATATCGACGGATCACCAATCTTTTATTACTATTCAAACTTCAATCAGTGGTTCGGGAAAAGAGGCGCAACAAATAGCATTGGCAATGGAAGAGGCTGTAAACGAGGTCTTGCATTCCGAAGAACGAAAAGCGGTACCTTCAAAAAAAATTTATGCTATTAAAGTAGTGAATTCGCAAGGAGAAATTTTAATTGAGTAACATGGTGGAATTGTGTGAGTGCAGGTGGATTGTGTGTGTGCCAGTCACCCACACAATTCTCACACAATTCGGTGGCAGGTAATAATGTAGGGAATAATTACCTTTAGTTCGGTTTGTTTTACATGCATTTAGACTTAGGGGCTAAAGATTTAGTCGCTATCTTCTATTTATTATATATAGGGCTTTACTATAATTTTCTGTATTTTACATATATTTATAGATTTGTAGATGGCTAATTGAGTACACTGAATTTATGAATTGAAGGGGGAAAGAGAAATGAAGAAAACCATTTTAGCTGGAGCTCTAAGTATTGCATGTTTTACAGGGGGGTTCGGTATTCAAGCGTATGCGAATGGTAACGAAAAGGTTGCAAACATACTTCATCCAAAACAGGTCGTTGCAGCGACAAACCAAGTACAATCCATGTCGTATCAAGATGTTTACAAAATGCTATTACTTTCTAAGCTAGGCTTTGACAATGATGATTTGACTTTGGTGACAACTAAAAATAGCATTACTGTGAAAATATCGCTAAAGGCAATTATGGAAACTTATGCGGAGGGGACAAACTTATTCCCAGAAGGTGAAAAAGCATTACAAGAAAACTTAGCCGAGTTTAAAAAACTGTTTGGTGATGCGATTCAAATGAGAATTACTCAATCAGGCAATAGTTTCAAGGTTGAAATTTTCACAGCAGGGAAATGGGAAGCTGCAAGTAAAGAAGATATGAATGATTTAATGACGGTATTTAATCGCGCAGATTTAGATTTAAGACCAGGTGGATATTTTACAGATGCGATTGGCCATTGGGCTGAAAGTTATATCCAATTGCTTTATCAAGGAGGAATTGTAACGGGCACTACCGATACAACCTTCAATCCAAATGGGCAAGTAACCCGTGGTCAATTAGCAGCGATGATTTTCCGTGCTTCGGGATTGGATGTAAATGAAGATTATAAAGGTCCAGCTTCTTACAAAGATATGCAAGGATTTTGGGGTGCAAAAGAAGTAGCGATTTTACAGGAGTATGGCTTACTCGAAATTTTTGATGGTGATTATTTTGAGCCAAACAAGCCTGCGACACGTGAGGAGATGGCACATGTAACAGCAAGCTATCTAGAAGCAATGGACTTTAATGTAGCAAGTGCCAATAAAAATAATACCTTTACAGATAAAAATCAGATGCGCAAGGAAGCTGTTGAATCGATTGGATTATTACAGCAATTAGGAATAATTGAAGGAGCCAATGGAAAGTTTAATCCGAAAGGTGATTTAACACGTGCCCAGTTTTCTAAAATTTTAACACTTACGTTGATGACGGCGAGTGAAGAATAAAAAGTGCCTTAAAGAGTGCCAGGCACTCACACAATTTACGACAATTCACTAATTAAAAATCCACTTAGATTTCTGCGGCTTACTTCGTGCTCGCGGAAAGCAAAGTGGATTTTTTCGCTTAAGAAAACGCGACCTTACTTATTCTACGAAAACATGGAACATATAGCTTAAAAAATAGCCTAATAGGATATAAGTAAGGAAGGCTTTTAATGTGACCGTTTGTATATGGTGCATAATGAATTCTGAAATACTAGCTGTGCCGATTAAGCCAATTGATAGACCCATCAATATGCCTTGTGCCCGTATTGTTAAATCCCAATATTGACCAACCAAAATAAATACTATAAAGAAAATGGAAAACGCGATGAAATAAATAACTAGTTTCCATAGCTTTGCACTTTGAGCTAGAAACGCCGTAGTTAGTGCAAACCCCTCTGGAAGATGGTGGAGAATCATGGAGGCTGTAATTGTAATACTTAGTGCAGAATTTCCTAGTAAGTTTCCTATTGTGAGACTTATAGGGATGGTATGGATGACCATTGCAATGGCAAGTAAGGAAACAGAGGAGTTTTGATAATTAGTAGGATGAAAAAAACTATGGAGTAGTTGAAACACCAAATAGCCAATTACAATACCTAGAATAATGCTAAATGACTTGTACATTTGAAAAGAAGATGGGATGATGTCTAGAATAAGTAAACCTATTAAAAATCCACCACATAATAATGATAAGCCTTGGTTTGTATGCTGAAAAAGCTTAGAAAACGCCCAAGCGATCGTTCCGCCTATGCTCACGCTGAAAAATAGAAATCCTCCAAGTATCATTGCACTCAACTGCGAAATTCCTCCGCCCTCTAATAATCTGAAGTCCGTTTTACAAAATATATGCACCGTTAGTGTTTATATGAGGACGCGCTGTCAAAAATAAAGGGCAAGATTGTTTCTAAGGTGATTCCTCTTTTTAGGCCGATACAATCCAGCACATAAAAATGAAAAGGAACACAGGCAAAGTCCCTTCCATTTGTAGATCATAGGCCTTATTGGAAGACTTCTTCTATTGTTTGTGCAATGGCAATACATTTTAAATTTTTATCTTTTGTATATTCAATTGCGCCAGCTCCACCTAAATAAAATTTAATAGAAGGATACTGGGCTGCAAAATCCTCTAATTGTTGTAAAAGAGAAGGATAGGTTTCAAAAGGTATGGTCGTTACGGCAGATAGTAGAACAATTTTAGGCTGAAATTTAGAAACGAGTGATTCAATTGCACCCATTGCAGGAGAGCTCCCTATTAAAAATGATTTCCATCCAAGCAACATTGCTTGTAAAAGCAAAATATGGAGCGGAACTTCATGGTATTCTCCCGGCAAACATGCGCCCATGATGAGTGGAGCATCTTCTTTGTATTGATAACTACGTCGAATCTGTACTAAATAATCACGTATTACCATTGTGATAACAGCTTCCTGATATTCGGACCATTCCCTTTTTTCCCAACGCATCCCTACTTCAAGTAATAGAGGTATTACTACAGTAGAAAGGAATTTGGGCAAGCCAAGTGCATAATGTGCTTCTTGCAAAATTCGATTAATTTCGATTTCATCACAATGAGCCCCTTTTTCTAAAAGAAGAAACACAAAATCATTCATTTCAACATGAACAGGTGGGACACGTGTTTCTACAGGCTGTTCTTCTGGCTGCATCGTTTTTACAACAGTGGCAGCTTGTTTTATAGAATATCCTTGTTCGGATAGTTTTCGTACCTTTAACAGTATTTGAATATCTTTTTCAGTGTAGACTCTATGGCCATTGTCTAAGCGCTGTGGCTCAACAAGTTGATAGCGTTCTTCCCATTTTCTAATAACTTGCTTTGAAAGACCAGTTACTTCAGAAACTTGTTTAATATTATAGTGCCATGTTGTTGAATTGACAGATGTCATTGTTCGTCAACCCTCTTTCCAGTTTGAAAAGTATCGAATTATCATAACAATTATACTGTAGGTTTATCAAGAGCGAAAATCAAACCTATAGTCATATTTTAACGGATAACGAGTGATTTGTATAACTATTGTATAATTGCAGGTTAGAAAAGTTTGACATTGGTTAATTTTTCATGGTATACAGGTACTATAGAAAATTTACAATGATTGGGGTGGTACATATGGCTAAATGGTGGAAACGGAAGGTAGCACATGCCAAAGATGAAATGTTCAATATGCCAAGCGATTTTAAACCAATTATTGACTTGTCCGATATGCCAGAGTTAGAAAAACAGATGGAATTAATTGGTCTTAAAGTAGAGGATTTTTACATAATAAAAGCTTGTCAGCCATTTGTGCGCGCCGGTATTGAAGATGTAACGGCTATATTTTATCAAAACATACTTGCTGTTCCAACGTTACGTCAAATCATTGAAGAGCGTACCAAAATCGAGCGCCTAAAGAAATTGTTAGGTAATTATTTAATTGCGATGTTTGATGGAGTTTTTAATGCTGAAGCAATTGAAAGGAAAAGAAAACTTGCTCGAATGCATTTTACAATTGGCTTAGAACCAAAATGGTATATGGGGACGTTTCAACATATTCAAGAGGCAATCGTAACTTTAATTGTCAAAGACATGACAGAACCTGCTTTGCGGGAGCAAATAATAAGCACTGTATCAAAATTAATTAATCTTGAAATGCAAATTGTATTGGAAGAATATGAAAAAGAAAATGTTAAAATAAGAAATAGTCAATACAATCAAATAAAAAATGAGTTAAAACAAAAGATTTCTTTAATTAGTCACGATTTAGCAAATTTAACCGAAGAAACGAATACGTCAATCGATGCAGTAGATGAACAAACAGCGTTGATTGCTCAAATTATTGAACAAAATGTGGAAACTGTACATTTGATTAATCAAGATGCAAACATTGGTAATCAACAAGTAATGAGGCTGGAAGGAGAGATGCGACACATTTCTAGTAGTACAGAAGAAATGGGTGCATTAATAGGCAATTTAAAACAGTCTTCCGATCGAATTATAGATATTGTGTTACTAGTGAAGGGCATAGCCGACCAAACAAATCTGCTGGCACTAAATGCCTCGATAGAAGCGGCGAGAGCCGGTGAACATGGCAAAGGATTTGCTGTAGTCGCACAAGAAGTCCGTAAGTTGGCTGAACAATCCAAGCAATCTGTTGAAGAGATTACCAAGCTTGTCCAAACATCAACCTCACTAACTATACGTGCAGTTGATATGATTGATAGTATTGAGGGCCGTGTAGCAGATGGCGTTGGCGCTGCCCTCGAAACCCAAACTAAATTTCAAGATATTTTGCAAGCTATTGTGAAAAATGAACAGTTAATTGTCCGAGTAGAAGCAGATGTAAAAAATTTAGAAAGTGTCATTAGCTCAATTGGGAATGAAACACGAACGGTGGCGAGTACCGCCGATAGTTTGTATCAGACGGCGATGCAATTATAATTATCGATGAATACGCAAAAATACAACCAATATAGAACAATTGCAGTTACTGCAATTGTTCTATTTTTTATTTTGGCAATAAAGTGCTGTATTTTATTTGTTTCAAAAGTACAGTTTACAGGAATAAAAGGGTAGCACTACTTTTAATAGGAAAATCGAGGTATATCATAAATTGACTAGCTATATAGTAGCTTAAATAGGATTCTAAGGGGGAGATGACATTGAAGTGGGCTGCACTTGCAAGCTATTTACTGATGATTATTATCAATGTTTTAGCAAGTACAATTGGTATTAATGGCAAAACAACAGGAGAAATATCGAATCAACTGCACGTATTGTTTACGCCAGCAGGTTACGTTTTTTCTATTTGGATTGTTATTTATGTGCTATTAGGCATATGGCTTCTACTCCAGCTGTTTTCAAAGACAGTCATTAGTGAATCGGCCATTATCAGTCTTGTAACGTCAACATGTCTGTATAATATTGCTTGGCTTTTATGTTGGCATTATGAATATTTTGCATTATCCATTGTCATGATGCTTGGTCTGCTTATTAGTTTAATTTTCATTTACTCAAGTTATCCTAAAGGAGATTATCGTTTTGCAGGGAGATTGCCTTTTTCCATTTACTTAAGTTGGATTAGTGTAGCCTTAATGGCGAATATCAGTTTTGTGCTTACATACTATCAATGGGATGGTTTCGGCATATCAGCTGTATGGTGGGCGAATTTACTGCTATTTGTTGCGACATGTCTGGCTATTTATATTCGCTACGTAGAAGTAGATATTTTCTTTCCTATAGTTATTATTTGGGCATTTATCGGCATCGCTGTTCAAAATGGAGTAGATGCAGGAAGCTTATTTTACATGCCTATTTTGTATAGTGTCGTCCTTGTCCTTTGGATTTTCATTGGAAAGCGACGCTCCCAAAGCGTTACAAGGAAGTAATGTAAATTGACTGGAGACATGGCTATGCAAACAGCATGGCAAGCCCAATTGTTCTAATTTTATTCTTATACGAATATAGTGGCTACTAAGTGCTGAAATAGCAGGAACGCGATGCTTTGAAAAGGGAGGACTACAAACGTGCTAGCATATAAAGTCGTGACAACGATTGACGAGCTAGAGTCGTATAAGGAAACTTGGTCTGCAATACTTGAACGTCAACATAACGATAATCCATTTATCGAATATGAATGGATTTCTACATGGTGGAAGATCTTTGGGCAAGAAGAGAATGTGGAAATTTATATTGTTGAGCATGATGGGGAGGCCGTAGCCTTTTTCCCCTTTGTGCATGTCATTCGTTTTGGTAGAATTCATCAATTTAGCTTTTTAGGACAAGGACTGGCCTCTTATATGGAGGTGATTTCCGATGGAAAATGGAAAGAACAGGCTGTGCGATATGTATTAAAAGAAATTATAAGCCAATTTACACGAGTTGTATTCTTCTTCCATGGTTTGCTCGAAAGTAAAGATACCTCTCAAATACTAGAACAATATACGTTAGAACGCCAATTGCCTCATTCAGTTTTTCGTGTAGTCACACCGTATATAGATTTTAAAACGATTGACATGCCAGATTTTTTAAAGAAACATAAACGAAAGTTTAAGAGTATTCATCGCAGAGAAAAGCGATTAAAACAATTTGGTCAAGTAACTTTTCAAAGAGTGCACAATGGAAATTTAGATAACATGTTTCGCTTGTTTGAAAGAAGATGGCGAAAGAAAATGGATACGAGTGGATTTACGCAAGAACGAACAAGGACATTTATTGAACAGCTCGCACGACAACAAAATGACGCACTTTGTTTAAAAGTGCATAGTCTGCAATTTGAAAATATTTGGATTGGATTTACCGTAGATATTTGTTGTCGAGGAAGAAATTATTGTCACGCAATGGGACATGAGCCTGATTTTTATATGTTTGGACCAGGTCGTTTAATTGAGAAGGAAAATATGCTAGGGGCACATAATGCAAATTTAAGGCTCTACGATTTTGGTAGTGGATATGAGCCTTATAAGTTTGAATGGTATACCCATTTAGATTTTACGAGAAAATTTATTATGAGTACGACAGGTATTAGGGAGCGAGCACTACGTAATGTATTCGTGTTACAAGAAACGATTTTAGCCATGTTGAAAACAAATCGCAAAATTGTAGAATGGAAACGCAACACAATGGGAGAAATACGCTATTTTTTAACGAAAGCAAATATGAACGAATGGCTAACGATGTTAAAATGTAAAGTAATGAATGCGCACCTTTTCACTATTTATTACTTAGAGAAAAAAAGTTATGAAAACAAACCAAACTTTCATGAAATAGCTATCCAATCGGTACTCGAACACAATCAGCGTAGGGAGCTCCTTGCGAATTATGTTAAAGGTTATAAGCTTTACGGACAAAATAATCAGGAAATTGCATACTTACGTCATGATAAATGGATCCGTGAGGAAGCGGTAGGGTTTATGCAGGAACTGCCTTTAAATACTACATATATTAAAAATTACGAACTACCAAAACTCCATCTTATTGTTAATGAAGTGCAGCGAGAAGGACGAGCAATTAGTACTTCTGCTAAATGGTTTGAATGGCGAAAACGTAAGCAGTTGACTGCATTAGGGTTTCAACGGGTAGAACATGTATGGATGCATCAACTCTTTAAATGGAAAAAGGTATATCGCCAACAAACTAAATGGGGAAAGTATTTTTCGTATCAAGGACGGAAGTTAGAACATGGATGGCATTTAACATTACTATCCCTTCTCCTATAACAAAAAATCCTTAGCGTCTTTATAGATGCTAAGGATTTTTGCAGTCAGTTTGAGTTAAAAGTGAATGCCTGGCTTATCAATTAGTTTACAGCCTGTGCCATATTTTGCTTTTAAAGCGCCTTTGAAGTTTGTTTCCACAAGCTCAGGGAAAGTCTGTTTCCATAATTCAAATACATTATGGTTCGAAGCAGTGCCGTCTTTTGTTAAACGAACAATATGGAAACCATATTCATCATTGCAGCGTGTTAATGGACGATTTTCTCGCACTGTAATAATACGACCGCTTTCCGTTATTTGATAAAGTTCTTCAAAACCTGCAATCGCACGGCTTTCTTCATCGAAACTAGCTGTTTGAACTTGTGCTTTATTAGTAGTTTCTTGTTTTTTAGCTGGCGCTTCTGATTTATTTTCTTCAGGAAGTTGTTCGACGATTATAAAATCTTTGTTGGAAGCTTTATCACTCATCGTCGCCATAACGTTCATAATGGAACCTACATAATGCATTGGTTTATCATTACCTTCTTCATATACGAAAATATTATAGTCGGTTTTATTAATCTTTTTTATAATAATATTTCCTGTAGTAATCGTAAAACCGATGAATTTGTTTTTATTAAGTGCTTGTAGTGCTTGTTGTTTTGTTAAAGTCATTACTAAATCTCCTAAAAAATTGTTTTTTCTATTTTACCATAAAATAAGTTGTGCTGTTTTTAAAGTCAGTTGTTATTCAACTTATTTGAAAAAATATTATTTTTGGAAAAAACGTAAAGTATGCTTTACATAGTATGTAATCGTAAAGTATACTTTACGTAAAGTTAGCTTTACATCTCAGGGCGGTGAATTATGGAACAACGAATAAAAGAACTAAGAGCTTCATTTGGTTGGACACAAGAGCAGCTCGCTGAAAAACTAGGTGTCTCGAGGCAAACGATTATTTCTATAGAGAATGGTCGTTATAATCCGTCTTTAGAGCTGGCGTATAAAATCGCAAAATCATTTCAACTAAGTATTGAAGAAGTATTTATTTTTGAGAAAGGTAGTGATTAACATGACGTTGGAGCAAATGCTAGGCTTTCTAGGTATAGTGCTAGGAATTTCGGGTGGTCTTTTTGGACTTTGGTGGGGACGTAAAATGGCTGCACGTAAAAATGGACTTGATGAAAGATATGAAAAAATAACAGTAAACTCACTAGCGAATGGTTGGAAAATAACCGTTGTTTTTATCTATTTGTTATTCCTTTTAGTAATAGTAGGTGTTCAATTATCTACTGCTCAAGTTTTAGGCATTCTTTTATTAATTCATATGGCAGGATGGGCATTTTCCACAATTTATTATCATGTAAAATATTAATACCAAGTAACGGAGCATAAGCTTGAAAGGAGCATATTGAACAATGCAACATCAATTTACGATGAATTTATCGTGGTCGCAAGGAAGAAATGGCACGGGAAATTTAACAGCTACTAATTTAAATACAATCGTCTCTATTCCTCGGGAAATGAATGGACCAGGAATAGGAACAAATCCGGATGAAATGTTATTAGGCGCTTCAGCAACTTGTTATTTAATAACTTTTGCCGCATTACTTGAAAACGCTAAAATACCAGTAGTGACATTGTCAATGGAATCTCAAGGTTTTGTGGACGTGACGGACGGTGTTTTTACATATGAAAAGATCGTTCATAAACCAAATGTAAAAGTTCAACAACTAACAGAACATGAAGAAAATCGACTATCTCGTCTAGCGCAAAAAGCGGAACAAACTTGTATGATTAGTAAAGCATTAAAGGGCAATGTGCACATTGAATGTCAGCTTCAAATAGAGCGCACGTCTGATTACCAATAATCAACTTAATACTTTTAACTATAAAGGAATTATGCCAGAAGTTTTTCTGGTGTAATTCCTTTTGTCATATTTGCATGGTATTTGCTTTGTCTGAAATAGTTCTATAAATGGGTGAAATGAATATATAAAGTTAAGCACTAAAAAAATGAAAAGGATGATGTATTGCACGTACAGACAGCTGAGACACTCACATTTTATGGTCAGTATGGAAAACGAATTTTTGATATAGTTGGGGCATTTATATTATTACTTATGACCTTTCCTCTTATGTTAGGTGTATTCCTCCTATTACTCATAACGACTGGACGCCCCATCTTTTTCAAACAAATTCGTACGGGTTATGATCATCAACGTTTTATCATTTGGAAATTAAGAACGATGACCGTACAAGCAACACCCGTCAATATGCCTGCAATAAGTGCGGAAGGTATACCCGATGACTATTATTTTAAAACTGACCAAGATACGCGCATTACAAAGATAGGAGCAATACTTCGTAAGTTAAGTATCGATGAAATTCCACAGCTTCTAAATGTATTGAAGGGTGATATGAGCATTGTTGGACCGAGGCCGGAAGTACCAGCAATCACTAATAGTTATAGTGCGTTACAGGCACGTCGTTTGGAAGTAAGACCAGGTTTAACAGGGCTTGCACAAATAAATGGACGATCCAATATATCGCATGGACAAAAAATTTCGTATGACATTCATTATGTCGATAACATATCGTTTTGGGGAGATTTCAAGATTGTAGTGAAAACCCTTTTTGTTGTGTTCGCTCGAACAGGTGCTTACTAAATAAATGCAGGAGGTGACGGATACTGAATATTGTTCAATTAATAACACGGATGGATAAAGTAGGGGGCGCTCAAAAACATGTGGAGGCGCTTGCCATTAAGTTAAAGCAAGATGGCCATGTTGTGACGATAGTGACAGGTACTTACGATGCATCATTATGGCGCTTACAGGATGAGCAAATTCATGTCATCAGTATCCCGGCCATGCAGCGGGCCATTCATCTAACAAAAGATATTCAGGCGCTTTGGCAATTACGAGCAACTTTTAAAAAAATACAGCCTGATGTCATTGCGGCGCATTCTTCCAAAGCGGGTGCCATTGGACGTATTATTGGCCGCCTGTTACGTATCCCAACGATTTTTACTGCGCATAGTTGGAGTTTTACAGAAGGGGTGCCGCAAAAAAAGCAACGAATGTATCGTCAGCTTGAAAAAACTGTTCAGCCTTTAACAACCAAAATTATTACAGTTTCTGATTATGATCGCAGGTTGGCATTAACGAAAGGTATTGCACCTGCTCATAAAATGCTGACGATCCATAATGGCATTGAACAATTAGAGACACCCAATATAACAGCAAGAGCAACGAATGAACATCCCAATATTGTAATGGTTGCTCGTTTTGAGGCCCCAAAAAGACAAGATTTATTGGTGCAAGCTTTGTTGGAGTTAACGGACATCCCTTGGCACCTACAATTAATTGGGGATGGTTCTTTACGACCGCAAGTTGAAAACTATGTGAAAGATAAAGGTTTATCAGAGCGCGTATCGTTTTTAGGTAATCAATTAGATGTCTCACCATTGCTTGCCCAAAGTCAAATTTTCGTACTGTTATCGGACTGGGAGGGCTTACCTATATCAATTATTGAAGCAATGCGAGCGGGGCTACCTATTATCGCTACGAATGTTGGCGGGGTCAATGAGTTAGTAACTGATGATGAAAATGGATTTTTAATTCCACGTGATGATCACAGCCTGCTGAAAAATAGGATGCTACAGCTTTTAACCAATCCAGCACTATGTGAAAAAATGGGCGATGCGAGTGAACGTCGCTTTTTACGGAACTTTACGTTTTCTCCTATGTACCAGAAAACCGTATCAATTTATGAACAGGCTATTTTAAAGTTTGCTAAGAAAGGTGATTAAATTGCAACTAATTCGCATAAGAACTGACGATGAACTTGTGTTTTATAAGAAGATATGGGACGGCATTTTAGCGAATGAACACAATGATAATCCATTTATTGAATATACATGGTTTTATAACTGGTGGATCACAGTTGGAAAAAAAGAACGAGTCGAGTTGTATGCTGTGCAAAACAATGGAGATATTATCGCATTTGTTCCATTTACAGTACAACTGCAATGGGGCGTACGGATATATGCCTTTACAGGAGAAACTATCGCCCATTATACAGGCATTGTTGCAAGAAAGGCGTGGCAATTACCTGCAATAGCGTTTGTAATGGATGAGCTGATAAAAAAACATCGCCATGTCGTTTTTGCTTTTCATGGGTTACTAGAAAGTAAAGAATCGTCAAAAGCCATTGAACAATATTTCGTTGAAAGGCAAATGCGACCACATATTTTTCGAGTTGTCACACCGTATCTTGCCTTTCGCGAAGTCGATTTTCATAGCTATTTTAATAAACACAATACGATACATGCTGTCGAGCAACGGGAAAAAAAGCTACGGAAATTCGGTTCTCTACGTAGAATTGCCCCTACACAAGAAGAACTAAGGCAGCTTTTCCATTTATATAATCGTCGTTGGGCAAAAAAAATAGCTACAAATGGTTTGACAAAAGGAAAGCAACAAGATTTTTTTGAACAGCTTTTGGCTGTGAATGGAGAAGCGATGCGCGTAGAAGTAGATGCGCTAGCTTTTGACAATCAATGGCTTGCTTTTAACTATGGCATTAGCTGTCGAGGACGATATGTAACGTATGCTATCGGGCATGAGCCGAACTTTGCTAGTTTTGGGCTCGAACATATACTGAATCAGTCAACAATAAAGCGTACTTTTACAGAAAACTTTCGATTGTATGATATGGCGATCGGCATGGAGCCTGCCAAATTAGAGTGGCGCTCTAGCATTGATTTTACAAGACGTATAATTGCAAGTAGTAAAACGAAGCGAGCTAAGTTATTGCTTAGTCGATTTGTATGGAAGCAACGTTTGAAGGAGATGTGGGAAAGTAATCATCGCTTTATGGAAAGGACCCGCCATACATTTGCTCAATTACGCTATTTAGGAAAGTATGGGAAAGGGAAAGATTGGCTAGAATATGGACAACAATTCGTTGAAAAGTTTGTTCGTTTGAAGCGAGTGGAATTGTACGAGTTATCCCCGGATGATCGGGTCATTCCGCAACAACCAGTAGGGGAGTTGTTTGAGGAAATGACGATGCAAGAGGCAATGCAAACCGATCAACAAGAGCTTATTTCTTTACTCTATCAAGGGTACATCATTTATAAAGATTCCTTTGCACAAACGATTAAGCCAGCATTTGCGCTACATACGGAAACTTTACGTGTGGATGCATTGGATATTGTAGAACCTTTGCCAAAGCATGCTTATTTTTTAACCTATAATCTCTATAAAAATATTGAGGTTGTGACGGCATTTATGCAAAAAGTAAAGCCCAATCAAACACTTTGGATGACAGCAAGTTTTTGGCAATGGCGAAAACGCAAACGTCTGCAGCAAATCGGCTATAAACGTATTTCTCGAATGAAGCATTTTAAATGTGCTCGTTTTGAGCGCAATCATGTAGAAAATTACACAGAGAATGGGGGCGATGTTCATTCTATCCATTAGAAGTAAGCGATGGAATATCGCGATGCAGCATATTTATTTTGCAGAAAAGCTAGCAAATACTCGACAGTCCATGAAGCTAGTTTGTCACACACATTCACTTGTTCCGAGCCGTAAGCTTGCTAAGCGTGAGGCGGTTCATATCCCCTTAACAGGTTATGAGTGCGCGATGTATTCAGCACTTTCGAAAAACAATCGAAAACTGCTACGACGTGCACAGGAAGAGGAATATCAAGTATTTTTATATAAAGAGCCTTCGGATGAAAACTTACGAGCTTTTCAGCAATTTTATAATGATTTTGCTAAAAGGAAAAAAATTGAGCAAATTACTAAATCTCAAATGGAAGCCATCGCGCTTTTAAATCAAAAAAATGCTTTGCTATTGTCAGAAGTACGGAGTGTTTGTGGACAAACATTATGCTATCGACTGGATATTGTCCATGCACAAAAAGCGATGTCCTATTATGTAGCGACAGGCAATGCTTTGGCGTTGCCTGCACAGTTAAATCGCCCTATACGTTATGCCAATCGATTTTTATTATGGCATAATTTAATGTATTTAAAGCAGCAGGGATTTACGCTGTATGATATGGGCGAGCTAACAAATGTCGAAACGATTCGTCAATTTAAATTGAGCTTCGGTGGACAAGTTGTTAACGTCTATTCGGGCTACATCGCACAATCGAAAATGAGTGCGTTGTTATTGGGCGTGCAAAAGTGGAGAAAATAGCAAGCAACAAAAATCACGGAGGTTTAGTTATTTCATTGGATTTTGAGCTAAATTGGGGTGTCCATGATACATTTAGGCATGGGCAATATAATAAAAATTTATATGGTGTACGACAAGCTTTACCGAAAATCCTGATGCTATTTAAGAAATACGAAATTCATGCGACATGGGCTACGGTAGGCTTATTGTTTGCAGAATCCAAGGGAGAAATGGCTCACTACTTGCGAGGCATTCCAGTGAAATATAAACAGATGCGCTATGCAGCTCATTCACAACTTGTGAAAGTTGGGGAAAATGAGCAAGAGGACCCTTTACACTTTGGTAAATCGTTAATTGAAAAAATTATCGATACGCCACATCAGGAAATTGGTAGTCATACGTTTTCCCATTTTTATTGTTTAGAAAATGGACAAACAGCAATGGACTTTAGTGCGGATTTACACGCAATGCGCACAATTTGTGATGGTTATATTGAACCGATGAAGTCAATCGTCTTTCCACGTAATCAAGTGAACGAAGACTATTTTGCGGATTGCCAGCAGGCAGGATTTGTTTGCTATAGAGGCAATGAGCTACACGAATTATACAATCCGAAAAAGTTCACAAAAAAAGATCGCCTAACATTAGGTCCTAGAAAATGGCTAGATAGTTATGTGAATTTAACAGGCAATCATATGGTACGACTAGAAGAGATGAAGGAGCATGCATTTATTAATGTTCGAGCGAGTGCATTTTTAAGACCATATAACAGTCTGTTGCGCGCATTTGAAAAACGCAAGATACAACGAATTAAAGAAGGTATGCTTGCTGCTGCAAAGGAAGGGGCTTTTTATCATTTGTGGTGGCATCCGCATAACTTTGGCAAACATACAGAAAAAAACTTGGCGATGCTTGAGGAGCTTTTGCAATATTATCAACAACTACAGAAAGATTATCAATTCCAAAGCTATTCCATGCATGAGGTCGCCATGCTATGTAAAGTAAGCAATAACATTTCTGAATAGAGTGTTATTGCTTTTTTGTTTTCAGAAAAATTTATGTGAATAAAAGGGAAATTACCTGTGTATGACGAAGATGTAAGTTGCTTACTATAAGGCGTGGTAGAGTGGTCGCCTTCTAAAATGTATGGGCAGTGAAGCAGACGCAGTATGCGTTTATACATAGACAAAGGGGAGTTAGGGATGACGCAAAAGCAACAAAAGCCGATTTGGATTCAAAATATTTCTCAATTAGTGACGCTTGCAAGTGACAAGAAGGGCCCCCGTGTACGCGAAGAAATGCGAGAACTCGGGATTATCGAAGGAGGAAGCGTGTGGATTGAAGATGGTGTTATTCAAGATCTCGGCACGACACGCGATATGATTTTAAAATATTTACCACGTGCAGAGGAAGCGGAAATTGTAGATGCAACCGGGAAAATTGTAACGCCTGGATTAATTGATCCGCATACCCATGTCGTATTTGGCGGTAGCCGTGAACATGAATTTGAAATGCGTTTAGAAGGTGCGAGCTATATGGACATTATGAATGCTGGAGGCGGTATTCATGCAACAACTCGAAAAATGCGCTCGTTGACAGAGGAGCATATTTTCAATCAAACGACGAGACGCTTGGACTTATTTTTACAGCATGGTGTCACAACATTGGAAAGTAAAAGTGGCTACGGCTTAGATGTAGAAAATGAGTTAAAGCAATTACGGGTTATGCAACGTTTGCAAAAAAAGCATCCAATGGATATAGTACCAACCTTTATGGGCGCACATGCAGTGCCAGAGGAATATCGAGACAATCCAGAGCATTATGTTGATTTAGTCATAAACGAAATGATACCTGCAGTCGTGCAAGAAAATCTTGCGAAATTTATCGATGTTTTTTGTGAAGTAGATGTTTTTACACCAGAGCAAGCAGAACGTATTTTATTGGCGGGTAAGGCACAGGGGCTTATCCCCAAAATACATGCCGATGAAATTGCAGAAAATCAAGGTGCGCATGTTGCGGCAAAAGTAGGCGCGATATCTGCCGAGCATTTATTAAAAGTGTCAGATGATGGGATAGAAGAGCTTGCTAAATCGGGTGTGATGGCGTGCTTATTACCAGCTACAGCATTGTATTTAGGGGAAAAACCAGCACGTGCTCGAGACATTATTGACGCAGGTGTGCCTGTCGCCATTTCGACTGATTGTAATCCGGGATCTTCCCCAACTATTTCACTTCCACTAGTGATGAACTTAGCGTGTATCACAATGAAAATGACCCCGGCAGAAAGCTTATGTGCTGCGACATATAATGCGGCTTGTGCGTTGCAAATTGAAGATCGCGTTGGCTCAATAGAAGTAGGAAAGCAAGCGGATATCGTACTTTGGGATGTCCATAACCATCAAAAGTTGCACTATATTTTCGGTGTCAATCATGTGAAAAAGGTTTGGAAAAAAGGCGTGCGAGTGGTAGGGTAAGATGTTTTTCCAAGCTGAATGGCAATAGGTTCAAGAATTGGTTCAAGTATGTAGTAGGTTCCGGTCATAAATAACAGAGAAGTTAGTAATAATTTGCTATAATAGAACAATGCTTATTACGCTTTAGATAATAGGATAATGGATTAGAGAGGATTTTTTATTATGACTATAAAACCAAAATTGCTCATTGTCGATGGCATGGCATTGTTATTTCGTTCTTTTTTTGCCTCAGCTGCAATGGGGCATTTTATTCGTTTAGAGGATGGCACACCTACGAATGGTGCGCAAGGATTTGTGCGCCATGTATTGACGGCACAATCGATTATGCAACCTACTCATTTAGCTATTTGCTGGGATATGGGTTCGCAAACATTCCGCAATGAATTATATGATGGCTATAAGGCAAATCGCCCTGCACCGCCAGAGGAAATGCTACCGCAATTTGATATGGCTAAAAATTTAGCCGAACAAATTGGCTGGCAAAACTTCGGTGTTGTCGGTATGGAGGCCGATGATTTAATCGGCTCTATGATTACGAAATGGCAAGATGAAGCTGATATTACGGTTATCAGCGGTGATAAAGATTTATTGCAATTGTTAACACCGACAACGCAAATCGCTTTTACGAAAAAGGGGTACACAGAGTATGATCTGTATACACATGGACGCTTTAAAGAAGAGTATGGTATTGAACCGATACAATTTGCGCAAGTGAAAGCTTTTATGGGTGATACAAGTGATGGCTATCCTGGTGTTAAAGGCATTGGTCCAAAGCAGGCATTAACACTTATTCAAAACTACGGCTCGATTGACAATGTTATCAATTCCTTGGAGGAATTAAAGCCTGGTCAACGTACGAAAATTAAAGACAATCTTGATATGCTGAAGCTCTCACACGAACTTGCAACGATTCAAACGAATGTACCGATTGAAGCAGATTTTGCCCAGTTAGTCGTACCGAACTATGAGCAGCAGACAATTAAAGCGATCGAACAACGCGGCTATACACTGATTGCCAAGCAGGCTCGTTCATTGTACGCCCTTATTTAGGCGCTATTTTAACAAATTGTAATACTTTTGCGTTATTTTGAAAAAGAGCAGTACGAATTTGACTATCACGATTTTGGCCGCCATTATCGTGGAAAATGAGCAATAGCGTATCATTATGGACTTCATAGCCTATAAGTGGTACCCAATGATAAGCAAAGGTAGATTTTCTATCGAACCATTGTAGGCTAAAATAACGGTCAAAACGCATGGCAACGGGGCGTCCTGCATCGATTTCTTGCAGCGCCTCTTTTAATGTACAGCTACGTATATCCCATGTCGGCAACAGTTTTCGAAGATTATAAAGCAAACGCCATTTAAACAAACCAATTTTTGTGCCACCGAGTTTTTGATAAAGCTCGTTTACTGATGGGGCAGACGTGTCAAAGTACTGCAGGATAACATGAATGGTTGTCGGCCCGCAGGCAGAGTTACGATAATGAGGTGCAATGGATGAATCGTATTGTGATTTACCTTGTAACGACAATTGCTGTTTCATAAATGGCTCCCTTCGGAAATGTACTGATAAAATAGTGTACGTCTAGTAAGAAAAAGAGTACGAGGACATGTTGTTTGGTTTGTAGCGGAGGCAGAGATTTCTGCTCAGAAAGCACAGCACGTTAGGCGGTGTATTTGCGCGCGCAAGCAGCGAGTTAGCGGAAACATCCTACGTAGCGCATAACAACAGCATTGCAAAAAAAGTGTTAGATTGATCGTAGTCAACCTAACACTTTTTCGTGCTTGTTAATTATTATTGCTGAGCAGCTAAAAACTCAGTCACTTGCTGTGGTGTTTTAGCGTTTGCACTATGTAAGTGTGCTAACTTTTCACCGTTTTGGAAAATTAATAAGCTTGGAATACCCATTACATCGTATTTATCAGCGATTTCTGGAAGCTCGTCACGGTTTAGCTCGTACCAATCAAATTGGTTGTACTCTTCAATAATTGGATCGATAAACATATTCATGCGCGTGCAATCAGGGCACCATCCAGCATAAAATTTTACAAGTACTTTTTGGTCACCAGAGATAAGCTCATTAAATTGTTCAGCAGTAGTAATTGTTTTCATTCGTATTTCACTCTCCTTGCTTTCCATTCTACACATTTTTTCTCCATCCTGAAAGTTTTCTGTTTGGGATAGAGAGAAGCTACTTATTGTTTGATTTTCGCTCGTAAAAAACAAAAAAAGTTGTATAGTGCAAAAATAAATAAAGAAAAAAGATTGCTAATTTAGACAAAATAATCTACACTAAAAGCAGAAAAAGTAGTTTTTATTACCATTCAGTGGCAAACTTCTCTCAAGATGTTTCGGAGTGAATTTCATCTGAGTGCTAATACGTCTTTGGTGAATGTCTCAGATATTGCGCGTTAGTGAAGCTTATTAGCCTTCATTGAAATGGGGAATGCGTTAAAATCTATGCAAAAAAACACCAAAGCGAGATGTTGATTTTTTTTGGACAAAAAATGAATGGCTATTCATTCAATGGAAGAAAAAGGGGGAATTGCTTGTGACTTATAACATTAAAAAGGCGGCTGTTCTAGGTTCTGGGGTAATGGGTTCTGGAATTGCTGCACATTTAGCAAACATCGGTATTCCAACATTATTATTAGACGTTGCACCTAAGGAACTGACGAAAGAGGAGGAAGCAAAGGGTCTTACATTAACACATCCAGCTGTAAGAAATCGCTTTGTGAATGGTGCTCTTCAAAAGTTAGTTAAGCAAAAGCCGGCACCACTTACTTCTAAGAAAAAATTATCACTACTGACTGTAGGGAACTTTGATGACGATTTAGACAAACTGAAAGATGTAGATTGGATTATAGAAGTAGTTGTTGAAAATTTAGCGATTAAACAAAGTTTATATGAAAAAATTGATGCTGTACGTACACCTGGTACGATTATTAGTTCCAATACTTCCGGTATTAGTATTAATGCAATGGCAGAAGGACGTTCAGAAGATTTCCAAAAGCATTTTTTAGGGACGCATTTCTTCAATCCTCCGCGCTATTTAAAATTACTTGAAGTCATCCCAGCAACGACAACTGCACCGGAAGTTGTAGACTTTATGAAAAAATTCGGTGAGGACATACTCGGCAAAGGCGTCGTATTAGCTAAGGACACACCAAACTTTATTGCCAATCGTATAGGCACATACGGTCTGCTCGTTACTTTACAGGAAATGATGAAAGGTGGCTATTCAGTTGGCGAAGTAGATTCTGTGACAGGACCACTGATTGGTCGTCCGAAATCGGCTACTTTCCGTACATTAGATGTCGTCGGCTTAGATACATTTATCCATGTGGCAAAAAACGTCTATGACCAAACAACGGGTGACGAACAGCAAGTATTTGCAGTACCGGAGTTTCTACAAAAAATGGTTACAAACGGCTGGCTCGGTGCTAAGTCTGGGCAAGGTTTCTTCCTAAAGCAAGGGAAAGAAATCTTAGAAATTGATCCAACTACATTAGCGTATAGTCCTGCAAAAAAATTACAAACTCCTTCACTTGAAATGGCGAAACAAACGCGTGGGTTAGCTAATAAAGTAAAAGCATTAACATATGCGAAAGACCGCACAGGTGAACTATTATGGGGGATTTTTGCACCTACATTAATTTACTCTGCACAGCTACACGGTGAAATTGCTGATGATATTGTGGCAATTGATAATGCCATGAAATGGGGCTTCGGCTGGCAACAAGGTCCATTTGAAATTTGGGATGCCATTGGTGTAACAGAATCAGTTGCGAAAATGGAAGCGGACGGTCTTGATGTTCCGCTATTTGTAAAAGATATGTTAGCAAAAGGCTTTACTTCGTTTTATTCCGAACTAGATGGAGATGTAGCGTATTACAACGGTTCACAATACGTAAAAGTCCCTGTTAATGAGAAGGAAATTAACTTAAAGCGCTATAAGAAAAAACATGGCGTAATTAAGTCCAATACAGGTGCTAGCTTAATAGATTTAGGGGACGGCATTGCATTACTTGAGTTCCATTCCCAATCAAATGCCATCGGTTTAGATATTATTCAAATGATTAATTATGCAATAGATGAAGTGGAAGCAAATTATAAAGGCTTGGTGATCGGAAACCAAGGGAAAAACTTCTGTGTCGGTGCTAACTTAGGCATGATTTTAGTAGAAGCGCAGGATGATAATATTTTTGAACTAGACTTTGTCATTAAAGCATTCCAAGATGCGATGCAAAAAATAAAATATTCGAGCAAGCCAGTTGTAGCTGCACCATTTGCTATGACATTAGGTGGGGGCGCAGAAGTTTGCTTACCTGCTGCACATATCCAAGCGACAATGGAAACGTATATGGGCTTAGTAGAAGTCGGTGTTGGTTTAATTCCTGGAGGTGGCGGTAATAAAGCGCTTTATCAAAAGTTCTTAAAAGGATTACCGAATGGCGTTGAGGTAGACTATCAACATATTGCCAATAAAGTATTCGAAACAATTGCGATGGCGAAAGTTTCAACTTCAGGTGAGGAAGCGCGCGATAATAATTTCCTTGATTTTGCAGATGGTATTTCAGTCAATGCAGATCACCAAATTTATGATGCTAAGCAAGCGGCTTTAGCACTTTATGAAGCAGGCTACCAACCACCTGTGCCAACGAAAGTACCTGTTGTCGGTGCATCGGGCTACGGTACGCTATTAATCGGTGCGCAAGGGATGTTTGAATCAGGTTTTATTAGTGAGCATGATTTGAACATTGCGAAGAAGTTAGCTTATGTCATTGCGGGCGGCAAAGTTCCATATGGCACATTAGTTGATGAGCAATACTTATTAAACTTAGAACGTGAAGCATTCCTCAGCTTAGTTGCAGATCCGCTTTCGCAACAAAGAATGCAACACATGTTATTAAAAGGGAAACCACTTCGTAACTAACGAGACTAAAATGTTTGCACATGAAACAAAGGGGGATTTAGACGATGCATGAAGCCGTAATTGTAGCAGGAGCACGAACTCCTATTGGAAAAGCGAAAAAAGGTTCATTAGCAACGGTAAGACCAGATGACTTTGGGGCAGCTGTTGTTAAAGAAACATTGAAAAGAGCGGGCTATGAAGGTCCTGTCGATGACTTAATTTTAGGCTGTGCAATGCCGGAAGCAGAGCAAGGGATGAATGTCGCACGTAGTATTGGGGCGCTAGCAGGGCTACCGGACACGACACCTGCCCTGACAATTAACCGATTCTGTTCTTCAGGTTTACAAGCAATAGCCTATGCAGCGGAACGTATTATGCTTGGTCATTCAAAGGCCATTCTTGCTGGCGGAGTGGAATCAATGAGTATGGTGCCTATGGTAGGGAATACACCACGCTTAAATCCAACATTAGCTGAGACTGCACCGCAATACTACATGGGGATGGGGCATACAGCAGAGGAAGTAGCACGTCAGTACAATGTCAGCCGTGAAGATCAAGATGCATTTGCTGTACGCTCGCATATGCTTGCAGAGAAAGCAATCAAAGAAGGTAAATTTAATGATGAGATTGTTCCTATTGAAGTGGAACAACATTATGTGGATGACAACAATAAATTACAAGTGAAAAAATTTACTTTCAGCGTCGATGAGGGGGTACGTCCTGGGACATCTGTAGAAGGTTTAGCGAAACTTCGTCCTGCTTTCCATGTAAAAGGTAGCGTTACAGCAGGGAATGCTTCTCAAACTTCTGATGGCGCAGCAGCTGTTCTTGTAATGGATCGTGCGGAAGCAGAAAAGCAAGGAATGACACCAATGGCGAAGTTTTTAGGCTTTGCAGTTGGCGGCGTTCCACCGGAAGTGATGGGAATCGGCCCAATCGTAGCTGTACCAAAAGCGCTTGAAATTGCAGGTTTATCAATTCAGGACATTGATTTGTGGGAAATTAACGAGGCGTTTGCTTCACAGTCATTACAAGTAGTGCGTCATTTAGGCATTGATCAAGAGAAAGTCAACGTCAATGGTGGTGCCATTGCTTTAGGACACCCGCTTGGCGCAACTGGTGCAATTTTAACATTGAAGCTAATTCACGAGTTAAAGCGTCAAGGCAAAAAATATGGTGTTGTCACAATGTGTATCGGCGGCGGCATGGGCGCTGCTGGGGTATTTGAAATTTTATAAGTTGTAGTAATTGTTTTGAAAATTGTGAATTGTATGAGTGCCTGGCACCGTAAAATAAGGAGGAATTGGATATGACAGAAAAAACAACAGATTTCATTAAGGGCGGCGGATTTATTATTGAGGATGTGGCTTTAGACCGCGTATTTACTCCAGAAGATTTTACAGATGAGCATAAAATGATTGCCAAAACAACGGAAGAGTATGTGGCAAATGAAGTATTACCTGTCGTTGAAAATTTAGAGCATCATGAATTCGAGCATTCAGTACGTTTACTAAAAAGCGCTGGTGAGCTTGGCTTATTAGCGGCAGATGTACCGGAAGAATATCAAGGTCTTGGATTAGATAAAGTATCTTCTGCGTTAATCGCAGAAAAAATGTCTGTAGCTGGTGGCTTCTCGATTACACATGGTGCACATGTTGGAATCGGTTCATTACCGATTGTGCTTTTCGGGAACGATGACCAAAAACAAAAATATTTACCAAAGCTAGCTTCAGGTGAATTAATTGCTGCTTATGCATTAACAGAGCCAGGTTCAGGTTCAGATGCACTAGGTGCTAAAACGACAGCCAAGCTCAATGCAGCTGGAACTCATTATGTATTAAACGGTGAAAAACAATGGATTACGAACGCTGGTTTTGCGGATGTCTTTGTAGTATATGCAAAAATCGATGGCGACAAATTCTCAGCATTTATCGTTGAACGTGCGTACAATGGTGTTTCTGTTGGGCCAGAAGAAAAGAAAATGGGTATTAAATCTTCATCTACTCGTACATTAGTGCTTGAGGATGCAGAAGTCCCTGTGGAAAATCTTCTAGGTGAGGTAGGGCGTGGGCATGTCATTGCCTTTAACATTTTAAATATCGGTCGCTATAAATTAGGTGTAGGAACAATCGGTGGTTCTAAACGTGCATTAGAACTAGCAATTCAGTATACGAACCAACGTCAACAATTTAAAACAAAGCTTTCTGATTTCAACTTAACGAAAGAAAAACTATCGACAATGGCGTCTCAATTATATGCGTCAGAATCATTAAATTATCGTACAGTTGGTTTATTTGAAGATCGTTTAAGCCAGCTAAGCCCTGAAGAACAAAAGCAAGGAAAAGTCATTGCTAATGCCATTGCTGAATATGCGATTGAATGTTCGATTGCAAAAGTGTTTGGGTCGGAAACTTTAGATTATATCGCGGATGAAGCGGTGCAATTACATGGTGGCTATGGCTTTATGGCAGAATATGAAGTGGAGCGCATTTATCGTGACTCCCGAATTAACCGCATTTTCGAAGGAACAAATGAAATTAACCGCATGATCGTGCCTGGCACATTTATGAAAAAAGCATTAAAAGGCGAATTGCCATTATTGCAAGTTGCACAGAACTTACAACAAGAGCTGCTTATGATGATGCCTGAAGAAGTAGGCACAGAGCCGCTAGCACAAGAAAAATATCTTGTGAAAAACGCGAAGAAAATTGCAGTGTTAGCAGCTGGTATGGCAGCACAACGCTATGGAGCAAAGCTTGACCAAGAGCAAGAGGTGTTAGTGAATATCGCCAATATTGCGAACCAATTATTCGCTATGGAGTCAGCTGTGTTACGTACAGAAAAAGCGATTGCGCGCGAAGGTGCAGAAAAATCGCAACAAAAACTACTTTACACACAAATTTTCTGCCAAGAAGCATTTGCAGAAATTGAAAAAGAGGCAAAAGATACGATTCTTGCTTCAGCAGATGGCGATGCTGCACGTATGACATTATCTGCGCTACGCAAACTAACTCGCAACAATCCGTATAACCTAATAGCTAAAAAACGTGAAGCTTCTGTTAAACTAATCGAAGCTGAAAAATTCATCGTCTAATATATTTTTTGACCTAGCTACTTGCTAAAAGTAGCTAGGTCTTTTGTTATGTATGTGCCTGGCACTCAAACAATTCTGAATTTTGTAGGGCGGAATAGGAGTCGATATTCTGCACCGTATCTATGCTAAAGTGCCAGGCACTCACACAATTTATAGCTTTGCATCCTAGACTCACTAAGTAAAAATCCACGTAGACTCCTTCGGGAACGTACAAGTTGTAAGACGCAACAGACCGCGCGTTAGCGAGGGTTGCGGCTTACACTGTACCCGCGGAAAGCGAAGTGGATTTTTACAAAATAGGAGTTGATAGTATGCAACGTATCTATGCTAAAGTGTCAGGCACTCACACAATTATAAAACTAACCAAAAATTGTTTCATTTTGGCTCATGCTAGGGATGATGGTATACTACAAGAAATGAAAGCAGAGGAGCCTACAAATATGATTCAACTAATCCATTATCCTAAATGTACAACTTGTAAAAAAGCACAGAAGTGGTTAAACGACAATGGCGTTTCATACGAAGAGGTACACATCGTTGAACAAGCACCTACAAAAGAACAATTAAAGGCTATTTGGCAAGCGAGCGGACAGCCGCTGAAGAAGTTTTTTAACACATCTGGCATGAAATATCGTGAGCTTGGGTTGAAGGATAAACTGGCGGAAATGCCTGAAGATGAACAACTTTCATTACTTGCTTCTGACGGAATGTTGATTAAACGCCCAATCGTTACGGATGGAAAAAAAGTAACGTTAGGTTTTAAAGAAACAGAATTTGAACAAGCTTGGAAATAACTGCTTTTATCCTTGTTTTTATGAAAGAAGTATGGCACACTGAAAGTGAATATATTACATATTTATGGAGGGGTTTTTGGCATGAGCACACCTAAAGACTTACGTTACTCTGAAGAACACGAATGGGTAAAATTAGAAGATGGTAAAGTACGTATCGGTATTTCACATTTTGCACAATCTGAATTAGGAGATATCGTTTTCGTTGAGCTTCCACAAGTTGGCGACGAAATCAAAACAGATGATCCATTCGGAAGCGTAGAATCAGTTAAAACTGTATCAGAATTATACGCACCAATTTCAGGTACTGTAGTGGAAGTAAATGCAGACTTAGAAGATAGCCCAGAGTTCGTAAATGAATCACCATATGAAAAAGCATGGATGATCGTAGTCGAGCCTGCTGATGCATCAGAGATTGAAAACCTTATGACTGCAGAACAATACGAAGAATTAATTGCAGAATAAACAAGCCTATAATAGAAAAACGTCGGACAACATACCGGCGTTTTTTATTATATAATCGGTTCGTTTTATTCAGCTAGTAAACGATTTGAGGTCTAGAGCGCTGAAACTTTAGTGCCTAGCCGGTATAATGAATAGTAATGTTGTCCAAATGGCAAAGCTGCAAACATGTAGGTTTAAGCATAGTAAGATAACTGTCTAAATGGGGGTGGCGTGATGTTCGAAGGGAAATGTTTAATTGTGGAAGGCCGTTCGGATAAGCTTCAAATTGAACCTATTTTGAGTGAAGATGTTACAATACTTTGTACGAATGGTACAATTGGTGTGCATCAATTAGAAGAATTACTAGACCCATATGAGGGCTGTGAGCTATATACATTTTTTGATGCAGATGCATCTGGCGATAAACTCCGAGCATTAATGGACAGACATTATCCAGAGGCTGAGCATCTACGGACAATGCCTACTTATAAAGAAGTGGAAACAACACCAAGGAAAGTGCTGGCAACAATTTTATTGCGCGCGCATTTTTCCATCCATAATGAATATATTTTGTAAGGTTGCGTGAAACAATGGAAGAATGGACAAAAGAGCAGTGGGAAACGGCTGTAAAGTCTGGCGAAAAAACTGCCTTTTATTTATATACACCGATGTGCGGAACATGTGCCGTTGCATCCAAAATGATGGATATTATTGAACAGTTATTGCCACAGCTTAAAATTGGCAAGGCAAATATTAATTTTTTAGAGCAAATTGCTTTTGATTTCCAAATCGAAAGTGTACCTTGTTTACTCGTTAGTGATGGAGGTAAAGTGAGCGAAAAAGTGTATGCTTTTCAATCCGTACCATTTTTATACGAATTGTTAAAAAAATCAATTGACTGAACTTTGCTAGCGTGGTAAAGTAACAAATATATTAAAAAATATTAAATATATCGAACTCTTATAAAGAGCGGCGGAGGGAAGTGCCCTATGAAGCCCGGCAACCATCACGTATGTGAAAAGGTGCCAAATCACTCAAAGATTTATCTTTGAAAGATGAGAGAACGGTTTAGCGTATAAAAGTACGTGACCCCTTCTACTTGTCCATGAGTGAAGGGGTTTTTTATATAAGAAAAGGAGTATTCGCTATGATACAGCTGCAAAATATAACGAAGAAATACAAAACCACAAATGGCGAATTAACTGCTGTCAAAGATGTCAATCTTACGATAAAAAAAGGTGAAATCTTTGGCATTATCGGCTATAGTGGCGCTGGTAAAAGTACGATGATTCGTTTATTAAACGGTTTAGAAAAGCCAACAACAGGTACCGTGAAAGTCAATAACCAAGAGTTTTCTTCTATTAAAGGACAAAAGTTACGTGATGCCAGACAAAAAGTCAGTATGATTTTCCAACATTTTAACTTACTGTGGTCTAGAACTGTCGCAGAAAACATCGCCTTCCCGTTAGAAATTGCAGGAGTTGCAAAGAAAGAGCGAGAGGCACGTGTCAAAGAACTGATTGCACTTGTTGGATTAGAAGGACGTGACAAAGCGTATCCGTCACAGCTATCAGGTGGTCAAAAGCAACGGGTAGGGATAGCGCGAGCACTTGCGAATAATCCAGAAGTATTATTATGTGATGAAGCGACATCAGCGCTAGATCCTGAAACAACGGATGCTATTCTGGATCTACTGGTCGATATTAACGAGCGTTTAGGCTTAACCATTGTGTTAATTACCCATGAAATGCATGTTATCCGCAAAATTTGTCACCGTGTGGCGGTAATGGAAGCTGGGGAAATTGTAGAGCGCGGTGAAGTATTACAAGTGTTCCAAGCACCACAGGCAGCCATTACGAAAAAATTTGTTTCGCAAATTACCGATAATAAGGAAACACAGGAGACAGTTGCGCAGCTAAGAATAAATTATCCGACAGGACAACTTGTTAAACTTGTTTTTGTAGGTGAAAAAACAGAGCAGCCGGTTATCTCTCATTTAGTGAAAAAATTTGATGTAGAGATAAGTATTGTCCATGGCAATATTTCACAAACGAAAAACGGCGCATATGGCACATTAATTGTGCAAATTGATGGCACAGAGGCCAATGTAGCTGCAGCTTTAAGTTATTTAAATACAGTTGAAGTACAAACGGAGGTGATTGCAAATGCTAACTAGTCTCTTTCCGAATGTCGACTGGGAAAAAATGTGGTCCGCAACATATGAAACACTTTATATGACTACGCTGTCTACAGTCATCACATTTATCCTTGGTTTAGCCATTGGCATAATCCTCTTTTTAACAAGTCCAAACCAACTATGGGCAAATAAAATTGTTAACTTTTTAACAGGATCGGTCGTCAATATATTCCGATCGATACCATTTATCGTATTAATTATTTTATTAATACCATTTACAAAGTTTTTACTTGGGACAATTCGAGGAGCAAATGCAGCTCTACCAGCATTAATTATTGGTGCTGCACCATTCTATGCACGAATGGTCTTAATTGCATTACGAGAAATTGATAAAGGTGTTATTGAAGCGGCACGCTCGATGGGTGCTAAAACATCTACGATTGTATGGAAAGTGCTCATTCCAGAATCATTACCGGCACTTATTTCAGGAATTACTGTTACAGCTGTAGCACTTGTTGGCTATACAGCGATGGCTGGTATTATCGGCGCTGGTGGTCTAGGAAACTTAGCGTTCTTAGATGGCTTCCAACGTAATCGCCAAGATGTGACATTAATGGCGACTATTCTCATATTAGTAGTCGTATTTATCATCCAATGGATCGGCGATATGATTACAACGAAAACGGACAAACGTTAAACAGGTTACACCGGTTATTGACCGCTAACATATTGAACAATATAAAGGGAGTGTAGACAAATGAAGAAGTTATTAGCAGGATTATTTTTATCAGTACTTGTACTAGCTTTAGCAGCTTGTGGTGCAGGTAATAAAGACGAAGCAAGCTCTGGAGATAAAGCAGACGATAGTGCAAAAACGGAAGAAAATGTAACATTAAAAATTGGTGCTTCGAACACACCTCACGCAGTGATTTTAGAGAAAGCAAAACCGATTTTAGCTAAAGAAGGTATTGATTTAGAAATTGAAACATACCAAGATTATGTACTACCTAACCAAGATTTAGATTCTGGTGAAATTGAAGCAAACTATTTCCAACACATCCCTTATCTAGAGCAACAAATTAAAGATAATGGCTATGATTTCGTAAATGCTGGCGGCGTTCATATCGAGCCAATCGGTATTTACTCTAAAAAATATAAATCTCTTGAAGAACTTCCTAAAGGTGCAACAATCTTATTATCGAATTCAGTGTCAGACCATGGCCGTATGCTGTCATTATTAGAAGCAAAAGGCTTAATTAAATTAAAAGATGGTATCGACAAAACTGCAGCAGAAATTAAAGATATTGTAGATAATCCGAAAGACTTTAAATTTGACTCAAATACTGCACCAGAATTACTTGTTCAAATGTTTGAAAACGAAGAAGGCGATGCTGTTCTTATCAACTCTAACTACGCGATTGATAATGGCCTGAACCCAATTGAAGATGCAATTGAGCTAGAAGATAAAGAATCTCCATATGTTAATATCATTGCTGTACGCGCCGGTGATGAAAATAAACCAGAAATTAAAAAGTTATTAGAAGTATTAAAATCAAAAGAAATCCAAGACTTCATTGTGAATGAATGGAAAGGTTCAGTAGTACCAGTTAAATAACATGTTGTATTACGCAAAAAATAGTACAAGCCATGAAAATGGTTTGTACTATTTTTTTTAGGGGATAACAATGTCTAAGGTAACAGCATTGCTCTCATTGTTTAGAAATTGTTTAGATGTATTTATTATGATTACTGTTATAATATTATTCGATAATTACATCGAAAAATTACGTTGTTTAGTCCTAATGGAGGTGACATATTATTACAAATAAATTTAAGAATAGTATTTTAGTCATATTCATCCTAGTGTTTGTTTTGATGAGCTGTTCACAAGGGAATGAGAAGATAATGAAGAAACCGATTTCATCTACCGAGCAGTTTGTTATCGATAAACTTATGACAAAAGATAAGCTATTACGTACTGATTTAACACAACAAAAGAATGTCTATTTATCTGAATCAGTCGGATTATGGTTGACCTATTTACTAGAAAAAGATGATCAAGTTCGTTTTAATGAACAGTTTGAGGTAATGAATGATTATTTTTTAGAAAAAAAATTTATTGTCTGGCGAATTGATGGAAAAAAACAAGCACCTGTTAACGCACTGATTGATGATTTTAGAATTATTCAAGCGCTAATGGAAGCAGGAGAAAAATGGAATGACAAACGGTATATTGCATTAGGTAAGACATTGGGCAAGAACCTCGTAAAATACGGAATGCTAGATAATACCTTTGTTGACTATGTGGATGTCCATACACATCAACAAGCTAACACCATAACGTTAAGCTATATTATGCCTTCAGCTCTTTCCCAAATGCGACAATATAAACTGATCTCGAAAACGCAACTAAAGCATCAATTAGCCATTTTAGCGAACGCACCAAAAGCGAAAGCAGGTTATTTTCCGAAATATTATGATGTTGTAACAAAAAGCTACGAATATGATACAGAGTTACATATGATTGATCAATTGTATACGGCTTACCATAGTGCTACTGTCGGTTTGGAAACAAAGGCTTTTTCCAACTGGTTGCTGTCTTTATATAGTAGAGATGAAAAATTATACGGTCGCTATGATGCGAAAACAGGTGAACCAGCTGTTCCATTCGAATCACCTGCCGTGTACGCATTGGCTACTTGTTATATGTTGGAGATCCATAATGATGAAATGGCAGAGCAATTTTATCAGAAAATGGAATCGCTCAAAGTGAAAGCAAATACAGGCTATGTAGACCCGCAAACGAAAGCGACGCATATTTTTGATAATTTATTACCACTTTTGGCGGAAAGAGAGGTTGACGATGCGAACAGCAATAAAATGGAATAAAGGGATATTTCTTTACGCAATTTTACTTATTTTGCTTTTACAATTACCATCCTATTTTTTACTAAACAAAGATAGTGAAAGCTTATTATTATATATCTTTTTGCTACTTTTAGTCATCATCACGCTTTGGAGGGGAACAGTTACAGGGCTAATTAGTAGTTTATTATTTATTTTTATTAGCGGCTCCACATTACTATATATCGGGATGACGGAATCTGTAGCTATGTTAAGTAAAGCATTTTCCATGCAGTTATTTTTGGCCTACGGTGTAGTATTATTACTTCTCGTATTATGTGCTGGAAAGATACATGAATTATTGAGCGCACAAGAAAACTATATAAAAAACTTACAACGGGATGTCAAAAACTTTGTTGCGATAGATGTTGAAACCGGTTTTGAAAATGAATCACGAATGCATGTCATTGTAAATGAAGAAATGCGCAGAGCAGATCGCCATCAACATACTTTTGTATTTATCATGCTAAAGCTTGAAAACTATGAGAAGTTTAAAAAGCTTTATGGTTTCAAAGAAGCACAGTATTTATGGAAGCAACTGGCGGAGAAAATACAACAATCTGTTCGACAAACAGATAAAAAATTTCGTTATCGTGAAAATTATTTGGCCATTTTACTAATTGATACGTCAGATCAATACATTGACATCATTTACGATAAGTTGGATCAAGCGTTGAAAAACCATCAATTATTAAATAAACGTTGGGTGACTCTTAGCTATAAAACAAGTTATTTTACTTATACGCCACAGATGGATCAAAGCTTTGATGATTTATTAGCAGAGATGGAAAGGGAGATGAGATCAAGTGCGCTTTAAAATTGGCATACTCGTCTTCATTGGCCTTTCTTATTTGTTTGCGATGCCTCAGCATTATCAAGCAAGTGCAGATGGCAAAGATCTTGCCCTTATTTATGTAACGAGCAATCATCAAGTAGATGAAGAAGTCCAAATTCTACTTGAAATGCTTGAAGCTTATACAGATGTAGATGTAATACCAGTTGAAAATATTCAAGAAGATACATTGAATGCATATAAGCGAATTGTTTTGTTCAATGCTTTTAAAATGCAATTACCATCCGAAGCATTACAAGCATTGAATAAATTTCAGGGGCCAGCTGTTGCTATAGGGGACAATATTGAACAAATTGCCCCATTTACACATTGGCAATGGGGAAAGACTGTGGAACTTCGGAAAATCGGTGAACATACGTTAGAAAGTCCATTGGTATGGAACGTAATGAACCCCCCTCACGAAGCTGAAGTTAAGCTAATGGCATCTTCATTTAATGCAGACTACCCTTTTGTTATGAAAGAAAAGAACAGCAATTGGTCTTATATAGGGAAAGTTATACTATCATCGCCTGTCATATATGACTGGCCTTCCATATTGGGTGAGTTATTGCAACTTTCAACTCCCGATATACATCCTGCATTTATTGTCTTATCAGATATTAATATGGAAACGGATGTTGTGAAGTTAAAGAAAGTAGTAGAACAATTAAAGCACTATAACGTTCCTATAAACTTACAAATTACACCGCTATTTGAGGATGATGGAGCGCTTTACTATTTGCGCAATAACAAAGCATTACTGAAGTATTTACAGCAATTACAGCAGGAGGGGGTAGCTTTTGTTTTATCTTCTTCACAAGCTAACTTGGAAAAGAGCTTACATACTTTAGTATTGAGCCATATTTACCCTACTTTAGTACAAGGGGATAGCACCCTGTTCAGTGGTATAGTGCGACAACAGGAAAATCATTTTTATATAACCAAAAATGATGCTCAAAAAGTATATCCGTATACGATAGCAGCGATAAATGATATGGATGCTCATCCACTGTATGCACTACAACAGTCGATTCGTAATATCAAGAGTGCACCAGGTTCAGCAATTGGTATTCAATATCCTAGTTATTTAGGGGCCCATCATGTGCAAGAGCTCGTTGAACTATTGAATAACCAAGTCCAGTTTGAATGGCTTGATTTTAGAAAAACAGAGCAGTTAGTAAAGACATCCAAGGTGACAATCGCGCAATCAGCGAATGGTGAGCAAAAGGTTCAGCTATCTTTTACCAACATCGAGCGCTTAAAAATGAGGTTTGATGAGCGGCCATTTGAAATGGTTCTTTGGCTATTAGTAATCATTGTATCGTTATTTGTTACCGTATTTTTTATGAATACTTTGCGACTACGTGTAACATTACGTAAGCGATTATTTGAGGAGAGGAAGCATAATGGCTGATATTTTCTTTTATATTTCATTGTTTCTCATATGGATTATGTTGTTATACCATATGTTTTTAATGCAAGGGGGCTATATGCATTTTCAGTCGTATGAAAAGGACATCGATGAATGGTCAAAAAAAATGATCGATGTGCCGACAGTGAGTGTCTTTATCCCTGCACATAACGAAGAAGTTGTGATTGAACAAACGTTACGCGCAATGTCCCGATTGTATTATCCGAAAGATAAGTTGGAAGTAATCGTCATTAACGATAATTCATCGGATCGAACAGGAGATATTGCAAGAAAGTTTACAGAGAAATATCCATTTATACGGGTTATTGAAACAGTAGAACCGTATAAAGGTAAAGGTAAATCTTCCGCATTAAATGCAGCATTAGCCGATTCAACTGGGGAAGTGGTCATTGTCTATGATGCAGATAACACACCAGAACGCATGGCCATTTGGTATTTAGTAATGGGTCTTGTGAATGACCCGAAAGCAGCTGCAACAGTGGGCAAATTCCGTGTAGTTAATGCCGCAGAAACTTGGCTAACGCGTTTTATAAATATTGAAACGATTTGTTTTCAGTGGATGGCACAAGGTGGTCGTTGGAAGTGGTTTAATATTGCAACGATTCCGGGGACAAATTTTGCTATTCGTCGTACTATTTTAGAACAATTAGGTGGATGGGATGTAAAGGCGTTAGCGGAAGATACTGAATTAACGATTCGGGTCTATAATTTAGGCTATCATATCCGCTTTTTCCCTAAGGCTATTACGTGGGAACAAGAACCAGAGACGTTAAAAGTATGGTGGAAACAACGGACACGTTGGGCACGTGGAAATCAGTATGTTGTGCTAAAATTTTTAAGCCAATTTTTCACATTGAAAAGAAAAAGCATTATTTTTGATTTGTTTTATTTCTTTTTTACTTACTTTTTATTTTTCTTCGGTGTCATTTTGTCCAATCTTTTATTTATAACAAATTTATTTTACGATATCGGCCTAACTGTAGGGGATATTGCCATTGTTTTATGGGTATTGGCTTTCTTGTTATTTTTAGGTGAAGTCATGATCACCCTTAGCATTGAAAAAACGGAGATGAATCGCAAAAATTTCTTCTATGTTATTTTAATGTATTTTACCTATTCACAAATGTGGATTGTATTAGTTATTTGGTCGCTATTTTTAGAAATAAAAAGAGTTTTTACTGGCCAAGAAGTGCAATGGTATAAAACTGAGCGCTTTGCAAAGAAAACAAAATAAGGAGAATAACAATGAGATTCTTACTAGCTATTTTTACAATTTTAATCAGTTTGCCGTTCATAGTTTCGCATGCCATAGCTGCACCTATTACAGTAGAAAAACAAACAATCGCTATTGAGGCAAGTGGCTTAGCTAAAAAACCATTGCTATCACAGGCAATAGATTTACAAGGTCCAACTTCCTCAAGAGATTTCTATTACACGCTCACTGAAGATGTCAAAACAGAGGGACATACTGTATCATTTCAAATCCAGCATTCAGAGCTGTTAATAGCCCCATCTTCTTTTACGATTAAAGTGGATGATACCGCAGTGAAATCGATTGCCTTAACTTCAGATGTATTGCAGCAAACGGTTACTGTTGCATTACCGGAAAGTGCCTTGAAAAAAGGATCGCATAAAATAACTGCTAGCTTCTATGGAATTTTAAAAGAAGGGGTATGTGTCGCACCTGGTAATGAAGGAAACTGGCTACGTATTGATATTTTATCTGCTATATCTTTAGTGGATAACAGTACACAACAATGGACATTAAGCAATTACCCAGATGCGTTTGTAGGCTATGAAGATTATCAAACGACACTCATTGTACCTGATAAAGCTTCGCAACAAACTTTGAATGCTAGTTATCAACTTGCGGCGTATTTGTCAGATCGAGGAGACAAAGACGTTGATGTTAAAAGAGAATCGGCTGTTGCGCGTGTTGCCGGGCCAGTTATCGTTATTGGAGCTAAAGATGAATTTAGTACAAACTATATGATACAAATGCTCAACACTGCTAATGTTCAATATGAAGATGCCCTTACACTAAATATGCACAGCCTTAAAAATGTGGATAGCAATCAAAGTGTGCCGTTATTATTTGTGTCAGCAGCTTCTGCCGATGCATTGCAAGAACGAATGACTGTATTAACAGATGCCAAGCTGTATAGTCAATTTGCTGGCAGTACGTTAATAGTGGATGAGCTGCCAACGCTGGACAATACAAAGCAATCTACTGTGTTATTTTCTCAACTAGGTTTTAACGAGCAAATATTATCGAGTCAAATAACGGAGACACCACATTATTATGTGTCCTTACCATCGCTCGAGCCTGATAAAGAAGCGAACATGCGGTTAGTTTTAAAAAAATCAACATTGTTACCTGGAAAAGGGCAAGATGATGAGCGAGAGGTAGAATTGATTGTTTGGGTTAACGGTGTACCGCATGCTGTAGACCTTCAAAAGCTAGAGTCCATTTCTTCCGATTTATATGAAGTGAATGTACCTATCCAAACAAATGTAATCAATAAACAGTCACTAACCGATATACAATTTGAAGTGACCGGATTTCAATTAGAAGATCCTTGTGAAACGACAAATGAGCGGTATTGGCTATATATTGATGAAAGTAGTACATTAACGCTTGCAAAAGAAGCGATTACACCAACATTTACGCTAAGAGATTTCCCAAATGCATTTCACGAACAAGCATTAATTATTGTGCCAAATAATGCGGCTACTAATGATACACAAATGCTCTTGTTATATAAAGCTTTAATGATGAATGGTGAAATGGCACAAACGATTTTAAAAAAAGAACAAGATGTGACGGAAGAGGAATTAGCACAACATGCTGTTATTTTTGTTGGAGCATCTGAACAATTTCCGAAGCTCATTGGCAATAAAAACGAAATAGGCCAGTCTACAGAAGATTTTCTACAGCAAGGATTCCTGCCGGAAACAATTGCTCAGCATACATTTATTATGCAAAGTTTGTGGAATGATAAGCATCCGCTAATGGTAATGCAAACGATGGATGAAGCGGCCAATCAAAAGGATTTTTTAGCCCAATTGAAAGGTACGAATGAAAAAGTAAGTGCTGCGATTGAAACGAAAGAGGGGAAATTCATTGTTGCAGCTAAAAGTGCAACTGATTCTGAGAAACCTGTATCGGAACACAAAGATACGAATGTAATTATGCTTATTGCCGAGTTTGCATTATTAATAGTAGTCATTGGCGTTATTCTTTATTTTATTTTACGTAGAAGAAGAAAAAATCTACTTGTTGAGGATGAAGAAGAGTAGCATTCAATCGAGTTCAGTAGAGACTAAGACAAAAGATGTAAAGTGTTAGATTGACTGTGATCAATCTAACACTTTTTTTGTTCGCACACAACGAATTTAATGAGAGAAAGTCTAATTAACCACTTTGTATCGATTCTCAATCGGTGTAAGGTGGTTTTTTATAATAAATCAAACTGTAGATAGTGGTATTTAACTGCTTTTTTTCACGCACCCTTGTTTTTAAAATGATTATTTTAAAATGTATATTAACAATTTATTGAATGTTAATTGATAAATATTAACATTTGTCAGTATTGTCATTTTGTTTTCTATAATACTGTTGAATAGAGAATGAACATACATGAAAGGGTTTTTATTAAGGGGATTACTTTCGTTGGGCTACGTCTAGTTAATGTGGAGCTTTATTGGTGTATTAAAAGAAATATAATTTTTTTCATATTTTTTACGACAAATAATGCTAGTCCCTTATTCAATTAAAATGATGTTGAATGCAGTATTTTGTCGGAAGAAGTACCGTTCTAAAGTATTGTGTTGGAATTTTATAAGTAAAGATAGATTACGACATAGTCTTTTTGACATTTATTTAAATAATGTTTAGAGATTGTTTAGTTTTAGTTAGTACTATAGGAATGTTGATAATGTTTATTTTGGTTTAATAGGAATAAAAAGGGTTAACGGCGCATTATTTTAAATACAAAAGGTTTAATTTATATTTAATGTTTAATATTGGAAAAGGGGTAAGTTGTTATGGGGATAAAAATTGAATCACCTCAATTATCATTATCAAAAAAAATAAAAACAAAACAGGCCACTATTGGCGTAATTGGACTCGGTTATGTCGGTTTACCACTAGCATTAGAAATAGTGAACAAAGGATACCAAGTTATAGGTATTGATAAAAGTTACGAAAAAATAGTCACATTAAAAAATGGTGAAAGTTACATTGCAGATATACCGAATGCCATTATTCAAGAGGCATTGAAAGAACAGCAGTTAGAACCGACAGCGGATTTTTCAATGCTTGCTTATGTAGATGTAATTATTATTTGTGTTCCAACGCCAACAGCTGCAGATGGAACACCGAATATTTCTTACATTGAAGATGCAGTCAATGAAGTTGCACAAAATATGTCTGCCGATACATTGATTATACTTGAAAGTACTACGTATCCTGGAACGACAGAAGAGGTGGTTCAACCCATTTTAGAGCAAGGTAACTATGTAATTGGGCGGGATATATTTTTAACCTATTCCCCTGAACGTGTTGACCCTGGCAATAGTAATTTTACAGTTTCTAATACACCGAAAGTAGTCGGGGGTGTGACAGAAGCTTGTTTGGCAATAGCAAAACTATTTTACGAGACTGCAATCAATACAAATGTTTTTACTGTTTCGAATCCAAAAGTCGCTGAGATGGAAAAGTTACTAGAAAATACATTTCGGCAAATCAACATTGCACTTGTCAATGAGTTAAGTAAAATATGCTACAAAATGAATGTAGATGTTTGGGAAGTAATTGAAGCTGCTTCGACAAAGCCTTATGGATTTATGCCGTTTACACCTGGTCCTGGGGTGGGGGGCCATTGTATACCAGTAGACCCTAAATATTTATTGTGGGCAGGGGAACAATATGGTGTTACAGCTTCATTAATTAAGACGGCAGATAACATTAATGATTCAATGCCAAGTTTTGTAGTAGAGAGATTGGAAAATTATCTTATTGCACAGCAGAAAGAGCTTAGTGTTGGAAAGATTGTCGTTATTGGTGTCACTTATAAGCCAAATATTAATGATTTTCGTGAATCACCGGCGCTCCATGTCATCCGAGAATTACAGGAAAAACAATATGAGGTAATGGTCGTGGATCCATATATAGAAACTTTTTCTGTCAATCATTGTGCTATTAATACTGTTTCTTTATCGAAACAATTAATCCAAGAAGCTGATGCTGTTTTAATTTTAACGAATCATACAGAAATTGACTATGAAATAATCGATCAATATGCTGCACTAATTTTTGATACGCGAAGTACCCATTTTTTATTTGAGAATAGAAACTATTATAAATTGTAAGGAGAAGCGTGTAGAAATGAAAAGACTAAAACTATGTAGTCTACTAGTCGTTTTGTTTATAGCAGGATGTCAATCCGCAACACAAAGTAATCAGGCTGCACCAGTTAATTCGACAATTGAAATTAAAGAACATGATGGAACGATGAGTGATATTTTACGACATGCAAATATTCTTACCCCAAAAGTAGCTTTAACGTTTAACGGACTTGCTGACAATGAAACTATGCAAAAGCTTTTACAAGTGTTAGATCAATCTAAGATAAAGGCAACGTTTTTTATAGAAGGAATGCGTTTAGCACAAGAACCTGAATTAGTGAAAGAGCTATTGGTGAAAGGGCATGAAGTTGAAAATGGTACATTAACGTTCCCTGATATGGCGGAGATAGACTATGAAGAAACTTATAAGGAAATATATTTAACGAATGAAATTTTTGCGGAGCAATTAGGTTATACACCGAACTATGTGAGAAGTCGCACAGGTGATTCAACGGACAATATGCGCTATGCCACTAAGGTACTCAATATGAAAGGCGTTGTGGAAGCTTCTGTTAATCCTAAAGATCGCAATATGCAAAGTGCAGAAGAGATTATGACTTATATTCGACAGTATGTAGATAGTGGTTCAGTCATCCATTTAAATACGTATATTAATCCCGCCGTTATTGATGTTGTCCCATTACTTGCGCAGTTTGGGGAAGAAAAGGGCTATATTTTTTCTACGTTAACAGACGTATTTGACAACGAATATTTAGTCAAATCTTTAGAAGAAATTAAAGGCTATGATGCTATAAAAATAAATCCAGCATATGAAAATGTGCAACCGAATGTTTTTTACCGAAAAAATACGACGAAAAAAGAAATTGCCTTATCCTTCGATGATTGGGCAAGTGAGGAAAGAACGAAGGAAATTTTAGATATTTTAGACAAATATAATATTCAATGCACCTTTTTCTTAATTGGCAAGGGGGTAGAAAAAAATCCCCAATTAGCGCGATTAATTGTTGATAGGGGACATGAAGTAGCGAGCCATTCCTATAACCATGTTGATGTGACAGCTATGACACCAGAGGAGCTACAAGAGGATGTATTAAAGGCGCACCAAGCACTCACATATGCTTTACAGGAAGCGCCGTTATTGTATTTTAGACCAAATCAAGGGGTTATGAATGAGGAGTCAGCAAAAATTATTGCTGCAACAGGCGTTAAATCAATTGCCATGTACGATATTGCATCTTTTGATTGGAACTTAGATTATACGGCCCAAGATATTTATAATCGGGTCATCAGTAGGGTAGCTCCAGGTAAAGTGGTCGTTATGCATATATTAGATGGTACAAAAACAGTCGAAGCTTTACCGTTAATTATTGAACAACTACAACAGCAAGGCTATAGTTTTGCAAAAATGTCGACTTGGATTGAAGAAGATTCGAATAAGAAAGTGAATTGATAATCATGAATAAGAAAAAAGAGATATTAACAATGCCGCGCTCGGATCGACGGATTTTATCGAATATTCCTGATCCGGAAAATGTAAGGAGTCTTATTAATCGTCGAGGTGCTTCGTATCAAACGGAAGAGGATATCGATCCTACAAATGTAAATGAAATTTATCGTTTACAGCAATTGAGTTTACGCTATGAGACGGATTTTGAAGTACAAATTAAAAGGGCTAGTCAAAAGAACAATCCTAACAAGTATTATGCTGAAGATATTTCGGTAACGGGTATTCTAGTTTATTCGGAAAATGCACACGCTTTATTAAGCGATGAAAATGTTACGATGCAGTTCACAATACCTGGAGGAGCGATGCCTGAAGGGTATGAATCTAGAGTAAAGTTAAAAGCTAAAGTTATCCGTCATTTTACAAAAGAAGTAAATGGAATAACGAGATACTACTATGCATTTGAATTTTTACAGCCGTTAAATGATTATTTGACGAAAAAACGTTGGGGACTTTCAATTTTTGTAGCGAGCTTATTTTTATTAATTGTTTCTCTTATTGTTGTGTTAATGCGTGCTGAAAGTGTCATTTATTTTAAGTTTAATAAATTCCTATATTTATATAGTATAATCGCGGCAACATTTCTTCTAAGCAGATATTTGTTTGGTATTTTCTACAGAAATGTGCCAATTAATCCTCACTTTGAACCAGGTGTTTCTATTATTATTCCTGTATTTAATGAAGAACAGTGGATTCATAGAACCATTTTAAGCTGTATGAATCAATATTACCCTGTAGGTAAATTAGAAGTTATTGTAGTAGATGATTATTCTACAGATAGAACAGAGCAAGCAGCAAACGATATGATTGAGCTTATCAATAGTGAAGGAGGCCGTTTTAAAACGGAGGGACGCCTCAAATTTCATAAGCTACCTCAAAATGGGGGGAAGCGTGAAGCATTAGTTGCAGGCGTACATTTGGCGAAGCATGATTTAGTCGTTTTTGTTGATTCGGATAGCTTTTTAGAGCCGCATGCAATTCGAAATTTAGTACAACCTTTCCAAGACCCTCAAATGGGTGGTGTAGCAGGTAGGACAGAAGTAGAAAATAAGTTTACCAATGCCTTAACGAAACTACAGACTGTTCGCTATTATATTGCCTTTCGCATTATGAAAGCGGCAGAGTCGTGGTTTGATACAGTAACTTGCTTATCGGGTCCACTCGCATGCTATCGAAAAGAGTTAGTCATAAAAAATGAAACTGCATGGTTAAATCAAAAATTTCTAGGGCAGCCTGCAACATTTGGTGATGATCGTAGTATGACGAACTATATTTTGAAAACGCATCGCACAGGCTATCAAGATAATGCAGTATGTTCAACGATTGTACCATCAGACACAAAAGTTTTTCTATCGCAACAAATGCGTTGGAAACGATCATGGTTACGGGAATCGCTACGAGCATTTTTATTTATGTGGAAAAAAGAACCGTTTATGTTTCTGTTCTTTATTATTGGTTTAATTGTACCCATCGCTGCACCCATTGTTGTCGTTTACAATTTAATCTATGTGCCGATTATGCACGGGGTATTCCCAACTACCTTTTTAATGGGTTTACTATTGATGGCAATGCTTATGAGCCTCGCTCACCTATTCTTTAGACGAAGTAAGTTGTGGACATTTGGTTTTATATTTGTCCTTTTCTACGAATTTATTTTACTATGGCAAATGCCTGTTGCTTGGGTTACATTTTGGAAATCAACTTGGGGGACAAGAGAAACGCCTCAGGATATTATGGCAAGGGAAAAGAAATTGGAAAAACAAAAGATACGGAAATCCCGATTTTTAATGCTGAAATTTAGAAAAATGGGTGAGAAGGAATGAGTGAAAAAAATGTAGTATTAAATCCAGCTAAAAAAAATCGCAGTAAATTACTTCGTTCTATTGCTCAATTCGTGATTGTACTATTTTTAGCGGTTATTTTAATACGCGTCGTGTTCTTGACTGAAAAAAAGGAAGAGGAAACAGTCCCTTTAGTCAATCAAGATGGTTTTATCGCATTGTCGTACTTTGGTGTTAGCAGAAATGACTCTCCGAAATACGTTTCAAAAAAGAATTTAGAAAAACAGTTAGAGCTACTTGAAGGACAAGGCTATAAAACGATTTCGCAGCAAGATATTTTAGATTTTTACGAGAACAACAAACCGCTCCCGGAAAAAGCGTTATTTCTATCATTTGAAGATGGTCGCACGGATTCAAGTATATTTGCTCAAAATATTATGGAAGAGTTAAATTATAAAGCTACAATGTTTACGTATGCCAATAAGATGGATACGCGAGACAATAAATTTTTAAAACCTAAGGATCTGCTGCTCATGCAAAAAAGTGGCTTTTGGGAATTGGGCTCCAATGGCTACCGTTTAACGTACATTAATATTTATAATGATAAAGGACAGTCACTTGGCGTAATTGATGAAAATGATGTGCCAAATAAAACGACTATAGAATACTATAATCACTATTTAATGGATTTTATTCGCAATCAGTATATGATTCCGAGTGAAACGAGACAAGAAATGGAAGCTCGAATTCAAAAAGATTATCAATTAATGCAAAGTATATATGAGGAAAAGCTAGGTAAAGTGCCTGAAACTTATGCCATCATGCATGCCAATTCACTCTATAACAATATGGATCCATTAGTAGAGAGTAGTAACGATATAGAAATTAGAAACACATTTCGCATGCATTTTAATTTAGAGCAAGGTGCGTTTAATGACAAAGATGCAGATCTTTATAGCTTAAGTCGATTACAAGTATCACCTTATTGGGCAACGAATCATGTGATGATGAAAATCCGCCAGGCGAGTAAACAACAGGTTGAATTTGAAGTAGGGGATGCTCAACAGGCAAAAAAATGGTCGGTCCTGAATGGTGCTGTAGAGTTTAAAAATAATGAAATAATTATCACTTCTGCACCTTCCAGCGAAGGAAGAGTTATATTAAAGGAGTCCCTGCCAAAACAATATAATGTAAATTTTTCCTTTAAAGGTAATGTAGTAGGACAGCAATCGCTGTATTTGAACTATGATGAAACAAGCAATAGCTATATTCGTATAGCGTTAATAGATAATGAAATCGTTGTTTCAGAAAAATTACCTGGAGCGAGTGTTGTTGAAAAGGAACGCTTGCAGTTGAATGAAATTAAGTGGAATGAAGAGGAATACGCATTTAATAAAGCAACTGTATATAGTTATCAGGATACACAAAAAGGTTCTCGCATTGATGAAGATGAGTATCCAAGAAACTTAACGAAAAAAAGAGTATTTAATATTGCTGTCAATAAAGATAAAATAGAATTAAACGTGGATGACATATTATCGAAGACTATACAGATAAATCCAGTAATCCAAGGGGATCAATTGGCAATGGGTGCGATGTTTAGTAAAAAAGATACAACACATGAGCAGTATGCAGATGATATATATGATGCATTGATAGAAGATATAATAATTACAGATGAAAATAATACAACACTGTTTACAAATCAATATACGAATTTTGATAAAGTAAAGCATAAAACAATGTCATGGTTGAATAACGTTGTAGATTTCTTTATTGAAACCTTCTAAATCGAGGGGAAGTTAGATTCAAGTGAAAAACTTTTTTTTGTTTATCTGTTTGGCACTACTCATTATCACAGCATGTAGTAATAGCAAAGACGGTCCTGTTGAAGCGAGGGAAGAAAATAAGCTTCAATTATCTATTTGGTTGCCCGAATGGCAAAAAAAACTTGCTCTGGAGGATGTCCAAAATTCACAGCAAGGTCTACAGGATATTCGAATATTCGGAGCTTATTTCAATAGTAAAGATCAATTATTATTAACAGATAATGCGATAGAAATGTTACAACATACACAGCAACAGTTTAATGCAACACATTCTGTGATGCTTACTCTAATCAATGATTATGTTACAGATAACGCCCCATCTGTTCAGAAGGATAGTACGTTATTACATCGTTTGTTACAAGATGCTTCAACAAGACAAAAGCACATCGATAATATTTTGCAAATTGTTGAGCAATATCAACTAAAAGGTATTGAAATTGATTATGAAAAGGTAGCGAAAGATGATCTTCCAAAGTATGTGTTTTTCTTAGAAGAGCTCTATCAACAACTATCGGATAATAACGTCACATTAAATGTTGTTTTAGAACCTCGTTTTCCGTTTGATGTGAAATTGCCAGATGGACCAAAGTATACTGTGATGGCGTATAATGTTCACGGTTATCATAGTGGACCTGGAGCAAAAGCTACTTTCTCATTTTTAGATGACCTATTAACAAAAATTCAAAAGTCAAATCAAGACTTAGCCATTGCCTTTGCAACGGGCGGATTTAAATGGGTAGCGCAAGGGAAGACCGTTGCTTTAACGGAAATGGAGGCAGAGGACTTACTCGCTAAAAAGAAAGCAGTTAAACAGCGCGATCAAGCAAGCGGGGCAGCCTATTTCACCTATTCTGACGAAAATAATGTTAATCATGAGGTTTGGTACGCAGATCAAGAAACACTTGAAAAATGGATTACCTATGTGCAAAGAAAGAACTATAATGAGATAGTTTTATGGCGTGCTGGAGGGTTAAGTTCTGAGACATTAAAGTGGATTGACGTACAAACTATCAAGTGACTCATTGGTGGTTAAGAATAGCTAGAGCTACAAAAGATTTATATCGATTTTTCAATTTTAAAAAGCTGTAAAGAGTTATAGAATTGCAAGCCCCCCCGCATTGCTTTTTGTGGGCGATCATCGAGCATCTTCAAATGGTATGTGCCATTTGAGGGACTTGACTGACTCGCTTTTCACAAAAGTTTATGTGGTGGGGTTTTGTTCGAATCTGGCAGTAAAAAGGTAAAGGTTTTAAATCATGAAGATGGTTTACAAAATATACTACCATGTGACTGATAAGTGAACCCATAAAAGGGGTAACACTACCTATTCCTATCAAAAAACACTATTTATGGTGGTTTTCAATTGTTAAAAGCTATATAATTATGAAATTGACAAGCCCCACCACATTGCTTTTCGTGGGCGAGTATCGAGCAACCTTTAATGGTATGTGCCATTTTTGGAGGGGGCTTGTCTGACTCGCTTCCTGACGAAAGCTTAAGTGGTGGGGCTTAAATAGTATAAAACATACGATAAAATACCTTTATTATCCAGTGTTTGGTTTTGTTGGTGCAGGGAAGTGGGAGATGAAGGTTTTGAATCATTTCTATGATTGCTACAAGGAGGTATGAATAATGAATGAAGCAACTTTCACAAAAGAAATAATGCTAGAACATGATGTGAAAAAGTATTTTGAAATGATGCTCGAAAGTATCATTCGTTCACACATGACGATTACCACTATTTTTCTAAAAAGTGTAACAAATACCTCGTCAGAAGTAGATCGTAGCAATGTGAACACTCAATTAGCTCATTTTTTAATGGACAATATTCGAAAGACAGATTTACTCTTCCAATTAGAAGATGGAGAGCATTGGGGCATTATTTTTTTACAAAGTAGCGATATTGAAGCAAATGCATTTTTAAAAAGAATCTTTAAATTACTAAAGCGGAATAGAACAATACCCAATGAGGTTGCCTTAAAAGCTTCTATTACGGAAATACGTAATAATGATATAAATTTTGAAACATTATTGGAGAAAAATAAAGAATTACTAGCAGACGATCATCAACCACAATGGTTGATCGAGCGAATTGATGATTACCGTAAACAATCAATCGAACATGTGAAAGTGAGTATTATTGAGCAAAATGCCATTTTTAGAAAAGTTCTAGAAACAACGTTAAATTCTATGGACATTGCTAATTTTACGTTTGAAGTTACAGCATATGAAGATGGTTATAGTTTTTTACAGTCTAAATCCTATCATTCTGGCCACTTACATTTAATCATCATGAACGATATATTACCACGCAACAATGGCTTAGAAATTTTACACAGTTTAAGAGCAATGCCAAATGAAAAAAAATTCATTATTTACATGATGTCTGAACGAAATTCAGAGATTGCCGCACTGAATGCCTATGAGGGTGGAGTAGATGAATTACTTGTTAAGCCATTTAATTTACGTCTATTAGAAGCAAAAATTAAACGGACCTTTGCGAGGTATTGGTTATGATCGAATTATCGCTTGAATTTCTTTTAGCAATGATAGCATTGTTGCTGATAGTACTAAGTGGATTTATGCTGTATATATTTTACCAACGACAACGTGAAGTTTCATTTAATAAATCTAGAGATCATTATTTAAAAGACTACTCGCTACTTTGGTATGACTATTTTTTTAATAACGAAATTTTTTCAGTCGTCCTTATTCCGCGTGGTAAGCCTCAAGTGAAGGCAATTGAAATTATTTTTTCATCTTATTTAAAGAACATTTCAAATGAAGAAATGACACGGAAAATGAAGGACTTTTCCAATTTATATTTAAAACAGTTTTATGAGAAGGATTTAATGAGTAAACGTTGGAGTATTCGGATGAACGCTTTATATCGTATTGCAGATTTGCAGCTCGATGAATTGCTAGATGCTTGCCGAAAATTAGAGGACACGAATTATTCGAAGGAAGAGTTTTTCCAATTACTTAAAATCTATTCCATATTTCAGCCAGTATTGTTTATGCAAAAAATAAAAGTGCCAAATGCCAATTATGCGGAAAGTGAATATAGAAGATTATTCGTTTTATTAGAGGAAGATGTATTTATCCAATTTTTTGATGACTTTACGAGCTGGCCAGCTAGTATTCAATTTGCTGTAATAGATACTGCGGGGGCTAAAAGAAATATGAAATATATTGATAAACTAGAGCATCTATTAATGAATGACGATGATGAGATTAAAATACGAGCGTTAAAAGGTCTTTTTGAAATTGGTGTAATAGAAAACATAGATCCGTATATTCCTTTCGTTACTTCTGATTTATGGGAAGTGCGATTAATGATAGGGAAAATTTTTAAATATGTTCCACTTGCCTATACTTTTCCGTATTTAAAACAACTTCTTCAAGATGAGAATTGGTGGGTTCGAAATCAAGCAGCGAAAACAATCGCTGAGGATCGCGATGGCATAGAGAAATTAAAAGAGTTTATATCTTATTCTACTGATGCTTATGCATTAGAAATGGCCCAGGAAATAATAACGAGGAAGCAGGGAAGCAGATGATATTTTTACATTACGCTATGTTGTTCTTTGGCGGCGTTATCGTATTTTATATGCTATTTGTTATTGTTTCTTATTGCACGATGTTTGCAATAGCGATGCTTGATTTGCGTAAGCGATATCGCTTGGATCCTTCAGAATATGATGATGCGCATATTGACGCCTTTTATTCAAAACCAGTGTCATTACTAGTCCCAGCTTACAATGAAGAAATCGGTGTTGTGGATACAGTTTATTCTTTGCTTAATTTACGCTATCCGCAAACAGAGATTATCATTATTAATGACGGCTCAACAGATCGTACATTAGAAACCGTTATCAAACATTTTCAAATGAAGCCTGTTAATAAAATTGTTCGTACTAATATTCCAACGAAGGAAGTCAGACAAATCTATGAATCTGAGATTTATATGAATTGTATTTTAGTAGATAAAGTGAATGGCGGGAAGGCGGATGCCTTAAATGTTGGTATTAATGTCTCACAATATCCGTATTTTTGTTCCATTGATGGTGATTCCATATTAGATGAGAAAGCATTGCTTCGCGTGATGAAGCCTATTGTTTTATCTGACGGTGATGTGATTGCAGCGGGGGGGAATATCCGTATTGCCAATGGCGCTAAAATGCAACTGGGCTCAATTTATGACATGCAGTTACCTAATAATTATTTAGTGATCATGCAGGTCATTGAATATTTACGCGCGTTTTTAATGGGACGAATCGCCCTAAGTAAATTTAATCTTGTATTAATTATTTCAGGAGCTTTTAGTGTCTTTTCAAAAAAATGGGCGGTTGAAGCAGGGGGCTATGCGACAAATATTATTGGTGAGGATATGGAGCTTGTCGTCAATATCCATCGACTTATTAAAGAGAAAAAGGCCAAAAAACGCATTGAATTCGTACCAGACCCTGTTTGTTGGACAGAAGCACCGCACACATTAGGTGTATTGCGCAATCAGCGAAGACGTTGGCATCAAGGGATGTTTGAAAGTCTGTGGAAACATAAAAAAATGACGTTAAATCCACGCTACGGTTTGATCGGCCTCGTATCATTTCCGTATTTTTGGCTTGTGGAATGTTTAGGTCCTATTGTAGAGCTAGGTGGCTATATTTATATTGTCATCGCGTTTTTCTTAGGGCAAATTTATTATGAAATAGCAATATTATTATTATTACTTTTTGTCATATATGGTGTTATTTTTTCCGTTGCTTCCGTATTATTTGAGGCTTGGAGCATGAATACGTATCCGCGAAAGAGAGACTTAATACGTATGGTTCTTTTAGCGCTTACAGAAATTTTTTGGTATCGTCCACTCACGCTCCTATGGCGTTGTGAAGGATTAATTCGTTTTTTACGTAAGAAAAGTGAATGGGGAAATATGAAGCGTGTCGGGATTGCTGAAAAGGAGAAAAGTGTATGAAGCGAATATATATAGGAATTATCGTAGCATTTATTCTTATTAGTACGCCAATACTAATTTGGCATTTTGACGATAAATCCCCGCTAAACGTAGCCATTTTAGATAAAACCGTTCCAAATGAAACGTATCGTGAACATCTCGGTGTCAATTGGTTTTTAAATCATTATAAGTACACATTGGACAATCACCCTTATGATTTAGCGCAAAGTTACTTTGGCACTTATCCAGACGACAAGTCGAAAAGTGTAACGGAAAAGAAATTTCCTACAGATTACAGTAATTATGATGTGATTTATTTAGCGGATACGTATGGAGTTTATAAAGATGATTTAAAAGAGCAAAAACGACTTGGACAACGCTCAGAGAAAATTGTCGGGGGCTTAGAGATGGAAGAATGGCAAGCGATTGTCTCTCGTCTTGCGAGCAATAAAAAAAGCATGCTTATCGCCGAATATAATACATTTGCTTCTCCGACTTCTGAGGCAGTTCGAAAAGAGCTTCAAGATTACCTAGGAATTACATGGTCTGGATGGATTGGACGTTACTTTGATGAGCTAGATTATCACAAAAACACGGAAATTCCACAATGGGTAGTAGATGAATATGGTGATGATTGGCCTTATAAAGGTGGAGGCTTTCTAGTCTTTAACGAAATGACCGAAAAGCTAGTCGTATTAGAGCTGGATAAGCATGTCAAAACAGAAGGGATTCAACTGCAATTTACTGAAGAGGGCAAGCAATTTTTTAATACCTCGGCTAGTTCGAAATATGAGTATTGGTTTGATATCATTACGCCGAAATATGCTGAAGATGCACTCGCTAATTATAAGTGGGATTTAACAGAAGAAGGCTCCAAGTTAATAGATGACAATAATATTCCGCAACAATTTGCAGCAATTGTCGCACAGGATAAACGTTATACGACGAGCTATTATTTTGCAGGAGACTTCAATGATATGGCACGTGTACCTGCATTTTATAAAATCAAAGGTTTGCCTACTATTTATAAATACGCTGAGAAGTTTGCTGACAGTTCCTTTTATTGGTCTGTCTACATACCAGTGATGCACAAAATATTTGAGGCATTTGATAACAAGGAAATTAAGGAAGCAAGTCACCCTAAGGGTTTAAATTACAATGCGCGCGTCCAAGGTGAAAAATTTGAAGTGTTACAAGATGGAAAATGGGAATCGATAACATTTAAAGGTGTCAATATTGGTATGGGGAAACCAGGTGCATTTCCTGGCGAAGCGGCTATCACGGAAGAAGAGTATTATCGTTGGTTTAATCAAATTGCTGCGATGAACGCGAATACGATACGTGTTTATACATTACATCCACCAGGCTTCTATCGAGCGTTGGCAAAGTACAATGAAGAAAATCCACAAAAACCGCTATATGTTTTACACGGTGTGTGGATAAATGAAGAAGGCTTAGCGGAATCGCTCGATGCTTATGATGAGGCGACGTTAAAGGATTTCCAACATGAAATGCAGCAAATGGTTGATGTCATTCACGGTAATACTTATGTGAAGCCTGTTGCAGGGCATGCATCAGGTTTATATGATGTAGACGTTTCGCAATATGTTATTGGTTGGGTGCTTGGCATTGAGTGGTATCCAAAAATGGTCGTTGGCACAAATGAAAAGCATGCAAATATTGGACAATATAACGGCACATTTTTTGAAACAAAAAATGCTTCACCATTCGAGCATTGGCTAGCTGAGCAAATGGATACCATTACAATTTATGAGAAGAACAAATACAATTGGATGCGTCCGATGAGTTTTACGAACTGGGTAACAACCGATTTACTTGAACATCCATCTGAACCATCAGAGGATGAAGATTTAGTAGGGGTAAACCCGAATGTTATCTGGACGAAGGGGGACATGCAAAAACCTGGACAATTTGCTTCGTATCATGTCTATCCCTATTACCCAGACTTCTTTAATTTTGATAAAGATTATTTAAATTATGTAGATTTTCGTGGTCAGAAAAATAGTTATGCTGCCTATTTAAAAGAATTGCATGAGGCACATACAATGCCGATACTAATCGCCGAATTCGGTATTCCAGCATCCCGTGGTATGACACATGAAAATGTTTACGGCTGGAATCAAGGACATATGTCTGAAAAGGCACAAGGTGAGACATTGCAACATTTGTATGAAGATATTATGCATGAAGGCTTGCTTGGCGGTCTTGTTTTTACTTGGCAGGATGAGTGGTTTAAACGCACGTGGAATACGATGGACTACGATGATCCGAATCGTCGACCGTTCTGGTCTAATGCGCAAACGAATGAGCAACAGTTCGGACTGATGAGCTTTGATCGAAATAAAATTTTAGTAGATGGCAATTTAAAAGATTGGAAAGATGGCACACAACTTTACGGAACATCGCCTTCTAGCGCGATAGACTTTGCAGTTGATTACGATGAAAAGTATGTGTACATGAAATTGAAAAGTGACGATTTATCAAATGCTTCACCACGTATTTTATTAGATGTAGTGCCAAATCAGGGCAATACATCTGCCACAACTATTAAAGATATGACATTTTCAAATGGTGTAGATTTTATGGTGGAATTGAATAAAGACAGTGATTCTCGTGTTGTCATCGATGAATACTATGATTTCTATGATTATTTTTATGGGCATCGTTTGAACATGATTCCTCCACGTATGCAAGAAACGATAAAAAATAGTGGGAAGTTTGCGCCAATATATTATGTTTTAAATAAACAGCTGTATTTACCAGAACAAAAAGTGACAACAGACTTTAGTTTCTATGAAACAGGGAAATTGCTGCAGGGCAATGCAAATCCTGAAGCACCAGACTATAATTCACTTGTCGACTACACGTGGACTGATGATCATGTCATTGAGCTACGTATACCTTGGCTCCTTATACAATCAAAAGATCCGAGTCAGCGCGAGTTTATGGGTGATTTATATGCAAATGGTGAAACAGCTTCCGTAAAAGTTGATGATATTTTTATCGGTCTAGTATTTGTTGATAGGGAAGGGAAGGTCGTGCAATCATTACCGCAGACAAATAGTCATGTATTGCCAGCTCTTGAATCATATAGTTGGAATACTTGGCAACAACCTAAATACAATGAACGGTTAAAACAATCATATTATATATTACAGGAGCTATTTAAAGAAAAATAAACGTTACAGATTATTATGTTTCTATCAATAATAGTTAAAAAAACTACCCAGTGGATCGTCAATTCCATTGGGTAGTTTTTATCATTTGATTATCTATTTATTGAAATTGAGAAAGGCGGGAAAAGAAATTTGTTACGAAATCTAAAAATATTTTTTCGGATGGTGCGATTTCCCGATTTACAGGTGAAATAATACCAACCGTTCTTGGAATGGTTGGTGATTCAATCGGCACTTTAATTGTAAAGCGAGCAGCTGAATCATATAGAGAACTTTCGGGTAATAGGCTGACACCAATACCCGCGGCCACCAAACCTTTTAAGGCATCTAAGTCTTCTCCTTCAGAGATGATATTTGGTAAGAAACCTGCTGCGCGGCAAGCATCCATCGCCACTTTATGCAAAATATAGCCATCTGGAAAAAGGACGAACAGGTCATTACGTAAATCGGCCAGCTGTATACTTTCTCGTTTTGCTAAAGGATGGTTTGCTGGCAATAAGGCTGCAATATTTTCGGTGAATAATATGGTTGATTGTATCGCTTCGTCTTTCGGTGGAAGTGGACCTAAAAATGCTAAGTTCAATTCACGGTTTTTTACTGCGTCAATTAAAAAACGATAAGAACCTTGGCGCAGTTGGAATTGCAATTCTGGATATTCACGCTTAAAAGCGGAAATAACGGTTGGCAAGACATAACTAGCTAAGCTAGTAGGAAAGCCGATTTTAATCGTACCTTTCGCAGGATCTAAATATTCCTCTACTTGTTTCGCTGCAAAATCTATTGCTTTTAAAGCAGTAATTGTATGTTCAAGAAAAGTTTTTCCTATCGGTGTTAATTTGACATTTCGGCCAACGCGTTCAAAAAGAGGTGTACCTAATTCATCTTCTAAGTTAGCAATTTGACGACTAATTGCTGATTGGGCAACATGAAGATGTTCAGCAGCCTCAGAAATATGCTCACGCTCTGCAACCTCTACAAAATAACGTAATTGACGTAATTCCACTGGATATTCACCTCTATTAATCGAAAAATACGATTGCTTATATTTTAATTATATAATATTTAATATATAAAAAGACTGAAAAATTAGCATAGTGCAAAATAAAAGGTAGAAAGATGATAAATAACGCATGAAGGCGGTAAAAATAGCAAAATAAATCTATTAAGAAAGGATGGTTTCTACTAGTTTTGTTAGTAATTTGAGAGTTTAGTCTTGTAAAATAGGTTCGAGGTGGAGATTTATGATAAAGAAGGGAATCAGTTGGCTGCTTATTATTTTAGCAATTACTATGTTAGCTGGTTTAACATTTAACGATCAGGAAGCGAATAATACCAAGTTGCAAGCGAAAGATGGGTTATTAGATCTTTCGGAAATTTCTAGAAATGAAAAAGTCGTTGCCCTCTCTGGAGAATGGAAGTTTATAGGGAATCAATATGTAGATGCAAGTCATTTTCCACAAAATGCAACGTTGGAAAAGGTACCTGGTTCTTGGAGCGAGGATGTCCAGTATGGAACGTATCAGCTCAAAGTTGAATTACCTCCACATTTCGAAAAAATAGGTCTTCGTGTGCGAAATATTTGGTCTGCACACCGCCTTTTTATAAATGGCAAAGAACTTGCTACTTATGGCACTCTTGGAACAGAAAAGGAGGGGGCTATAGCTAGTAATCCAGTGTATGAATTATATTTTACACCTACAACAAAATCACTGACGATTACATTGCAAGTAGCAGATTTTTTTAATGCCCGACATGGCATTATATTTCCGATTGATATCGGTGTTGCGGAGACGATAGCTAACGATGTTGTGAAAGATGTAAATTTAGAAAAAACAACGATTATTATTTTATTTATTTTTTCAATCTTTCACTGCAGTTTGTATTTATTAAGAACGAAAGATAAAGCATTTTTTTATAGTGCCATATACTTCTTTACACTTGCTTTGCTCGTTTCTACGCGCGGCGAAAGGACGCTTTATCGAGAGTTTCCGACAATGCCATTTGAACTGTACTTTCGATTACAAGATTTTATTACGTATCTAAATGCGGTGACGCTATTCTTTTTCTTTGTCTATACGGTTGAAACGATGGTGAAGCGTCGAACAGCGATACTATTGACGCTACCTCTTGTTTTATACGGGCTAGGGACACTGCTATTTCCGGCAAGGTCATTGTCTTCTTTACAATATATCTTTTTTGGATACATAAATGGCTTGGCTCTCGTCATTATCGCTAGATTAGTATATTTATGTTTCGCTAAAAATACGAAAATTCCTAATAACGAGTTAATCATATTGAGTGTATCAGTGTTTTCGCTCTTTATTTTTTCGGTAAGTGGCGCCTTTGACCAGCTTTATTTCACAGGAAAAAATATTTTCAATCGAATGGGCATGCTATTTTTTATTTTAGGCATGAATGTCTTTCTAGCAATGCGGCTCATTAATCGGACGACAGCAGCAGAGATTTTTAGCGAACGATTGGAAAAAGCTACAATAGGTAAAGATTCCTTTTTAGAAGTTACAACAAAGGAACTTGAACAACCTCTCTATCATGCACTTAACGTCACAAAGTCCTTATCAGCACAGAAAGCTTTAGTCGAACATCAATTGCTGGAGCAACAACTTGAACGCTTATTATATTTAGTGAATGACTTAAAGGATTTTACAAAAATTCGATTTCAGGATTTTCACATTGATGTCCATCCGGTCAATGTGCAAATGATTATTCAACATGTCGTAAAAATGCATGAACGTACGATGGAAAAAGCAAATATTAAATATTATATGCATGCGGATAGTCAATTACTGATACAGGCAGATGAACATAGAATGGGCCAAATTATGTATCGAATAATGGAAACGGTTATTGCGCATGCGAGTAATGGCGAAGTTGTTCTTAGCATTATGCATCTTGACACAGATGTCAGAATAGCAGTTGAAGGGACAGGGCCGGATATTATTGAACAAATAGCCGCAGATGTGACAGGTCAATCCATTGGCAAGGCGATTATTGAACAAATGGGTGGTACCTATTCGGTCGATATATTACATGATGGTATACGATTTTTATTAACATTGCCTTTTGGTGGCTATGAAGAAAAGCAACCGAATAAAGTGAACGATACACTGCCATTGTCTCCTAAAACGATGAATGACCATTTACCAACTTTATTGATTGTTGAAGATGATGTGATCCATGCTGATGTGCTACAAAGCCTTCTTCAGCAGCATTATGCCATTTCGTTAGCGCATAATGCGAAAGAGGCGTTTCATGCGATCCAACATAAAAAGCCTGATTTTATACTAATTGATGAAGTAATGCCAGGGATGGATGGCTTAGTGCTCACACAAAAAATAAGACAACAATATAGTTACATGGATTTGCCGATTATTATGCTAGTAGCGAATGAATATCCGACGAACATTTCACTTGTGCTTGAATCAGGAGCGAATGATTACATTCGAAAGCCTGCCTCGAAAGAAACATTATTAGCACGGTTATCCGCCATTTCGTTAGCGAAAGAAGCGATAACGAATGCGATTGAGCATGAGATGGCATTTTTACAAGCACAAATAAAACCGCACTTTTTATATAATGCGCTTAGTAGTATTATTTCCTTCTGCTATACAGATGGAGAGCGAGCAGGCCATTTATTAACGATGTTGTCCACGTATTTACGTTATATTTTTGATTCTGGTAAGGAAGGTTTCCGCGCAACGCTTGAAAAAGAGTTGGAAATTATACAAGCATATGTAGAAATTGAACAAGCTCGGTTTGGTGCTAGACTAAACGTTGTAGTTGAAATGGATGAGGCAATTGATGCTGCAAAAGTTGAAGTGCCAAGTCTGCTAATACAGCCACTTGTCGAAAATGCAATTCGTCATGGGATTTTTGAAAAAGAAGGAAATGGCAATGTCCTTGTGAAAATCATAAAAGAAGAAAATTGTATGCTCGTTCAAGTTGTTGATGATGGCGTTGGTATGACGACAGAGCAAGTAGCGAATTTAACAATGGGTAAAAATATTAGCTCAAATGGAATAGGGTTTACAAATGTTTTACGTCGTGTAAAAGAATTACCACATGCTACGCTGACGATTCAATCTAAAGTAAATGAAGGAACAACAATGACTTTAAAACAACCTTTAAAGGAGTATGCCAATGTGGAACATTATTATGGTAGAAGATGAAGAGCCTATTCTAAACTTGCATAAACGTTTACTGGAGAAGGATGGTCTTTTTAAGGTGATTGCCACTTTTACTTCCCCAATTGAAGCGGCTAAGGAGCTTGCAAAAATTCGTGCCGATGCTATTTTTTTAGATATTGAAATGCCTAAACTGAATGGCATAGAGCTTGCGATAAAGCTGGTAGAGGAAGGTATCGATGTACCAATTATCTTTTCAACAGCATACACAAAATATGCCGTCGATGCTTTTCGCGTACAAGCGCTCGATTATGTTTTAAAACCAATGACGCCGAATACGGTTCTACAATTAGATGAACGACTTGCAAAATATTACGGTCGTCAGAAACAACATGCTATTGCGAAGCTAGAAGTCCGTCTTCGAGGTGATGCAGCAACACGGATGAATGGTCGAGCTATTAAATGGCGCACAAAAGTTACGGAGGAACTGTTTTATTATTTGTTGTTGAACGAAGGAGCAGTCGTTTCCAAATATCGAATTTTAGATGATATTTGGCCAAATCTTGATGAACGCAAAGCATTAGCAAACTTGTATAATACAATTTATCGATTGCGCCAAATGTTTAATGAGCTTGAAGTACCGATTCAAATTGAACGTATTAATGATGGCTATGAAATGAAAACGAATAATGCAGTCATGTTACAAATGCCAAACGAGCCTGATTCATTCTTGCTTGAATCAAAGGGCTATTTATGGGCGTATAAAATAAGTTAATTTCTTTAGTGAAAAAAGAAAATCAGGTTTGGCCAAAGGTTGCTCGTAAATTTTAGCTGTTCTTTACTTGGCTGTAAATAAAATTTAGCAGACAACACAAGTTGATGGTAGTGGCGGCGACTCCTGCTCAGAACGCACAAAACGTAAGACGCAACAGCCCGCGCGTTAGGAGGGATGCGGCTTACTTTGCTGAGCGGAAAGCGACCGCCGTAGCGGACATCGACGTAAGAAAAAGTGATAGATTGATGACAGTCAATCTATCACTTTTTCTCTTTTGTCCAAGTTATATTTTAAATTACATGCAAAAATTAGGTAGACTCTCATTGATGCAATTTTAAAACGATATGAGCGTGCTAGTACTCTATAATTTTATTTCTTTATAATGATTCCATTTTAATGAAATAGGATATAGTATAGATATGATTGTTTGCGCATATTTGTCACAAAACCGCTACAATTAACACTTTATGCGAGGTTTCCACTATGTAGCTAGATGAAATCCATTCTCATTTAGAGATATTTTATTGAAAATAGACTTTATTGATTCTCATTGTCACTTTCGTTTAGCAATAAACTGAAAATGCTTACAAAGTCTTTATAATTCAAGATTTCATCATGGAATAGTGAAAGTGGTCAAAATGGTTTGCATAGAGAACGATTTTCAGTTAAGATTAGAATGATGATAATTAAGGAATGGTTGCCCATTCACAGAACACACTATGGAGGTATTTTCATGTCAACTTTAGTAATTAAAGATCTTCACGTTGAAATCGACGGGAAAGAGATTTTAAAAGGCGTAAACCTTACAATTAATACAAATGAAATCCATGCAATTATGGGACCAAACGGAACTGGTAAATCGACACTAGCTTCTGCAATTATGGGACACCCAAAATATGAAGTTACTTCTGGTACAGTTGAACTTGATGGTGAAAACGTACTTGAAATGGAAGTAGATGAGCGTGCACAAGCTGGCTTATTCCTAGCTATGCAATATCCATCAGAAATCGCTGGTGTAACAAACGCTGATTTCTTACGTTCAGCTATTAATGCACGCCGTGAAGAGGGCGACGAAATTTCATTAATGAAATTCATTCGTGAATTAGATAAAAATATGGAATTCCTTGAAATGAACGAAGATATGGCACAACGTTATCTAAATGAAGGTTTCTCTGGCGGTGAGAAAAAACGTAACGAGATTCTTCAATTAATGATGATTAAGCCAACTATCGCTATTTTAGATGAAATTGACTCTGGTCTTGACATTGATGCATTAAAAGTTGTTTCTAAAGGTATTAATGCAATGCGTGGCGAAGGCTTCGGCTGCTTAATGATCACGCACTACCAACGTCTACTTAACTACATCACGCCAGATCATGTACACGTAATGATGCAAGGTCGCGTTGTAAAATCAGGTGGCGCAGAATTAGCACAACGTTTAGAAGCAGAAGGTTATGACTGGATTAAAAAAGAATTAGGTATCGAAGAAGAAACAGAAGAACAAGAAGCATAAGAAGGAGGACGAATTAGCATGACAGTGGAACTTAACTTGCCTGTAACAGTACAGGACGTGCGCTCGTTCTCAGAAGCTAACGGTGAACCAACTTGGTTTGCTGAGCTTCGTACGGCAGCACTAGACAAAGCAGCTGGTTTAGATATGCCAAAACCAGATAGAACAAATATTACAAAATGGGATTTCATGAACTTCCCAAGTCATTCTGTTGTCAGTGAAAAATACACTTCACTTGAAGAACTACCAGAAGAGGCACGAGGCTTAATTGACCTTGAGCAAGAAAACTTATATATTCAACGCAACAATACACCAGCGTTTATTAAAACGTCACAGGAGCTTGCAGATAAAGGTGTTATTTTTACAGACATGCTAACTGCTGTTCGTGAACATGGTGAGCTTGTGCAAAAATACTTCATGACTGAAGCAGTAAAAGTTGATGAACATAAATTAACTGCACTTCACGCAGCACTTGTTAATGGGGGCGTATTCGTTTATGTTCCGAAAAATGTCATTATCGAGCAACCGTTACAAGTTGTATTTTTAAATGACAATGCAGAAGCTTCACTATATAACCACGTATTAGTAGTAGCGGAAGCAAATGCAGCTGTCACATATGTTGAAACGTATATTTCAACAGTTGAAGAAGCAAAAGGTCAAGCGAACATTATCTCAGAAGTAATTGTCCAAGATAATGCACAAGTTATTTACGGTGCGGTTGATGTACTTGCTAAAGGTTATACTACTTATGTAAACCGTCGTGCTCGTTTAGCGCGTGATGCAAAAGTTGATTGGGCACTTGGTTTAATGAATGATTCAGATACAATTTCTGAAAACATTACACACCTTGTTGGTGACGGTTCTCATGCTGATACAAAAACAGTTGTCGTTGGTCGCGGAGAACAAAAACTAAACTTCACAACAGAAGTTCGTCACTGGGGTAAAAACTCAAATGGTCACATTTTAAAACACGGTGTGATGAAAGATGCAGCACAGTCAATCTTTAACGGTATTGGTTACATTGAACACGGTGCTACAAAAGCGGATGCGCAACAAGAATCACGTGTGCTTATGCTTTCTGAAAAAGCACGTGGCGATGCTAACCCAATTCTTTTAATTGACGAAGATGATGTAACAGCAGGACACGCAGCATCTGTAGGTCGAGTGGATCCACTACAACTTTATTACTTAATGAGTCGTGGTATCTCGAAAGCAGAAGCAGAGCGCCTTGTTATCCATGGATTCCTTGCGCCAGTTGTTACGCAATTACCTATCGAAGGCGTTCAAAAGCAACTGACGGAGGTTATTGAAAGGAAAGTTCGCTAATGATCAATAAAGACATTAAAAGCTATTTCCCAATATTAGATCAACAAGTCAATGGTCATCCACTTGTTTACCTTGATAGTGCAGCAACATCTCAAAAGCCTAGTCAAGTAATTGAAGCAATCAAGCATTACTATGAATTCGATAACTCTAATGTTCACCGAGGTGTGCATACATTGGGAAATCGCGCGACTGACAAATACGAGGGTGCTCGTGACAAGGTGCGGAACTTCATTAATGCGAAATCAACAGAAGAAATTATCTTTACTCGCGGTACAACAACTGCGTTAAATACAGTAGCTTCTAGTTATGGTCGTGCAAATGTTGGGCAAGGTGATGAAATTGTCATTACACAGATGGAGCACCATTCCAATATTATTCCTTGGCAACAGCTTGCTAAAGAAAAAAACGCGACATTAAAGTACATTGATCTTGAGGCGGATGGCACACTTGATCTTGAAAAAGTTCGTGCGACAATTACGCCGAAAACAAAAATCGTGTCAGTATCTATGGCATCGAATGTTCTCGGTACGATTAATCCGATTAAAGAAATTGCAAAAATTGCACATGCTAATGGTGCCGTAATGGTAGCAGATGCTGCACAAGCTGCACCGCATATGAAAATAGACGTGCAAGATTTAGATGTAGATTTTTTAGGGTTTTCAGGACATAAAATGTGCGGGCCGACTGGAATAGGTGTACTATATGGTAAAAAAGAGCACCTAGAAAAGATGGAGCCAATTGAATTTGGTGGCGAAATGATCGACTTTGTTGGATTGCATGATTCAACGTGGAAAGAATTACCGTGGAAATTTGAAGGTGGTACGCCTATTATTGCAGGTGCAATCGGTTTAGGTGCTGCTATTGATTTCTTAAATGAAGTAGGGTTAGATAATATTGCACAGCACGAGCATAAGCTTGTAGGCTATGCAATGGATCAGCTTGAAACAATTGAGGGACTGAAAATTTTTGGACCACGTGATCCGATGAAACGTTGTGGACTTGTTACGTTTAACTTAGATGATGTACATCCACATGATGTTGCAACAGTTCTTGACATGAACGGTATTGCTGTTCGTGCAGGACATCATTGCGCACAGCCACTAATGAAATGTCTCCAACAAGTAGCGACAGCGCGCGCAAGCTTCTATCTGTATAATACGGAGGAAGATATTGACCGCTTAGTTGCTGGGTTGCGTACTGCGAAGGAGTATTTTGGCGATGTCTTTTAATAATTTAGATCAACTATACCGTTCAGTAATCATGGATCATTATAAAAATCCGCGCAATAAAGGATCTTTAGAAACAGATGCTGTAACAATAGATATGAACAATCCGACTTGTGGCGACCGTATTCACTTAACGCTTAAAGTGAAGGATGGCGTTGTTGAAGATGCGAAATTTGACGGTGAAGGCTGTTCGATTTCGATGTCTTCTGCATCAATGATGACACAAATTATCAAAGGGAAAAAAGTAGAAGAAGCATTAGAGCTTGCTGATATTTTCTCAAAAATGATGATGGGTGAAGAATATAGCGATAAATACGACCTAGAGGATGTCGAGGCACTGCAAGGTGTTTCACAATTCCCTGCACGAATTAAATGTGCGACATTGGCTTGGAAAGCAATGGAAAAAGGCGTAAAAGAATAATAATTCGTGAACGGAGGAGAAATAATGGCTAAAAAAATGCCGGATATTGGCGATTACAAATACGGATTCCATGACAAGGACGTATCAATTTTCCGTTCAAAACGTGGTTTGACTGAAGAAATCGTCCGTGAAATTTCAAATATGAAGCAAGAGCCTGAGTGGATGCTTGAGTACCGCTTAAAAGCGCTTGAAACTTTCTATACAAAACCGATGCCACAATGGGGTGGCGACCTAGGCGATTTAAATTTCGATGAAATTACGTACTACGTAAAACCATCTGAAGCTACGCAAAAATCTTGGGATGAAGTACCTGAAGAAATTAAAGCTACATTCGATAAATTAGGTATTCCTGAGGCAGAACAAAAATATCTTGCTGGTGTATCAGCTCAGTACGAATCTGAGGTAGTATACCACAATATGAAACAAGAACTTGAAGATCTTGGTATTGTATTTAAAGATACAGATTCAGCTTTACGTGAAAACGAAGATATTTTCAAAAAATATTGGGGTAAAGTAATTCCTTATACTGACAATAAATTTGCTGCGTTAAACTCAGCAGTATGGTCAGGTGGTTCATTTATCTATGTGCCACCAGGTGTCAAAGTTGAAACACCTTTACAAGCTTACTTCCGTATTAACTCTGAAAATATGGGTCAATTCGAACGTACGCTCATTATTGTTGATGAAGGCGCACATGTACACTATGTTGAAGGATGTACAGCTCCTGTATATACAACAAACTCTTTACACTCAGCAGTAGTAGAAATTATCGTCGAAAAAAATGCTTACTGCCGTTATACAACGATTCAAAACTGGGCGAACAATGTTTACAACTTAGTAACAAAACGTACAGTTGTTGAAGCAAACGGTACGATGGAATGGATCGATGGTAATATTGGATCTAAATTAACTATGAAATACCCGGCTTGTATCCTTAAAGGTGAAGGCGCACGTGGTATGACATTATCCATTGCTTTAGCTGGTAAAGGGCAACACCAACATGCTGGAGCAAAAATGATTCATATGGCACCTAACACATCTTCTACAATCGTTTCTAAATCGATTGCGAAACAAGGTGGTAAAGTAACATATATGGGTCAAGTACGTTTCGGTCCGAAAGCAAGTGGGGCGCGTGCTAACATTGAATGTGATACATTAATCATGGATAACCAATCTACTTCGGATACAATTCCTTACAACGAAATTTTAAATGATAATGTTTCTTTAGAGCATGAAGCGAAAGTTTCAAAAGTTTCGGAAGAACAATTATTCTACCTAATGTCTCGTGGTATTTCTGAAGAAGAAGCAACTGAAATGATTGTAATGGGCTTTATCGAACCATTTACGAAAGAATTACCAATGGAATATGCAGTAGAAATGAACCGTCTCATCAAATTTGAGATGGAAGGCAGTATCGGGTAACATACCTAAAATGCCTGATAAATAAGGGTTTAAGAGGTTTTATAAGAATGATGAAAATCGGCCGTGCCGAAAACGTGCCGATTTAGATTTTATCTTTAGTGTAGGAGGCGAACTTTTTTAGTTCGTCTTCTTCTATTTTTTCAGTTATATCTAAGTAAGTATCTGCAGTAGTCTTAATTGTCTTATGGCCTAATCGACTTGAAACAAATTTAATACTAGCTCCAGATTCTAAAAGTAAAACAGCATGTGTATGTCTGAAACAGTGAGTTCCTTTATAATCCACACCTGCTGCCTTGCAATATTTTTCAATACTTTCCCTAACTGTCGAAGGTGTTAGATAATTTCCAAGGTAGTTTTGAAATATAATATCATCTTTATTTTTCCTAAAGGATTGATTACTTAAAATCATTTCGTTTTGTTTAAGCTTGAATTTTTTCAGCTCTTTCAGTAATTCATTACCTATACCAATGGTACGGTATGATGATGTGTTTTTTAATGTTGTTAATGATAATTTATTATTGTTATTACGTCTTACCTGACGTTCAATATTTACTTTATTATCTTCAATATCTGACCAACGTAATGCCAATGCCTCGCTAATTCTTAATCCTGTTTCGCTTAAAAAATACATAAGCATATAGTACAACTGATACTCTTTATATCTTTGGTGTTTGTAGGATTTCATGTAATCAAGTATTTGTTTTAATTCATTTAAACTGTAATATTTGACATCGTCTTTATTTAGTTCAACGTTATCCTTCACTGGAACCTTAAGCCTATCAGCAGGATTCTTTTCTAAAACCTCTAATTCATGAACAGCATAATGTAATAAGCTTTTCATAACCGATAAATATTTAAGTCGGGCTCCAAACGAATATGCGTTTTCCCCTTTTTTATTTTTTAATTCAGCATAATGATCAAGCCAATCTTTTATATCATTTCTTCTTATTTTCATTACACGTTTGTTTCCGAAAAAAGGTTTAATGTGTAAACGAGTTATCACTTCTATTTGCTCAAATGTTGATTCTTTTACATTTTTACTTTTATATTTAAGCCATTCTTCGATGACCTCATCAAATATCATGTTACGATCATTAAGTGTTTGACCATAATAAATGCGTTCTTCAACTTTAGCTGCTTCTATTTCAGCTTCTTTTTTTGTTCTAAAAGTGCCAATGCTTCTTTCTACACCTTCATTCGAAACTCTAGCTTGCCATTTGCCGCTGGGTAGTTTTCTGAATGTAGCCATGATTAATTGCTCCTTAAATAAAATTTGTAAAAAAAGAGTAGCGAATGAGCTACTCAAAATCACTGTTAATGCTTAACGTTAAGTATTACTTTTTTTCTTAAACTGGATCTGTGAAATATTTTACTACTTTACCATGGATAGTTATTGCGTCTGAACTATCAAAAGTAACTACATAATCTCTAAATGTATTTTCAAAAGAATCAGGCCTAAAAATTATTTCTTTTGTTTCAAAATCCTTAATAATTCGTTTTACAGAATATTCATTGCTACCATTACTAAAAATTACAATATCGTTATCAACTAACGAATCTAATGAAGTTGGTTTAATTGCCAGTAATGATCCTGAAGAAAACACTTTATTCATTGAGTCTCCATTAGCCTTTAAGAAAAAAATATCATCGTGTCTAGCCCATTTCCCCATAAAAACATCTGGTAAAGTAATTTTTTGAACATCGTCTTCCATTACGCAATCTACACTGTTTGGCAGACCAGCTGCAACATGTGCATCGAAATAATTATATGTAGTGGAAAATGATAATGGATCTTCAACTTGCCACCCCATTAAATACGAAGGTGGAACATCATACAATATCGCTAATTGTTCAATGGTGTCTAATTTTAAATTCTTAATATTTCCACTTTCATACCTTTGTACAGTTGCTTCTGTCTTTCCCAATACTTCTCCAACAAATGCTAAAGTTAAATTTCTCTTTTGCCTTGCTAGACGCAATCGATTTCCTACATCCACTAATCTCACCTCCTTCTAAATATAGTATACACCAAACTTACGTAAAATGAAAGTTAGCTTTCACGATTTACAAAACTTACATTTTTATATTGAAAGTTTAACCACATATTGTTATTATGAACTTACGTAAAACGAAAGGAGGTTAATATAATATGAAAGCTGAAATAGATTCAGAATTATTGGAATCAAAAATGATCTTGAAAGGCTTTAAAACAAGAAAATCATTCGCAGAGGCACTATGTATAAGTGAACACAGTGTTGGCAACCTTCTTAATGGTATATACAACCCATCATTTGAGTTAATGAATAAGATTTATTTGATATTGCAACTAACACCAAATGAAGGGACAGAAATTTTTTTTGCTAGATACTTACGTAAAACGAAAGTCGATGTGGGGTGATATAAAATGCTTCAAATTCTAGTAGATGAAGTTGAGATAAAACGTCTCTATATGGCTCGAATAGACAGAAAAGTAGAAGAAATTGATGCTGAAAAAGTTTATTGGGATTCAAATGAGCTTAAACGTCGTACATGTATGAGTTGGAATACAATTCAAGAAAATTTTTTTCATGATAAGAATTTTCCGAAAGCGAAGGTAGGGGGCAAGTGGTATTACCCAGCAAAAGAAACGGAGTTATTTTTACGAAATTGGATTTCAGAAAGAAGGTGTACCTAATTGAAAAACAAACTAGCACAATGGTTAGCATTACCGATTGAGCAACGATTAGCTTTGATCAGCAACGCGATCAATAAAGCTGTAGCAGTGAGTTACAAATAAAACTATCAATCTATTGGGGGTTACTAGAATGAAAGCAGTATTAAACGTAAAAGGTACGAAATTGTCAGTATTAACAATCCATTACCGCAAAACGGGAGAGCCTTACGAAGTCTACGCAATTGACGAAAACGGACGTGAATCACTTTTTATAGAAAAGTCACAAAGCCAATACGACACACGCCCTCATATAGCGGTTGATAACTTAAAAGATTTACTCGAATATCCAGAACTAGAAGAACGGCTCACAAACGAAAGGAACGCCCTTATAACGCATTTAGACGAGGTGCTAGAACATGAAAGAGGTGAGGTAGACGGATTGGAAGAAAACCATTCAGTTTTCAAACTTGGACAGAGACATTTCGTAGGCATTGCAGACACAATTGAAGAAGTAAAAGCATTTTTTGAAGATTATAAGGAGGTATATAACTATGAATCAAGTAAAACAATTTAATCACACGTTATTCGGAGAACTGCCAGTAATGTTAGTAGATGATGTTGAATGGTTTGGCGCAACAGAAGCAGCTAAGGCATTATCCTTTTCTAATCCAAGATCCGCAATTATTAACCATGTGGAAGGTGAGGACGTAACGGTCCGTGACGCCCTTACAAACAGCGGTGTTCAACCTAAAAAGTTCATCAACGAATCAGGTCTATACAGTTTGATATTAGGCGCTTCTAAACAAGGCAATAATGCAGAAATCAAAGCGAAGGCAAATCAGTTCAAACGATGGGTTACGTCAGAGGTTCTACCTTCTATTCGCAAAGATGGCGCATATGTTCAAGCAACCGAAAATGAGGACGATGCGACGATACTAGCGAGAGGAATGTTAGCGGCACAACGAGCATTGGAACGAAAGGACGCGTTAATTTTAGAACATAAACGTCTACTTGATGCACAAAAGCCGAAAGTAAGGCTTGCGGAAGCTATACAAGCAAGTAAAACAGCTATATCTATTAGCGAGTTCGCTAAAATACTAAATCAAAACGGAATTAAAATCGGACAGAACCGCTTCTACGAATGGTTACGGCAAAACGGCTATTTAATCAGACAACGAGGAATTGACTACAATATGCCTACTCAAAAGGCTATGAATCTAGGTTTATTTAGAATCAAAGAATCGCCTTTCAACAGTAAAAACGGACTTGTTTTTATCAATAGAACGGCTCGAGTTACAGGAAAAGGACAAGCCTATTTTGTTAATAAGTTTTTGAAGGACGAGACGAAAAACATGGGAGGTAGTAACAAATGAAACCGACTATACAAACGATGATAAACGAAAGTGTTAATTATGACAGATACAATCGAATGGAGTTTAATCCTTTGTACCATTTTTCGCATGGTAAACCATTTACGGAATCCGATTTAGAGTATATCTGCAAATATTATGACTACGATGGTGCAAAGACGACATCGCTTGCCATCGGTAAAACAGAAGCTACTATATCTTCAAAAATACACTACCTAAGAAAAAAAGGACTTTATAGTTACTATAAAAATCTCAATAAGCATTGGTAGGAGATAAAATCTCTTGAGAACAACTAATAATATGACAAAGGAAGAGAAACGAAAGGCGCATATAGAGAGCGAGAGGGCTAAACGAAAATAACAGAATTTCAAATAGTTGATAACGCATGAT